>Ga0316622_100000754_pt1 | contig 19746 bp, 21 predicted proteins | sample OWC_Aug_OW2_C1_D_FD_207646 | JGI IMG/M metagenome (GOLD analysis project Ga0316622, IMG submission 207646) | Wetland soil microbial communities from Old Woman Creek delta, Ohio, United States - OWC_Aug_OW2_C1_D5_C | ecosystem: Environmental > Terrestrial > Soil > Wetlands | place: USA: Ohio... | reverse complement strand
GGGCATCGCGTTCTTCGAGTATGTCCTCCAGGTGCCGGCGAATCGCATCGGGTACGGCGACATGACCCTCTCGCAGCTCAAGATCCTCCAGGAGGTGATCGCGCTCTCCGTCTTTGTGCCGTTCTCCATCTTCTACATGCGGGCGCCCATCAAGAGCGACTTCGCTCTGGCGGGGCTCTGCCTGCTTGGCGCGGTCTTCTTCATGTTCAGATCGTAGGGGCGGATCGCCCCGCGCGGGGCTCTTTCTCTGGCAGCGAAGGACGCACGCGATCGAGGAGGCCGGGCCCCCGGCGCCGACTGGCGACGCCGGGGGCGCTGGCTCGCGCTGGCCGCGGGCGCGGGCTGCCTCGCGCTCTGGGGCGCCACCGCCTGCCGGACGATCGCCTGGGGTGACAGCCCGGAGCTGGCCGCGGCGGCCGCGTGCTTCGGCGTCCCGCATCCTCCGGGATACCCTCTCTACACCCTCGTGACCGGACTGCTGCTGACGGTCGCCCCGTCGGGTCTCACAGCGTTCGCAGCCAACCTGACGTCCGCGCTCTACGGCGCCGTGGGCATGGCGCTTCTTGTCTGGTTCCTGGGTCGGCTCCGCGTGGGCGCCGCGTCCTGCGTGGTGGCCGCGCTCGCGCTCGCCGTCGGGCGCACGCTCTGGTCGCAGGCCGTCGTCGCCGAGGTCTACACGTTCGACCTCCTGCTCGCGGTGGCGGCCCTCGCGACCGTGACGCACGCGTTCGGCTCGGGACGGACGGCGTGGTTCTGCGCCGGGCTCATCGTCGGCCTGTGGATCGGGCATAGATGGATCAACGCCGCGTACGCGCCGGGGGTTGCGCTCGTCGCGTGGGGTGTGTCGTCAGGCCGGGGCGCGTCGCCCCGCGGGGGCGCGTCGTCCAGCGGTGGCGCGTCGCCCCGCCGGGACGCGTCGTCCCGCCGGGACCGGTCGTCCGACCAGGACATCATCGCGCTCCGGGCGTTCCTCCTGGGGTGCGCCGTCTCGACGGTGCCGTACGCATACCTCCCGCTCGCAAGCTCCACCGACCCGCCCATCGACATCGGCGACCCCGAGCGACTGGATCGCTTTCTCGCGGTGGTGACCTCGGCGCCGTACTTCAGGCACTTGTCCGGCGGGGGTGGGTTTGCGGGGGCGAGGATTCTCTCGTATGTGAAAGAGCTTCCGCACGAGCTCGGCGTCCTTGCGTTCGCCGTCCCGATCGGGATCTGGCACCTGGCCAGACGGCCGCGCGGGTCGTGGATCACGGCCGGTTGCCTCCTGATCACGGCCGCGTGCCTGGGTCTGACCTCGCGGTATGACATACCGGACATACGATCGTACTTCCTCCCTTCCTTCGTCTCCCTCGGTCTGCTGGGCGCGGTCGGCACGCACGCCGCCCTCTCCGCGGTCGGGCGGCGCCGGCCCGGAGCAGCGCGAGCGGCGGCCGCCTGTCTGGTCGTGGTCGCGGCGATCGGTCTCCCGGTCCACCTCGGACAGAACGACCTCAGGAGAGAGCGGACCGCGCGCCTCTTTGCCGAGCACGCGCTCGAGTGCGCCGGCACGAACGCCGTCATCTTCGTTGCGGGAGATACCGCGGCGCACACGCTCTGGTATCTGCAGGCCGTCGAAGGAACGCGGACCGATGCGGTCGTCGTCAGCATGGGGCATTGGAGCCAGTGGTACTTCGACGAGCTCGCGCAGCGCTTCCCGGAGGACCGCTGGCCCGAATACGGGCCGGGAACTGAGCCCGTGACGCACTTCGGCCGACTGCTCGTGAGCCTGAGCGCCCGGCGGCCGGTGTTCTTCGCGCTCGATCCCGCGCCGCTTGCCCCGAGCGGCGACGCATGGTGGGCAGGACGCACCGTCGTGCCCGTGGGGCTCCTGACCGAGGCGCGGGACAGGGAGCTCCCGTTCGACCGCGATGGGCTCGCCACGTGGAACTCCGCGTTCTGGGAGCGCGCCACCCGCGCGCTCGGGCCGCCGCGGGCAGCGGCGGACCAAGCCGTCAAGGCGCTCTACGTCGAATACGCCCTGGGTCTCTCACGGTGCGGCGACTTCGCCACGCGCCGGGGCATGGCATCGGCGGCGCGCCGCCTCTACGAGGCGGCCCTCGCGCTCGAACCAGACCGGTGGGAGGACGAGATCGCGAGAGGCCGCCAGGGCGCATCTGCCGGGCCTCAGGTGCGGGCCGGGGAGCAGGCGCTGCGCGGCCTGCGCGCTCTTGACACCGGCGGATGAGCTGCTCGGTGACTGGCTTGGAGACGGGGGCAGAACGAGCCGCGCGGTTCGGCCCGCTTGCCCCCCGGGGCCGTTCGTGGCACAATGTCCGCAAGGCGCTGGCGTTCACGAAAGGAGTCCCATGCCCGCGAAGCTCTTCGCCACGATGTTCGTGACCGTCTTCGTCGCAGAGCTGGGTGACAAGACCCAGCTTGCGACTCTCATGTTCGCGGCAGGCAAGGACAGCTCCAGGCTGCTCGTGTTCGCGGCGTGCGCCGCCGCGCTCGTGTTGAGCTCGGCGGTGGCGGTGCTCGCAGGGACCCTCGTGTCGCAGTACGTGAGCCCCAAGGTGTTGTCCTGGGCGGCCGGGGTGGGGTTCATCGGCATCGGCGTGTGGACGATCGCGCATGCAGCCAGAGCGTGACAGCGGGGCCGGCCTCTACGCCGCCATCTATGACCTCGTGCGGCAGATACCGAGAGGCAGGGTGGCGACCTACGGGCAGATAGCCGCGATTCACGGGCGCTGCACGCCGAGGATGGTCGGGTACGCCATGGCCGCGGTCCCGCACGGAAGCGACGTGCCGTGGCATCGCGTTCTGAACAGCGCAGGCCGGTCGAGCCTCACGGGCGAGGGAGGAGAGGTGCAGCGCGCGCTTCTCGCGCAGGAAGACATCGCGTTCAACGACAGCGGCCGCGTTGATCTTGCGCGGTACCTGTGGCCGGGCCCGGGGCGCGTGGGCAAGCGCGCCGGCCGAAGGGGCGGGCGCTGATGGGCGCCGGGCACGCGCACCACGGGCACGGCGTCACCCGCGAGCGGGCGTTTGCGGTCGGCGTGCTCCTGAACGGCGCCTTCGTGGTCGTCGAGGCCGGCCTGGGTTTCGTGTCGGGGTCCCTCGCGCTCCTGGCGGACGCCGGCCACAATCTGAGCGACGTGCTGGGGCTGCTGCTGGCATGGGGCGCATTCCGCCTCGCCTCCCGAGCGCCAACAGCGCGGCGGACGTACGGGCTCGGGCGGAGCACCATTCTGGCCGCCCTTTCCAACTCCGTGCTTCTCGGGATCGCCTCTGGCGGCATCGCGTGGGAGGCGGTGCGTCGGCTCGCGAGTCCGGAACCCGTTCAGGGCGCGGTCGTGATGTGGGCTGCGGCGGTGGGAATAGTCATCAACGCGGGCACCGCGCTCCTCTTCCTGCCCTCGAGCAAGAGGGATCTCAACGCGCGCGCGGCCTTCCTGCACATGGCCGCTGACGCGGCCGTCTCGGCTGGTGTCGTCGCGGCGGGGGTTGCGATATTGGTGACCGGGCGGACCTGGATCGACCCGGCAGTGAGCCTCGTCGTGGTGGCGGCGATCGGCGTCGGCACGTGGGGTGTTCTCCGGGAGTCGCTGGATCTTGCCCTCGACGCGGTGCCCCGCGGCATCGACCGCTCTGCCGTGGAGGCGTACCTTGCAGGGCTCCCGGGCATCACGGCAGTCCACGATCTCCACATCTGGGGCATGAGCACGACCGAGACCGCGCTCACGGCGCACCTTGTGAAGCCCGATCCATGTGGCGACGATGCGCTCCTGGCACGGATCTGCGAAGACCTGTCATCCCGGTTCGGGATCGGGCACGCGACGCTGCAGTGGGAAAGGGACGACGGCACACACGTCTGCAGGCTCAGGTCTCCCGACGTGGTCTGAAGGCCGGGCGACCTGTCGCCGCGGCCGGGAGGTGTTGATGCGCAGGTTCGACGTTCTCGTACTCGCACTGGCCTTTGTAGTGGGCGCGACGATCTTCGGTCTGTTCTTCTACCAGGCCAGGACGGGCGGTGATTCGATCACGGTCGTCGGCGCGGCAACGGAGAACGTCAGCGCCGACGTTGTGAAGTGGAGGCTGACGTTCGGGCGCAACATCCGCGCGGACGCCGTCGGGGAGGGCTACGCGCTCGTGGCTGCGGACGTGCGCGGCATCACCGAGGCCCTCACGGCGGCAGGGATCGGCGCGAAGGACGTGATGGTGCATCCGGTGACGGTGAACCAGCTCTACGGCCCCGAAGGGATAATGTCCGGGTACAACGTGAACCAGAGCATGACGGTTACCTCGGGCGACATCGACCGGATCGAGAAGCTGGCGGCGAGCCCCGCCGAGCTGCTCGGGCGGGGCGTGGTGCTGCAGGGGTCGAACTTGGACTACTACGTGTCCGAGCTCGCTCCGGTCAAGCAGCGGTTGCTCGCGGCCGCCACGGAGGATGCCCGGAAGCGGGCCGAGGAGATCGCGTCCAACGCTCACGTCCGGCTCACCAAGATACAGAGCGCGCGAGCCGGCGTGTTCCAGATCACCGAGCCCTACTCCACGGAGGTCTCGGACTACGGCATCTACAGCACCTGGACGCGCGAAAAGGCCGCGACGGTGACGGTCCGGGCGGTCTTCGGGGTGAGGTAGGCGAGAGGGCGGGCCCGGGGCGACGGGGACGAGCGCGCGAAAGCGCTTGGCGGGCGCCGCGCGAAGGGGTATGATACCGGGTTACGTTGTGGTCAATGGCCTGCCCCGGGCTCACGCGAGCGCGGCGCGGGCGACGCTTGAGAGAAAGGAAGTGAACATGAGAAGGGTGCTCTTGGCGGTCACGTTGGTCGCCGTGGCGCTCTCCCTGGCCTCGTGCGGTGGTGACAGCGTTGCGCCGAAGAAGGAGCTGACGACGTTCGAGGAGAAGTCGAGCTACGCGATCGGACAGAACGTGGGCGCGTCGCTCAAGCAGACGAACATGACGATCGACATCGCGGCGTTCGTCCAGGGCGTTCGCGACACGCTCGAGGGCGGCAAGTCGCTCCTGACCGCCGAGGAGAGCATGGCGGTCATGCAGGAGTTTTCGGAGAAGGCGAGGGAGGCCGAGCTGCAGAAGAGACAGGAGGAGGGCGCGAAGAACCTCGCTGAGGGTCAGGCGTTCCTCGAGACGAACAAGGCCAAGGCCGGCGTGACGACGACGGCGAGCGGCCTCCAGTACGAGGTCATCACGCAGGGCACGGGCCCGAAGCCCAAGGCGACCGACCGCGTGTCGGTGCACTACCGCGGCACGCTCATCGACGGCACCGAGTTCGACAGCTCGTACACGCGCGGGCAGCCCGCGCAGTTCGCGCTCAACGCGGTGATCCCGGGGTGGGGAGAGGCGCTCCAGCTGATGCCGGTCGGCAGCAAGTACAAGATCTGCCTGCCGCCCGACCTCGCGTACGGCGACCGCGGCGCGGGACCCCAGATCGGACCGAACGCGACGCTCGTGTTCGAGATCGAGCTTCTGAGCATCGACAAGTAGCGCGACGATGGTCGCATCGGCATCCAGAAGACCCAGTGCGAGGGCGTCCCGGCGGTTCCGGGAGGCCCTCGCGCTTTTCTGGGTCCTGCTTCCCGCCTGTGCCTCGCTGCTTCAGGCGCTCCCTGCTGCGGCCGCGGACCAGCCCGGGTGGCTTGGTGTCTACACCGAGCCCGCGGGGCCTCTCCCGGAGGTCGAGGCGGCCGCAGGAGGTTCCGCGGCGCTTCGGGGCGCGGTGTCCGGGGTCCTGGTCACCGCGGTGTTCCCGGGTTCGCCCGCGGAAACCGGGGGCCTGCTTCTCGGTGACATCGTCATCGCGGTCGACGGGCGGCCTCTCACGTGCCCCCGCGACAGCGTGAGCGCGGTGTTCCGGGCCCGGCTCGAGGGCCGCGCTGCCGGCAGCCCGTGCCCGCTTCGCGTGATCAGGAACGCGGTGACGAAGGAGGTCCGAAGCGGGGACGGCGCGCTCACCGACGCACAGGCGTCGCTCTTCTGGGAGCGGCCGGGCGACCTCGTCTCGTCGCTTCCTTCGGGCGCCACCATCGACGCGCGACTCGAGGTGAGGCAGGCCGTTCTCGACCTTCCGGTCGTGCTCGGCGTGCGACCGGAGGCGCGCTGGCCCGCGCCCCCGGCGAACGATCTCCTGTTGGGAGGCCGCGTCCCTCCGGAGAGCGAGTTTGCGTCCCTGGCCCGGGCGGTCGTGCGCGAGGCGGGAACGCTTTCGGACTTCGAGGACCTCTGGGCCAGGCTCGCCAGATGCCATGCGGGGAGCGACCCCTTCAGGCTTCCGCTCGTGACGTTCGCGCACCGCGATCCGTTTCGCCTGGAGCCGGTCGCACGCAGCGTCGCGGCGCGCTTCGCCGGCTCGCGGAACGCCAGCGATTGCGTGAGGGGATTCGGGTGGCTGCTCTCGCCGGCCTCCGCGGGTGAAGGGGATGGCGCCGATGAGCAGCCCGCGGCTGACGGCGCGGCGCGCGGGGCTTCCGTCGAGCTGTTCGTCTCGGAGGTTGAGGAAACGCTGGGTCGGGCCGCGGCGGCGCGGGCGAGGGCGTTTGCGGATCTGAGCGCGGAGGACGTGGCGTTCCTCGAGGCGTCCCTCTGGGACCTGCCAGAGGCGTTCAACTCGGACATCTACATCCATCTGGACGAGGACCGGGGGCGCTTCGTGCGGAACAGGCGCATCGTGGACCTCGCCGCGCGCGTCGACTACGCGGCCCTCGAGGAGGCCGCGCTCGCGGCCGCCGAGCTCGCGGACCCCCAGTGGGCGTCGCAGACGGCGCTCGGCCTGCGAGAGGCCCTCGCGGACTCGCTCGGCCTGCCGATCCTGGTGGACGTGAAGACGAAAGCGGGGCGGGTCGTCGTCGGCGGGGTGGGCCCGCACTGGTACAGGGACACCGACGTCGCCTTCCTGCTCGATCTCGGAGGCGACGACCTCTACACGGGGGACGCCGGTGGCGCGGGAGCCGGCCGACCCGTGGCGGTGCTCGTGGACGCCGGAGGAAACGACTCCTACGAGTCCACCGTGAGCGGTGCCCAGGGCACCGGTGTTCTGGGCGTGGGGTTCCTTCTCGATCTGGATGGAAACGACGAGTACGTCGGCATCAGGTGGTGCCAGGGAACCGGCTACCTCGGAGTGGGCGTCCTCCACGACCTGTCCGGTGACGACGTGTACCGCGGGCGCTCCTTCTCACAGGCGGTCGGGCTCTTCGGCCTCGGGGCCGTTCTCGACGGGGCCGGCCGGGACACGTACGAGGGCGACTGCTTCGTTCAGGGTTTGGGCCTCGCGAAGGGGGCGGGGGCGCTCGTGGACGTGAGCGGAGACGACGAGTACTACGCTAAGGGGCTTAAGCCCACTGGCTACGGGGACGCGGGCATCTTCGACGGGTGGTCTCAGGGCTGCGGCATCGGCTTCCGCACTGTCACCTCCGGCGGCATCGGCGTCCTCTGCGACGGGGGCGGCAGCGACCGGATGGAGGCGGGCAACTTCTCGCAGGGGGGCGGTTACTACTACTCGCTCGGCGTGCTCGAGGCCCGCGGGGACGACGACGACGTCTACGTCGGCTCCCGCTACAACCAGGGCTTCTCGGCGCACCAGGCGCTCGGGGCGTTCTTCGAGGACGGAGGCAACGACCTCTACACCACCCGGCAGGGCGTCGCCCAGGGTCTCGCCTGGGACGAGTGCGCGACGGTCTTCGTGGACCGCGCCGGCGACGACAGGTACGACGGTGGGGCGTTCTTCTCGCAGGGAGCGTCAGCACACAACAGCCTCTGCTTCTTCGTCGACGAGGCGGGGAGCGACCTCTACCAATACGCGCCCGGCCAGGCGAGGGCCGGCGGCAACGACTACCACGGCGGCACGAGCCTCTCGCTCTTCATCGATCTCGGCGAGGGCGACGACCGCTACGAGCTCGCAGAGGCCCGCGACGGGCACTTCGAGTACCGGCCCGAGCACGGGTTCTTCCTGGACGTGACGAGCATCGCGACGGCGGTCGCCGCTCACGGCGGCGGGCAGCCGTGACGTGCTCGTCGAGCCGCACGGAGACGCGATATGGATTCTCTGCTTGAACGGTTTCTCCGCTACGTGAGGATCGACACGACGGCGGTGGACGATTCGAAGACCTACCCGAGCTCCTCCGGGCAGCTCGAGTTGGGGAAGGTGCTCGTCGGAGAGCTCGCGGCGCTCGGCGTGTCGGACGCGGTGCAGGACGAGAACGGCATCGTCTTCGGGACCGTTCCCGGGGGCGTCGCCGGGGCGCCGACCATCGCGTGGCTCGCGCACATGGACACGTCGCCCGAGTCCTCGGGCGCCGGCGTCCGGCCACTGGTGCACGAGCACTACGACGGGGGCGACATCACCCTCCCGGGTGATCCGACCAAGGTGATCAGGACGGCCGAGAGCGCCGAGCTGGCGGGGCTCAACGGGAAGACGCTCATCACGTCCGACGGCACGACGCTCCTGGGCGCGGACGACAAGGCCGGTGTCGCCATCATCATGGCCGCCGCGGAGGCGCTGGCGGCCGATCGCGGCATCCGGCACGGGCCCATCCGCATCGTCTTCACGTGCGACGAGGAGGTCGGCCGGGGGGTAGACAGGCTGGATCCGTCGAAGATAGGGGCGGTCGCGGCATACACGCTCGACGGAGAGGCCGCCGGCCTCATCGAGAACGAGACGTTCTCCGCCGACCTCGCGACTGTTACCGTGACGGGCTACAACATCCATCCGGGACTTGCGGAAGGTCGGATGGTGAACGCGGTCCGCGTCGCGGCGCAGTTTCTGAGCAGGATGCCGTGGCAGAGGCTGGCGCCGGAGACCAGCGGCAGGCGCGACGGGTTCCTGCACCCGTACGTCATCGAGGGGGGCGTGGCCGAGGTCAAGATCAAGATCCTCCTGCGCAGCTTCTCGACCGCCGAACTCGGTGAGCAGGCGAATCTGCTTCGGGCGATCGCTTCGGGTCTGGCCGCCGAGCACCCGCGCGCGAAGCTCGACGTCGCGATCGAGGAGCAGTACCGGAACATGGCGGAGGCGCTGAGATGCGCGCCGCGCGTGGTGGACCTGGCCGTCGCGGCCGTGCGCCGCGCCGGGGAGGAGCCTCGCTTCAAGTCGACCCGGGGGGGGACGGACGGCTCGCGGCTCTCCGCGCTGGGGCTTCCGACCCCGAACCTCTCGGCCGGCATGCACAACTTCCACTCGTCCCTCGAGTACGCCTGTCTGGAGGAGATGGAGTCGTCCGTGAGGACGCTCCTCGAGCTGGCTCAGCTGTGGGCGGCCGAGAGGCAGGTGGACTGACCGATGCTGCACCGCGAGATTCTCGACCTCGTCGCCTACCACGCGAAGTGGACCGAGCGGTTCGCGCGGCACGACGTCCACAACGTGTACGAGAAGGCGCGTCGGGACCTGGGGAGCGCCGGGTTCGCTGAGGTCGCCGGGCAACGCGTCCTCGACCTCGGCTGCGGACCGAACTTCGCGTTCGCTCTCCAGTGTGCGGCTGACGGCGCCCGTGTGACCGCGCTCGATGCCGCGTACGTCAGGCCGGACTTCCTGCCCGTCGCGCTTGTGAGGACCCTCGGTCACGGCGGGGCCAGGCCGGCCCTCAAGCTGGTTGCGCGGCGCATGCTCTTCGCGCGCCGCTACTATCGAGCGCTCGAACGCGAAGCGGGCCGCCCGCTGCGCCGGTTCGCGCGGGACGTCGCCTTCGTGATCTCGGACGCGGAGTCGTCGGCCCTCCCGCTTCCCTCGGCGTCCTTCGACCTCGTCGCCTCGAACGCTGTTCTCGAGCACGTGGCCGATGTGCCAGGCTTCGTGAGGGAGATCGCGCGGATCCTCGCGCCGGGAGGGTTCTTCTACGCGATCATCCATAACTTCTACTCGCTGTCCGGCGGCCACAACCCGGACTGGGCATTCGCGGACGAGCAGCCGTCGGGGCGTGTGCCGGCGTGGGACCACCTGCGCGAGAACCGGTTCCCCGCGTACGTCCATCTCAACCGGCTCAAGCCGGAGGAGTACCGCTCCGCCCTCTCGGGCGCCCTCGGCCTCGTGCACTTCGAGGGACGGGACGTGAACCACGATCCTCCCGGCACGGAGGGGGAGAGGCTTCTCACGGCCGACCTCGAGGCCGAGCTGTCGCGGTACCCCAGGGAGCTGCTCCTCACACGCTCCTGGTGCGCGATCGCGCGCAAGCCCTGACCGACCGGACGGGACCCGAATGACCAGGCAGGCCAAGGCATACGCGTACGGCGCCTCCACGGTGCTCCTGTGGTCCACCGTGGCGTCGGCCTTCAAGCTGGCGCTCCGGGGACTGGATCCTGCCCAGCTCCTGTTCTACGCAAGCCTCACCTCGCTCGTCCTTCTCGGCGCCGTCCTCGCGTTCCGCGGACGCCTCCGGGACGCGCTCCGGCTGCCGAAAGGGGAGCTTCTGCGCTCGGCGGGGCTCGGGTTCCTCAGTCCCTTCCTCTACTATCTCATCCTGTTCAGGGCGTACGACCTCCTGCCGGCTCAGGTCGCGCAGCCTCTCAACTACACGTGGGCCATCGTGCTCGCGCTCCTCTCGGTGCCGCTCCTCAGGCAGCGGATCACCGCGAGAGACATCGCGGCCTCGCTCGTCTGCTACTCGGGCGTGGTGGTCATCTCGCTGGCAGGCGGGAGAGGTCCCCAGGGGCCTGCGGACCCCGTCGGCGTCGCGCTCGCGCTCGCGAGCACGGTGGTGTGGGCGCTCTACTGGATCTGGCACACTCGGGACCGTCGCGATCCCGTGGAGGCGCTCTTCGCGAGCTTCCTCTTCGGCACGCCGCTCACGCTCGCGTGGTGCGTTCTCGTCTCGAGGCTCGTCCCGCAGGAGCCGGCGGCGCTCGTCGCTGCCGTCTACGTCGGCGTCGTCGAGATGGGTGTCGCGTTCGTGCTGTGGCTCTCGGCGCTCAGGCTCTCGGACAACACGTCCCGGATAGGCAACCTCATCTTCGTGTCGCCGTTCCTCTCGCTCGTGTTCATCCGCGCGGTCGTCGGAGAGAGCATCCGGAGCTCGACCCTCGTCGGCCTCGGTCTCATCGTCGGCGGCCTCCTGCTGCAGAGCCTCGGCCGGCGGGGCCGCGGGGGCATGGGTGCCCCGGCGTCGGGCCGGCCGCCTGCCCGACAGCGCGGTTGAACGCGGCCGCTCCTGCCGCTATGATTGCTGCCCAAGGCAGGCCGCAGGAAGCTGTGGACTCGGCATGGCGCACGCGCGAAAGGGGGGTTCGGCCGTGCACTTCATTGGCATCGACGAACTGACGAGGGTGCTGCAGCTGTCGCTGGCGCCGGTGGCCCTCATTTCGGGCGTCGGGCTCCTCCTGCTCTCCATGACCAACAGGCTCGCGCGGACCATCGACACGATCCGCGAGCTCTCGAAGGAGACGGACACGGCGAGCCCCATGGAGGTCCGGAATCTCACGGTGCAGATCAGGATCATCCACCGGCGGGCTCGGCTGCTCCAGGCGTCGATCACGCTCGGAGGCGTGAGCGTCCTCTGCACCGGCGTCATCGTGTTCTGCCTGTTCGCGATCTACTCGCTCCACGCACCGCTCTACGTGCTCGTCATGTGGCTGTGGGGCTTTGGGCTCGCGACGCTCGTCCTGTCTCTCGCGCTCTTCGTGCAGGACGTGACGCTGTCGCTCGCGGCGCTCAAGCACGAGGTCGGCGGGCTGGTGGAGGACTCGAGCGGGCCCACCGACTGAGGCCTCGCGCGAGAGGGGGGAGCTTGGCATTAACGCAGAGCGAGCCCGAGATCGCGGCGCTTAAGGCCGAGCTTGACGAGTTCCGGAAGGAGACGGAGAGGATCCGGCAGGCTCTGGGCTGCGTCGGCGGTCGGGCAGCTACCGCAGGGGACAGGATCGTCAACACCGCCGAGTTCCGTCTGAACGCGCTCGCCAAGCAGATCGCCAGCATTGACGAGCGGCTTCCTCGGCAGCCTGGGAGGCGCGCGGGTTTCCGCCCGGCGCGGAGGGCCGCAGTGTGAGGACCGGGCGGGCATACGCGGAGCCGCTCTACTACGAGATCGCCTTCGGCTTCGTCGACCCCGCAAGGCAGGCCGACCTCTTCCTGTCATTCGCTCGGAGGCACGCGGCGGTGGAACCCCGCACGTTTCTCGACGTGGGCTGCGGTCCCAGCCTGCAGCTCCGCGAGCTGGCGAGGCGGGGGTACGGGGCGGTGGGGCTCGACAGGTCCGCACGGATGCTGTCCTACCTGAAGGCCAGGGCGCGCGAGGACGGCACCTCGATCGAGACGGTCCGGGGCGACATGAGGTCGTTCGCGCTGTCCAGGAAAGTGGACTTCGCTTTCATTCTCATGGGGACGATCGCCTACCTGCGAAGCAACGAGGAGGTCCTGCGGCATCTTCGTTCGATCGGCCGGTCGGTGAAACGCGGGGGCCTCTATCTCATCGAAAACATGAAGCTGGATTGGGCCGCGGAGGGTCGAGGCTCGGCGTTCAACAGCCAGACCTGGACCATGACCCGGGACGGGGTCGAGGTTCGGAGCAGCTACAGCGTGAGGTTGAAGGACGCGCTGGCTCAGCTGCTTGAAGAAGAACTCGTCATGGAGGTCGACGACCGCGGGGACCGGTCGGTGCTCCGCGAGCGATCGGTTTCGAAGATGGTGTTTCCTGAGGAGTTCAAGACGCTGGTCAGGCTGGACGGGAGTTTCGAGTTCCTGGGATGGTTCGAGCGGTCAAGCACGCGGAGGCTGAGGAAGGCGAGCTTCGACAACATCGCGCTCCTGAGGCGGGTCTAGCGGTCCACACGCTGCTTGGCAGGGAGCGCGGGGGAAGAACGGAGGAACACGATGTCCACTGGCGTGGTGGCGGTCGGATCGAAGGCGCCTGAGTTCGCGCTCAAGGACCAGAACGATAAGAAGGTAGGGCCAGGCGACTTCCCTGGGAAGAACGTCGTGCTCTCCTTCCATCCTCTGGCGTGGACATCTGTCTGCACGATCCAGATGCAGGACCTCGAGAAGAACCGCGGGGAGCTTGCGAGGAGGAACGCCGTCGCGCTGGGCCTCAGTGTCGACAGCGTTCCCTGCAAGGCGGCGTGGGCGAAGGCGATCGGCGTAACCGAGACGTCGATCCTGGCGGACTTCTGGCCGCACGGCGGGGTCGCTCAGTCGTACGGCATCTTCAGGGAGAGGAACGGTTTCAGCGAGCGGGCGGTCGTGGTGGTGGACGCCGGCGGGAAGGTCGCATGGACCAAGGTGTATCCGATCCCGCAGGCACCCGACATGGGCGAGATACTGGCGGCACTGGACGCCCTCTGCGGCTAGGCATCCCCGCGGCCGGGCGTCGAAGGTCGTTCAAAGGAGGTGACGGGGATGGACAGCGCCCGCGGGCACGTCGCGGGGCCCAGGCAGGATCACAGCGTGATCCTCTACGGGCTCTCCACGTGCGGCTGGTGTGAGCAGGCCAAGGAGTTCCTGACCGAGCAGGGTGTGGCCTTCGACTTCACGTACGTCGATCTTCTCGACGGCGAAGACCTCGAGGCCGCGGTGGGCGAAGTGAAGAAGTGGCTGCCGGATCCTGTGTTCCCCCTTGTCGTCGTGGACGGCAGGGAGGTGATAGCCGGCTTCAGGCAGGACCGGCTCGAGGAGGTGCTGGGGCTGTGAACGCGCGTCCGGAGATCGACCCTCAGAAGGTCGAAGAGCTCCGCGACCGCCTGTCGCGCGAGGCGGAGGCTTCCGGCTACCATCTGAATCCCGACGCCGCAAGGACGGGCAGGATCGTGAGGGGTCTCCTCTCGAACGAAGCGCGCCACGGCTACCGCTCGTGCCCGTGCCGGCTCGCGGTCAGCGATCGCGCGAAGGACGCGGACATCGTATGTCCGTGCGACTACCGCGACGCGGACCTGGGCGAATGGGGGGCCTGCTTCTGCGGTCTCTACGTGTCGGGGGCCGTGCTTCGGGGCGAGCGGAAGCTCGAGCCTGTTCCGGAGCGAAGGCCGGCGCGGCGCGCGTCCGCCGGCCAGCCGTCCTCGTCGCCTGTGCCGTCCGCCCGAGCCGCGCCCGCGGAGGTGCCTGCGGCCGGGCTGTCGCATCCGGTGTGGCGGTGCCGCGTCTGTGGGTATCTCTGCGCGCGGGAGCGCCCGCCCGAGGCGTGCCCGGTCTGCAAGGCGGGCAGCGACAGGTTCGAGCGTTTCCTCTAGTCGCCGGCATCACGAGCGAAGCCGCCCAGGGGCGCCGACGCGCGCTCCCCGGCGGACGGCTTCCGGCCCGCGGCTCTCCGGCTAATCGAGCGTCTTCCTCGACCGCGCGACCGCGAGCGAGAGGACGCCCGCGCCCATTCCCAGGAGGACAACGGCCTCCTGCCACAACTGGGCGAAACCGTTCCCCTTGAGGAAGATTCCCCTTACGGCCGTCAGGAAGTACTTGAGCGGAATCGCGTGCGCGACGATCCGGATGGGCGCCGGCATGTTCTCCACGGGGAACGTGAAGCCCGAGAGCAGCACGAAGGGCATCATCACGAAGAAGGCCGCGACCATCATCGCCTGCTGTTGGGTCCTGACGAGCGTGGACACGAGGAGCCCGAGCCCAAGCGTGTTCAGGAGGAAGAGCCCCGCGAAGAGGTAGAACAGGAAGACGCTGCCCTCGAGGGGAACCCGGAAGACGAAGAGCATGAGTGGAAGAACGAGCGTCACCTCGGCGAAGCCGACGGCGACGAAGGGGAGGAGCTTCCCGGCGATGATCTCGCGGGACCGGAGCGGGGTGACGATCATCTGCTCCATCGTTCCCTGCTCTCTCTCCTTCACGAGCGCCATGCTCGTGACAACCATGGTCGTCACCATGAGGATCACGCCCATGACGCCGGGGACCATGTAGAGCCTCGAGGAGAGGCCGGGGTTGTACCACACCCTCGTCTCGGCCCGGATGCTGGGCACCGCGGGCGAGCCGGCCGGCGCGCGGTCGAGCGCGGCCCGCGCGAGCCGCTGCGAGAAGAGCCGCGTGACGCGCTCGAAGTAGGAGAGACCGAGCACTCCGAAGTTGCTGTCGGCCCCGTCCACGAGGACCTGGACGGCGGCCTGCCTGCCGCTCAGAAGCGCGCGCGCGAACCCCTGCGGAACCACGACCACAAGGCCGACCTCACCAGACGCGAGAAGCGGGCCGTCGCCGTCCACAGAGTCGGGAGCCTCACGCGCCGTGAAGTAGCCGGAGGCCGTGATCGTCCTCACGTACTCCCGGCTCTGAGGAGATCGGTCGAGGTCGCGCACCGCGATCGCGATGTCCCGCACGTCCGTACGGGCGGCGTAGCCCAGCACGAGGAGCTGGACGACCGGCGCGACCACGAGGATGCCGAAGAGCCGCCGGTCGCGGCGCAGCTGGACGATCTCCTTTCTGATCAGATGCCTGAGTCTCCGCACTTCACACCGCCTTGCGCGTGTTCACGAGCGCCAGGGCGTTGAACACGAGGCCCAGGAGCAGCATGGGCCAGACGTCGCGCCACACGAGGGCGACCGAGGCGCCCCGCAGGACGACGTCTCGGAGGGCAGAGACGAAGTACCTCGCCACCACGACGTGAGTCACGGCCTGGATGGCGACCGGCATGTTCTTGATCGGGAAGATGAAGCCGGACAGCAGAATCGAGGGGAGGAGCGAGCTCATGATCGCGATCTGAAATGCCACCTGCTGGGAGCGGGTCACGGAGGACACGAGCACACCCATGCCGAGGGCCGCGAAGAGGAACGCGATGGTTGCCACGGCGAGCGCGGCGAAGGACCCGGTCACGACGACACCGAAGAGCAGGTAGCCGAGGAGGAGGATCATCGCCATGGTCGCGAGGCAGGTGCACACGTAGGGCAGCGTCTTTCCGACGATGAACTCCACGGGGCGAAGGGGCGAGGCCATCATCTGATCGATCGTCTCGTGTTCCTTCTCCCGAACGATCGAGAGCGACGTCGCGATCACCGCTGAGATCATGAGCAGCATGGCCACGAGCCCCGGCACGAGGAACCGCGCGCTCTCGAGACCCGGATTGAACCAGACCCGCGGTTCGGACCGGACCGAGGGAAGGGGCGGAGCGGTTCTCGAGCGGGTCTGATCGGCGTATGCGCGGCTCAGGCGGACGGCCATGGCGTCGAGGTAGCCGACCGCCGCACCGGCCGTGTTGGCATCCGCCCCGTCAACGAGGACCTGGACGCGGGCTTCCTGGCCTCTCGCGAGGGCGCGGGCGTACCCGACCGGCACCGTGAGGACCGCGCGGACGCGCCCCTCGGACAGGAGACGGTCTGCTTCGTCCATGGCGTGGATGGTCGCGACCCTGTCGAAGTACGGGTTCTCGAACACCCCCTCCAGAAGGCTGCGGCTCGCCGGCGTACGGTCGAGGTCAAGAACGGCCATGGGCACATGCTTGACGTCGAACGAGAGCGCGTATCCGTAGAGGACGAGCAGGAGCGCCGGGAGCGCCACCAGCAGACCCAGGGAGAGCGGGTCGCGCACCGTGTGCCGCAGCTCCTTCCTGGAGACGGCCGCAGTCCGTCGCGCGGCTCCGGATGAAACGGCCCTCCAGCCGCTCATGCGTCCGCTCCTCGAGGCGCCCGCTCGGCAAGCCTCACGAAGGTGTCCTCGAGCGTCGGCTGGATGCGCGCCACCGACAGGACCTCGATCCCGAGGGTGCGCAGGGCTCCCTCGAGACCCTGCGGGCTCCATGCGCCGGGGCTGCAGAAGACGTGAAGCCTCTGCCCGAAGTACGAGCTCCCGACCACGCCCTCGAGCGACGCGATCCGCTCCCGCACCCCCGGGAAGAGCCGCAGCGACGTCTCGAAGAGGTCCTCGGCGAGCCCGTGTTTGAGGCCGACCGGCGTGTCGAGCGCGACGAGCGTACCCGCGCTCACGAACCCGATGCGGTTGCAGAACTCCGCCTCGTCCATGAAGTGGGTGCTCACGACCACGGTCGTTCCGGCTGACGACGCTTGCTGGATGAGGCTCCAGAACCGCCTTCTCGAGACGGGGTCCACTCCGCTCGTCGGTTCGTCGAGGAAGAGCACGTCGGGCTCGTGCAGAAGGGCGCAGCCGAGCGCGAGGCGCTGCTGCACCGCGCCCGAGAGATCACCTGCGATCTCTGCCTCGAGTCCGGCAAGGCCAGTGGTTGCGAGAACCTCAGCCGCACGGCGCCTGAGGTCGGGCCCGTCGAGACCGTAGACGCCACCGAAGAAGGTGACGTTCTCCGAAACCGTGAGGTCCCGGTAGAGGCTGAACCGCTGCGACATGTATCCGATGCGCTCGCGAACGCGGTCCGGTTCGCGGCCCACGTCGAATCCGGCGACCGACGCCCGGCCCTCGCTCGGTCGCAGGAGACCGCAGAGCATCCTGATCGTCGTCGACTTGCCCGCGCCGTTCGGACCGAGAAGGCCGAAGATCTCTCCCTTCCCGACGCTGAGGGTCACGCGGTCAACGGCGGTCAGCTGCCCGAACCGCTTCGTGAGGTTGCGAGCCTCGATGGCGTTGCGTGCGACCATCAGGAGTCCCCAGCCGCGATGTCGCTCTTGAGCAGGTCCACGAACGCGTCCTCGAGTGACGCGTGGCCCCGCGTCAGGACCGCAGGGCCGAGTCCCCGCTCGTCCAGCATCCGCACGGACCGCGCGACCGCGTCCTCGCCGCGAGCGGTCCAGACGTGCACGCGCTCGGCGTACAGCACGAGGTCCTCCTCGGGCCATTCGCCGCGGAGGAGGGCGTAAGCCGCGCGGGGGTCCGGGCACTCGATGTCGAACACGCGCCCTGCGACGGCAGCCCTGGCCTCGGCGGGCGTGCTGGTCCTGACCACCCGACCGCGATGCATGAACGCGATCCTGTGGCAGCGCTCGGCCTCGTCGAGGTACGGCGTGGTCATGACGACGGTGACCCCGCGTTCCACGGCAAGGGCGAGGACGTTCCAGAACTCGCCGCGCGAGACCGGATCGACGCCGGTCGAGGGTTCGTCAAGGAGGATGAGGTCCGGCGTGTGGATGAGCGTGCAGGCGAGAGCGAGCTTCTTCCTCATGCCGCCGGAGAGGGTCTGCGCGAGCCGTCGCCGGGCGGGTGCCAGACGGGTGAACTCCAGGAGCTCGTCCCGGCGCTCGGCGAAGTCCGGCACGCCGTGGAGGTCCGCGAAGAAGCGGACGTTCTCGTCGACGGTGAGGTCTCCGTACAGCGTGAAGCTCTGGGAGAGGTAGCCGATCCGGGCCTTGATCTCGTCGGTCTGCGTGAGGAGGTCGAAGCCCAGGACGCGGCCCGAGCCGCCCGAGGGTCTGGCGATGCCCGCGATGAGCCGGATGGCCGTGCTCTTGCCCGCCCCGTCGGCCCCCACGAGGCCGAACATCTCGCCGCGGCTGACGTGGAGGTCAAGACCGGCGACAGCCGCTCGGTCACCGTATCGCTTCGCGAGGGCGCGCGTCTCGACGGCGGGCGAGTCAAGGGCCGCGGTCATGGCCGTGAATCCAGATAGCCGTCGGCGGCCATCCCCGGTTTCAGGATGCCATCAGCGTTCGGGAGCTTGATTTTCACCCTGTAGACCAGCTTGGCCCTCTCGTCGGGCGTCTGCACGTCGCGGGGGGTGAACTCCGCCTCAGGCGACACGAACGAGACCGTCCCCTCGCGGAAGTCCGTCTCGCCGTCGACCCTGACGCGCGCGGGCTGGCCGATGACCACACCCGCGAGGCGGGCCCCCGGAACGTAGATCGAGAGCCAGGCGTCTCGGGGGTCCGACACGGCGGCGACGACAGACCCGGCCGTCACGAACTCGCCGGCCTCACGACTCCTCGTCGTGACGATCCCGTCGAGCGGGGAGCGGATCGTGCAGTCGGACACGGCCTTCGTTGCGACTGCGAGCTTCGCCTCGGCCTGACGCACGACGGCACGCGCCACGCGAAGCTCCTCGTTAGTGCTCCCTGCCTCGAGCTTCTCAAGCACCTGCCGCGCCGCCGCGAGGGTAGCCTGAGCGCGGTCCCCGAGCGCGCGAGCGTCATCGAGCTGTTTGTCGCTGGCGCTCCCGGCGGCGTGCAGCCGCTCGATTCGCGCGCGGTCGGACTCAGCGACACGGGCGGCCGCCTCGGCCTCCAGCGCCTGCTGCCTGGCTCGCTCGACGTCCTCCGCGCGGGGGCCCGCCAGGAGCAGGTCGAGCTGCGCCTGCGCGTATTCGAGGGCCGCGTCGGCCTCGTCACGGCGGAGCGTGTGGTCGGAAGGGTCGATGAGCGCGATGACGTCGTCCTCGCGCACGAAAGCACCCTCGTCCACCGCCGCCTCGAGAAGTCGCCCGGAGACCACGGACGCGACGTCCACCTCGACGCACTCGATCGTCCCCGAACCGTCGGGTGCGGTCGCGCCGCGGCCGCAGCCTGACAGGGCGGCGAAGGCGACGGTCACAAGCCCTGCCGCAATGCCGATCCCGCGCATCGGGAAGCCCTCCATCCAGAGCCTGGGTCATGCCTGTCCTGAGGGGATTATGCCACGGGTGGTGCGGAAGGAGCAGGCAAAAGAGCGAGCTGCACGCGGGCGTGAGGGCAACTGCGAGTGGGCGAAGCGCGGCCTGGTGGGCTATAATCTGTCGCCATGGCCGACGTCGTGGTGGTCGGAGCAGGTCCGGCAGGCCTCATGGCCGCGATCGCCGCCGCCGGAAGAGGCGCCAGCGTTCTCGTCCTCGAGCAGCTGGCCAGGCCGGGGCGGAAGCTCCTCGCCTCGGGCGGCGGGCGGTGCAATCTGACGAACACGCTCCCGCCGGAGGAGTTCGCGGCCCGTCTGGGCAGGGACGGCAGGTTCGCGCTGCCCGCGCTCGGCGCGT
>Ga0316622_100000753_pt1 | contig 19768 bp, 21 predicted proteins | sample OWC_Aug_OW2_C1_D_FD_207646 | JGI IMG/M metagenome (GOLD analysis project Ga0316622, IMG submission 207646) | Wetland soil microbial communities from Old Woman Creek delta, Ohio, United States - OWC_Aug_OW2_C1_D5_C | ecosystem: Environmental > Terrestrial > Soil > Wetlands | place: USA: Ohio... | reverse complement strand
TCCCCAAGCCCCTGACGTCACAAAGGAAATAAAGTTCTTCGCCGACCACCGTATCCGCATGCACACCCAGATCGTGCTCTGTCCGGGCTACAACGACGGTGACGACCTCGCCAAGACCGTGGCGACGCTCTACCGCTTCTATCCCTACGTGTCCTCGATCGCGGTGGTCCCGGTGGGGCTCACTGAACACCGGAAGAAGCCGCTGCGGCCTGTAGGAAAGGAGGATGCGGCGGCAACGCTCAAGACAATTCACCGTTTTCAGGCGCGCTTCAGAAGAAAACACGGTGAAAGCATCGTCTACGGGTCTGATGAACTCTACATCAAAGCCGATGAGGCTTTTCCCTCCCTTGATGTGTATGATGATCTGCCGCAGGTTGAAAACGGGGTCGGCATGGTGCCGCGGTTCCTGCGGGAGGCGAAGCGGATCAGGGTGCCCGTGGTGCAGCCGAGGGAACGAGTGGTCACTTTTACGGGAACGTCCTTCTATCCGTTTCTCTGGAAGTTTGTGGACAGGCTCAGGCGGATCGGATACGAGATCGATCTGGTAAGCGTCACAAACAGTTTCTTCGGAGAGAGCGTCACCGTCACAGGGCTCCTCACGGGCCGCGATGTGATCAAGGCCCTCTCCGAAGTTGTCCGTCCCGGAGACGTTCTTCTGATTCCCGACGTCGTCATGAGGGAGGGACAGGAGGTCTTTCTGGACGACGTCTCGCGGCAGGACATCGAGGAGTTCCTCAAGGTCAGGTCAGAGGTGATCGAATCGACGCCGGCCGGCCTTCTGGAATCACTCCGGGGCATGACGCCCGTTCCTGCGGGAAGGGTATGAGCCGATTCCTTTGTGCGGCCAAAGGAGCGGTTGCCAAGGCCGCGAGACAGACCATCAGGGTTTCGTGGCTGATGATGAAGATCTACTTACCGCTCTCGGTGCTCACGCTTCTGCTCAAGCATCTCGGGGTGATCGAGGCCGCAGCGCCTCTGTTCGCCCCTCTCATGGGTTACATAGGCCTGCCGGGAGAGGCGGCCATCACCCTGGTGGCGGGTTTTACGAACAGCATCTACGCTGCCCTGGCAACGATGGCGGCCTTTGATCTCACCCCCCGCCAGGTGACCATCCTCGGGGTCGTTCTCGGCATCGCCCACAGCCTCTTTGTCGAAACGGGCATATTGACGAGGCTCGGGATCGCGACCGTCATGATCGCCTTCTTCCGCATCGGGGCAGCCCTTCTCACGGGGGTCGTTATGAACCACCTGCTGCCGACGCAGGTGAGCGGTCGGGTTCTGTCTCAGACGCAGCCGGACCAGGTGTTCTCGTGGGTGACTGCAGCGCAGGGGATCGCGACAACGGCCGGGCAGATCTTGGCGATCATCTTTCTCATCACCCTAGGATACGAGGTGTTTTCGCTGTGGCGCCACGCGGCAGACTTCAGAAAGAGGCTTGATTTCATCCCCCGGAGCATCGGCATGAGTGACGGCGCCTTCGGCCCCTGGATCGTAGGCCTTCTGGTCGGCATCACCTACGGGGCGGCCATGCTCTTCCAGTTCGCCGAGGAGCGGCGGCTCAGCCACAAAGATGCCTGCCTCATCACACTGTTCCTCTGCCTGGCCCACGCGATGATCGAGGATACGATGCTTTTCGTCATTGTGGGCGGCAACTTCTGGTGGATCATGTCCATCAGGCTCTTCATGGCCTTCGCGGTCGTCAAGATCGTAGGTGCCTTTGACCTGCACGACCGCTTCGGCTGGCTGGGGTTGCCGCGAAAAAAGACAATTCATGGCCAGGCGTGAATGATGAGTCCAGGAGGTTCCAGGGCATGAGAATCGCCGGCACAACGAAAGTGACGGGACTAATGGGGTGCCCCGTCGCCCACAGCCTGTCCCCCCTGATGCAGAACGCCGCCTTTGCGCACCTCGGACTCGATTACTGCTATGTCCCCTTCCTCGTGAGGCCCGAAGACCTTGCTGCGGCACTTGAGGCCATAAGGGCGCTGAACATCAGTGGGATGAACGTGACAGTTCCGCATAAGGAGCGGGTCATGGAACATCTCGACGAAGTAGCCTCCGAGGCACGGGAGATAGGCGCCGTGAACACCATCTGCAACGACGGCGGAAGGCTCGTCGGATATAACACCGACGCCGCAGGGTTCATGCGGGCTCTCGCCGAGGAGGGCATCGAGGTCCGGGGCATGCAGGTTCTTATCATCGGTGCCGGCGGCGCTGCGCGTGCAGTTGCCCACCCCCTCTGCCGAGAAGCATCCTTTTTGCACATTTACAACAGGAACCGGGAACGGGCCGAGTCTCTCAGGGACCATCTCGCTCGCTTCAGCGGAACCGTGAGGGTAGCCTCGGCCGAGGATATGACGGGAAGCGGGCTTGGAGACATCGGCCTCGTCATCAATACGACGCCCCTCGGCCTGAAGACCGACGACCCCCTCCCTCTTGAGCCTTCGTTTCTAAGGCGCGGACAGTGGGTGTGTGACCTGATCTACCATGAGACGAGGCTCCTCCGGGAGGCACGTCTGGCAGGCTGCAAGACGATGGACGGCCTCGGGATGCTCCTGTGGCAGGGAGCCTATGCCTTTCAACTCTGGACCGGCGCGGCTGCCCCTGTCGACATCATGCGGGGAGCCCTGAGGAGATCGCGAAATCACCCGGAGGACAGTGCGCGTGATCTGCCCTGAGGACTGGGATTACAAGGATCTGAGATGTCCGGACAATTTCATTGGCATGCATCTTGCCTTTACAACCCTTCTCCGATGTGATAAGATTCATATATGAAAAGGGTGCTCCTCATTCTGTCGAGCCTGGCGCTCTGTGTGGTCCTTTTCTATTATCTGAGCGGGGACCGCGAGTCCGGTCCGAAGCTCCGTCTCGGGAGCAGCTCCTACATGGAGGAAGTGAACATCAGTCAGAAGAGAGACGGAAAGGTCAGCTGGGAGCTCGCGGCGAAAAGGGCAGACTTCCTGACTCGGAAGGACGTGCGCCTCACTGAACCGAGGATCAGCTTTCCGGAGCGGAACCTTGAACTGACCTCTGAAAGCGCCACCTACGATATGGAGAAGAAGGATTTCAAGATAGAGGGCAGCGTGACCGCGTGGACCAAGGATTTTCGCTTCGTCGCCCCTGAGCTGTTCTGGGACGGTGCAGCGAATCAGCTGACCACCGACGGCAAGGTCACGATCACGGGAGGGAAATTCTCGATCGAGGGCGAGGGCTTCAGGGCGTCCCATGACAAGGCAACGCTGCAGAACAGGGTGAGGGCGGTCTTTGGCGGCTCGTAAGGGATGGTTCTGCTTCATTCCAGTCGGCGAGGCGACATGCTGAGCATGCGCCGGCCACTCTTGACGGGTGCCGTGGTGTTCTTCGCGGTGGTCCTGGTTTTCATCGGGGTATTGCCGGCCCAGGACAAGAAAGCCGAGAGTGAACCGACCATCATCACGTCCAAGAGTCTCTCGGCTGACAGCAAGGCGAAGACGGCGTTGTTTGAGGGCTCTGTGGTGGCCCGGAAGGGGGATATGATCTTCTCGGGAGACAGGATGCTGGTTTATTACTCCGATGAAAAGGGAAGCAGTACAATAACGAAGATTGAGGCCGAGGGGAACGTCAAACTGGTCAAGGGTGAACGCGTCATCACGGCCCGCTCGGCTACTTATTTCGCCACGCCGGAAGAAAAGGCGATCTTCACAGGGGACCCCCGTGCCAGCGAGGGTGAGAACGTCATCACAGGGACCAGGATGACGTACTTCATGAAGGACGAGCGGTCCCTGGTTGAGAACAGCAAGGTCTTCCTGGTCGACAAGCAGCCAAAGGCGGGGACCGGGAGCATGCGGTAGGCCGCCTGTGGCTACGTCTACACCGTACCACCGCCTCGAGACGAAGGGCCTTACCAAGGCCTACGGAAAACGGTTTGTGGTGAAGGGCGTGGACATCGCGGTGAAGAGCGGTGAAATTGTGGGTCTCCTCGGTCCGAACGGCGCGGGGAAAACAACAACTTTCTATATGACTGTGGGAATGATCAGACCTCACAAGGGATCGGTTCTGTTCGACGGCGAGGACATCACCGGACTCCCCATGTATCTCAGGGCCCGCAAGGGCATCGGCTATCTGCCCCAAGAGCCATCGATATTCAGGAAGCTCTCGGTCAGACAGAACCTGAAGGCCGTGCTCGAGATTCAGCGCAGTTCCCGGAACGGGTCCGGGGGTGGCACGGAGGAGACGGCGGACGATATGGAAGGCGACGTGGAGAGACTACTCGATGAGTTTAACCTCAGGAGTTTTGCCGAGAGGGACGGGTACCGGCTCTCGGGCGGGGAGAGACGGCGGGCGGAGATTGCCAGGGCGATCGCTCTGAAGCCGACCTTCATGCTCTTCGACGAGCCCTTCACGGGTGTCGATCCCCTCGCGATCATCGAGCTCAAGAAGACCATGACCTATCTCAAGTCGAAGGGACTGGGCATCCTGATCACGGACCACAATGTGCGGGAAACTCTTTCCATAACCGACAGGGCGTACATTGTGAGCGAAGGGTCGGTGCTTGCCCAGGGGGCGCCGGATGAACTGATCGACAATCTCTCTGTGAAAGAGGCCTATCTCGGGGAGGAGTTCAGACTGTAATGGCCCTCGAAAACAGATTAGAGCTCAAACTTTCACAGAAGATCATCCTGACGCCGCAGCTGCAGCTGGCGATCAAGCTCCTGCAGATACCCCAGCTCGAGCTCACGCAGGTCATCAACCAGGAACTCGTGGAGAACCCCTTTCTCGAGGAAACGGCTGAGGAGCAGCCTGCCGAGGAGTACGAGTCGAGCTACCGGGAAGAGGACGCAGGTCCGCCTTCTTCCGGGGATGACACCGAGGTCCCGCTGGAGAGCCTGATCAGCTTTACCGTCGACGATTATTTCGACGAGCGGAGCAGTGACGGGAGGGATCTGGGTTACTTCACCCCCGGCGTCGAAGAGCAGCCCTCATACGAAGGCTTCTACTCCAAGAAGCCGGACCTTTCCGATCACCTTTTCTGGCAGCTCAGGATGAGCGATGCCGACGACGAGGTGAGGAAAGTCGCTGAGGCCGTGATCGGCAACATCGACCGTGACGGGTATCTGCGCGTCTCAGAGGACGAAGTGGGAGCCTTGCTGCAGGTGGATCGCGAAAAGGTGCTGTCGGCCATCGGACTGGTTCACAGCTTTGACCCGCCGGGCGTGGGCGCCCGGAACCTGACCGAGTCGCTGGTGCTGCAACTCAGGGCCCTCGAACTGACCGGCACCTTCATCGAGAAGATCGTGCTGAACAATCTCGACGAGCTCCAGAAGCGGAAGTATTCCCAGATTGCAAAGCAATACGGGGTTCCCCTCGATGAGGTTATGGCGGCGGTGAAGATCATCCAGGGCCTTGAGCCGAGACCCGCCATGAGTTACTCGGCCGACGACGTCATGTACGTGGTCCCCGACGTGTACATCATGAAGACCGACGAGGGATACAAGATCGTGCTCAACGACGAGGGTATCCCACGGCTCAGGCTGAACGCCTCGTACCGGAGACTGCTCCAGAAGAAAGAGACCCTCACCCGGGAGGAGCGAAAGTTCCTCAAGGAAAAGCTGAAGCTGGCGACGGAACTTATCAAGAGCCTCGACCAGAGGAACAAGACCATCTACAAGGTGTCGGAGAGTGTGCTCAAGTTCCAGCGGGAGTTTTTCGACGGCGGGATACAATCGCTGAAGCCCCTGAACCTGAAGGACGTTGCCGCCGATATCAACATGCACGAGAGCACGATCAGCAGGGTCACCTCGAACAAGTTCCTCGCCTGCTCGCACGGCGTCTTCAGCTTCAGATTCTTCTTCAGCAGCGCCGTCCAGTCCGACACGGGAGAGGTATCCTCGACTTCGGTAAAGGACCTCATCAAGAAGATCATCATCGAGGAGGACCAGAAGAAGCCCCTCAGCGATCAGATGATCGCCGACAAGCTCAAGACCCAGAACATCACCATTGCCCGGAGGACCGTGGCAAAGTACCGGGAGGAGCTGAGGATCCCCCCGCAGAACCAGAGAAAACTGTACGAGTAGCGATCGTCACCCATGGCAGGGAGCACACAACAGAACATGGAGGAACAGACATGAACGTTATCGTGAATGGCCGGCATCTGGAGATCACACCTGCCCTCAGGACCTATGCGGAGGAAAAGATCGGCAAGTTCGAGAAATACGTCTCCCACATCACGGAAGCCACTGTGAGCCTGAGCGTCGAGAAGTACCGACACAAGGCTGAGGTGCTCCTCAAGGTCAACGGGGTCCTCATACAGGCCGAGGGAGTGACCGGTGAGATTTACTCCGCTATCGACGACGTGGTGGAAAAGCTGGAGAAGCAGGTCGTCAAGTACAAGGAGAAGCTCCGCACCTACCGGAAGGGCGACAAGAAGGCGGGCGGCGTCGGCACCGAGGAGTTGGAGCGGGGGGGCAGGATTATAAAGCACAAGCGGTTCGATATGAAACCGATGAGCCCTGAAGAGGCCGTGGACCAGATGGATCTTCTTGACAAGGACTTCTTCGTCTTCGCCAACGAGGTGAGCGGGGACATCAATCTCGTCTACCGGAGGAAGGACGGCAACTACGGGTTGATCGAGCCCGCGAAGTAGATGGACAATGGGAAAACGCGGGTTGTGATCGTCAGCGGGCTCTCGGGCGCGGGCAAGAGCGTCGCCCTGAGGGCCCTTGAAGACGCCGGCTTTTTCTGCATAGACAACCTTCCCGTCACTCTCATAGAATCCTTTCTTGTAACCGTATCACCCGAGGAGCCGGGCCGCAAGGTCGGCATCGGCGTGGACATCAGGGAGAAGGGCTTTCTTTCTGATGCTTACTACATTCTCACCTCCCTCAGAGACCGCTACCAGGTGGAGATACTTTTCCTCGAGGCGGAGAGCGAAGTCATCGCGCGACGCTTCAAGGAGACGAGGCGGCCACACCCGATCGTCACCCTTAGAGGTGTGACGAGCATCGAGAGGGCCATTGAAGACGAGCGTTTGATCCTCTCACCGCTCAGGGAGGCGGCGGACCGCATCATCGACACCTCCAATTACTCGCCTCACCAGTTGCGGAACCAGGTTCTGACGGTTTACGACGGCAGCCGGACCGCCTTCGGAATGACCGTCTCGCTCATATCCTTTGGGTACAAGTTTGGCGTGCCTCAGAATGTGGACCTCCTCTTCGATGTGCGGTTTCTTCCGAATCCTTTCTTCGTCCCGGAACTGAAGGCACTCAAGGGGACCGACCGGGCCGTGGTTGACTACGTGCTCCACCGGCATGAGACGTCTGATTTTCTGGGGCGCCTCTGCAGTCTGCTCGATTTCCTCATTCCCAAGTATCTCGAGGAGGGCAGAGCCTATCTCGCGATCGGGCTCGGCTGCACCGGCGGCAGGCACCGTTCACCGGTGATCGCACAGGAGGTTGCCAACTATCTTGCCAAGAACCACGGCATACGGCCGCAGGTGATCCACAGAGACATGGAACTGTGAAAGCGCGGATGGCAGCGTTTGACGACCTCTTGTAAAGGCCGTAACGCTGACAATGATAAGTTCACCGTGACGGTGTATGTGCCAAGGAATACGGGTGGGGCAGATATGCTGAAAAGCCTTTCCGGGCGATACCATATCAACGAGTGCCAAGTGAAAGTGATTAGTGTAAGTAGAAAGTACTGGCACTCCTCACTGACACCACTACTATTCCCGGAGGCACCCTGCTCTCCCTCTGGCATGCAACTGGAAGGTTCCCGATGATCTATCTCGACCACAACGCAACCACCCCTCTGGACGAGCACGTCAAGGTGGCAATGAGGGAAGCCCTGAACCTGTACGGCAATCCCTCGAGCTCGCACAGGGCGGGGAGGGACGCACGGGCAGCCATAGACCATGCGCGTCAGCAGGTGGCGGACCTGATCGGCGCCGAACCGTCGGAGGTCATCTTCACGTCAGGCGGGACCGAGGCCAACAACCTCGCCATTATCGGTACGGCGTTCCGTCACGGGAGCGGTCATATCATCACGACCGCGATTGAGCATCCCGCGGTGCTGAAACCTCTCGCCTGGCTCGAAGGCCGGGGATTTGGGGTGACCTACGTGCCGGTCAACGGCCAGGGCAGGGTGGACCCTGACCATGTCAAAGACGCAATCAGGCCCGACACCATTCTCATCACCGTCATGCATTCGAACAATGAAACGGGGGTCCTGCAGCCGGTGAAGGAGGCGGGCGCCTTCGCCGCCGAACGATTCATCGCCTTTCACTCCGATGCCGCCCAAAGCGTGGGCAAGGTCCCTGTCGACGTCCGCGAGGAACCGGTAGACATGCTCACCATCGTGCCTCACAAGTTCAACGGTCCCAAGGGGGCCGGCGCCCTGTACATACGGGGATTCGGAAAATCCTCCGCGGCGGGGGGGCCATCGAAGCCACCGCACCCGATACTTTTCGGGGCCGGTCACGAGAGGGGACTGAGGCCGGGGACGGAGAACGTCGTCGGCATTGTGGGCACGGGCGAGGCCTGTGAACGTGCGGGCAGGGAACTGCAACAGCGGCATGCCCACACGCAGGCCCTGAGGGACATGCTCTTCGGACTGCTCAGCGAAGCGCTTGAAGTGAGACTGAACGGTCACCGGGACCTGAGACTCCCCAACACGCTCAACCTCTCGATCAGGGGCATTCTTGCTGAAGACCTGGTGGCCCTGCTCCGTGAGGAGGTCGCCTTTTCGTCCGGCTCTGCCTGCCACGCTGGCACGCGGCATGCCTCGGCAGTCCTTAAGGCCATGGGTCTTGACGAGGGTGAGGCCCTCGCTGCCGTCCGCCTGACGACGGGAAAGGATACCACCGCCGAGGAGGTTCGCAAAGCCTCCCGCCTGATCATCAGATTCGCACGGTCCCTCCTGCAAAGCCGCTAATTATAAGGTTTCTCAATCGTTTCATAAAAAAATATAATTGCCTGAACTCCTTGACAAAAGGCCGTCGCTGTGGTATCGTTTGTTCCGACACTCCGCGATACCCCCGAAGAGAAGGTGAGGCCATGCTAGAGTTCAACCAGTGGTATTTTGTCCTCGTCGCTAATTTTATCGTCCTCCTGATAGTCCTGAACGCACTCCTCTTCAAGCCCCTCGCAAAGATCTTCAAAGAGCGGGATGCCTCCATCAAGGGCGCCCTTGACGAGGCAAAGGCATTGACGGCCAGAAAAGACGAGGCCGTTGCAACGATGAACGCCGAGCTCTCTGCGGCACGCACGAAGGCAAAGGACCTGTTCAATTCGCTCCGGGAAGAGGGCCTTGCGCGTGAGAAGGAGGTCCTCGCGAAGACTGAGGCGGAGGCCGTCGACTTGATCGACGGGGCCCGCAAGGACCTGAAAGCCGAGACCGAGAAGGCCCGGGCCGCTCTCAAAGCCGACGTGGAGAAGTTCTCCGAAGAAATCGTGAAGAAGCTGGTGAGGGTGTGATGGACAGAAGACAGAAGGCAGAAGACAGAGGACAGAGGACAACCCCTCCGTTCGTTCCTATGATCGCCCTCCTCAGCGCATACTTCCTCTTTCCCGCGGCAACGGCTTTTGCCGCCGGCAGCGGTGAGTCGCACTTCGGGCTGATGGACTGGGTCTGGCGTTTTGTCAACTTCGGCATCCTCGTCGTTCTGCTTGTGAAGTTTGCGGGCAAGCCCCTGAAGAACTTCTTCCAGCAGCGCAAGGAACTGATTGAGAAGAGCATACGGGAGTCCCAGGAAGCAAAGGAGCTTGCCCGCAAAGCCCTCGCAGAGGTTGAAGAACGGCTAAAGCTCAAGGACAAGGAGGTCGAGGAGATCCTCTCGATTGCCAAGGTCTCCGGTGAGTCCGAGCGGGCACGGCTGATCGAAGAGAGCGAGCGGATGAAGGTGCGGATCCTCGAGCAGGCCAAGTCGAACATCGACCACGAAGTCAAGCTGGCCAGGGAGGCGATAAAGGCTGAGGCAGTAGAAGCCTCGCTCCAACTGGCTGAAGAGAAGATACGTAACAGATTGACCACTGTGGAGCAGGAACGGCTCCTGCAGGAATCCATAAAGCTCTTAGAGGGTAGAAATTGAAAACCGTACGAGGAGTCAAAAAGTACGCAAAGCAGTTCCTGAAGACCGTGGACATGGAAAAGGTCCCTCAGACGCTGGAGCAGTACAGCGCTCTCGCCGGACTGATGGACAAGAACAAGAACGTCAGGACATTCCTGACCAGCCCCGTGTTCAGCGAGAAAGAGAGGCTCGATGCTCTCGCCGTTCTGTCACAGAAGATAGGCATGTCCCTTGAGGCGACGAAGTACCTCTTTTTTCTGTCGGCGGAGATGGTCCTCGGCGGCCTTGGTCAGATCGTCAAGGTGATCAACGCCCTGTACCTGGAGATGAAGAAACGGGCCAGGGCAGTCGTGATCTCTCCCGTCAAGATCAGCGAGGAGTACGAGCGGAGCCTCGTCAACTCCCTCAAGCGGTTAACGGGCCGGGACATCGATCTGGAGGTGCTCCTCGATCCCTCCCTCCTGGGGGGCGTCCGCATCCAGGTCGGCAGCACCATGTATGACAGCAGCATACGAGGTCAGTTAGGGCTCTTGAAAGATAAGCTCATAAAGGGGTGAGACGATGGAATTGAAAGTTGAAGAGATCAGCGAGTACCTGAAGAATCAGATCACGGACTTCGAGAAGCGGGTCGACGTGAGCGAGGTCGGCGTTGTTACCGCTGTCGGTGACGGCGTTGTCAAAGTCTACGGCCTTGACAACTGCATGTCGGCTGAGATGCTCGAGCTGCCCCACGGCGTGTATGCCATGGCCCTGAACCTGGAGCAGGACAGTGTCGGCGCCATCCTCTTTGGTGATGACAAACTCATCAAGGAAGGCGACATTGTCAAACGGACCGGAAGGGTCATGGAGACGCCTGTCGGCGATGCGATGATCGGCAGGGTGGTAAACGCGATCGGTCAGCCGATCGATGGAAAGGGTCCGGTGAATACCAAGGAGGCAAGAAAGGTTGACGTCGTTGCCCCCGGTATCATCAAGAGGCAGCCTGTCAATCAGCCGCTGCAGACGGGTGTCAAGTCGGTCGATGCGATGATCCCCATAGGAAGGGGCCAGAGAGAACTCATCATCGGCGACCGCCAGACGGGAAAGACGGCGATCCTGCTCGATGCCATTATCAACCAGAAGGGCGGAGACGTCGTCTGCATATACGTGGCCGTCGGTCAGAGGCGCTCCTCGATCGTCCAGGCTGCAAAGACCCTCGCTGACTTCGGCGCCATGGACCACACTATCATTGTTGCGGCCACGGCGAGTGAGCCGGCTGCAATGCAGTACATCGCTCCCTTTGTCGGGTGCGCCATCGGCGAATACTTCAGGGACAACGGCAGGCACGCCCTTATCTGCTACGACGACCTGACAAAACAGGCGCACGCGTACCGCCAGATATCACTGATCCTGAGACGTCCGCCTGCACGTGAGGCCTATCCGGGTGACGTCTTTTATCTCCACTCGAGACTCCTCGAGAGGGCGGCGAAACTCTCTGACGCAATGGGAGGAGGCTCGCTCACCGCACTGCCCGTCATTGAGACGCAGGCGGGTGATGTGTCGGGATACATCCCCACCAACGTTATTTCGATCACCGACGGACAGATCTACCTCGAACCGGAACTGTTCTATGCCGGTGTCCGCCCGGCCATCAACGTCGGCCTTTCGGTCAGCCGTGTCGGAGGCGCCGCACAGACGAAGGCGATGAAGCAGGTCGCCGGTATGCTCAGGCTTGACCTTGCACAGTACCGGGAGCTCGCTGCCTTCGCCCAGTTCGCCTCCGACCTTGATAAGTCGACCCGCGCCCAGCTCGAGAGGGGCAAGCGGATGGTCGAACTTCTGAAGCAGGACCAGTATGTTCCCATGCCCTTTGAAGAACAGGTAATCCTGATCTTCGCGGGTGCCCAGGGCTTCCTCGATGACGTCCCCGTTGAGGCGATAAAGTCCTTTGAAACCGGCTTCATGCAGTTCATGCGGGCAAAGAAGGACGACCTTAAGAAAGAGGTCAGAGAGAAGAAAGTCCTCGACGATGACCTGAAAGCCAAACTCTCTGAGGCCGTGAACGAGTTCAAGAAGACCTTCCAGGCATAAGGCCGGAGGAAGAGGAGAGCCCAGATGGCAACGCTACGGGATTTAAGAAAGAGGCTCAAGGCAATCGCCGGGACCAAGAAGATCACCTCCGCCATGAAGATGGTGGCGGCGGCGAAGTTGCGGAAGGTCCAGGACAGGATGCTCAACTTCAGGCCTTACGCCATAAAGATGAATACGGTACTCTCCGACCTCGCGCGGGCTACCGAAGGGAGCGAGGGACACCCGCTGCTCATGCGGAGGGAGAGAAAGAAAGTCGAGGTGGTGGTGATCACCTCCGACAGAGGGCTCTGCGGGGCCTTTAATTCCAATCTCCTTAAGGCTGCCTTTCAGCAGGTGAACGCGCTGCGGAAGGAAGGCGTCGAGGTAACGGTCAGTACCATCGGAAGAAAGGCCCGTGACTACTTCAAGAGGAGAGAGGTTCCCATACGCAAGATCTGGGTGGGGCTCTCGGGAAAATTGAGTTATGCCAATACGCAGGAGATTGCCACCGACCTCATTGAGAACTACGTCAATGAGACGGCAGACGAATATATCCTTGTCTATAACGAGTTCAAGTCTATTATCGTCCAGAAAGTGACGGTCATGAGGATCCTTCCCATCGGGAGCCTCGATTCCGAGGGAGCAGACGTGGTAGGGACGTCGCTCTTCGCGCCGTTCCTCTATGAACCGTCCCAGGAAGTGCTTTTCGAGCGGCTGCTGCCGAAGTCCGTGGAGATCCTGGTCTACCGGGCGCTCCTTGAATCGCAGGCCGCTGAAGAAGCGGCCAGGATGGCTGCGATGGAGAATGCCTCGAAGAACTGTTCGGACCTCATCCAGAAAGTGACGCTTCAGGCGAACAAGGTCAGGCAGGCGGGCATCACCAAGGAGCTCATGGACATCGTCGGCGGCGTCGAGGCCCTGAAGCAGTAACAGCCTGCAATATAACATCTAGAAATGACATAGACAAGCATAAAGTATGAGGAGGTCATAACACATGAGCGTAGGAAAAGTAGCGCAGGTCATCGGTGCAGTCGTCGATGTGGAATTTGAGAGCGATAAAGATGTGCCCGAAATCCTCAACGCTATCACCATAGATGAGCCGGGGGACCCTGCAAAGGGTATGCCGCCGATCAGGGTCACCCTTGAGACAGCTCTCCAACTTGGCGACAACATGGTGAGGACCATCGCCATGAGCACGACGGACGGACTCGTGAGGGGCATGAAGGCCCTCAATACGGGTTTGCCGATTGCGGTCCCTGTCGGCAAGGCGGTTCTCGGCAGGATCATCAATGTCATCGGCGAACCGGTGGACGAGATGGGACCGGTCAGTGGCGAGCAGAAGATGCCGATTCACCGGAATGCGCCTGACTTCGTTGAGCAGGTGGCCGTGACGCAGCAGTTCGAGACGGGCGTCAAGGTCTTCGACCTGCTCGTCCCCTTCGTCAGGGGCGGCAAGATGGGCATGTTCGGCGGCGCCGGCGTGGGCAAGACTGTCGTCATCATGGAGATGATCCACAACATCGCCATGAAGCACGGCGGCGTGTCGGTCTTTGCAGGCGTCGGGGAGCGAACGAGAGAGGGTAACGACCTCTACCTCGAAATGAAGCACTCGGGGGTTCTCCCGAACGTTGCCCTCATCTATGGCCAGATGAACGAACCGCCGGGCGCCCGCGCCAGAGTCGGCCTCACCGCACTCACTGCGGCTGAGTACTTCAGGGACCAGGGCCAGGACGTATTGATCTTCATCGACAACATATTCAGATACACCCTTGCCGGCGCCGAGGTCTCGGCGCTCTTGGGCAGGATGCCCTCGGCCGTCGGTTATCAGCCCACACTTGGCACCGACATGGGAGTCCTCCAGGAGAGAATCACGACCACGAACAAGGGTTCCATCACCTCAATGCAGGCGATCTACGTCCCTGCCGACGATCTGACCGACCCCGCCGTTGCAACGGCCTTTGCCCATCTTGACGGAACGGTCGTTCTCTCGAGGCAGATCACGGAGCTCGGCATCTATCCTGCCGTTGACCCACTTGATTCAACATCGAGAATCCTTGATCCCAAGATCGTGGGAGCGGAGCACTATGCTGTCGCACGAAAGGTGCAGTCGATCCTGCAGAAGTACAAAGAACTCCAGGACATCATCGCTATCCTTGGTGTTGAAGAGCTTTCCGAAGATGACAAGCTCGTCGTTGCGAGGGCCCGCAAGATCCAGAGGTTCCTGAGCCAGCCTTTCCATGTGGCTGAGACCTTCACGGGCACGCCCGGCAAGTACGTGAAGCTTGAAGACACCATCAAGAGTTTCAATGCCATTGCCGACGGTCAGTACGACGATATTCCCGAGCAGGCCTTCTATATGGTCGGCCCGATCGAAGAGGTGGAGGAAAAGGCGCGGAAGCTCGGCTGGAGCCGCTAGAGCTGCCGAACGCGAGGAGTGAGGACCAATGGAGACGAAACTCAGGCTTGATGTCGTGACCCCCTACGGGGCGGTTATCAGCGAGGAAGTGGACGAGGTATCGGCTGCCGGGAGCGAAGGCGACTTTGGCGTCCTGGCAGGCCACGTGCCTTTCATGACGACACTGAAGATCGGGATCCTTTCCTACAGGAAGGGTAACGAGACCCGGTACGTGTTCGTCAATTCCGGTTATGCCGAGGTGTCCGAGGACAAGGTGATTGTCCTGGCCGAGAGCGCTGAAAAGGCTGAAGATATCGATGTCGAGAGAGCAAAGTCCGCGATGAAGCGGGCTGAGGAGCGACTGAAGAAGGCAGAGGAGATCGACTTCGCCCGCGCAGAGTCGGCGCTCGAACGTTCAGCTACGAGGGTGCAGCTCGTCCAGAGAAGATAGGCCGTCTCAGACGAGGTGTTGAGAAAAAGGGGTGCCTCGACGGTATCCCCTTTTTTTTCAGGTGCGCCCGGACAGGCTGCGTGCGGACTCAGGAGCTCTGCCGCTGCCGCTTCGTCTCGTACATCAGCCTGTCAGCCTGATCAAGCATCTCATCGATCGCCAGCCGTGAGTCGGGGCCGAACTGTATGATCCCGATGCTGAGCGAGAGGTGGTGGCCACCATTCCTGGCCTCGTTGTGTTTGGCGAGTTTCCTGTGCAGACGTGCTGTCAGGACTTCAGGAGTCGTCTCGGGACTGCTCAGCTGGAAGACCACGAATTCATCGCCCCCAATGCGAGCGACCACATCGGACTCGCGGAAAGAGGTCCGTATGATGTTGGCCGCATCGACCAGGGCTGCATCTCCTTCCTGATGACCCCAGGTGTCATTGATCACCTTGAGGTCGTCGAGGTCCGCGGAGAGGAGGAGGATGCCGGTCTTGTGGCGTCGTGCCATCTTCAGTTGCTGCTCGACCAGGGTATAGAAGCCTCGCCTGTTGTAGAGGCCCGTCAGCTCATCCGTGAGCGAGAGCGTGTGGAGGCGTTCCTCCGTCTGTTTCCTTTCGGTTATGTCCTGTCCGATTGACTGTATCTCAGTGAGCCGCCCCTCGTCGTCGAAAAAGGCGCGATCACGCCAGTGATGCCAGCGCTGCTCACCCTCGGATGAGTAAAGATGGAACTCCCTCGTTGCCACGGGTGACGAGGGTGTCAACGATGAAATCGCCGTCCCGAAGTGTTCGCGGGCACCGGTCGGGAGCAGGGAGAGGAAACTCATCCCGCCGAGCGCCTCAGGCGGCCGGCCCAGATGCTGGGCATAGGCGAGGTTCACAAAGGTGATCGTCAGGTCAGGTCTGTAGCGGCAGATGAAGTCCGGAAGGTCCTCGACAACCCTCTCGTACCGTTCCTTTGCCTCGAGGAGGTCTCTTTCAGCCTTCCTGCGGTCTGTGATGTCCTCGGCCGAGATGACGATGCCCGCAACCCTTCCGTCTTGCGCGAGCGGTGACATGCCGCAGGAGATATTCCTCAACTCCCCGTCCTTTTTGACCAGCACTGTGTCGAGGTTGTGGACATCTGCGCCCTCCGCCACGACTGCCCCGGCTTCGCGTGTGATGAGGGGGAGATGGCGCGGGGATATGAGAATCGAGTAAGGCTGTCCGACAAGTTCCTCTGTCCGGTAGCCCGTGATGGAGGAAGCGCGTTTGTTGGCATGGACGATCCTGCCCTCCGGATTGACCACGGCGATGGCATTTGTGGTGCTCTCCATGACCCCCTTCAGGAATTGGTTGGTGTTCAGGAGAGACCTCTCGGTCCTGTAGAGGCTCCGGATAGGCAGCAGGCGAAGAGTCAGGAAGGCGCCTGCGCCCAGCGGGAGCATCAGGATGATCAGGACCCCGGTTTCGTGAAGAAGAGGGCTCAGGGAACGGGCAATCTCTATCCTCCCCACGACCGCCCCTGAATCGAAGAGATCATGGGAAGCGGTGACGAGGGGTGGAATGAGTTCATCCACGCGCTCGGCGACCAGACAGTCTCCCTCCTTGTAGATGCGACGTGTTTCGGGTTGGTCCAGGGCGGGTCTCCGGGTAAGATACTCGGCGAGCCTTTCCTGTTCGAAGTCCCACATCTCCGGGTTTGCGTTGATCACCTGGTTGACGGCGTCAGCGCCGATCTCGGCTTCGGTCGCGAGGCTCCCCTTGATGTACTGGTACGAAACAAAGAAGTGGCCCGTGGGCACGATGATCACCACGAGGGTGATGAAGATCGCTGCCAGCCAGGTGATTATCGGGGCTATGTTCTTCCTGTCCGCCATGATCAGCGACCGGTGGCTCCCCTGACAGGAAGGTTGCCTGACTCTTTCAGGAGTTTCTGGCCCTTGGGAGACTTAAGAAAGGTGATGAACTTGCGAACCTTCTCGGACGGCCTGCTCTTCGTCACGAGATAGAGAGGCTTCACCAGCGGGTACGTGCCCTTCGAAAGGGACTTCAGGGAGGGGGTGACGCCGTTGTACCCAAGGACCCTGACGTGACGTTTTTCTGCGGCCACCTGGGAGAGCGTCAGAAAGCCAAGGGCCCCCGGGGTCTTTTCGATTTTATCGGCGCAGGCCTGGTCTGTGGGGGCAATGACCGAGCCCGGCCTGGCCAATGCGACCTCAACGGCCTTCTTCATCTCAGGCGACATCTTCTTGAGGAACTCCGTATCGGTGTCGGAGGCAGGCCGGAGGACTATTCTGATCTTTTTCCCGTCAGGCCACTTCTCGAGTCTGCCCTGATAGATCCGCACCAGTTCTTCGGTTCTCAGGCCCGAGGCTTTCACTGTCCTGTTGGCGACCGGCATGAAGGGGGTCGTCGCATAGAGGGATGCGGAGAGGGCCGGGGACCGCTCCCGGTCTGTGAGGGGTCTGCAGCTGAGGCCGATGTCTATGGCGCCTTCCGAAACCCCCCTGATGCCACCCGTTGAACCCACGCTGGGCAGGACCTTCACCTTTAATCCCCCATAGGTCTTCTCGAAGGCCTGTCCGATGAGTTTCATGCTGCCCAACGTGGCGCCTGTTCCCCCTATCCTCAGTGTCTCTTCCGCGGAAACCACGAGCGGGATGACACTCACGATGGCGCCCAGAAGCATGGAGAGGAGGGTCACCAGGACTGTATGCCGGGCCGCGGCTGTAAGGAAGGCTCTCATCAAGAGAATATCAAAAGCAAGAAGCGGACCCGACTGATCGGTGCGACCCTATTACGGTACACAGAGGCGGAAGGGTGCTATGTCGAGGGCGCGGTTCTGTGATATGCTGTAAACAGTCCCTGTACCGTTCAGAAGGCGGGGTCTCGGGAACCGGAGGGGCTGTGGGCTTTGACGTCATTGATATTTCAGGTGATGTGGGCATACGGGCCTTCGGCGGCACCTTTGAGGAGGCCCTCGTGAGCGCTGGGACTGGTTTCTACAGCCTCATCACGGATGCCAGCAGTGTTGAAGGGCGACTGACCAGGGACGTTGAGGTCGGGGCGGAGACCCGCGAGGAACTCACCGTACGGTTCCTTAACGAACTTGTATTTCTCTTTGACACCTACGGCCTGATCGGCAGGAAAATTGACGTTCTTCGCTCCCCCGGAGGCCAAGGGGGAATGTCAGCAGCCTTCAGGGTTAGCGGCGAGACTTTCGACCCTGTACGGCATGAACGGGGACTGCTTGTGAAGGCCGCCACCTATCACAACCTCACCTGTGAGGAGGTTGACGGCACGTGGCTGCTTGAGATCATGTTCGACATTTGAGGAGGTGTGACATGAGCCTGCCTGAGGGACTGAGGCGGATAGACGACTACAGGCTGGAAATACCGCTAACCTACAAAGCCGGCATGAGAACGCGGGGTCTAATATTTGTTGACCCTGTTCTCGGAAAGGAGCTCGAACCGGAGGCGATCACCCAGGTCGCCAATGTGGCCACTCTCCCCGGGATCGTAGGCGATTCCATGGCCATGCCCGACATTCACACCGGGTACGGGTTTGCGATTGGCGGTGTCGCAGCCTTTGATCTGAAGGAAGGCATCATCTCGCCGGGAGGTGTCGGTTACGACATCAATTGAGGGGTTCGCCTCCTCAGGAGCAACCTTAAGAGATCTGAGGTTGCCCCGAGGATTAGGGACCTCGTCGGGGTCCTTTATAGCGAGATACCGGCCGGCGTCGGCTCTAAGGGAAAGATCCGTCTTGGCCCTGACGCGGGGAAGAAGGTCCTCGTCAAGGGCGCCCGATGGGCTGTCGAACAGGGCTACGGCGACGCGACGGACCTCGAAAGGATCGAGTCCGGCGGGTGCATCGAGGGCGCCGACCCGTCTCTTGTGAGCGAAAAGGCCTATGAGAGAGGGAGGGCCCAGCAGGGGACCCTCGGGTCGGGCAATCATTTCGTCGAGATCCAGTATGTAGAGGAACTCTTCGATGAAGCGGCGGGCTCTGCGCTGGGACTCTTCAAGGACCAGGTCACGGTGATGATACACACGGGCTCACGAGGCTTCGGTCACCAGGTCTGCACCGACTTTCTTGAGGTCATGGAGCGGGCAGTGAAAAAGTACGGGATCGAGTTGCCCGACCGCGAGCTGGCCTGCGCGCCCTTCAGCAGCCCCGAAGCCCAGGACTACCTTTCCGCCATGAAAGCCGCCGCGAACTACGCCTGGGCAAACAGGCAGTGCCTCATGCACTGGACCCGAGAAGCCTTTATGAACTATCTGAGGGTCTCCCCGGGGCAGCTCGGCATGACGCTCGTGTACGATGTGGCGCACAACATCGCAAAGGTGGAGGAGCACGAGGTGAGCGGCAGGAGGTTGAAGGTAGCCGTGCACAGGAAGGGCAGCACGAGGGCCTTCCCCCCGGGGCACCCTGAGCTTCCCCCCCTTTACAGGCCTCTCGGCCAGCCCGTTTTGATACCAGGAGACATGGGCCGTGCCTCATACGTGCTCCTGGGGACTGAACGGGCGATGAGAGAGACCTTCGGTTCCGCCTGCCACGGAGCAGGCAGGGTCCTGTCGAGACATCAGGCGATCAAGAGGGCGAAGGGACGATCGATCTCCCGCGAAATGGAAGACCAGGGGATCATCGTCAGGGCCGCCGGAAGGGGCATTCTGGCTGAAGAGATGTCCGAGGCCTACAAGGATGTCTCGAACGTGGTTGACGTCGTCCACAATGCCGGGATTGCGCGGAAAGTAGCCAGGCTCAGACCCATGGGGGTCGTGAAGGGCTGATGGACGGTCAGATCCTCCGCATCGGGAAGATACCCTACGCCAATCTCTTCCCGATCTTTTACGTCCTCG
>Ga0316622_100000752_pt1 | contig 19802 bp, 17 predicted proteins | sample OWC_Aug_OW2_C1_D_FD_207646 | JGI IMG/M metagenome (GOLD analysis project Ga0316622, IMG submission 207646) | Wetland soil microbial communities from Old Woman Creek delta, Ohio, United States - OWC_Aug_OW2_C1_D5_C | ecosystem: Environmental > Terrestrial > Soil > Wetlands | place: USA: Ohio... | reverse complement strand
CTATCCCTGGATCCTCGCCGGGCTCTTGTTCCTGGCCGGGGGGGCGAGCCACGTCGCCGTCTGGCTGGCGCAGGGAATCAACCTGATCGTGGGCACTGCAACCATCTGGCTGGTCGCCCGGCTCGCGGCGCTCAGCGGCGGAGCCGTTCCCCGGGCTCCATCGCGTGCGGACGGGCCGGATGCTCGGCAGGCCACCCGCGCGGGCATCGCCGCGCGAGTGCTGCGCGATCCGGCGCTGCTCGCGGGGCTCGCGTGGGCCCTGTACCCCCCGGCCCTGGGCCACGTCGCGCAAGCGAACACGCAAACACTCGAAACGTTTCTCCTCGTCCTGCTCGCGTATCTCGCGCTTTCGTGGCGCGGTCGCGCGTCGGCCTGGCTTCCCGCCGGCCTGACCCTCGGCCTGCTCCTCCTGACCCGGCCCGCCGCGGGTCTCGTCTGGTTCCTCTGGGGCCTGGCGTTCGTCGCGTGGAGACCGGCGCTCACGGCAGATATGGGTCGCCCCACGAGCGGCGGCGACCAGCCGGCTGCGCCCGGCATCGCGCCGGACGGCGTTCGTCCGAGCCGTCTCGCGGCGTTCCGCTACGTGGCGTTGGCGACCGCCCTGGCCGCGCTCGTCCTCCTTCCCTGGACGATCCGCAATTTCGCGGTGCATGGCCGGCTCGTCCCGGTTTCCACGAACGGCGGCTTCAACTTCTACATGGGCAACCATGCGACCGGGCATGGAGACATTCCTCCGCTGGCCCAGTACTTTGCCCGCCTGACCGAAGAGGAGCGCGCTTCGTTCCGCGCGCTCTCCGAATCAGACCGTGACCGGCGCTTCTATGCGCTGGGGCGCGAGTACTGGCGCACGCAGCCGGTGCGCGCGCTGCGCGGGGTCTGGAATCGCCTCGTCTCGTACGTTCTCTGGCGGCCGTACCTCTTCGCCGCCTACCCGCGCTGGCTGGCGCTGGTCTTCATCGCATCCTATCTGCTCCTCTTCGTTCCGTTCGTGCTCTCGCTACGCGGCCCGCCCGACGCCGGGCGCACGTTCTCGCTCCTCGCCTTCGCGGGTACGGGGGCGGCCGGTCTCGTGTGGATCGTTTCGATGCGCTTTCGGGCGACGGTCGAGCCGTTCCTCGCGGTCGCGGGCATGAGCTGGGTCGCGCGGCGGGTGGATCGCGGGAAGCGGAGGGCGAAGGCCGCGATGGAGGCTCCGCCCGCCGTCTAGAGTTCGAGCAGCAGCTCGGGGATTTCCCGGCCGCGCGCATGGGCATATCCCATCGCCTCGCCCACGGGGCGGAACCCGCACTTCTCCAGCACGCGAATCGAACCGGGATTGTCCTTGGCCACGCGGGCGTACATCGGGCGCTTCGGGTTGACCTGCTCGAGAAAGAGTTTGAGCGCCATCGTCGCGATTCCCTGATTCCACCAACTCCTGCCGATCCAGTAGCTGACTTCGGGCCGGCCGCCCTCCTCGTAGCTGAGAACGCTGCCGGCCACCCGGCGGTCGCAGACGATGGTGCGGATGATGACGCTCGGGTCGGCCATGATCCTGGCCCAGTGCGCGGTGAAGGCCGCGTGGTCCGTCGGGTCCTTGGCCGTGAAGGCGGCCATGTGATTGGCCAGCGGGTCCAGTTGGTTCTCGAAGAAGACCGCCAGGTCGGAGGCGATCACCTCTCGTAGAGAAAGCGCGCACGGCATGAGCGGCCCCCTCGTCCGCGGCGCTTCGGCGCCTGATTTCATCGATTCCGATCCCAAGAGGAGCGCCGCGAGAGATGGGGCGACAGCCGCTCACGACCCCGGCGCAGTCTGCCGTGATCCGGCCCCGCGGTCCTGCCTGCCTCACTTGGTTCCACCGCCCCTGGCCATCCCTTCGCCGTGAGGGTAAGATCGCTGCGGAGCCAGTCAAGCCGCCGAACACGCCCCGCGCTCCGGCGCGGGGAGCGAGGATTGCGCCGATGGATCCCGAGACCTTCCGCCGCTGGGCTCACGAGGCGGTCGATTGGACCGCCGACTACCTCCGCGATGTCTCCGCCTACCCCGTCCTTCCCGCTGTCTCTCCCGGCGACATCCGCGCGAAGCTGCCGCAGCAACCGCCGCAGACCGGCGAGTCGATGGACGCGATTCTCGCCGACTTCCGCGAGAAGATCCTTCCCGGCGTGACGCATTGGAACCACCCACGCTTCTTCGCCTACTTCCCCGCGAACCACTCGGGGCCGGCGATCCTCGGCGAGTTGCTCTCTGCGGCTCTCGGCGTGAATGCGATGGTCTGGCAGAGCTGTCCGGCCGCGACCGAGTTGGAGCAGGTCGTCCTCGAGTGGGTGCGCGGCATGCTCGGCCTGCCCGAGTCCTTCCAGGGCGCGATCCAGGACACCGCCTCGACCGCGACCCTGGTCGCCCTCCTCTGCGCCCGGGAGCGCGCGACCGACTTCCGCACGAACGCGGAGGGCTGCGATTCTCGCCGCGACGGCCCGCTGCGCGTCTACGCCTCGACCGAGGCGCATTCTTCGGTCGAGAAGGGCGCGAAGATCGCCGGCTTCGGCCGGGAGCATGTCGTCCCGATCGCCCTGGATCCGTCATTCGCGCTCGATCCCCGCGACCTCGAACGCCGCATCGACGCCGACCTGAAAGCCGGGCGGCGCCCATGCTGCGTCGTTGCGACCGTCGGCACGACCTCCTCGACGGCGATCGACCCTTTGCCCCGCATCGCGGAGATCGCCGCCCGCCACCACCTGTGGATGCACGTCGATGCCGCCCTGGCCGGCAGCGCCGCGATCCTGCCGGAAAAGCGCTGGATCCTCGCGGGCGTGGAGCGCGCCGACTCCTTCGTCTTCAACCCGCACAAGTGGCTCTTCACCAACTTCGACTGCTCGGCCTTCTACTGCCGCCACCCGGAGGTCCTCGTCTCGACGCTCTCGATCACGCCCGAGTACCTGCGCACGGCCATGGATCTGCGCGCCACCAACTACCGCGACTGGGGTATCCAGCTCGGCCGCCGGTTCCGAGCGCTCAAGCTCTGGTTCGTCCTGCGCTACTACGGAGTGACGGGACTGCAAGCCATGCTGCGCGAACATCTCCGTCTCGCCGAGTTGTTCCGCGACTGGGTGGAGGCGAGCGCGGATTTCGAAGTCCTGGCGCCCGTGCCGCTGAACACCGTCTGTTTCCGCTATCACCCGGGCGCGCCCCTCCGGCCCGCCGGCGATCTCGACCGCTTGAACGCCGATCTCCTCGCTGCGGTGAACCGCACGGGCAAGATCTTCATCACCCACACCAAGCTGAACGGCCGCTATTGCCTGCGGATGAGCATCGGCCAGTTGCAGACTCGCGAGGAGGATGTGAAGATCGCCTGGGAGGTCATCCGCAACGAGGCGGCGGCACTAACGAACCGCACGACGTAGCGGCCCGAAGGATCAGCAGGCAAGTGCGCCGGGCGCTCGATCCGCGCGCCCTGGCCACCGCGGCGACTGCCTGGCCAGCCCGACCGGTCCGGGTGGGCAGGCGCAGCGGTCCGACTGCGAAGGAGCGCGCATGCCGGTGATCAGCTCTCTCAGCCAGGACATCGTCGTCATGACGATCGTCCTCGTGGCGATCGCCCTCGTCGTGCTTCTGATCGAATCCCGGCGCCGTTCCGCCGGCTGGGCGCGCGCCGGCCGCCTGGCCATCCTGCTCTTCGCGCTCGGGGCTGCCGCCACCTGGGAGTATTTCCGCGTTCAGGAGCGGGAGTTTCACGAGCGGCGCGCGCGCGACGTCATCTCGCTCGTCTCGGTGGACAAGCAGGTCGACGCGGTCAGCATGTTCGAGGATATCGTGCGCATCCGCTTCCGCTTTCAGAACCACAGCCGCCGGGCGATCGATGCCTTCACCGCCCAGTTCATGCTGCTGGATTCGTCGAACGCCTGCATCCTGAAGGACCAGCTGAGCATTCCGGCCGATCTCGAGCCGGGAGAGAAGGGCTCCTGGACGGTCAAGTACTGGGCATCCTGTCCGCAGGGGTTTTCTCCTCAGGTGTGGCAGATGTTGAGCCAGAAGGAACTCGAGGATTTCGGAGTCGAGTGGTACGTGGACGCGGTGTACTTCAAGGACGGAACGACGCTGCAATGATCCCCGCTTCCGCCCGCGCGGCCACTCCCCGCTCTTCTCGCGCGATGGAATCGGCGCCCCCCACCGTCACGCGCTTCGCATAGACGACGACCTGGTCCGTCTCGTAGCTCAAGTCGTCCATTCCGCTGCGCCGATAGCCTCGCTGGCGCAGAAGATCGCGCATCGGCCGGTCGGTGCGCTGAACGGAGACAAAGAGCTGCGCCGACTGACAGCGGTCCTCCGCGAAGGCCAGGAGCAGGCTGCCGATGCCACGGCGGCGGAACGCGGGGTGCACGGCGAGGCGCGTGATACGCCCCGAGCCGAAGAAGGTGTGCTGGAGAGCCACGTAGCCGACGGCGCGCTCGTGGAAGAAGGCCACCCAGCAGGCGCGCTCGGCGAGCGCTTCCGCGAGCACGCGCCCGCCGAGGCTCGCGTCTTCATCGCATTCGTGGAGCAGCGGCACTTCACCCGAGCGGGCGCAATGGATGTCGACCAGCGCGCCGGGAATGCTTCGCCGGCCGCCCTCAGCCGCCACCGAATCGCTCATGGGCCCCTCCGCGCGCGGCGGAAACGCGAAGTGCGCCGCGCTGGTGTCGTGCCGGATGCCGGGCCGCTACGCGAACTGCGCAACCCGCCCGGCGGGGCAAGACCCCGGAACGGTGGAACGCGCCGGGCGAGTTGCGCCTGAGAACCAGAACCGTGGGACGAATGCGCGCATCATATCCGCTTCTCTTTCACCAGTCGCGCGAAATGTTCGAAGGAGCGGTCGTACGTGCGTTCGGCGGCATCCGGGAAACAGCACGCGGGGAGTTCGCGCATGCGCAGGTGGTAGGCGAGGCAGTCGCAACAGGCCCCTTTGCGGGAGCAGGGCTCGTAGCTGCACGTACACGCCTGCCGGTTGCGGGTCTGTTTGCAGTCCATGGCTCTCCTCGAGCGAGATGGGCCGTGGGCGTTGACGGACAGCGGCGGTGAGACGGACGATGGAGCGGTATTGGGCGGGGATCAAGGAGCAAGTTGGGTGGATCCGGCCGCCTGTGCCCGTGCCGGCCGGTGCCTCCGGTTGGCGACCGCCTGCCGGATCGGCCGGTGCCCGCGGGTTCGCCGCCGGCCGCCAGGGCGGCCGGGACCCCGGGGTCGGCCACCGCCGGCCGGATCGCCTGGTGCCGCCCATTGGCTACGACTGCCGTGTCGGCGGGGCGGGTGGCGGCTCGGGCGGCCACGTCTCCGGCCATGCCTCCGAGGTTGTGACCGGCCCCCATCCGCCCTACCATAGACCCTCTCCCCAGCCGAGATTCCGGCTGCAACCGCTTCCCCGCGAAGCGACGGAAAGGACGGTCCATGGACAAGCTCGAGGAGATCTTCGCGCGCCAGCGGGAGCTGAATCGCTTCACCTTCCAGAAGAACAACCTCGTCGACTTCGAGGAAATCCCCGGGCGCCGCGAGCTGCGAAACGTCTGGCTGCGCAACTACGCGCTGGCCATGACGCAGGAGATTTCCGAACTCGTCGATTCGACCAACTGGAAGTGGTGGCGCAGCAAGGTCGACCTCTTCGACGAGCAGAATGCGAAGGTCGAGCTGGTCGACATCCTGCACTTTTGGGTGAGCGCCTGCCAGGTGATGGGACTGACCGCGGACGACGTGCTGCGCATGTACCTGCAGAAGAACGCCATCAACGCCGAGCGCCAGAAGGCCGGCTATCTCGAGAAGAGCGACGCCGACAACCGCACGATCCGGTGATCCGCGAGCCCCCGGCCGCGATGTTGCCGGGAGCGTGACGCCGGCGGGCCGTGCGCCGCGCCCGGCGGCCCGGCGGGCACGCGCCGGTCCTGCCCCCGCTCACGGCCCCGCGGTTTCCTTGGGCAACGGGTGGCCTACTCGACCGTGACGCTCTTCGCGAGGTTCTTCGGCTGGTCGATCGGACACTCCCGCAGCACGGCGAACTCGTAGGCGAAGAGTTGCACCGCGACGGTCGTCAGGAACGGCGTCAGGATCTCGTCGGTCTCGGGCAGCACGAGGACGACGTCCGAGAAGCTCCCCAGCTCCCCCGCCTCGCGCGTCGTGATCGTCAGCACCGGGCCCCTGCGCGCCCGCACTTCCTGGAGATTCGTGAAGGTGCGGTTGAAGACCGAGTCGCGCGGAATGATGAAGATCGAGGCGAACTTCTCGTCGATGAGCGCGATCGGGCCGTGCTTCATCTCGGCCGCGGAATAGCCTTCCGCGTGGACGTAGGCGATCTCCTTCAGCTTGAGCGCTCCTTCCATCGCGACGGGGAAGGAATAGCCGCGGCCGAGATAGTAGAAGTTGCCCGCGTTCACGAAACGCTTGGCCGCCTCGCGGATCTGCGAGCGCAGCGCGAGGATCGTGCGGATCTTGTCGGGCAACGCGGTCACCTGGTCGATCAGGTCGCGGCCGCGGGCGAGCGAGAGGTCGCGCATGCGCCCCATGAGGAGGGCGAAGAGGAAAAGGGCCATCATCGTGTTCAGCATCGTCTTCGTGGACGCGACCGCGTACTCGAAGCCGGCGTGGACGTAGATCCCGGCGCCCGTCTCGCGCGCGATCGTGCTGGCGACGCGGTTCACGATGCCCAGCACCTTGCCGCCTTTGCGCATCACCTCGCGCATCGCCATGATCGTGTCGGCCGTCTCGCCCGACTGGGAGACCGCGAAGAAGAGCGTGTTCTTCCCGACGATGGGATTGCTGTAGCGGTACTCGGGGGCGTACTCGGCGGTCGTTTCGATGCGGGCGAGGTCGGAGATCATCCGCGCGCCCACCGCGCCGGCCATGTGCGAGGTGCCGCAGCCGAGGAGCCGCACGCGGTCGATCTCGAGGAAGTCGCGCGGGCGCATGTTGAGGCCGCCCAGGCGAGCGGTGCCGAATTCGCGCTGGATGCGGCCGCGGAAGCAGTCCTCGAGCGCGTCGGGCTGCTCCATGATCTCCTTCAACATGAAGTGGGCGTGCCCGCCCTTGTCGGCGACCGTCGCCGGGATGTCGAGATGGTCCCACTCGAAGGTCGCCATGACGCGCCCCGAGGCGCGCTGGATCTCGTGCTCCTTGCCGTTCAGCACGGCGATGTCGCCGTCTTCAAGGTGCACCACGCGATCGGCCCGGCCGACGATGGCGACGGGATCGGAGGCGACGAAGGAGCCCTCCTCGCCGATGCCCACGATGAGCGGCGAGCCCCGGCGCGCCGCGACGATCTTGCCCGGTTCGTTCGCGTTCATGACCGCGATGCCGTAGGTGCCCTCGACTTCGTGCAGCGCCCGCGCGACCGCCTCCTCGAGGCAGCCGTCCAGGTTCTCCGCAATCAGGTGCGCGAGCACTTCCGTGTCGGTCTCGGAGACGAACTTGTGGCCGTGCGCTTCGAGCACGCGCTTCAGCGGACGGTAGTTGTCGATCACGCCGTTATGCACGACCGCGATCGTCTGGGCGGAATCGGTGTGCGGGTGGGCATTGATGTCCGTGGGCGCACCATGTGTGGCCCAGCGCGTGTGCGCGATGCCCGAGCGCAGCTCGAGGTTTTCGGGCAACTGCGCCCACAACTCGTCGACCTTTCCGGCCTTCTTGCGGATCCAGATCTTGCGATGCACCTGCCAGGCGATGCCGGCCGAATCGTAGCCGCGATACTCGAGGCGCTTCAGGCCTTCCATCAACAGGCCGACGGAGACCTTGCGGGACCCGGACACCGCCACGATGCCGCACATGGAGCTCTCTCCTTTTCCAGGGAAACCAGAATCCGCCGGCCGCGCGCCTACCCGTAGATCATCCTGCGGATCTGCCGTTCACTCAACGTGGCCGGGCGCACGAGCATGTTGCGGGCCTCTTCACGAATCCGGCCATAGATCTCACGGTTGCGCAGGCCCTGGCGCTGCAGCTCTTCATGGCGCCGCAGCACCCAGGCCGCCAATTCCTCGGAGTACCAGGACTTCACCTCGTTGAGGATCTTGGCCAGGACCTCGGCCTCCAGACCGGTCACCGCCCGGAGATGTTGGATGAGGTCTTCTTCGCTCCCCATCCCGCCCTCCCTGAGTGAAAGCGCCCACCCGGCGGCGGCCGTCCGTCGCCGGGGACCCAGTTCCGTGACCATTCGCAGACCATTTTTCGGGAAGGCGGAGAAGATAATCAACAGATCTACCCGAAAGAAGGCAGGAAATGTTCAGGAATTGGCCCGATATGCGACATTGGAGTCTTCCTGGTCGACCTGCGGCTCTTCCTTGGGGGTGGGGCCGGGCGCGTCGTTCTGGCGCAGCAGGACCGCGATCAGGCCTCCGAAGGCCGTGGTGAGCACTTGGACCGCGGGCGACGTGACGATGGCGAAGAACAGCGTGCGCGAAAGGGGGCCGCCGTCCGGAGGTGGAAGAAGGGGGATCAGGTGACTCTCGAGTCCGGCCGCCCCGCGGAAATGCACGCTGAGGAGCATGGCTCCCAGTTCGATCCAGCAGAAGATGACCGTCATCGCCGCCGTGACGAGCGCCCACCAGAGGGCCGCGCGCAACGCGTTCAGCGAAGGAGAGCCGCCCGCGACAGCCGGATTCGTTTCCCGTTCAGGCCGGCCGATCGAGCGCATCGCGATCCAGGCGCCGAAGGGAAACCCGAAGGCCACGTTGAGAACGGGAACTCCGCGGAAGAGGAACAGGCCGGCGATGGTCAGCGCGCAGTAGAAGATGATCCAGGAGGTTCGCAAGGCCCCTTCGTCCCCGGGCACGCTGCCTGAGGCGCCGTCCGGGGCGCGGCGTCGTTCGAGGCCGCCGCTCATCGCGCCGGTTCGACCTCCGCTTCACTGTCGGTCGGCTTCTCGACGCGGTTCATCGCGCGCCTCACGCTGCGTTTGAGCGCGAAGTAGCCGCCGAGCATGCGCCGGTACTTGTTGATCGTCCGCCGCTGGACCGCGAAGCCGCGCAGCCGCATGAGTTCGGCCAGTTCGTCGTCGGTGTAGGCCTGCCCGTCCTTCTCGCTTTCCATGATCGCGCGCAGCGCCTCGCGCGCGGCGGCGCCGGAGGCCTTGCCGACCGCCTGCGAGAAGAAGGCCGAGAGCGGGATGCAGCCCTGCGGCGTGTCCGCGAAGCGGCCGTTCAGGAGCCGCGAGATCGTACTCTCATCGCGGCCCACCGATTCGGCGATCTCGCGCCGCGTGAGCGGGCGCAGGAAAGCCGTGCCGCGATCGAGGAAGTCCCACTGCCGGTCGACGATTTCCTGGACGGTCTTCAGCAGGAGACTCCGCCGGTCTTCGACGATCCCCCGCAGCCAGCGAGCCTGGGCCACCTTCTTGCGGAGGAACTGGCGTTCCCCGGGCGACAGCGAGTCGCGCTGGCGGGCCATCTCGACGAACTTCGCATTCAGACTCAGCCGCACGAGGGCGCTGTTGTTGTAGCGCACCTCGTACTTCCCCGGACCGTGGATCTCCGGATGCTCGGGGACGATCAGCACCTCGGGGCGCATGCTGTTCGAATCGAACGTCTCTTCGGCCACGCCGACCGTGGGGACGAAGTGCAGCTTCGCGAGCTGCTCGAAGACGAAGGACGTGTCGACGCGATGCCGGGCGCACAGCCGGGCAAGCTCGCGCTCCTTCCCGGCCGCGAGCAGCATGTAACCCTGGACGAGCAGCTCGGTCCACTGCTCCTTGCCCTGGCGCCGGAGCTGGATGGCGATCGACTCGGGCAGATCCCAGGCGCAGACGCCGGGCGGCTCGAGCGTCTCCTTGAGTTTCTCGATCACGCCGGCCACCTGGTCCTCGGTGACGGGCTCTTCCACGTAGGCGGCGATGTCGGGGGCCAGCTCATCCGGTGAGCGCGTCAGGAATCCGCGGGTATCGAGGTCCTGGACGATGTATTCGCCGATCTTCTCCTCCTTGCCGGAGAAGCTCAGGTGCACCTGCTCGAGCAATTCGTCATGCAAAGTCTTGGTCGGCGCGAGGCGCAGGATGGGATCGGTCCAGTCCTGGTCGCGCGAGCGATCGTTGCCCGCCCAGGAGCCGCCTCCCAGATTCGGGTCCTCGCCCATCTCGGCGATTTCCTGGAGCAGGCGCTCGTCCCATTCCTCGTGGGCGTCGTCGTCGGTGCGCTCGCCGGCCGCGTCGGTCGCCGAGGTTTCGGAGGGATTGTTGACCTCGAGGACCGGGTTCTCCTCCGCCATGGTCTCGACTTCCTGGTTGAAATCGAGGATGGGCAGGGTCAGCAACCGCATGGTCATGATCATCTGCGGCGTCAAGGTCATCTGCAGACCGAGCGTCTGCCTCATGTCCATCGAAGGTTTCATGCTTCACCCTGTCCTTGGCGAACTCCCGTGCTTCCCCCCTCCAGATCGACCTGCCGCCGGGCGGCTTGAGCGCCATTCATGCGGGGAGCCTCGGTCTCCACCGGAAATGCGCCGGACACCTGAGAAGGTAACGGTTTTTGCACGCGATCGCAAGCAATCCCGGAAGAGTGCTGCGCGAAGTCAGCCATGCGCGAACGCATCGAGGCAGCATGGAAGCGAGGAGCGCGGTCGTCATGCGCGCGACGTGGACGTGCGGCCAGGGTCGCGATCAGGAGACGTCTTCCACCAACACCGCGCGCACGGAGGCGGTCATCGCTCGGGCGAGGTGGCGGTGGGCGCTTCCGGAAGGAATGAACACCCCGTCGCCCGCCCGAAAGACCTGCGTGCGGTCAGCGAAGCGGATCTCGAACTCTCCTTCCACGATGCATCCGTAGTGGCCCCTTTCGCACCAATGCGGTTCCATCGCCGGGGTGTACTCGACCAGGCGGATCCGCCGGTTTCCCTGGCGCATGACCTTCGCGCGCACGCCCTCCATCGGCCGTTCCCAGGGCAGCGTGGCGAAATCGATACGGTACTCCATGCCTGCTCCTCCCGCGCTTTTCCGGCCGCCGGCCGGGCGGCTCGTCCGCCTGCCGGCGCCGCTCCGTCCCGCGATTCTCGCCCGCTCGCGCCCGCGCCCGTCACGCCCGCGAGCGGTCGCGGCTCGGCGCACACTCCGCCGCCCCGCTCGCGCCCCGTCCGCGCTCGGAACACGCGCTTGCCGTTCCCCGGCGGATCGGAGAGAATATCCGCCCGCATCGAGGGGGAGTATAGAGGCGATGACCGAGACGAACGGACGCGATTCCCGCGCGGCGAGCGGACTGCGGGTGGCGGCGAGAACCGATCGCGGGCTCTGGCGCCCGAGCAATCAGGACAGCTTCTTCGCCGACCCGTCCCCCGCCGGCAAGGAGGAGAGCCACGGCCGGCTCTTCCTCGTCGCCGACGGCATGGGGGGCCACGCGGCCGGAGAGGTGGCGAGCCGGCTGGCCGTCGAGAGCTTCGGCCGCGCCTACTACGAAGCCGATGTGACCGCCCGGGGCGATCCCGCGCCGGTTCTGGCCGCCGCTCTCAGCGCCGCGAATCGGGTGATCCACGAGGAGGGCGCGCGCGATCATCGCCGCAGCGGCATGGGCACGACCTGCACCGCGGCGCTCATCCGCGGCGATCGCCTCTGGCTCGCCCACGTCGGCGACAGCCGCGCCTACCTGTTCCACGCTGGCGCCCTGCGCCAGCTCACCCAGGATCACAACCTGGCGGGGATGCTGCTCTCCGAAGGGCGCATCGACGCGCGCGAGGCGGCCGGCCACGAGGGCCGCCACCTGCTGACGCGTGCGCTCGGCATCCGCCCGGAAGTGGAGGGAGATGTCGCCGGTCCGTTCGAGCTCGCGCCCGGCGACCGCGTGCTGCTCTGCTCCGACGGGTTGAATCGCGTGGTGCCGGACGATCAGCTCGCCGGCCTGCTGGCGAACGAGCCGCTGCAGGCGGCCGTGGACGAGCTGATCGGCCGCTCCATCACGGCGGGCGGCCCGGACAACATCACGGTCGTGCTCGTCGAGGTCGCGCGCGGGTAGGGCGAGCGCTCAAACGCCCTCTTGCCGAGACGAGCCCACTCCCGGGTGGCAAGTGGACGCGACGCGAAGCGGGCCGCACGTGCCCGGAGCCCGGGCCGCCGGCCGGCTCTACTGGATTTCCCTCCGCTCGTCGACGATGCGCTTCGCCTTCCCCACGCTCCGCGGGATCGAGCCCGCCGGGAGGATCGCGACGGGGATCTTGATCCCGATCACCTGCTGAAGCCGGTCGGCCACCTGCCCGCCGATGCTTTCGATGTAGCCCGCGCCCTTCTCGTAGAGCGCCGGCTTGACCTCGGTCTCGACCCGGATCGCGTCGATGTAGCCTTTCTTGAAGAGGTGGATCACATACTGCGGCTCGATCTCGGCGAACTCCATGAGCACGCTCTCGACCTGCGAGGGGAAGACGTTGACGCCGCTCACGATCATCATGTCGTCCGAGCGCCCGGTTACCTTGTCCATAGTGACCGTCGTCCGCCCGCATGGGCAGGCCGCGCGGCGCAGGCGGGTGATGTCGCGCGTGCGGTAGCGCACCATCGGCATCGCCTCGCGCTGCAGCGACGTGAGCACGAGCTCGCCCGACCGGTCGAGCCCGACCGGCTGTTCCGTTTCCGGGTCGATCACTTCCGCGTAGACGTGGTCTTCATTCACATGCAAGGCGCCCGCTGCGCACGAGAAGGCGACGCCCGGGCCCATCAGCTCGGTCAGACCGTAGTGCTCGTGCGCGACGATACCCATGCGCTCTTCGAGAAGCACCTTCATCTTCGGCGTCCACGGCTCCGCGCCGAAGAGTCCGACCCGCAGCGGGAACCGCCGCAGATCCTTGCCCAACTCGATGGCGCGTTCGGCGATCGTCAGCGCGTACGTCGGCGTCGCGGCCAGGACCGTCGTGCCGAGATCCTCCATGAGCAGGATCTGGCGCTCGGTCTGGCCCGATCCGGCGGGGATCACCGCGCAGCCGAGCGTTTCGAAGCCGAGGAGGAAGCCCAGCCCTCCGGTGAAGAGCCCCATGCCGTAGGCGTTCTGGGCGATGTCGTCGGGACGGACGCTCTGCGCCCACATGGCGCGCGCCATGCACTCGCCCCACTGGAGTATGTCGGCCCGCGTATAGGGACCCGTGATCGGCTTGCCCGTCGTGCCCGATGACGCATGGATGCGGGCCAGTTCCCCGGGAGCGACCGTGCACAGGCCGAACGGGTAGTTGTCGCGCAGCGCGGTCTTCACCGTGAAAGGAAAGCGGGCGAGATCCTCGAGCCGGCGGAGATCGGCCGGCTTCACCCCGCGCGCGTCGAAGGCCTGCTGGTAGTAAGGCACCTTGGCGTAGACGCGCTCGAGCGTGCGCTGCAGGCTCTCCAGCTGGAACCGGTGCATCTTCTCGAGCGCCATCGTCTCGAACTCTTCGTTCCAGAACTTCTTCACGACCCTCTCCCCTTCTGCGGCGGCCTTGCCGCCTTACCCCATTCGCCGGCCTGCGCCCCGCCGGCTCCGCAAGATGCTTCCCTCGTTCGCCGGCGTCGAGGCCGGCCGGGCGGCGAGATCCGCCGGGCGCGGCCACTCCTTACTTGACCAGCATCAGCTCCCAGCGCAGGAAGTATGCGTCATCCTGCGGCAGATAGAAATCGCCGGGCAGGATCCGCTCGATCAGGAAATGCCAGCTGATCGCGCGATTCATGACCGCCGAGAGCTTGACTTGATGGTGGTGGCCCCGGGTGGTGCCCGTCCCGAAGAAGCCGCTTCGCCACGGCTCCGGGGCCTTTCCGGGATCGTGCGCATGCGGCGCCTTCAGGTAGTAGAAGGCGTAGCTCAGCGAGACCCGGGAGTCGATCTGCATGGACGCCCCCGCGGTGAGAGCGGCCAGGTTGGACCAGTCGGCGATGCGGTTTCTTTCCGCGACGAGCGAGTAGATGTACATCTCGCTCCACATCGGCCAGCGCGAGAAGAGCGGGACCCAGCCCTGGTCGGTCCGATCTTCGCCGTCGTCGCCCGAGAGGTAGATCGCCCCGACCTTGACGGCTGGCCGGAAGAAGAGCAGGCGGAAATCGCGCTGCAGCCAACCGAAGCCGCCGAAGGAGCGATGGTCGTAGTCCGGCGCATCGGCGGGATGGTGCCGGCCGAACTGATAGGCGCCCTCGACCGCGAACGCGGTCTTCCATCGCAGAGGTCCCGCCAGGCGGGCGCCGATCGTGTGGATGGCGAGCGTGGGGTCGGCGGCGAAATCGGGTTCTTCCTCCTTGTAGAAGTAGTAGCCCTCGATCTTGTGCTCCGCCCACGACTCGTTCGTCGCATACAGGCCGACGGCCGTCTCGTCGTTCTCGACCATCCGCCCTTGGTTGTGCAGGCGCGCAGCGTCGTCCCACCCATTGGCGACGATGTAGTCATCCCAGGCCGGGTTGCGGATGCCCATCAGCTCGAGCCGGGTCTTCCCCAGCCCGACGGTCGCCCCGTCGAGGCCGAGGACGATCGCGTTGAAGTAGATCGAGCGCGAGCCGTCCAGCGGGCCGCCTTCGAGCAGGATGAAGCCCTCGCCGCGGATGATGTCCTGGCGGCCGATGCGCGCGGAGAGCGGCAGGCCGGGGACCTTGGGCATGTCGAAGTAGAGGTTGTCGAGGATGATCTCGGTCTTCTTGGGCGTCAGGTAGGGATCGAGGTACTTGCGCCACTCGGTCGTGAATCGCGAGTAGAGGCGCCAGCCGTTCCGGAAGCGCAACTGCGGCCAGATGCGATGGCGCACGCGGAAGAAATGGGTGTCGGAGGCAAGCCCGCCGATCGTCTCATCGTCGCCGAAGTCGAGCAGGTTGTGGAGAGTCACCTCGCGCACACGCGTGTCGAGACCGAGGTCGAAGTCGACGGGGGGCGGCGGAACGGGCGGGCGCGGGGAGGAGGAGGATTGCGCCGCCGCCGGCGGCCAAAGGCCGGCCGAGGGCAGGCCGCACAGGCGGGCGACGAATGGACCGGCCAGGAAGACGGCCGCGAGGGCGACGATGCGTAGCGTGGGTCCTGCGACGAGGACGGTCCTCGAGGAGCGCCTGCCTCCGAATCGCATGATCTGCTGCTCCTTCCCTGGAGGGCTGCTTGCCTCTGATCCGGCCGGGGACCATGGTGGACCAGAGAGTTATAGGGTGTCCGTTCGTGACGCTTCAAGCAGCGTTTGCCGCCGCCTTGTGTTCTGCTCGGTTAGCGGACGGCTCAGAGCCCGGGGTTGACACGCGCGAGGGCAAAAGACATTGTGGCCGCAAATTGCGGCCACAAGGAGGTGCCATGCAGCGATCGACCGGCCCCGCCCTGCGTCCGGCGAGCAACCCCCCGGTCCCGCGGACCCTGGAAGGAGGCGGGCATTCACGCGGCGCGAGAACGCTCTTCGCGCGCATCCTCCTCGCCCTCGCCCTCGGTGCCCTGCTCTTGACCGCGCTCTCGCCGGCCGCCTTCGCCCAGGGCGCGCCCGCCTCGCCGGAGTCAGGCACCGGTCAGCCGACGACACTCAAGTTCGTCCTCGCGCTGCTCCCCTTCCTCGTCGTCCTGGCCGGGATCGTCTTCTTCAAACAGGGCGGGGCGATCATGGCCTTCTTCGGCTGGCTGGTCGCCGTCGCCCTCGCCGTCGGCTACTTCAAGACCCCGCTCGCCGTCGCGCTGGGCGGCTCGTTGTACGGTTTCGTGAAGTCGTTCGGCATCTCGATCGCGGTCGTCTTCACGATGTTCATGATCTTCCTCATGCGGGAAGTCGGTGCCCTCGGCGTGATTTCGAACGCGGTCAAGCGCATCGTCGTCGGCGACGAGATGCAGGCGCTCAATATCGGCATCGGCTTCGGCTCCTTCCTGACCTCGCTCGGCATCGTGACGCCGGCCATGTTCCCGCCGCTCCTGATCGCCATGGGCTTCTCGCCGGCCGCCGCGGTCGGCATCGCGGTGCTCGGCTACAATGCGACAACTTCCTTCGCGCTGTTGTCGATTCCGATCACCTTGCCGGCCGAGATCTTCGGGCTGGACTTGCTCGCCTTCACGTTCAAGATCTGCATCTTTCTCCCGGTGATTGCGATCGGCTTGAGCTTCGGCATCCTCTGGCTCACCGGCGGCCGCGCCGCCGTGCGTCGCGGCGTCGTCCCGGCCATCGTGGCCGGCCTGTCGATCGCCGCCTGCGCGCTCGGTCTCGCGGTGGTCAACTACGCGACGGGGCGCGAGATCATCCCCGTGCGCATCATCGGCATCGTGGCCGGTCTCTTCTCGATGGCCGTGCTCATGCTCTGGCAGCGCCTGTTCCAGAAACGCCTGCTCGCCGCCCGCGCGGGCGGCGCGGAAGGCGGGCAGGAGCGCGGGCGCTTGCACGCCGAGTCGCTATGGCGCGCCCTTTCGCCGTGGATCATCCTCACCGTGCTCGCGACGATCGTCTCCTTCCCGGGCATCAACCGCTTTCTGAGCACGCTTCCCGGCCGCGCGGAGGTCTTCTCCATCTTCAATCAGCGCCTCGATCTCGACATCCTCGGCCAGATCTACACCTGGATCCTCGTTGCGGTGCTGCTCTCCTGCATCTTCCTGCGACCCACTCCCGCGCAGTGGCGCGCCTCGATCAGGATCTGGTTCAAGCGCTTCTTCTCGCCCTTCTTCGCCTACGCGGTCTACTTCTCGATCGCCTACGTCATGGCTTGGTCGGCGATGCAGCTCGTCCCGGGCGAAAGCGCCGCGCGGGCGCTCGTCCCTTCGCCGGCCTTCCAAGGCTGGAACATGAACGTGGTCGTCGGCGCCTCGCTGGCGGCCTTCTTCGGCGGCGCCTACAGCTTCGTCGCGCCCCTCCTCGGGCTCTTCGGCGCGGTCGTCGGGGGATCGGAGACGGGCTCGAACGTGCTCTTCTTCAAGATCCAGCAGAAGGCGGCGGCCGATCTGGGCTGGACCGAGGCGCAGTTCCTGACCGTGTACGGCGCGCATGCGGCGACCGGCGGCGTCGCCTCGGCGATCACGCCCGCGAAGATCACGAACGCGGTGGCGACGATCGGCGCGGGGAGGGCCCTCGAGGCGCAGATCATGCGCCAGCACCTCGCGGTCGCGCTCCTGCTCACGGTCGTGATCGGCGTCATGACCGGGCTCTTCGTCGCCTGGGCGTTCTGACGCGCGAAACTCGCCCGCGCGGCCTCCGGATTCTCGCGGATGGCTCATCCCGGCCAGGCCGGTGAATCGCCACCCCGCGGCCGCGCGATCCGCGCTCCCCCCGGGGTTGGCCGCCTGCGCGAACTTCAGGTCCGGCAGGCGATTGCCGATAATCGGGACTGGGGGGGCCCCGCTTGGGTGGCGCCCGATTCCCGCGGCCAGGATGACGAAGAGCCGGGAGGATCCGGGTGAGCGAGCGGCCGGCGAGCGAGCAGGTCCTAGCGACCCTGACGGCGGAAGATCTCGCGGAGAGGGTGAAGGATCTGCAGCCTCCGCCCCTGCCGGTCGCCGTTTCTCGGGTGATCGCCGAGATCAACCGGCCCGATCCCGACGTCGAGCGCCTGGTCGAGGTTCTCTCCGCCTGTCCGGAGACGGCGGCGAAGATCCTGCGGACGATCAACTCCTCGATCTTCTCCCTGCGCCATCCCGTCATCTCCGTACGCCACGCGGCCGCGCTGCTCGGCATGCGTCACCTTCGGCCGATCGCAGTCTCCTTCGCACTGGCCGGCGCGCTGCCGCGCCCCCCCGCCGAAGTGTTCGATCACGAAGGGTTCTGGAGCGACTCGCTCATTCGGGCGATGTTCGCGCGCGCCTTCGCCACGCGTTGCTGCCCCGTCGAAAGGGAGACGGCCTTCACCGGGGCGCTCCTCGCCGATCTCGCCATCCCGGTGCTGCTCCTTGCCTGGAAGCAGGCCTACGGGCCGATCCCGGCCGCGTGGCGGGAATCCCCGCGCCGGCTCTCGGAGATCGAGCGCCGCAAGCTCGGCTGGGATCACGGCGCGGCCGGCGCGCACATCATGGCGGTGTGGGGACTGCCGCGCGGGCTGGCGAGCATGGTCGCGATGCACACCTGGCCGGTGCGGCAGATCCGCGCCCGGGATGCCGGGGGCGGGGCGACCATTGCCGTCGCCGCCGCGGCGATGATCCCGAGCGTTCAGCGCCCGGGCGCCGGGCGGAGCGGCGAATTCGTGCGGACGGCGATGAGCGAGTTCGCGATCAGCCCGCGCGACATGGTGACGATGATCGCCCAGATCCGCGCCGGCTTCGAGGAGGTCTGCCACATCTTCGGCATCCGCGATCTGCGCGCTCTCGGGATGCTCGACGCGCTCGTGGCGGTGGCGAGCCGCCAGGCCGAGCTGCCGGCGGCCGGCTAGCGCCGGACGCTACGCTCGCGCACTCCCTTCCTCCGTCCACAGCCGCGCGATCTCGATGATCATGCGGACCGACTCCTCCATCACGTTCAGCGAGACCCATTCGCGCACGCTGTGATAGTTCTCGCCGCCGGTGAAGAGGTTCGGCGTGAGGACGCCCATGTAGGAGAGGCGGGCCCCGTCGGTGCCGCCGCGGATCTCGTGGAGCACGGGTGGCACGCCCACGCGGCGGGCCGCCTCCATCGCGATCTCCATGATGCGGGGGTTCTCGTCGACCTTCGGTCCCATGTTGAGATAGCTCTCGGTGACCGCGAGGCGGATCTTCGTCTTCGGGAAGGCCTGCTGCACCTCGCCGCGAATGCGCTCGAGCAGGCGGATCTTCTCCTGCGAGCCCTGCATGTCGAAGTCGCGGATCAGCAGATGGATCGTGCAGCGGTCGACGACGCCGTCCATCGCGCGCGGGTGCAGGTAGCCCTGGCGTTTCTCCGTCGTCTCCGGGCGCATGTCGGCCGGGATGCGGCGGATGATCTCGGCCGCCGCGTAGAGCGTGTTCACCATCTTGTCCTTGGCCGTCCCCGGATGGACGTTGTAGCCCTCGAGATGATAGGTCGCCGCGTGGGCGTTGAACGTCTCCTTCTCGATCAAACCACGCGTCTCGCCGTCGAGCGTGTAGGCGATCTGTGCCGGGAACGCGTTCAGGTCGAACTTGTCGACTCCGCGGCCGATCTCCTCGTCGGGCGTGAAGGCGATCCAGATCGGGCCGTGGGGCAGCGCGCGGTCGTGGACCATGCGCTCGGCCGCTTCCATGATCTCGGCGATCCCCGCCTTGTCGTCGGCGCCGAGCAGCGTCGTCCCGTCGCTGGTCACGATGTCGTGGCCCTTGTGCTCACCGAGCACCGGCGTGTCCGCGACGCGGATCACCTGCGCGGGGTCGCCCGGCAGGGCGATGTCGGCCCCCGCCCAGTCGCGATGGACGACCGGCTTCACGTCGCGCCCCGGCGCATCCGGACTCGTATCCATGTGGGCGATGAATCCGACCGCGGGCACGCGCCCGCGCGCCGGATGGCCGGCGGGCAGGTTCTCGGGGATCTGCGCGTAGACGTAGCCGTTCGCGTCCAGGCGCGCCGCGAGCCCAAGCTCCTGCAGCTCCGCCTCGAGCAGCCGGGCGAGGTCCAACTGGCGACTCGTGCTCGGCGACGACGTCGACGACTCGTCCGAAGTCGTGTGGATCTTCACGTAGCGCAGAAAGCGTTCGAGGAGTCGCTCGGTTTCGGGAGCCCGGGTCTTCGGTGTCATGGATGATCCCTTTCTGGTTCGAGCCAGGCGGCGTTTTCGACGCCGGACTCCGGCGTCGCGCCGCACCTCGGTCGCCGAGGCCTCGGCGACCGAGGCTCCCGGCCAGCGGGCTCACGACCTCTCGGCCGCAGCCTAGTTCTTCTCCCGCGCCCAGCGCAGGACTTCCGGCAGCGTCGGCGGCTTCCCGTACATCAGGATCCCCACGCGAAATACCTTCGCCGCCGCGCGGATCGTCAGCCAGACGGCGGCGACCATGATGAGCGCCGCGAGCACGATCTGCCAGAGGGGCGCGGCCGGTTGG
>Ga0316622_100000751_pt1 | contig 19805 bp, 12 predicted proteins | sample OWC_Aug_OW2_C1_D_FD_207646 | JGI IMG/M metagenome (GOLD analysis project Ga0316622, IMG submission 207646) | Wetland soil microbial communities from Old Woman Creek delta, Ohio, United States - OWC_Aug_OW2_C1_D5_C | ecosystem: Environmental > Terrestrial > Soil > Wetlands | place: USA: Ohio... | reverse complement strand
CTACAGGAGCTGCTCGACAGCCTGGATGTGCGCTAGTTTACCGCTTATGAACAAAGCCGTTGGCGCGGGGGCGCAGGAGGGAACTCCCCGCTGCCCGCCTGGGTAGGACGCAGAGGACTGGGCATGCCGCCGGTCGACGAGAAACCAGGGCAAGGCCTTACGGAGCTTGCCGATGAAGATCTGATGGAGAAGATCGTCGAAGGCAACGAACTGGCCTTCGAGCTTCTCGTCAGGCGTTACCAGGCCAAGATCACGAACCTGGTACACCGCTTCATCTACGATCGCGACCGGGCGGTAGAGATCGCGCAGGAGGTATTCCTGCGGGTCTTCCTCCATCGGAAACGGTATCTGCGGAGCGGACGCTTCAGCACATGGATCTATACGATTGCGGTGAATCTGGCGAAGAACGAGCTCAGGCGCAAATCGCGCCTGCGCGGAGTGACGAGCCTGGACAACTTGCTGGAAGTGGCTGGCGATTCGGGGGCGTATCTGGCCGACAAGGAGCCCGGCCCCGATCAGAAGACCCATCAGCACCGCGTGGAAGAGACGGTCATGGCGGCCATCCAGCAGCTTCCGCCGAAGTACCGGGAGGTGATCCTCCTCAGGGATATCCAACAGCTTACGTATGAGGAGATCGAGCAGGTGTTGAGTATCCCGGGCGGAACGGTGCGCAGCCGGATTAACCGGGCGCGTAGCGCCCTGAAGCAGATCCTGGAGCCGGTTCTTGGGCGGAGGGAGACATCATGAAGTGCAAAGCGGCGCGGCGGCGGTTGTCGGCCTGCGTGGATCGGGACCTGACCTTTGAGGAAGAGGCCCGGCTGCGCGAGCATCTCCAGGATTGCGGCGACTGCGCGCGCGAGTTGGAGCGGGTCGAGCGCATGGTCGCCTTGCTGGAGAGCCTCCCCGAGACCGATCCCGGCCCCGGGTTCTTTGCCGCGGTGCAGCGCCGCATTCAGCAAGAGCAGGGAGCCGCAGCCGCTGCGCGGCCGGAGCGGGAGGTGAGGGCACGCCTCTGCGCCTGGTTGCGCCTGCCGGTCGTGCGTCCGGCGCTCTGTGCCGCCTCCCTGGGTCTGGTGGTGGGGATTCTTGTCGGATTGAGCGGGGCGCCGCAGATGGCTACTCTCCTGAGAGGGACCCAGGCGCCCGACGCCATGTTCGTCTCGACGGACACGCCTGAGGAGCCGTCGGCGGCGGCTACCGTTGAGAGCTACCGCAGCCCGATTGCGGACCTCGATCTCTCCCGCTTTGAGGCACTCGGCGACACGATCCATCTGGAGAATGAACCGGAGTTCGTCTTGGAGCGCTACACCGCGGACCCGCAGCGCGGCCTGGTCCCGGTGGAGCCGGGGGCGCGCACGGTCACGAGCAGTCAGAGTGACGGCTTCATCACGTTCTAGGTTCCTGCGTCAGGGCCTGGTCGCCCTGGCAGGCCTGTCCCTCGCAGCGGGGCGGGCCCAGGGCTTGAACCCCTGCCTGGAAACCGGGCTGAGCAGCCTCTATGCCCAGACCAGCCCGGCCGTCGTGAGCGTGGTCAGCCATCGTAGTCAGTTCCTGCACGACGAGAAGGCGGATGGCCAGCGCCGGCGGGTTACCTCCTACCGGCGTCTCGTCGCCACCGGCATCGTCATCGACGCGGCCGGATGTCTGGTCACGACCGACCGCGTGGCGCAGCCGGGGGACAGCGTGATCGCCTATCTCTCGGACGGGCGCGCGCTGGGTACCGAGTACATCGGCGGCAACGCCGCCATTCACATCACGCTGCTGCAGCTCAAGGGCCCCCAGCCATTCCCTGCCCTGCACGGCGGGACGGACTCTGGGACCGGGGCGCTTCCCGCGTGGGTCGCGGCGGTGGCCTACGGAGCCTGGCAGGGGCCGTCGCCGGGCAGGCCGAGCCTGGTCCTCTCCCATCGGGATGCGATCGAGACCACCCAGATGCCCTGCGGGGACTCGCTGGAGACCATCTGGCGGATCCGGGCCCCATTCCACCCGGGCAACAGCGGGGGAGCCCTGGTCACCCTCGAGGGCCAGTGGATCGGGCTCGTCACCGGGGCGCTGGTCTCGCCGGAGCGGGATCAGGTGGTTCCGGTGGGTGGGGCGGGTTCCTGGATGTACGAGGCTGGTCTGGTTGTTCCGGCGCCCCTGGTGGTGAAGGCGGTGCGCGAGATCCGCTCCTGCGGCGCACCGGCGCCGTCGCTCGGTTTCCTGGGGGTGAGCACCTACCGCCCCGGAAGGACGCAAGCCGACTCGCTTCATCGCGAGGTCGGCGTCGTCGTCTCCGACGTGCTTCTCGGCAGCCCCGCGCATCATGCCGGAATCATGACCGGGGATGTCATTCTGCGCTACCAGGACCAGCCGGTGTCCGACGTCACGCAGCTCACCCGCGCTGTGGCCGAGAGCGCCCCTGGGGTGGTGGTCACGATGGACATCCTGCGCGACGGCGTGCCGCGGCAGTTTCGCGTCCGCATCGGGGATCGGACCAGCGAGGAGCTGGCGATCTCCCGCCAGACGCGGGTCAACGCGGAGCGGAGCGTGCTGCTGCGCGAAATCGAGCGCAGCGAGGCGAGAATCGCGGCGTTGCGCAAGGAGTTGCGCCAGCTCGAGACGCGCCAGAGCAGCTCGACCGGCCGGACCGCCCCGCCGCGGGGACGCGCTTCCGACTGAATTCCCCAGGGGTCTCGGCGGATGCCCCCTCCGCTCATCCCGCTCATCCCGCCCCTCCCGTGATCCCGGGTGGTCGCTCGCGGGGCCGCCGCCAGGCCGGTAGCGGCGGGTGCCCGTCCAGGATTTCCCCTAAGGGACAAACGCGCAAGAGATTGAGTCCTCGCAGGTGACACCCCGGCGGCCATCTGTTATCGTGACCGCCAAGGCTTGTGGCTGCGCCCGGCCCGGCCGATTCGCCGGGACGGGCGGTGCAGAACGAACCCGAGTGGGGACTTGGCATCAGGAGGACAAGGGGTACCTATGGCGACGACGGCCGATTTCCGGACGGGCATGATCATCCAGCTCGACGCCAATGCCTACCGCATCGTCGACTTCCAGCACGTCAAGCCGGGCAAGGGAGGGGCATTCGTCCGCACGAAGCTGAAGAACGTGGAGACCGGTTCGGTTCTGGAGCGCACCTTCCGGTCCGGAGAGAAGATCGACGAGATCCGGCTCGAGCGCAGCGATGCCCAGTTCCTCTATTCCGACGGCGAGCTCTACCACTTCATGAACATGGAGACCTATGACCAGTTCGCTCTCTCCTCGGACCGGGTCGGAGATGCCTCCCTCTACATGAAAGAGAACGAGGTGATCGGGATCCTTACCCGGGATGGGGATCCCTTCCTCCTCGAGCTGCCGCCGCACGTGGTCCTCAGAGTGACCAAGACCGAGCCGGGTCTGCGCGGGGACACCGCCACGGGGGCCAACAAGCCGGCGGAGATGGAGACCGGGCTCACCGTTACCGTGCCCCTCTTCATCGACATCGGCGACCTGCTCAGGATCGACACCCGCACCGGGGTATACCTCGAACGGGTCGGCCGCTGAGGGCTGGAGAGACCGGTCATGCGGGTCGATAGGTTAAAGGAACTGATCGAGCTGGTCGAGCGCAGCGGCATCGACGAGCTGGAGATCCGGGAATGGGGCAGATCGGTCCGGATCGCTAAGCATGCCCGGGGGGTAGCCGCAATCCCGGGCGAGCCGGTCGGAGGCAAGGCCCATGGTCCGGCCGCGCACGCCCTGGTGGGTGAGCCGGAGGAGCCGGCCGACGCGGATGCCGGGCTGATCTCCATCCGTTCCCCGATGGTCGGCACCTTCTATCACTCTCCGTCGCCGACCGCTCCGCCCTTCGTTGAGCCCGGCAGCCGGGTCGCCGTGGGGCAGGTGGTCTGCATCATCGAGGCGATGAAGCACATGAACGAGATCGAGTCGGAGGTCTCGGGTGAGATCGTCAGACTCCTCCTGGAAAACGGCCGGAGTGTCGATTTCAACCAACCCATGTTCCTGGTCAAGCCCGATCGGATCGGGTCCTGAAGTCAGCCCGTGAGGGACGGAGCGGCGCCCCGGGCGCCGGCAATACAGGAAGAGGGCCATGTCTAGCGTCGATTTCCATCGGGTTCTCGAGAAGATGATCGCCCAGGGCGCCTCGGACTTGCACCTGCGCGCCGGCGCCCCGCCGGTGCTCAGGATCGACGGGAAGCTGCACCCGCTGGACCACTCGCCCCTGGGCATGGAAGACATCGGCGAGATCACCAAGCAGATCGTGCCCCCGGAGCTGCAGGAGAGCTTCGCCCGGACCCATGAGGTGGACTTCTCCTTCGGCGTCTCCGGGCTGGCCCGCTTCCGGGCCAACTTCTACTACCAGCGGGGAACCATCGCCGGGGCGATCCGCTGCATTCCGCTCATGGTTCCGGAGCTCGAAGACCTGAATCTGCCCCCCATCGTCGGGAAGCTGGCGATGAAGACCCGCGGCCTGGTCCTGGTCACCGGCACGGTGGGCAGCGGGAAGTCCACGACGCTGGCGGCGATGATCAACCTGATCAACAAGACCGCTGCGAAGAACATCATCACCGTCGAGGATCCGATCGAATTCCTTCACCGCAACCAGAAGTCGATCATCAGCCAGCGGGAAGTGGGCCAGGACACCCTCGACTACCTGGCAGCGCTCAAGTACATCCTCCGGCAGGACCCCGACGTGATCCTGATCGGCGAGATCCGCGACCAGGCCTCCATGTCGGTGGCGCTGATGGCGGCCGACACCGGGCACCTGGTGTTGAGCACGCTGCACACCACGGATGCCGCCCAGACGGTCAACCGGATCATCTCTTTCTACCCGCCCCACCAGCACGAGGAGATCCGCTTCCTGCTGGCGGCCTCGCTTCAAGCCGTGGTCTCGATGCGCCTGTTGCCGATGGCCGATTCCCCCGGACGAGTGCCTGCCGTCGAGGTCATGATCAACACCGAGACGGTGCGCGAATGCCTGCGCGACCCCGAGAAGACGCCGCAGATCAAGGAGGTGATCGCCGACGGCGTCAGCCAGTACGGCATGCAGACCTTTGACCAGTCCTTGATGAGGCTCTACCGGCGCCGGCTGGTGTCGCTCGAGGAGGCCTTGCGCCAATCGACCGCGCCGACCGAGTTCGAGCTGCGCCTGCGCGGGATTCACGCGACCAGCGATGCCAGTTGGGATGCCTTCGACCAGGAGGCTGCCGAACAGACAGAAGAGCCGGACGTGAGCACGTCCAGCCCCGGTCCCCAGGCGAAGAAGGAACCCTGGTCCCGCGGCGGGGCCTAAGGCGCCGCGGCTCCGGCCGGGGCGGGCATGAGCCTGCGGCACCGGAGCCGGAGCGTTCGCTGAGATCCGCCCCCCTCCCCGGGAGGAGTGGATGTTCCGCAAGATCTTGATCGCGAATCGCGGCGAGATCGCGGTGCGCGTCATCCGCGCCGCGCGCGAGCTCGGCATCCGCTCGGTGGCCGTCTTCAGCGAAGCCGATCGCGAGTCACTGCCGGTGAAGCTCGCGGACGAGGCGGTCTGCATCGGCCCGCCGCCAAGCCAGGAGAGCTACCTCAACATCGCCCGGATCATCAGCGCCTGCGAGATCGCGGGCGTCGACGCCGTTCATCCCGGCTACGGCTTCCTCTCCGAGAATTTCCGTTTCGCCGAAGCGTGCGAGGCGACCGGCTTCACCTTCATCGGTCCGCCCCCCGAGGTGATCCGCCAGATGGGCGACAAGTCTGCGGCCAAGGCGGCGATGCGTGCAGCAGGGGTGCCGGTGACACCGGGCAGCGACGGCCCGCTCGCCTCGGTGGAGGAGGCGCGCACGCTGGCCGAACGGATCGGCTACCCCGTCCTGCTCAAGGCCCGCCTCGGGGGCGGCGGCAAGGGCATGCGCGTCGTGCGCGAGCCGGGCGGGCTCGCGGCCGCCTACGAGATGGCGGCCGCGGAGGCCCTCTCCGCCTTCGGCGACGGCGATCTCTACCTCGAGAAGCTCATCGTCGCGCCGCGGCATATCGAGGTGCAGCTTGCCGGGGACAGCCACGGGCGCGTCGTGCACTTCTGGGAGCGGGATTGCTCGGTGCAGCGGCGGCACCAGAAGCTGATCGAGGAGGCTCCCAGCCCGGCACTCGATCCGGCCGGCCGCCGGCAGCTCGGGGAGTTGGCCGTGCGCGGCGCGGAAGAGATTGGCTATCGCAGCCTCGGCACGATGGAGTTCCTCCTGGACCAGGATGGCAGCTTCTACTTCATGGAGATGAACACCCGCTTGCAGGTGGAGCACGGCGTGACCGAGGAGGTGACCGGCTTCGATCTGGTGAAGCTGCAGATCCTCCTCGCCATGGGCGCGCCCCTGCCGATGCACCAGGCGCGCGTCCGTCTGAACGGCCACGCGCTCGAGTGCCGCATCAATGCCGAGGACCCCGAGGCGGGCTTCCGCGGCTGTCCCGGAACGGTCAGCTACTTCTACCCGCCGGGCGGCCCGGGCGTGCGCATGGACACGCATGTCTATCCCGGGTATGCGATCCCTCCGAACTACGACTCGCTGATCGGCAAGATCGTCGCCCGGGGCAAAGACCGCGCCGAGGCGATCGTCCGCATGAAACGGGCGCTCGAGGAGTTGGTCGTGGAAGGCGTGGCCACCACGGCCGGCTTCCACGAGAAGGTGATGGACGACGAGGCCTTCCGCCGGGGCGCCTACGACACGGGCTTCGTCGAGGGCTTCCTCGAGCGTGCGCTTGCCGCGACGACCCCCGCCGCCTGAGTGCCGCGGCGGGCAGGCACAGAATCCGCACGCTCCCCGGCCGCCGCGCCCGCCCCATCCGCCGGACATGTCCATGAGGGCGCGGGCATCGGGCAGAGCGCTTCAGCGGTTGCTGCGCCAGAAGAGAAGCCCGCCCAGGACCCCGAAGACCAGGTTGCCGAGCCAGGCGGCCAGCAGCGGGGAGAGATGCTCCGTGTACCCCAGCGCCTGGCCGACCCGCAAGAAGCCGTAGTAGGCGAATCCCAGCGAGATCGAAATCCCGAAGCCGAGGGCGAGGGTCCCGCGGATGATGCGCAACGAGAGGCAGGTCCCGAGCAGAACCATGATGAAATTGGCCGCGGGGAACGCGGCGCGCAGATGGTAGTCGACCAGGTACTTGTTGACTCGGGCGCCGCCCTCGCGGATCCGGCCGATGTAGTCGCTGAGCTGGCCGCGGCTCATCCGGAAGGGATCGTTCTCGATGCGCAGGAACTCGTCCGGCTGCTCCACGAAGCGGCTGTCCCCGTAACGGCGGAAGAGCGCCATGATCTCCTTGTCGTCCTGGAACAGCCTGACGCTGCCGTTCTCGAGCTGGATGTACCCCTGAGGTCCCCAACGGCCGCTCTCCGCATCGACGCGCTTCCACAGCGTCGGGCGCGTGCCCTGAGAGCGCAGTTGCTGGATGGAGACCCCGGTGAGCCCGGGCAGCCGCGGGTTGAATTGGTCCGCCACGTAGATGCGCCCGCCGCGGCCCATGTAGTAGACGTCGCTGCGCCCCAGCGATTCGGCCGGGCGCTTCTTCTTGATCGTGACCTCCAGGATCTCCTCGCGCTGGCGGTAGGCCGGCGGGACGAGATGCTCGCCCAAGCCAAAGCTCGCGGCACTGACCAGCAGTCCGGTCACCAGGACCGGCGCGCTGATCCTCAGCGGCGAGAGCCCGCAGTTCTGCATCGCAGTGATTTCGTTGAACTTGCGCATCTGCCCGAAGGCGAGCACGGCGCCCAAGAGCATCGCGATCGGCAGCACCTGCACAAGGATCACCGGCAGGTTGTGCACGTAGTAGGCGAGGACCGCCCCGGTCTCGGCATGGTAGTCGACAAAGGTGTCGATCTTCTCGAAGAGGTCGACGACCAGATAGATGCCGACGAAGGCGCACAGGCCGAGCAGGACGTAGAGGATGAACTCACGCAACACGTGCCGGTCGAGGATCGTCAACATACGTCCATGCCTCGGGCCACCCCCGTCTGCCGCCTCATGCGGCGGCCCCTGCGCCGCCCGGCCCTGCCGCGGAGGCGGCCGCGAGCCTGCCCCTGGCCCGCGGGTAGGCCTCGCACATCTGCAGCGTCAGATGCACCCCCAGCAAGCCGAGCACCAGGTTCGGCAGCCACATCGCGACCCATGGCGGCATCAGGCCGCGGTCGGCCAACTGCTCTCCGCCCACCAGGCACAGATAGTAGAAGATGAAAAACCCCGCGCTCAGGAAGCCTGCCGCGAGTCCGCCCCGCCGGGCGCGCACTCCCAAGGGTGCCCCGACCAGGACGAAGACCACGCAGGCGATCGGGATGGAGAGCTTCTTCTGGATCTCGACCCGGAACTGATCGATGCGCTTCTGCGTCGCGCGCGCTTGCAGATGGCTCACCTTGGCCTCCTCCGCGAGGCGCCGGCGCTGGGGGGTCCAGAAGGTGTCGGGCAGAGCCGGGACCTGCGCGGCCGGCTTGAACATCCGCGCCAGGGGAGCATACCAGGGCCGTTCGGTCTCTTGCCCCGGCAGTTGGGCGGTCTCCTGGACACCGATGCGTTCGAGGAGGCGGTCGCGCTGCCCGGTGAGCCGCAGGCGTTCCTGCTCCAGCTCGGTCACGCGGGCGTTCATCGCCTGGATGGACATCTCCCGCTGCCCGCGGGAGCGGCCCTCGGCCGACATGAGCACCTCGCGGGAACCCTGGATATTGAGCGCCTGATTGCGGAATTCCATCCTGCGGTAAACGGGCTGATCCTGCTCCAGATCGGCTTCGTGGATCTCCCCCTCGGCGAGCCGCAGGCGCAGGACCCCGCTCTCGGGATCGAATTCGAGCGTGCCGCGCTCCGCCAGAATGGTCCGGGGCGGCTTGTCCTTGCGGCTGAAGTCATGGATCTGGATGTCGCGCATGCGGCCGGTGCGATCATCGAGGCGCCCGATGAACATCTTGTAGCCGCTGAAGCTGTCGATCCAGATGCCCTCCTGAATCTCCGCCGTGGGCCGCTTCTTGTTCACCGCCAGCATGAGATTGGCGAAGGCGTGGTTCATGTCGGGGAGGACATAGTTATTGAAGAGCGCGAGCCCTGCGGCGATCCCCAGACTGGCAATCAGCGCCGGGGCGATGAGACGTCCGAGGGCGACTCCGCTCGAGCGCACCGCGGTGATCTCGTTGTCCTGCGCCATGCGGCCGAAGGTCATCAGGACACCGACGAGCACGCCGCAAGGCACGGAGAGGGCGACCATCCATCCCAGCCCCAGGAAGAAGAGCTTGAGAACGGTGAAAAACGCGATGCCCTTGCCGAGGAAGAGGTCGAGGTAGTCGAAGAGGAAGTCCATCGTCAGGAGGAACGTGACGATGAAGACGCCCAGGAGAAAGGGCCGCAGGAGTTGGCGGAGCACGTATCTTTCGAGCAGTCCGCTCATGACGCCATAACTCTGTTGACCGCAAGAGATTGTCTTGCTAGCTTGACCCGGTTCGAGACCATGGAAGTTCCTGGCCTGCGGCGGTCGCCGGCTTCTTGATTCCGACCGCATTCGGAGAACTGGCGCATGAAGCGGGAGTATAAACAGACAAGTCGGTCGGGGTCGACCCACATGTCCCCTTGCCCAGGCGACCACCAGGGACGTTGAGCGGATGAGGGTCCGGGAAGCTCTCGGGGTATTGCTGTTCGCGGTGACGGCCTTGCCGGTGGGCCGTTCGTCGCCAGGGGAGCGGGAAGCGCTGCTCTCGCCCCTCTTCGCGCAGGCTCCGGATGAGCCGCTTCCCGCCCTCGCCGTGACCGACACGGCATCATCCGCGCCGGCCGCCGCAAGTCTGCTCCCACCGTTGCGGTTTCCATCGCTCGCCTCGGATAGCGCCGGCTCCCCCGCGGACAGCGTTGCCTCCCTCGAGGAAACCGCCCCCTCCGTCGCCGACAGCATGGCTTCCCCGGCGGATTCCGCAGCCGGCGGCCCGGCGGGGGCGCAGGCCGCGCCCGCCCCGTCTGATGACGCCGGCGCCCGGGTCATGACGCCGCCCGATTCCCTGCGGGGCCACGCGGCGGGCGTGCCGGCCGGGGCCCCGCCCGATTCCCTCGCTCCGATTCATGCCGCCTCCGCCATTGCGGCCATCGATTCCCTGCCGGGTGTCGATTCTCTGGACACCCCGCAGGCCATCCACTCCGGCGTGCCTGACACTCTCCGGGAAGCGGCCGGTTCCGGACGCCCGGAAGAAGATCCCGCCCGGTCGCTCTGGGGACCGCCCATGGAGGAGGACCCCTTCGGCATCGTCGCCCAGTGGAAGGCGGACGCTGCGGACACAGCCACGATCGCGCCCCTGTGCTGGTCTCCCGAGTTGGACCCCCGCCGCGATCATCTGCTCTACCGGCTGTACCGGCGCGCCGCCAGCCGACACCTGATCCGCGAGACGATGCAACTGCGGCCGGAAGCGTTCCTCTTTTCGGACTCCATCGTCGTGGCGACCGACGCGCGCAACGACTCCCTGGTCGCCGCCGGAGTGGCCCCGGGCGTGTTGTTCTGGTCGAGCCGTTCCGGAGGCATGCGTTACCTTCCGCCCCCCGGCCGCAACCTCGCGAGCCAAGCCCTGGTGACCTGGCAGCACACCGTCGATCTCGACGCTGCGGTACTGCGCGTCAGCCGGCTGCGCCAGGGCCAGGAGGTGAGCACCCTGCCGCCGGTTCCCTACGGCCATCATCTCACCCGGCTCAGCCGGGTCAATGCTCGGGGGGTTTGGGCGGAACAGCTCAAGGAGTCGATGAAGCAATCGACCATCAAGGGGGGGCGCGCCGGGCTGGTGCGCATCTCGCTGCCTTTCGAGATGCCCACCGTGGTCCGCTCGATCTTCGGCGAGGGCAAGCCGAATCTCTCGGTCAGCGGCAACGAGCGCATCTCCTTCGGCGGGCGCAGCCAGTGGTTTCCCCACCGCGAGGCGACCGAGTTCCAGCGCAAGCCGTCGAAGTTCCCGCAGCTCGAGATGAAGCAGGATCTGACCATCCGCCTGAAGGGCAGCATCGGGGACAAGCTCGACGTCGACGTGGATCAATCCAGCCAGGCGCAGACCTCGCTGGCCAACCGCATCGGGATCCACTACCACGGCTATGAAGACGAGATCATGCAGAAGGTGGATCTCGGCAACACCAGCCTGCGCCTGCCGGGCACCGAGTACGTGAGCTACGGCGGATCGCACACCGGGCTCTTCGGGATCAATGCCGAAGCGCAGGTCGGCGATGTCACGTTCAACACGATCATCAGCAAGGAAGAGGGGGAGACGGCGGAGAAATCGACCAGCGTCCGCAGCCAGGAGCAAAGCAAGATCATTCACGACTATGAGTACGTCAAGGACCGCTTCTTCTTCCTCCACGACCCCCAGACCGACGCCTATCCCGGGACCGGCAGCCCCTACGACATCGTCCAGATCCAGCAAGGCACGGTGGTGCTCTACCTGGACGACGGCGACGGCGACACCCGCGAGGATTTCGCCACCGTTCCCGGATACGCCGCGCTCGGCTTGGACGGCCCGGCGCCGGGCACGGGCGACACGGTCGCCGGACCCTACTATTTCCAGCAGCTCGACGAGGGCACCGACTACGACGTGCTGGTCGACGAGCGCAACCAGACCCACCCGATTCTGATCCTGAAGCGCTACCTGGATCAGAACTCCACCCTGGGCGCGATCTACTACGATGAGGGGCGCCAGGCGGAGGTCGGCGGGGTGGTGGGCGACACGCTCTATGTCAAGATGATCCGCCCGCGCTACGACCTGGTCGAATCGGATCTCGAGGCCGGTCCGTGGGGGCCGACCAACCGGCTGATGCTCAAGAGCGTCTACCCGCTCCACCAGTCCTTGGAGAACTGGAACGATGCGGGACTGCCGGACAATGCGATCCTCGAGGACGGCTTCGAGCTGACCATCCACTACAAAGGGACGATCGACGGCGTGGAGGATCCGGATGAAATCGGCGGCACGCGCCTGATCCGCCTTCTGGGCACGGACTACTACCAGAGTTCCGACGCCGGCCTGGTCCTCGGCCAGGACAAACAGGTCGACGACGTCTGGATCAACTTCACCACCGGCTACCTCTTCTTTCCCGACCTGCGGCCGTTCGCGCCCGGGGACCGCGAAGGCGACCTCGATCTGCGCGGCCGCCCGGGGGAGCCGGACACCTGGGACGTGCTGCCCGTGCCGCGCTGGAATCCCGGCATCTACGACCGGCGGTCCTGCGTGCGCGATCATGATCTTCCCGGTTCGGACACGACCTGGGCCTCGCGCTACTACATCGAGGTGAGCTACCGCACGCCGGTCTCCGAATTGAGCATCGACGCCTATGACATCATCGAGGGCTCCGAGGTCGTGACCGTCGGCGGCCGCCGCCTGACCCGCGACCAGGACTACCACATCGACTACCAGACCGGGGCGATCCGCCTCTACGAACAGGCGGGCATCGGCGAGAACGAGGAAATCCGGGTCACCTACAAGCATGCCGGCGGATTCGGCACGGTGAGCAAGACGCTCCTCGGCGCGGCGATGCAGTACCGCCCCGAGGACTCCAACTTCTCGATGTCGACCTCGTGGCTCTACGAGCGCCGCGGCAGTCCCGACCGGCGCCCGCGGCTCGGCTCGGAGCCGACGCGCATCGCGGTGGGCGAGGTCGCCTCGCGCTATGCCCGTGAATCGATGGGGCTCACCTGGCTGCTCGACCAACTTCCCTTCCTCAACGCCCGCAAGATCTCACAAGTCTCCGTCGAAGGCGGCCTCGGGGTCAGCTTTCCCAATCCCAACACGCGCAACGACCTCTACATCGACGATTTCGAAGGGGTGACCGACGATGTCTACCTGCGCCTGAACCGCACGACGTGGCAAGCGGCGAGCCTTCCGGGAGTGGGCGTGGCCGGCCTCGATGAGGCGGAGCGCGCGGCGCGGCGCGGGGAGGTCTGGTGGTACACGCCCTACCGCACCGTGCAGGAAGGCGATCTCAACCCCATGCTGGAGTACCAGGAGGCCAACGACTACCGCTCGGTGCTCGAACTGCAGCTCTGGCCCTACACCGGGCCGCTCGAGGAGGGCGGGGGAGCGCTGTGTCCGCCGGAGGAGTCCTGGATGGGCATCGCCCAGGGATTGTCCCAGACAAACATGGACCTGACCCGCGCGCGCTTCCTCGAGATCTGGGTCAACGACTTCGTTCCCTGGGAGCAGTTCGCCGCGGGCACCAAACAGCGTCCCGGGACCATGTACGTCGACGTCGGCCAGATCAGCGAGGACGCGCTCTGGACCCGGCGGCCCGTGGACTGCGCTTCGGGCGAGATCCTGGGCGGCCCGGTGCAGCCGGCCAATCGCAGTCTCGACAGTGAGGACGCCAACCGGGACGGCGAGCTGGACCTGAGCGACCTGCTCAACGAGGACACCGGGCTCGACGGCCTTGCCGGGGTCGACCCGGCCGACGGAACGCACGACGACTACCTCTGGGAAGGCGACCCGGAGACGGAGTACCAGAGCTACGAGGACCTCTGCCAGTACTACGGGAACGTCAACGGCACCGAAGGCGACCGGCTGCGGATCGACAGCGAGGATTTGGACGGCGACAAGAGCCTGGACCAGACAGACTCCTATTTCGAATTCCGCGTCGACCTGGGCGACACCACCCAGTTCCTCGAGACGGACGTGCGCCGCGATTACGCCGGCAAGGAGATGAACTGGACCCTGGAAGGCGACAATGGCTGGCGGCGGATCCGCATTCCCCTCAGCGATGCCTACGTCCACGAGCGCGTCGGGAGCCCCTCCTGGGATGAGGTCAAGCACGTGCGCGTCTGGTTCAACGGGGTGCCCTCGTGGAAGCGGATCCAGATCGGCGGGATCGAGATCCGCTCGAACCGCTGGGTGACCGAGGCGGTGCGCGACACCTCCGGCGCGCTGATCGACCCCGGCGAGCTGGCCCTCTACGAGGAGGACTTCTTCCCCGGGGTCTTCAACAACAAGGAGAACTCCGACGTCTATGCCCCGCCCTTCGTCCCCCACCGCGATGAGCAGCGCGAATCCGACGAGGTGCGCGAGCGCGAGCAATCGCTGACCCTCGAGCTGCGCAACTTCCAGCCCGAGCACGTCGGGCGGGTCTACCAGTCCTTCCTGCGCGACCAGGACTACACCGGGTACGAGTCGCTCGAATTGTGGCTCAACAGCATGCTGCCCGAGGGCAGCGAGGCGGAGTTCTTCCTGCGCCTGTGCAAGGACGCCTACGCGGACACGACCGACTTCTACGAGTACCGCGTGAAGGTGCCGGCGGTCCCCAGCGCGGAGCGGCGCACCGCGGGCTGGCAGGCGCTGAAGATCCGCCTCACCGATCTGAGCGACTTGAAGGCGGTCGATTCGGGCAGCGCGGCGGACGTCTCCCGCGAGCTGCCCGATGGCGCCGTGATCCGCATGAAGGGCCATCCCTACCTGACGCGCATCCGGCGGATCACCCTGGGCGTCGCCTACTACGGGCCCGCGGCCGTGGAGCAGGCGAATGTCTGGCTTGACGAGTTGCGCCTGACCGGCGTGCACAAGGACATCGACTACGCCATGCGCATGCAGGTGCGCACGGAGCTCTCCGACTTCGCCCGGCTCGACTTCAGCTATCGCCAAGTCGGGGCCGACTTCGTGAGCATCAGCGGCAGCGGCTTCAACAAGCGCCGCCAGCGCGAGACCAGCTACGCGATCTCCACCGGCACCGTGCCGCTCGAGCGCCTGATGCCGGGCGGGCTCGGCCTCAATCTGCCCTTCAGCTTCCAGCAGAACGGGAGCCGCAGCGTGCCGAAGTACCGCACCAACGACGATCTGCTCGTCGAGGAGAACCCGGGCGACCGGGATCTGACCGAGGATCTCGACCGCAACTACAGCCTCTCCATCGGCCGGCGGGCGCAGGCGCGCGGGCTGCTGGCGTACACTCTCGATGCCATCCGGCTGAGCGGTTCGCTGCGCCAGGCGTACAGCGCCAACCCCCAAGGGCGCGATTCCACCACGACGCGCACCTTCACGGCCAACTACAGCGTCCCCTTCGGCTCCTGGGGCGACATCGGCCTCTATCAGAACTGGAAGCTGCGATTGGTCCCCACCAGCTTCTCCCTCTCCCTCACCCGGAGCGAGAAGGATCAGGCGCGCTACCGGCGCGAGGGCGGCGATCTCGCCCAGCCCTTCGTCGTCGACGACCGGCGCACCGTGCGTTCGGGGGGCCTGAGTCTCGCCACCGCGCTGAAGCCGATCACCGCGGTCACCTACGATTTCAAGCAGAGCCGCGACCTGATGTTGCGGGAGGAGGCCTCCTGGCTGGGGGGGCTGAACATCGGCAAGGAGACCTCGCGACAGGAGATGCTCGCCGCCAACTACCAGCTGCGCCTCTTCAAGAACTGGCTCGAGCCGCGCCTGAACTGGAGCTCCGACTTCCGCGGGAACTTCAACCGCCAGGGCACCGCGAGCGGGGGCGGCATCGAGCGCTACGGCGACCTGACCAACGGCCGCACGCGCTCCGCGACCTGGGACGTGCCGCTGCAACGCGCGTTCCAGCTCTTGGGCGGCCAGGCCGGCCGGCCCGCGGAAGAGCCGCGCGACGAGCCTCCGCCGCCGGAAGAGGGCGAGGAGGCGCCCCGGACGCCCGCGCCCCGGACGCAGACCCGGACGGCCGCGGCGGCCGGAGGAGGGTTCTCCCGCTGGTTGTCGATCGGCCGGACGACCGCCACGTTTTCGCTTTCCAACCGCAGCACTCACAACCGGGTCAGCGGCGAGCCGAGCCTGTCCTATCAGCTCGGTCTGAGCAATGATCCGGGGGTCGCGCGGCTCGAGAACTACCGCGAGACCCTGACCGATGGAAGCCAGCTGAAGGTCGACACCGACTTCCAGGTGCTCGGGTCGATCGGGGTCACGGCGCGCTTCAGCGACGACGACTCGGAGACCAACTCCTCCGGGAGCGTCACGGGCACCCATGACCGCGTGCTCCCCGAATTGAACGTCCGCTGGGGGGACCTGCCTCAACGAGTCGGGCTCAGGGGCTACTTCCGCACCTTCAAGGCGAACACGCGCTACCTGCACAAGGAAAAGCGCACGACGCGCGCGGGGGAGCTCAACCGCCTCGAGACCGAGTCGCAATGGTCGCCGCTGTTCGATGTGGAGCTGGGATTCAAGTCGGGGCTCACCGCCACGCTGAGGCTCGAGCGCTCGAACCGGCATACCGAGGACCTCACCGCCCTCAAGCGCATCTCCGACCGCAGCGACACCCGGATCAATCTGGTCGCGAAGAAGAGCCTGACGATCACCAGAGAGGTGACGGTGCCGCTGAAGAAGACCAAGGAGCGCATCACGACCAAGCTGGACCTCTCGCTCAACTTCAGCTTGAACGCCTACCGCGATGTGACCCAGCAGATCGGGTCCGCCCCCCAGGTGGCCGGGGACACGAAGCAGCTCGAGGTGGGTCTGGGCGGCACCTATCAGTTCACGCGGAGCGTGAGCGGCAGCACGATCCTCAGCTATGGCGAAAATGCCGACAACAAGAACCGGACCCGCAGCACGCGCTACATCACGGTGAACCTCGCGGCCTCGTTCTCCTTCTAGAGCGAGGCGGGCTTCGAGAGCGGCGCTTGCAGCGGGGCCGGGCGGTGTTCCAGGCTCCGGGGCGAATCGGGACCAGCCGCAAACGGCGGCGATGGGGGGAGGGCCGGCAATGACCAGGGGGTGCAGAGACCTGCCCGGCTTCCGGCCGGGGACCGGCGGGGCCGAACCGGTCCGCTCGCGGCGGCACAGGCCCGTCGTGAGGCCTCTCGCCGCGCTCCTCCTTTGCGGCGCTTTCTGGGGACCGGCCGGTGCCGCCCTGCCGCCGTGGCAGGCTGCGCCACCGGCGGGGAACGCGGCGGCCGCCGGGGATGCCCTGGGCGAGCGCGCTTTCACGCACCTCAAGGCCCAATGCGCCTTCGGACCGCGCAATCCCGGGTCGTCCGGCCACGCGCGTTGCGGAGAGTACATCCGCGAGGTCCTGGTGCGCGCGGGCGGGGCCGTCTCGACGCAGACCTTCAGCCACAAGGCGCCGGCCCTGCCGGAGCCCGTCGAGCTGACCAACATCCTCGCCCGCTTCGGTCCCCAGCGCGCCGGAGGGATCCTGCTGGGAGCGCACTGGGACACGCGGCCGTGGGCCGAGAGGGACCCCGATCCCGCGCGGCGCGACGAGCCGATTCTGGGAGCGAATGACGGCGCCTCGGGGACTGGCCTGCTGCTCGCCTTGGCGGAGAGCTTCCGCGCCGAGCCGCCCCAGATTCCCGTACTGCTCGTTTTCTTCGACGGTGAGGACCTCGGGAGGGAGGGCTATTCTGGCGAGTACCTGGCCGGGTCCCGGCACTTCGCGGCCAATCTCCCGGAACTCATTCCGGAGATGGCCGTTATCGTGGATCTGGTGGCCAGCAGCTCCATGGTCCTGACCCTGGACCTGACCACCCGCACCTTCTTTCCGGAATGGGGAACGTTGATCGATGGGCTGGCCCGACGGCTCGACCTCACCGCCTACGATGGGAACTGGGGCCCGGAGCTGATCGACGACCATATTCCATTGCTGGAAGTTGGGTTACCTGCGATCTGCCTCATAGATTTCCGCGATCCTTTCTGGCACACCCACAAGGACCGGCCTGAGAACTGCTCGGCTGTCAACCTCGGGCAGACAGGCCGCCTCGTCCACGCCCTGATCACGGGTGGTTTCCTGCGGTAGTCGCTGGAATTCCTCTCGCTTGCGCCCGTATACTGCCCGATTGCGCTTGCCCGGGTGCGGCTATCTCGGATAATGTCGCTCTATTGGGCGGGCGGCGGTGCCCGCTCAGTTTGTGTGGGCGGGGCCCGGTTGCGGGCCTTGTGGTCCGGGGAGGTGTGCCCCGCGGCGGAGGCCTGCCGGACACAAACCCGCAGGACTCGATGATCAGCAAAGAGGAACTCGAGGCGCTCGTCGCTCCGATCCTGCGGGATGCGGGCGCTGAACTGGTTCAGGTCCAGGTTTCCGCGGGCGCGCGGCGGGCGCAGCTGCGGGTATTCGCCGACCGCGAGGGCGGGATCACCGTCGGCGAGTGCGGGAACTTGAGCCGGCGGATCGCCCGCGAGCTGGATCGCCTGGCCGGTCTGGCGACGGGCTACATGCTCGAGGTCTCGTCGCCGGGGATGAACCGGCCGATATGGGCCTTGGAGCACTATCGCCGCTTCGCCGGCGAGCGCTTGAGCTTCGAGCTTGCGGAACCGTACGAGGGACGGCGGCGGTTCGCCGGGACGATCGAGTCGGTCGAGGGCGAACGCATCCGCCTGCGGATTGCGGGGGGCGATCTGCTGGATGTGGAGCTGGGGCAGATCGCGGAGGCCCGGCTCGATATGGATCCATGGAAGCGGCGCGAGTTGCCCCGCGCGACGGGCGGAAGCGCGCCAGGCAGGGAGCAGGAGCCATGACCTCGGAGATTCTGGATGCCTTGACGGTCATCGCCAAGGAGAAGGGGGTCGAGCCGGAGTACCTGCTCGAGACCTTGGAGAGCAGCCTGCTCGCCGCCGCGCAGAAGAAGTACCGCCGGGCCGCACACGTGGAAGTCAAAGTCGACCAAGGCAGCGGCGAGATCGAGATCGTCGTGCACATGCGGGTGACCAAGTTGGCCTGGGACCCGACCTGCGAGATCGACATCGAGGAGGCCCGCCGGATCGACGCCGACGTGCGCGAGGGAGATGTGGTGCCGGTCTCGGTGCCGGTGGCCGAGTTCGGGCGCAATGCCATCTCCGCGGTCAAGCAGTCGCTGGTCCAGCACGTGCGGGAGGCGGAGCGCAAGAACGTCTACGACGAGTATGTCCGGCGCGTGGGGCAGGTGATGACCGGGACCGTCCAGCAGGTCGATTTCGGCAGCATCATCCTCCGCCTGGGCGGGGCCGAAGGGGTGATTCCACCGGAGGAGAACATCCGCCGCGACCGGCCGAAGATCGGCGACCACATCCGCGCGCTGCTGATCAATGTCGACCCCAATGCCCGCGGGCCGCAGGTGATCTTTTCCCGCACGCGCCCCGAATTCGTGCTCAAGCTCTTCGAGCAGGAGGTGCCCGAGGTCTATGAGGGCATCGTCGAGATCAAGGGGATCGCCCGCGAGGCGGGGGCGCGCACCAAGATCGCGGTGGTGTCCCACGACGATCGCGTCGATCCGGTGGGCGCCTGCGTGGGGGTGAAGGGCTCGCGCGTGCAGAACATCGTCAAGGCGCTCGGCGGCGAGCGGATCGACATCGTTGCCTTGAGCGCCGATCCCCTGATCTTCGTCAGCCGCGCGCTGAATCCGGCGCGGGTGTTGAGCGTGAGCTTCATGGGCGATCCCAAGACCGTCCGCGCCGTGGTGCCCGACGATCAGCTCTCACTGGCCATCGGCAAGAACGCCCAGAACGTGCGTCTGGCGAGCCAGCTCACCGGGCTGGAGATCCAGCTCGTCAGCCAGTCGCAGCACGCCTCGCTTGAGGGACGGCGCGAGGGCGGGGTCGTCGAGCTCGAATCGCTGACCAAGGAACTCGGGCCGCGCCTCGTGGAGCGGCTGATGCGCGCGGGCAAGGAGACGCTGCAGGATGTGCTCGGCACGCCCGTCGAGGAGTTGATGAAGATCCCCGGGATCGGGGAGAAGACGGCCAGCAAGCTGGTCACGGTGGGGGCGGCCATTCTGGAGCGGTGGTCCGCCGAGCGGCAGAAGGCCGCCAAGGCGGCCACCCCTGAAGTGGCCCCCGCGCCGGCCGAGTCCGCCTCCGGCCCGTCCTCCTCCGGCGGCCTGGAGAGCGTTCCCGCCGAAGCTCATGCCGCCGGGGAGGAGGGGCTGCCGGCCTCGGGCGCGGAGGATCCGCGCGAGGAATC
>Ga0316622_100000750_pt1 | contig 19805 bp, 17 predicted proteins | sample OWC_Aug_OW2_C1_D_FD_207646 | JGI IMG/M metagenome (GOLD analysis project Ga0316622, IMG submission 207646) | Wetland soil microbial communities from Old Woman Creek delta, Ohio, United States - OWC_Aug_OW2_C1_D5_C | ecosystem: Environmental > Terrestrial > Soil > Wetlands | place: USA: Ohio... | reverse complement strand
GCCGCGCAGCTCCGGATCCATCTGCCGGTCCGCCCGGACCGCGGCAGGCAGCGCGGCGAGCAGCAGCAGGGCGACCAGGGCAGCGCGTGGCATTCTGCCGTCAGCGGCGGCTGGCGCCGCTCCGCTCGTTGAGGAACTCGAGCACCGAGTCGATCGGCACGTCCGCCGACTCCCCGCCGGCACGGGCCTTGTATTCGAGCACGCCGCGATCGAGACCCTTGTCGCCCACGACGATCCGCTGCGGAATGCCGAGCAGCTCGTCGTCGGCGAACTTCACGCCCGGGCGGGCGTCGCGGTCGTCGTAGAGCACCTCGAAGCCGGCGTCCTGCAGATCGGCATAGAGGCGCTCGGCGACCTCGCGGACGCGGGCGGACTTCTGCAGGTTGATCGGGATCAGCGACACTTGGAAGGGTGCAATCGGCGCCGGCCACAGGATGCCGCGCTCATCATGGTTCTGCTCGATGGCGGCTGCCACGACGCGCGTCACACCGATGCCATAGCAACCCATGTGCATGACGACGGACTGGCCCTGCTCGTCGAGCACGGCGGCGTTCATCGCGGTGCTGTACTTGCGGCCGAGCTGGAAGATGTGACCGACCTCGATGCCGCGCGCGATGCCGAGCACGCCCCGGCCGGAAGGGCTCGGATCCCCGGGCACCACGTTGCGGAGGTCGGCGACCTCCGGTTCCGGCAGGTCGCGACCCCAGTTGACGCCCGTCAGGTGCGCATCACTGCGGTTCGCGCCGCAGACGAAATTGGCGGCCTGCAGCGCGGCCCGGTCGGCGTAAATGCGGGTCTTCAAGCCTACTGGGCCGAGGAAGCCGGGGTCGCAATTGGTGGCGGCGCGCACCTGTTCCGGAGAGGCCATCTTGAGCGGCGCGAGCACGCCGGGCAGCTTCTGAGCCTTGACGGCGTTCAATTCGTGGTCGCCGCGCACGATCAGCGCGACGACACCGCCGTCGGTCCCTTCGACGAGCAGGGTCTTCAGGCACTGCGTCGCATCCACCTCGAGGAACGCGGTCAACTCCGCGATCGTCCGCACGCCCGGCGTCGCGACTTCGGCCATCGCCGCGGTCGCGGCGCCGCGCGGTGCGGCGGGTGCCACGGCCTCGGCCATCTCGAGATTCGCGGCGTAGTCGTCCGCGTCGGAGAACGCGATCGCATCCTCGCCGGAGTCGGCGAGCACGTGGAATTCCTGGGAAGCGCTGCCGCCGATGCTGCCGGTGTCCGCGCGCACCGCCCGGAACTTGAGCTGCAGCCGGGTGAAGATCCGCGTGTAGGCCTCGTACATGGCCTGGTAGCCCTGCTCGAGCGAGGCCTCGTCGAGGTGGAACGAATACGCATCCTTCATCGTGAATTCACGGGCGCGCATGACCCCGAAGCGCGGCCGGATCTCGTCGCGGAACTTGGTCTGGATCTGGTAGAAGTTGACCGGCAGCTGGCGGTAGCTCTTCAGCTCGCGGCGCGCCACGTCGGTGATGACTTCTTCGTGCGTCGGGCCGTAGCAGAACGGCCGGTCGTTGCGGTCCTTCATGCGCAGCAGCTCCGGGCCGAACTGCTCCCAGCGGCCGGACTCCTGCCACAGCTCGGCGGGCTGCACGGTCGGCATCAGCAGTTCGATGGCCCCGGCCCGGTTCATTTCCTCGCGAATGATCGCCTCGACCTTGCGCAGGACCCTGAGGCCCATCGGCAGCCAGGTGTAGAGGCCAGCCGCGAGGCGGCGAATCAGGCCGGCGCGCAGCATCAGCTGGTGGCTGACGACCTCGGCATCGGCCGGCACGTCGCGCAGGGTATTGATCGGGTAGCTGGAAAGTCGCATCGGTGGTCCGCGGCTCGGCAAAAACGGGCGGCGTATGGTAGCAGAGGGGCCGGGCCGTCCCGGGCCTCGACCTGCGTCGGCCGGTCGCGTCCGTTGTGCGCCGGTGCTGCGCTACCTACTATGTCGGCCTCAGTCACGCCGGGTGGGTTTGCATGACGACCGATCCTTCAGCCTCGCCCGACGCCGCCCCGGCGCGCCCGCGGAACCGCGGCGTCTACCTGCTGCCGAACCTGTTTACGACCGCAGTCCTGTTCTCGGGGTTCTACGCCATCGTGGCGGCCACCGACGGCAACTTCGATCGGGCCGGCATCGCGATCTTCATCGCGATGGTCTGCGACGGCCTCGACGGACGCATCGCGCGCTGGACCAACACGCAAAGCGAGTTCGGCAAGGAGTACGACAGCCTTTCGGACATGGTGGCCTTCGGACTGGCACCGGCCGTGGTCGCCTACCAGTGGGGCGTCGCGCGCATTGCGGAATATGGCTCGGTCTGGGGGCGGCTCGGCTGGCTTGCGACGTTCTTCTATGCGGCCTGCGCGGCCATCCGCCTGGCGCGGTTCAATGCCCGGTCGGCGGGCGCCGACAAGCGCTATTTCGAGGGCCTGCCGAGCCCGTCCGGCGCCGCGCTGCTCGCGGGCTTCGTCTGGATGCTGAACGACCTGCAGCGGGAAGGCCTTTGGGCGCTGATCCTCGCGTTCGCGGTGGCGCTGATCGCCGGCAGCCTGATGGTGAGTCGCTTTCCTTACCTGAGCGGCAAGGACTTCAACCTGAGCCGTCGCGTGCCGTTCGCTTTCATGCTGCTGGTGCCGCTCGGTTTCGTGATCGTGGGTTCGAGCCCGCCCGAGATGCTGTTCGGGCTGTTCGGCCTGTACGCGCTGTCCGGGCCGACGGTCTGGCTTTGGCGGCGCGCGACGCGCGCTCGACGCGCAGTCCGCTCGCCAGGCCCCGGGCCCTCCGCCTGACGGGATCGCCCATGGGGGACCCACGCAAGCTGGCCTATCTCGAGGCACTCGGTGTCGAGGCGTACGTGCCCCGGCGCGGCCGGCCGGTCGAGGCTGTTGCGGCCGAGGTACCGCCCGTCGCCATCAAGACCGCCGCGACCGCTCCGCCGCTCGGGACGGTGTCGAACCTCGACTGGGACGCGCTCCGTGCCCGGGTATCGGCGTGCACGCGGTGTGAGCTGCATGCGACGCGTACGCAGACCGTGTTTGGCGTCGGCAACATCCGCGCGCGCTGGATGTTCATCGGTGAGGCGCCGGGCGCCGAAGAGGACAGGCAGGGCGAGCCGTTCGTCGGGCGCGCCGGTCAGTTGCTGACGTCGATGCTGAAGGCGCTGGGGTTCAGTCGCGACGACGTCTATATCGCCAACGTGCTCAAGTGCCGGCCGCCCGGCAATCGCGACCCGAAGCCGGACGAGACACGGAGCTGCCGAGGCTATCTGGACCGGCAGATCGAACTCGTCTCGCCGCTGCTGATCGTCGCAGTCGGCCGGATCGCGGCGCAGAACCTGCTGGCGACCGACTCGGCGCTCGCCCGACTGCGTGGCCAGGTCCACGCCCTCGGCGAGCGACGCTGGCCGCTGATCGTCACCTACCATCCGGCCTACCTGCTGCGTAGCCCGGGCGAGAAGCGCAAGGCCTGGCAGGACCTGGTGTTCGCCCGGCAGGTTTTTCGCCGGCTCGAGGCCGGTGCGCCGGTGCTGACGTGAGCGCCGCCCAGGACGCCACCGCGCACGGACAGCCGCGGCTGGTGAAATTCCGCGCGATGACGCCAGCCGACTTGCCGGCGGTGGCGGCCGTCGAGCGTACCGCTTACGCGTTTCCGTGGAGCGAGGGCATCTTTCGCGATTGCCTGCGGGTGGGTTACCTGTGCCGCGTCGCCGACGTGGACGGCGAGATCGTCGCCTACGGCGTCGTCGCGATGGGCGCAGGCGAGGCGCACATCCTCAACCTGTGCGTGCGCGCCGACCTGCGGGGTCGCAGCATCGGTCGCCAGATGCTGATGCTGCTGCTCGAAAGATCGCGGCAGGCCGGCATGACGGACGCGTTCCTCGAGGTGCGGCCGTCCAACCTGCACGCGATCGCGTTGTACCAGTCGGTCGGGTTCGTGCAGGTCGGCTTGCGCAAGGGCTATTACCAGGCCGAGGGCGGCCGCGAGGACGCGCTGGTGCTGAAGCTCGAGCTCGTGGCGCCGGGGTCTGACCGGCCGGCCTGATAGAATTGCGGCCCCGTTCGCGATTCACCGGCCCCCACTGATGACCTCCCTCCGCGACGAAATCGCGCGCCGCCGCACGTTCGCCATCATTTCCCATCCCGACGCGGGCAAGACCACGTTGACCGAAAAGCTGCTGCTGTTCGGCGGCGCGATCCAGCTCGCGGGCACCGTCAAGGGCCGCAAGGCCGCGCGCCACGCGACCTCGGACTGGATGCGCCTCGAGCAGCAGCGCGGCATTTCGGTGACCTCGAGCGTCATGCAGTTCCCGTACGCGGGGCGTGTCGTCAACCTGCTCGACACCCCGGGCCACGAGGACTTCTCGGAGGACACCTACCGTACGCTGACCGCCGTGGATTCCGCGCTGATGGTCATCGACTGCGCGAAGGGCGTCGAGGAACGAACGATCAAGCTGATGGAAGTCTGCCGGCTGCGCGACACGCCGATCATGACCTTCATCAACAAGCTCGACCGCGAGGGTCGCGAGCCGCTCGACCTGCTCGACGAGATCGAGCGGGTGCTCGGCATCGCCTGTTCGCCGGTCACCTGGCCGATCGGCATGGGCCGCGAGCTGCGGGGCGTCTACCACCTGCTGGAGGATCGCATCTACGTCTACCAGGCGGCCGAGAAGGGGCGCGCGGGGACGAACCAGACGATCGATGGTCTCGACAGCCCGGCCGCGGCGGCGTTTCTCGGCGACCGCGCCCAGGCGTTTCGCGACGAGATCGAGCTCGTCCGGGGGGCATCGCACACGTTCTCGCACGACGATTACCTGGCGGGTCGCCAGACTCCGGTGTTCTTCGGCTCCGCGATCAACAATTTCGGCGTCACGGAGCTGCTCGCCGCATTCGTCGAGTACGCGCCGTCGCCCTTGCCGCGTGCGACCACGACGCGCACGGTGGACGCCTTCGAGGAGAAGCTGACCGGCTTCGTCTTCAAGATCCAGGCGAACATGGATCCCGGCCACCGCGACCGGATCGCGTTCATGCGCATCTGCTCCGGCCGCTACGCCAAGGGCATGCGCCTGTTCCACGTGCGTCTCGGCAAGGAAATGCGCGTCGCCGACGCACTCACGTTCCTCGCCGCCGACCGGCAGCATACCGAGGAAGCGCACGCCGGCGACATCATCGGCCTGCACAACCACGGCACGATCAACATCGGCGACACGATGACCGAGGGCGAGCGACTGACCTTCACCGGCATCCCGAACTTCGCGCCCGAGATGTTCCGCCGCGTCGTGCTGCGCGACCCGATGCGGATGAAGGCGCTGCAGAAAGGCCTCGACCAGCTTTGCGAGGAGGGCGCCACGCAGGTTTTCCGCCCGCTGCGCAACAACGACCTGATCCTCGGCGCGGTCGGCATGCTGCAGTTCGACGTCGTCGCGTTCCGGCTGCAGGACGAGTACGGCGTGCAGGCCAGCTGGGACAACGTCAACGTCTACACCGCGCGCTGGATCTACTGTGAGGACGCCAAGAAGCTCGCCGAGTTCCGGGCCAAGGCTCACGACAACCTGGCGCTCGACCATTCGGGCGCGCTCGTCTATCTCGCGCCGTCTCGCGTCAACCTGCAGCTGACGCTGGAGCGATGGCCCGAGGTCACGTTCCGTGAGACGCGTGAGCACCTCGCCGCCGCCGCGTAGCGTGCTGCGCCGGCGACCGGTGGTCGCCTGGGCGTTCTACGACTGGGCGAACTCCGCGTTCGCCACGACGGTGATGGCCGGGTTCTTCCCGGTGTTCTTCAAGCAATACTGGAACGCGGGCGTCGTCGCCACCGAGAGCACGTTCCGGCTCGGTGTCACGAGCGGCCTCGCGAGCCTGCTCGTCGCGATCATGGCGCCGATGCTGGGCGCGATCGCGGATCGCAGCAGCTCGCGCGTGCGCATGCTGATGATGGTCACGGTGCTCGGCTGCGCCTCGACTGCCGGGCTCGCGCTGGTGGGCCAGGGCCACTGGCTCGCGGCCGCCGCGCTCTACCTGGTCGCGTCGCTCGGCTTCTGGGGCGGCATCGTCTTCAACGACTCGCTGCTGCTGCACGTCGCGGAGCCCGAGGAGTACGACCTCGTCTCGGGCTTCGGCTACGCGATGGGCTACCTCGGTGGCGGACTGCTGTTCGCGCTGAACGTGCTGATGACGCTCAAGCCGCATTGGTTCGGCCTCGCGGACGCGTCGGCCGCGGTGCGAGCGTCGTTCGTCATGGTCGGTGTATGGTGGTTCGTGTTCGCGTTGCCTTGCGCGTTCCTCGTCCGCGAGCGCAAGTCGGCGCCGAGCGTGCCACCGGCCGAGGCGATCCGGCTCGGTCTGCGAGAACTCGGGCAGACGATTCGCGAGCTGCGCCGCTACCGGCCTATCGTGTGGTTTCTCGCCGCTTACTGGCTGTACATCGACGGCGTCAACACGGTGATCAAGATGGCCGTGGACTACGGCCTGTCACTCGGCTTTGCAGCCTCCAATCTGGTGGCGGCACTGCTGCTCACGCAATTCGTCGCTTTCCCGGCCGCGCTCGCCTTCGGCTGGCTCGGCCGACGCATCGGTGCGCGCAAGGGCATCTTCATCGCGCTCAGCGTCTACGTCGGCGCAACTGTCTACGCCTATTTTCTCGAGGGCGTGCGCGACTTCTTCGTGCTCGCGGTCATCGTGGGTCTGGTGCAGGGCGGCATCCAGTCGCTGAGCCGCTCGTATTTCGGGAGACTCGTGCCCGAGGGCAAGTCGTCGGAGTTCTTCGGCTTCTACAACATGATGGGCAAGTTCGCCGCGGTGCTCGGGCCGCTGCTCACCGGGATCGTCGCTCGCGTGACCGGCGATCCGCGGTTGTCGATTCTCTCCATCGTGGTGTTGTTCATTGCGGGTGGGGCGTTGCTCGGAGTCGCTGCGCGGGTCGAGCGGCGCGCCTAGGGCGGCGCGTCGGCGCCCGATGGCAGACGTTCGGCTTGATACTCCGCTGATCTGCGCCCGCGTCGGCTCGTTGATCTGAGCCAGAGTCAGAGAGCTGGCGGCAGAAGCATTTGCGTCGGCTTGACCTCGTAGGTCCAGGGCAATCCGGAGTTTCTCCAGCCGTTCACCATCCGCTGGCCGTTGAAGACGCTTCCCGGGTCCTTCACCGAGTCGCCCTCGAAGCCGTCGGTGATGTTGTAGACGTTCTTGAATCCCGCGCTCGCAAGCAGATTGACAGCTGCCGCGCTGCGGCCACCCGAGCGGCACATGACGAGCAACGTGTCGTCCGGATTGGCGATCTTGCGAACCCGCTCAACGAAGTCGGGCAACGGGCGCATCGGGAACTGCTTCCTGGCCGCATCCCACTCGAAGGTCTGGGCGGCGAGTGGCACGTTCCAAGCCATCTCCGCATGGCCGATGAAGAGGTACTCCTCCGGCGTGCGGACGTCCAGGACCGTCACTTTGTCAGGGGCTGATTGCCATTTTTCGAAGGCCTGTTGCGCCGTGAGATAGAGGCCGATGGTCGTCTGCTTCTCGGCCGGCAACGGCGCCGTTTCCCCGGCACCCGCGAACGGCGATTCGACCAGGCACGCCATCCCGAGCGCGATCGCCAGCAAACGAAGAGTCGACGCCATGATCAGCCGATCCGCCGCGATTCCGCCTGCAGTTCAGTCACCTCAGGCAGCTTCTCCGCGGATTTCTTCTTCCACTGCTCCTCGATCAGGTCCTTGGCCGCCTGCTCCATGAACTCCGGGGCTGCCCAGGCGCGCACGTCAAAGTCGTTCTTGATGTAGCCGTACTTGAGCATGAACTCCTTGCCGGTCTCGACGCACTCCAGGTTCTGGGGCGACAGGTTCGGCACCATGTCGACATCCTTGATGCCCTGGTAGGTGTCCTCGGGATCACGGTAGAACGTCTGCCGATTGAGCAGGTGCGCCGCTGCCTCCGGGAACTGGTTGGCCCAGCGGCCCACCTTGATCATGGCCTTCATGTACGTGACCACCAGTTCGGGGTGCTCGTTGGCCATCACGTCGGTGCAGGTGATCACGGCGGGCGTGTTCGCAACCTGCAACTTATAGTCCGGGTATCGCGTCAGGTCCTCGATCATCCTGATCTTGCCCGTGTCTTCCTGCAGGTGCTGGAAGACCTTGCTCTGCGTGTAGATCGCATCAACCTTGCCGCTGAGCAACGCAGCTTCCATTGGACGGAAAGCGAGGTCGCGCTTGTGATCCCGAGTCGCCCAGAGATCCGTCGGGTTGATCAAGGGCTCCAGCATTCTCGGGTCGTCGTACCAGTCGTCTGCATACGGGAATTCGACGATCTCGACGTCCTTCATGGTCATGTCGTTCAACATGAGCATGTTGGCGATACCCATGTGCTCCTGGATGCGCCACCAGTCGTTCTTGATGGTATTCAAGCTCTTGGAAAGCGCGATCCGTTTGCCCTTGAGGTCCTTCATGCGATAGATCGGATCGTCGATGCGCACGGCCATGCAGCCGCCTTCGTAGACCCAGGTGCAACCGAGCAGCCGGGTCCTGCGGATATCGGCCTGGACGTGGATCGGGGGGTACAGCCCGCCGAAGCGGATCAGGTTGTTCTGGTTGTGGATGTAGTGCGGATACCAGTCGGTCTCGCGACGGCTGCGGAAATACGAGTAGTCGATGCCGATGGCCTTGAAGTCGGTCTTGCACCAACCGAGTTCCTGGTCGATGTTGTTCGCCGACACCATCGGGCAGTTGGTGAAGTAGACCTCCTTCCAGTTCAGGGGCACGGTGCCGCCTTTCCGACCGCCTGACGGTGCCGCGGGAGCAGTCTGCGCGTGCGCGCCCGGCACGACCGACGCCAGAGCGGCCCCGGCGGCCATCGTTCCGGCAGCGAGTAATGCCTCGCGTCGAGTGAAGCCGCGTTCCGAATGATCGCTCATGTCCTGCTCCGGTGAGTTTGAGGCCCATGCTCGGGCCAATAGCAGCGATAGTCCACCAGATCGGCCCCGTGCGAGTTACACATTTTCCGACACACGAGGCACATTTTCTGACATGCTTTGCTGCGGCTTTCCCCAGTCCTTTCGCCACGGGTCACAGATTGCATGGGTTCCGGACGCGCGCTTCGCAGATCCCGTGACTCGACGCTCGCCATCGGCCCGTTGTTGGCGGCTCCTGAAGTCCTCGAGCGCCTCGGCGCTGACGTCGCCACCGTGCTCGCAGAAGCCCGGATGACGCGCGAGCAGTTCGAGAGTCCTGACAACGTGATCTCATACGACGCGATGGGCCGGCTGTTCGCGCGCGGGGTCGCGCACACCGGTTGCGAGCATCTGGGACTCCTCGTCGGCCAGCCGGGCGGCCTGCATTCCCTGGGTCTCGTCGGCCTGCTCGTGAGATGTTCGAGGGACGTCGGAACAGCGCTACGAAGTCTGGAGCGCCACTTCCATCTGCGGGTCCGTGGTGCGGCCCTGGTCCTGGACGTGGACCGTCCCACAACGCGCATGGGCCACGTCGTTCACGACCGAGTCGAGGCGACCGAGCAGATCAACGACGGCGCGCTCGCTGAAGTCTTCAACGTCTTGCGGGTTCTATGTGGAGCCAAGTGGCGGCCTATGGAGATCCAGCTCGGTCGCCGGAGGCCAGCCGACCTTCGCCCGTTCCGGCGTTTCTTCGACGCACCGTTGCGCTTCGATGCGGACATGCACGCCGTGGTCTTCAACTCGCGATGGCTGAGCCGCGAGCTCCCGGTCGTCGACCCGGAACTGCAACGCTTGCTGTCCCGGGAGATTGCGCGACTCGAGCAAACGTACGGCGACAATTTCCCGGACCAGATCCGGACCGTGCTGCGGTCCTCGCTGTCGACAGGGACCGTCTCGGCCGAAAGCGTCTCTGGGCTATTCTCGATGCACCCGCGGACCCTGGCGCGCCGTCTCGAGGGCTTCGGCACGGGGCTTCGGGAGCTGCTCGAGGAGACGCGCCACGACGCCGCGCGAGAGATGCTGGCGCACACGTCGCTCGACGTCGGCCAGATAGCAGAGTCGCTGGGTTATGCGCGCACGAGCGTCTTCACCAGGGCATTTGGTCGTTGGTCCGGCACCACACCCGCTGCTTGGCGCAGAACACACGGCAGTGCTCGCTGACAGAGCCTGGCGGGCGGGCTGAATCCGGCCGCTGACGCCCACGGACTGGCCGCAATTGGCGGGGAATCGTACCGGCGGGTAGTGGTTTCACCTGAGACTGCAGGGTCCTTGCGGGCGCGATAATCCGTCGCGAACATGCCGAGCGCGGTGACGGCCAGGCCATAGCAGCTCGGCGTAATACTTCGATCGGAGGTCAACATGGAAGCCCATGAAAGCGACGTCGGATTCGTCTCCCGTCGCACCGTTCTCGCGGGATCCGCGGCACTGCTGGCCGGCGGCGGCGTCGGCTCCGGAATCACGGCGCTTGCCGCGGCTCCCGAGACTCCCGTGAACGCGCCCCCGTTGCCATGGAAATGGGTGAAGCTCGACCCGGTTGAGGCGGGGCGGCGTGGCTATCGTTTCTACAAAGATAAGGGTGGTTGCGGATCGGCCAGCTACCTCTCGCTGCTGAGCCTGCTGAAGGAGAAGGTCGGCTATCCGTGGACGACGATGCCCGACATGCTGATGGTCCACGCGGCGGCAGGCTTTGGCGGTCACGGGACGCTGTGTGGTGCACTCGCTGGGGCGTCGGTGATCATCAATATGGTCACCTACGGCGAGAAGCGCGACGAATACCTGCAGAACAATGCGATCGTGGACCGCCTGTTCTGGTGGTACGCGGAACAGGATTTTCCGACCGAGCGGTTCGACGATCTCTCGCCGCTGCCGAAGCAGATCAAGGTAAAGGCCATGTCGCCGCTGTGCCATACCTCGGTGTCAAAGTGGTCGCTGGCCGCCGGCGTGAAGGATCTGCATGACCAGGCGAAGATCGAACGCTGTGCCAAAGTCGCTGGCGAGGTCGTATACATCGTGGCGACAGCACTCAACGAGTTCTTCGATGGCAAGTGGGTCGCGCCCGTCTGGAATCCCTCACCCGAGATCCAGCACTGCATCAAGTGCCACGGGCCGGACACGCCGACGCAGAAGGCGCGCAAGTGGAATCAGCAGGGGCACATGGAGTGTTTGATGTGTCATGAGGACCACACGGCATGACCTGTTGAGACCGCTTTCGGCGAAAGTGACGGCAGGCCCGCGTTTGCGGGCCTGAGAGGTCCGCAAACGGGAACAGTGCTTCGGTCGCTGCCTGGCGCCGAGGCAAGGCGACCACCCACCATATTGCAGAACCAATTTCCCGTTAGACTCCCCGCGACGATCCCAAATCGAAAATGCCGCAATCCGACACGCGGAACCGCTCGCGTGAGAGAGGCTGGCCGAGCGGTGAACGGGCGCGCCGGGGTACGTTGCCTCAGGACTCGCCCGTCGCCGGATCACGTGACGACCATGCCGCCGGATCGAGCGCATAGAATTCCTGCAGCAGCGCGTACAGTCGCGGATGCGAGGCGAGCAGCTCCGCCGGGCGCTCGAAGAAGTCCTCAGTCGCGACCGCAAAGAACTCGGTCTCGTCCTCGGCAGCGTAGGGATCGAGAAACGTATCTTCACCGCGATCGACGGTGTCGAGGAGCTGCTCGAACTCGAGACTGAGGTCGTCGGCCCATGCATCGAGGGATCGCAACCGCGCGGCGGTCGATTGCTGCCGTGAGGGCGGCGCAGGAGGGGCCGCCAGGCCGAGGCCCTCCGCATCGAGATAATGCGCGAACTCGTGCAGCGCGACGTTGTAGCCTTCGCCGGGGAAGCGCACCGCTTCGAGCACGTCGTCCCACGACAGGATGATGCGGCTCGACTCCCACGCCTCACCCGACAGCACGCGCCGCCGCTTCGCGACGACGCCGGCCTCGTCCTCGACTTCGTCCTCGACCCAGAAGGCTGCCGGGTAGACGAGGATCGAGTGCAGGTCGTCGTAGTGGCCGCGTCGGCCGAGCACGAGCAAGCAGGCAAGGGCGGCAATGGTGGAGCGGATCTCGTCCGTGACGACGAGCCCGTTGCAGCCGATGAACTGTTTCTCGGCGAGGAACGCGCCCATCAGCGACTCGAGGCGCGCCCGCAATTCCGGCGGCAGGCGACGCACGGATGGCACGTTGCGGTCGATTGCGGCGCGTGCGATATCCGGCAGCGGCTCGGCCATGCGGGCCGCCCGGCGCCGTGCCCGCCACCACGGCGTCACGAGCAGCCAGGCGAGCACGCCGATCGCGACGAGCGTGACCGCGACGATCGGCGTCAATGCGGCCTCAGGCGTAGCTCTTCTTCAGGCGCTCGACCAGCTTGACGTAGGCTTCCATCGCCTTCGTCGAGTCGGTGCCCTTGAGTTTCGCCCATGCATCGTACTTCGCCCGCTCGGCGAAGCTGAAGGCGCCCGGGCGTTCGCCCGTCACGTCACCCGCGGTCGCCTGCTTGAAATGCGCGTAGAGGCGCAGCATGTCTTCGTCGTCGGGGCGCTTCGTGAGCTTCTGCACGTCGGCCGCGGCCGCATCGAACTTCTTCTTCAGGTCTGACATTTCGTCTCATCCCCCGCTCAGGAGTCACAAGCATACCCGAGCGCGGTTCACGGCCGCAGCCGGTTGACGAGGTGCTTCAGGCGGCGCAGGTCCGCCTCGGTCGGGAGCGGTCCGTAGCGCAGGTCCACGTAGACGTCACGGATCTGCGCGAGGTCTGCGGCGAGATCCGGGCAAGCGGCTGCAGCGCGCTCGAGGAACGCCACCGGACCCTCGGATGCCTGCGGATGCAGGCCACGGCGGATCAGGCGGCGCCGCACCACGTCGTGCAGGCGGGCCGGCCAGTCCCGGGCGGGCGGGCGGAATCGCCAGGCGAGATACGCGGACAGCGCAACGAAAAATGCGGCGAGGCTCGCCGCCATGCCGAGACCGAGCGCGCGCCAGTCCGGGTCGTCGACGCCGAGGCGCTCGAGCAGATCCAGCTGCCGGGCTGCATTGAAGCGGACGACGCGCTCGTTCCAGAAATCGTTCAGAGTGTCCCACCTGAGGGAGACCTGCATCCACAGGTTGCTCGCGTCGCGCAGGCGTCCCGGCACGGGCTCGAGTTCGCCCATCGCGCCGATCAGCCCGCGCTCGATGCGCTCCGGAGCCACCGCCGCCGTCGGATCGACACGCAGCCAGCCGCGGCCCTCGATCCAGATCTCGGACCACGCGTGGGCGTCGCTCTGCCGCACGATCAGATAGCCGCCCAGGGGATTGAACTCGCCGCCCTGGTAGCCGGTGACGACGCGTGCCGGAACGCCGGCCGCGCGCATCACCAGCGTGAACGCCGAGGCGTAGTGCTCGCAGAAGCCGCGACGGGTCTCGAACAGGAACTCGTCCATCGCGTCTTCCGCGAGCTTCGGCGGGTCGAGCGTGTAGACGAACGGTTGCTCGCGAAACATCGTCAACATCGCCTGCGCGATCGCCCGAGGATCGCCGTACTGGGCGGCCAGTTGGCGGGCCAGCGCGCGACTGCGCGGGTTGCCTTCCTCGGGCAACTGCAGGCCCTTGCGGCGCAGCGACTGTGGCAGCTCGACGCCGGCGACGAAGCTCGGGTAGGAACGCAGCCGGAACGAGGACACCTCAGAAAGGCGGCGCGGCGCCACGAGCTGGAAGTCGTAGGTGCGGAACGCCTCGCGTTCCGGCCACTCGGCGGGAATGTCGAGCGCCAGGATCCAGGGCCGGTCGGTGGGTTCGAGCGTGATCTGGTACTCGACCGGTTCGCCGAGATAGGTAACCTCCTGCGACGGAAAGGCCTGCGCGCGCGGGCGGCGCCAGCTGCGGCCGTCGAATTCATGCAGCACGGGCCCGCGCCAGTAGCGCTGCGCTGGCGGTGGCATCTCGCCTGCGAAACGCACGCGGAAAGCGACCTCGCCCGAGACGCTGAGATCGGAAATGTCGCCCGGCGTCATCTCGTCGCCAAGCCCGGTGCGCGCCGACTCGGCCGTGCCGATGCCCCAGAACGGCCCGGGCAGCCGCGGGAACAGCACGAACAGCAGGATTGCGAGCGGCAGTGCCTGCAGCAGCAAAGCACCGGTGCGAGTCAGCACGTCGCGCGCGGAATCCCCGGCGCTGCCGGCGTGCACGCGCATCAGTGCGGCCGTCAGGAAAACGCCTCCGGCCAGCAGGTAGGGCAGCTGCGGCAGGCGCTGGTCGCGCAACAGTGCGGAATAGAGCAGGAAGTACGCGATGAACACGATGACCGTGAGGTCGCGGGATCCGCGCGTCTCGAGCAGCTTTACGCCGGCCAGCAGGACCAGGAAGGCCGTGCCGGCTTCGATGCCGTTCAACGTTCGATACGTGCCGAGCACCGCCAGCGTCGCCGCGATCGCGACCAGCACCCGAAGCCACCTCGGGGGCGGCGGCCAGGTGCGTCGCTCGGCCGCCCAGCGCCAGGCGACCGCCGCGGCGATCAGCAGCGAGATCCAGCCAGGCAGGAACGGCACGTGCGGCGCCACCGCCGCCGCGAGTGCACCAAGCACCCACGGCAGGCCGCGCACCGGTTCTGCGGGACGCTCAGGCACGGTCCCGTGCCTCCTCGAAGAGCGCCAGTGAGTCCAGGCAGCGGTCGCGGTGCGCGGTGCCGAGGTTCGGTTCGATCACCACCCCGGGCAGCCGCAGCCCGAACGCCTCGCCGTGCTCGTGCGCGTCGAGCACCCAACGGCACAGCTGGGCGAGACGTGCCTCCGTGTCGAGCGCGGGCAGGCTGTCCCAGTCGAACACGTGCGAGACCACGTCGGTGCCGGCGTACTGCTTGGTGTGCAGGCCCTGGCCGCGCGCAAAGGCTTTCCACGCGACCTGGCGCAGCGAGTCGCCGGCCTGGTAGGGCTTGAGCCCGGCGAAATCGTGGTCGCCGCGCGCGAAGTCCTGCGCCCCGCCAGTGTCGGTTTCCACGCCGGGCGGAGTGCGGTTGCGCTCGGCGGGCGCAGGCCAGGCGATCGCAGCGTGCTCGCCGTGGACGACGGCCCAGGCGCGAAACAAGCCGAGCGGGTGTCGTGTGGCGACCTGGTAGCGCGCGAGCGGCACGCGCCCCCTTTGCTGCGCGCGCAGTGCGAGCGTCGCGGACGCGGAGCCGGCGGCAGGCACGTCTGCGATCGAGGGTGGCTGCTGCCCGACGTTGAGCTCGATGCGCGGCCGGGGTGCGAGCGATGGATTGACGAGCAGCAGGCGGAACGCGACGTCGCGTCCCGCGAATGCCGATTCGGTGCCGGTGAGCCGGATCTCGAGGCCGGACAGCGTGCCATGGCAGTGATGCATGGTGACGAGTCCGAGACTGGCGAGCAGGAAAGCGAGGCCGAGGCCGAGGTTGTTACCGTAGTTCAGCGCACCGAGCACCATCGCGAACACCATCGTCGCGTACGCCAGCCCGAGCGCGGTCGGCAGGATGTAGATGCGTCCGCGGTGCAGGCGCAGCGGCTCCGGGTCGATGCCCTGGCGGCGCCGGATCCATGCCTGCGTGCGCGCCTCCAGGGCCGAGCGCAGGCGGCGGAGCGGGCTCGCCATTGCCGGTCAGGGCACGGGGACGGCTTCGAGGACGTGCCGGCCGACCTGCGTGGCATCGCGAAACCGCGACTCGTCCCGAGGCGCGAGGCGATGACCCACCACCGGGCCGAGCACGGCCTGTACGTCCTCCGGCAGGACACCCGGATGCCCGTGCATCAGCGCCCACGCCTGCGCCGCGCGCAACAGTGCGATGACGGCGCGAGGCGAGAGTCCTGCTTCGAAGGCAGCGGACTCGCGCGTGTGACGCGCGATCGCCTGCACGTAGTCGAGCAACGCCTCCGAGGCGTGCACGCGCGGCACCTCGCCTTGCAGCCTGAGCAGTTGCTGCGGGGTCAACGCCGGAGCCAGCGTCGCGAGCAGGTCGCGCCGGTCGCTGCCGAGCAGCAGCTGGCGCTCGAGCGCGGCCTCCGGATACCCGAGCTCGATCCGCATCAGGAACCGGTCGAGCTGTGACTCGGGCAGCGGGAAGGTGCCCACCTGGTAGATCGGGTTCTGCGTGGCTATCACGAAGAACGGCTCGGTGAGCGGGTAGGTCTGGCCGTCGGCGGTCACCTGGTGCTCTTCCATCGCCTCGAGCAGCGCGCTCTGCGCCTTGGGCGTGGCGCGGTTAACCTCGTCCGCGAGCACGAGCTGCGCGAAGACCGGACCGCGGTGAAAGCGGAACTGGCCGGTCTCCTGCTCGAACACCGAGACGCCGATGATGTCGGCGGGGAGCAAGTCGCTGGTGAACTGGATCCGCTGGTAACTCAGGCCGAGCGTTCGGGCCAGCGCGTGCGCCAGCGTCGTCTTGCCGACACCCGGGATGTCCTCGATCAGCAGGTGACCGCGGGCCAGCAGGCACGCGACGCAAAGTCGCAGCTGCTGCTCCTTGCCGAGGATGATTTCGCCGAGGCTCGACACGGCCGCCTCGACCAGGGTCAGCGTGTTGCCGTCGCGCTGCTGCGGCGTGCTCACGATGTTGCTCCAGCGTGCTGCACGGACGCCAGGCGCCGCATCTGCTCGCCGAGCTGCTGGAGCTGTCGCTCGAACTCCGCGACCCGTTCGCGCTCCTTGGCGACGACCTCCGGTGGTGCGTTCGCGACGAAGCTGGCGTTCGCGAGCTTCGCCACACACTTGTCGCGTTCGATGCCGGTCTTCGCGCGCCGCTTCTCGAGGCGGGCGAGTTCCGCCGACACGTCGTCGACCAGACGGGAGAACGGCGCGAGGATCGCCCGGCCGTCGATGATCGCGATCGCGCAGGGCGGCAACTCGGACTCGGAAGCGACGACGCTGACTGATTCCAGGTTGCCGACTCTGGCGATCGTTCCCGCCAGCGCGGCGAGCGCCTCGACGTCGCCCTCGCGGGTGGTCTGCACGTAGACCGGAGTCGCCCGTGAGTGAGGCACGTCGAGCTCGCCGCGGATCTGGCGGATACCGAGCACGACCGCCTGCAAAGCCGCAACCTGGCGTTCGGCGTCTGGATCGGCCGGGAACTCCGCGGCGCGAGGATAGGGCTCGAGCATCACGCTCGGGCCGTCGCGGCCGGCGAGCGGACCGACGCGCTGCCAGATTTCCTCGGTGATGAACGGCATCAGCGGGTGCAGCATGCGCAGCGTCGCCTCCAGCACCTCGAGCAGCGTGCGTCGCGTGCCAAGCTTCGCCGCGGGCGAGGCGTTGGCCGACTGCAGCACGGGCTTGCAGAGCTCGAGGTACCAGTCGCAGTACTCGTACCAGACGAACTCGTAGATCGACTGCGCGGCGAGGTCGAAGCGGTAAGCCGCGAGGTTCGCGCGCACCGACTGCACGGCGACGCCGAGCCGGCCGCGGATCCAGCGGTCGGCGACCGTGAGCTCGCCGTCGCCCTCGGCGAGGCTGGCGGCGTGCTCCTCGGTGTTCATCAGCACGTAGCGGGCTGCGTTCCACAGCTTGTTGCAGAAGTTGCGGTAGCCCTCGACGCGGCCGAGATCGAAGCGGATGTCGCGACCCATGGTCGCCAGGGCCGCGAACGTGAAGCGCAGCGCGTCGGTGCCGTAAGCGGGAATACCCTGTGGGAACTGCTTGCGCGTCGCCTTCTCGATCGCAGTCTTCATCTGCGGCTGCATCAACCCGGTCGTGCGCTTGGCGATCAGCGCATCGACCTCGATGCCGTCGATCAGGTCGAGCGGGTCGATGATGTTGCCCTTCGACTTCGACATCTTCTGCCCGTGCTCGTCGCGGATCAGGCCCGTGATGTAGACCTCGCGGAACGGCACCTCGCCCCTGAACTCGAGGCCCATCATGATCATCCGGGCCACCCAGAAGAAGATGATGTCGAAGCCGGTCACGAGCACGTTGGTCGGATAGAACGTGGCGAGCTCCGGGGTCTCGCGTGGCCAGCCGAGCGTCGAGAACGGCCACAGCGCGGAACTGAACCAGGTGTCGAGCACGTCCTCGTCACGGGTGAGCGGCACTTCGCGGCCGTGCCGCGCAGTCGCGGCGGCGAGCGCCTCGGCTTCGCTGCGCGCGACGTACACGTGACTGTCCGCGTCATACCACGCCGGGATCCGATGGCCCCACCAGAGCTGGCGGCTGATGCACCAGTCCTGGATGTTGCGCATCCACTGGAAATACGTCTTCGCCCAGTTCTCGGGCACGAAGCGGATGCGGCCGTCCTCGACCGCGGCGATGGCCGGCGCGGCGAGCGGGGCGATCCGCACGTACCATTGGTCGGTCAGCCAGGGCTCGAGTGCCGCGCCGCTGCGATCGCCGCGCGGCACCGGCAGCGTGTGCGCGTCGGTCTTCTCGAGCAGGCCGGCGGCCTCGAGGTCGGCCACGATGCGCTTGCGAGCCTCGAAGCGGTCGAGCCCGCGATAGGCGGCGGGCACCGTCTCGTTCAGTGCGGCGTCCGCGGTCAGCACGTTGATCATCGGCAACGCGTGGCGCTGGCCGATCTCGTAGTCGTTGAAATCGTGCGCCGGCGTGATCTTGACGCAGCCGCTGCCGAAGGCCGGGTCGACGTAGTCGTCGGCAATGATCGGGATCGGCCGGTCGACGAGCGGCAGACGGATCTCGCGACCGACGAGGTGGCGGTAGCGCTCGTCTTCAGGATGCACGGCCACCGCGGTGTCGCCGAGCATGGTCTCGGGTCGCGTCGTGGCGACGACGAGGTGTCCGGAGCCGTCGGCGAGCGGGTAGCGCAGGTGCCAGAGGTGACCGGCCTCCGGCTCCGACACCACTTCGAGGTCGGAAAGCGCCGTGTGCAACACCGGGTCCCAGTTCACGAGCCGCTGGCCGCGATAGATCAGGCCTTTCTCGTGCAGCTGCACGAAGACTTCGGCGACCGCGGACGAGAGGCCCTCGTCCATCGTGAAGCGGTCGCGCGACCAGTCCACGGAATCGCCCAGGCGACGCATCTGCCGCGAAATCGTGCCGCCCGACTGCTCCTTCCACTGCCAGACGCGCTCGACGAACTGCTCGCGGCCAAGGTCCTGGCGCGTCTTGCCTTCTGCGTTCAATTGCCGTTCGACGACCATCTGCGTCGCGATGCCCGCGTGGTCTGTACCCGGCTGCCACAGAGCGCGCTCTCCTTCCATCCTGTGGAAGCGCGTCAGCGCGTCCATCAGCGTGTGCTGGAACGCGTGGCCCATGTGCAGCGTGCCCGTCACGTTCGGCGGCGGGATCATGATGCAGTACGGCGCGCCGGTGCCGTTGGGCGCGAACCAGCCGGCCGCCTCCCAACGCGCGTAGATGCGTGCCTCGATGTCGGCGGGCGAGTAGCTCTTGTCCATCAATTCCAGTCAGTTCGTGCGCGAAGGTCCGTGGAAATGCTCGTCGACGATCCGCGCGATCATGCCGGGCAACTGGGCGCGCAGCCGGTCGGAGACCTGCTCGAGCAGCAGGGCCTCCATCTCGCGGCAGGCGTTGTGCACGAGCTCGTCGGCATGCTCGTGGATGGCGACCGCCAGCCGCGATTCGAGCTCGTCGAGGAACAGCGTGGTGCGGTCGATCGGCGCGGTGGTCTCCGGCTCGTCCTCGACGATGTCGTCGAGGACCGGGATGATGTCCATCGGTTGGCTCATGGCGGCCTCGTTGCTCAGAGGTTGTGCGACTCGGGCGTCAGGCCCGCGTCGCGATAGCCGCGCCAGCGCACCCGGGCCTGGCGTTTGGCGGCTTCGTCCGCACCCACGATCTCGCAGATGCGGCCGAATCCCAGCGCGTCCGCCGGCGGCTCGGCGGCCAGGTTGATCAGCACGTCCCGATGCGACCCGGGCAGCGCGCCACTCGCGATCAGCACCGGCGTCTCGTCCGCGAGCGCGGGATCCGCAGGCCAGATCGCGTGCGGCACGAAACTG
>Ga0316622_100000749_pt1 | contig 19808 bp, 18 predicted proteins | sample OWC_Aug_OW2_C1_D_FD_207646 | JGI IMG/M metagenome (GOLD analysis project Ga0316622, IMG submission 207646) | Wetland soil microbial communities from Old Woman Creek delta, Ohio, United States - OWC_Aug_OW2_C1_D5_C | ecosystem: Environmental > Terrestrial > Soil > Wetlands | place: USA: Ohio... | reverse complement strand
GAGGAAGAGACCCGCTATCGCAACCAAAGGGTGAAAGTGGAAGGGCTGTATAAGGGATCCGCCGAAGCGGTCACCAACAACCTCTTCTGGATGACCCTCTATCAGCCGGACAACCACCGGCTCTACACGCCCGCGGGCCGGCGCTGGATCTTTCCCCGGAGTGACGGAGCGCCTGACCTGTGGACGATTTCCGAGTGGGATTCCTTCTTCAACGCCCTCGAGCTCTCCATCGAAAGCGCTGAGCACGCCAAGGAGGCCCTCCTGTCCGTGCTGGAAACCCAGTATCCCAACGGCAACATCCCCAATTGGAGGTCCGCATCGAACGGCACGCCCGACCGCTCTCAACCTCCGGTCGGCGCCTACGTCGTCCTCAAGCTCTTCGGCCGGCTCGGGGATATGGACCTGCTCAAGACGGCTTATCCCCGCCTGGCCAAATGGCACGCCTTCTGGAGGGCGCCCAAACCCGACGGCCGGCCCCGGCGGGACGGCAACAATGACGGCTTGCTTGAATGGGGCTCGGACGGCGACCTGGTTGCCGCCGCCGTTCCGCCATGGGAGGAAAAAGCGGGCGGCAAACAAAGGGCCATGTGGGAATCCGGACAGGACGACCTGCCCAGCTGGGAAGAGGCCTCGTTCAGCGAGAACACGGGCACCCTGTCCATGAATTGTCTGGACCTCAACTGCCTCTACGCGCTGGACGCCCACTGCCTCAGCCAAATCGCCGACATCCTCGACCTCTCCGAAGACCACAATCGCTACCTCCAGGAATACGAACTCATGAAGGCCCTCATCAATGACAGGCTCTGGAACGAACGGGAGGGCTTCTATTTCGACCGGCACTGGGACGGGACGTTTTCTCCGCGGAAGGCGGCTTCGAATTTCTACCCGCTCCTGGCCCGGATCCCCGACGCCCGGCGGGCGTCGCTGCTCGTCAGGCGGCTGCTCGACCCCAAGGAATTCTGGGGCGAGTATATCCTTCCGACCATCTCCCGCGATGACCCCCTTTTCAAGGAGCAGCAATACTGGAGAGGCACCATCTGGCCGCCCACCAACTACCTGATCTATCAGGGCCTCAAGGCCGCTGGCTACGACGCCGTAGCCGCCGAGCTGGCGCAGAAGAGTCTGGCGCTTTTCCTGCGCAGCTGGCAGAACTTCCAGCTCTGCCCGGAGAACTTCGACTCCCGAACCGGCGAGGCGGGAGGCCAAAGGTATCAGAGCTGGGGGCCACTGTTTGCCCTGATCGCCGTCGAGGAGTACCTGGATTTCACGCCCTGGGAGGGTTTCCGGTTCGGCATCCTGAACCCCGAAGAGAAAGGCAAGCTGCGCCGCCTGGCGATCCAGGGAAGACATTACCAGGTGGAAGTATCACCGTCCGAGACCAAGCTCAAGGAGGAAGAGGAGGAGATCGTCCGGGCCGACGGCGGCGCGGTGTTCCGGCATTTTCTCTATTCCGAGAACGAGGTCTCCTTCGAGTTCAAATCCCTGAAGCCGCGGGAAGTCCGGATCAGGTTCTTGAGGAAAGGCAAGTACCAGATGCTGCTGGACAACCAGCTCAAGCGGGTTTTCCGGGGCGATGCTCTCAGGTTCGAGATCCCGGACGGAGAGCACTCCGTCCTCGTTCAACTCCTGGAAAGCGAAGACTGACGGGAGGCGCGATAGGCCCGTTTCAGGGTGTCTCCCCTCAGGCCCTGCCTGAGGGCTTCGAGGGCGAGCACCTCCTCCGGGGGGATATTCCCCAGGTTGACGTTCACGCCGAACCGGAGGATGAGGTCCTGCTGCTGGTTTTTGAGCGGCGCTTCCCAGACCAGGTCATCGACCGCCGCGCCGCCGGCCAGAATCCGGTCGACCTCGTCGGCTTTGGTCTTTCCCTCCTTGTCAAAAATGCCGACCCCGCGGCCCGCTTCGCGCGCTTCGATGATCACTTTGAAGGCGCCATTCTCGAGGTCCTCCCGGATGAGCGCGTGGACCGTCTCGACCGGAGGAGCTTCCGCCGGGTCTTTCTTCCCGACCTCGGTGACGACCTGAAAGCCCAGGTCGAGGGCCCTCCTGATGACGTCACGGCGGGTCGCACGGTCGATCTCGATGGTCCCGTCCGAAACCTCGATGGCGGTAAACCCAAGCTCGCCGGCCCGGTCCAGATAGGCGGGCCAGGTCTTTTGCCAGACCGAGACTTCGAGGAAAGTGCCGCCGGGCATGACCCGGATGCCGGCCGCCGTGATGAGACCGTTCTTCCTCGTCAGATCGTCCCGATCATAGAACGCCGAAGTGCCGAAGGTCAGCTTGATGATATCGATGGAGCCGCCGGCGGTCCGGATGAGGTCCCGGAGCTGGTTTTCTCCGACGCCTTTGTCGATAACCATGGTCAGGCCCGTCCGGCGGGGCTTTTCGCTTCTCCCGGGACACGGGACCTCGAACGCTCCGGTCCAAGCTTTTTCCGACATGGCTCTACCTCCTATTAAGAAAATCGCGCTCCAAGAGGTCCCCCCAGCATTCCCGCGGACCGGAGAGGACGTTCGCGGAGAAGATGCGGCGGCGATGCCGGGCCAGGCCCCGGCAGGCCGTCCACCGATCCTCCGCCAGACCGGCGCTGTCGAATCCCGGCACCGGAACCCGGTCATAAAGGACGGTTGTCTGGCTGAGCTTCTCCGAAGCGTTGACAAACAGGGATTGGGCTACCAGCCGGCCGTCGAGGAGGGGCCGGAGGATGAAGGAGCCGAATCCTTCCTCGATCCGCGGAAAAAGAAGAACGACCTCGGGGTCGGCCAGTCTCTCGTCCGCCGCGCGGAACGGAGAAAGATCGATGGCGATCTTCCGGCTCCACTCGTCTTCCCGGGGACCTTCCGCGTCCTCCGGAAGAAACCGGGGGAAATCGCGCCGCAGGGTCCCGAGCCGGACGTTGTCGGCCAGCGAGCCCATGAACCAGCTCAGGCTCCGGCCTTCGTGCCGGAAGTGGACGGTCTCCGTGGAAAAGAGCTTGAGCCCGCGCTCCAGGCCGCTCAGGAGATACACCGTCTTGCCGCTTCCGGCTCCGCCGGCGACGACAAAAAGCCGGTGCTTGGAGGGTTCGTAGAGCGCGCAGGCATGAAGATTGATGATGCGGTGTTTCTTTTCAAGAAGGAAATGGACAAAACGGTAGAGGAAGCCCAAGTTGCCCCACAGGCTGAACCTGGGGTCGGAGGCTTTCCGGGAGAGAGAGGACAACGGTCCTTCCCAAAGAGCGCGGGTGCCGGAGACCCGGCAACGGAGATGAAGCCCGGGCGCCTCCTTGAGCCGGATCGTCCCGTCCGCGCGGTCCGAATAGGGAATCGGCTCCACCTCGCGGAAGTCGGTGCGCAGGGAATGGACCTCGAGAGGCGGGGGAAGGACGGGGAGGAGGGAAGCGCGGTTGGAGCGAAGGGCCACCGTGGCCTCGACGATGCGGATGCCGAGGTGAAATTCTTTTTGATCCAACGCGCGTCTCCGGACCGTATCTTACATGAAAAGAGAGCGCCGCCTCAACAACGGAGGGATTGGAGTGTCACCGTGGGCGGAGGTGCGGGGCGAGAGCGGGGGGGGCTTTGGACAGGAACGAAATCGCTGTCATTGCGGTATCAAACGGCTGCCGAAGGTTGCATCCCGAAGCCGACTTTAGTATTGTAGGGACCATTCATCAACCGCGAGGAGGTCAGTCGATGGCGAGATGGTCGCGAAGAAACATCTTGAAGACGGGGATGGCGTTCGCCGCCGGTCCGGCTCTGGCCAAGGGGGCGATTCTCTTGGGACGGGACCAGGGGCCCGGCGGGAACGACTTCTGCGTCATATCGAGCGGAAACGGCATCCGGGCCACGGATAAGGCCATGGAGATCATGCGCCAAGGCGGGGATCCGCTGGACGCCGTGATCGCCGGCGTCAACATCGTGGAGGAGGACCCCAACGACACCTCGGTCGGATACGGCGGCATTCCCAACGAGGACGGGGTTGTCGAGCTCGATTCCTCGGTGATGTACGGTCCGAGCCACAAGGCCGGCGCCGTGGCCTCGTTGCGCAATATCAAGACGCCGTCGAAAGTCGCCAAGCTCGTCATGGAGAGGTCGGGCCACGTGCTCCTCGTCGGCGAGGGGGCCCTGAGGTTCGCCAAGGCCCACGGCTTCAAAGAGGAGGACTTGCTCACCGAAAAGACCCGGGAGATCTGGCTCAAGTGGAAAGAGGCCATGTCCGACAAGGACTACTGGCTGTCGCCGGATGAGAAAAAGATCATGGCCGAGCTCCGTCCCTACATCGAGCACTACGGCACGATCAACTGCCTGGCCAAAAACGGCTCCGGCGTCCTGGCCGGTGTCACCACGACGAGCGGCTACGCCTTCAAAATCGCCGGCCGGGTGGGCGATTCGCCGATCATCGGCGCCGGGCTGTACGTAGACAACGAAATCGGGGCGGCCGGTTCCACAGGTTTCGGTGAGGCCAACCTCAGGACCTGCGGCAGCTTCCAGGTCGTCCAGTTCATGGGACAAGGCCTTTCCCCCGAAGAGGCCTGCCTGAGGGCCATGCAGGTCGTCGCCGACAAAGCCAAGCTCCAGCCCCGCCTGCTCGACGACGAGGGAATGCCCCGCTTCGGGCACAGCTTCTATGCCCTGAACAAGAAGGGGGAGTACGGTTCCGCCGGGATGTGGAGCGGCGGCCAGTATGCGGTCCACGACGGCCGGGAGAACCGGCTCAGGGAAGAAGCTTATCTTTTCAAGAGAAAAAAATAGGCCGCTACTTTTCCTCAAAAACGATGGCGGCATAGCCCTGGTCCGCGAGCCGGCGGGCGATGGCGGCGGCCGCGTCTCTGTTCTGGGCGGTGATGCGAACGCGGTAGTAAAGCGCATTGGGGGTTTCAAAGGTCGAGATTTGGACATCGGGGAATTGGCGCGCCAGCTCCCGGCGCATGGCCTCGGCGTTGTCCCGACTGACGAAGGAACCGGCCTGGACGGAAAACCTCAGAGCGGCGGGCGGGGGAGACAGGCCGGGCAGCACCTCGATCCTGACCGGCGCCGTCCCCGGGCCGATCATGTCGAGCGCCCGGGCGGCGGCATAGGAAAGATCGATGATCCGGTTTTTGACAAACGGGCCCCGGTCGTTGATGCGGACGACCACCGAGCGGCCGTTGGCCAGGTTGGTCACGGCCACGAACGTCCCGAGAGGCAGGGTGTTGTGGGCCGCGGTGAGGTCATTCATGTCATAGACCTCCCGGCTGGAGGTCGGCCGGCCGTGGAACTCCTCGCCATACCACGACGCTGTCCCGGTCTGAATGCGGCCCCCCGGGAGGTAGTCCACTTTCGGCCGGCAGGCAGACAGGGCGGCCGCGACCAAAAGGACGGGCAACAGGCGGCAGGCTCCGTTCATGGCCCTGGATTATTCAGCCGGCATCCTCTAGAATAACAGCTTCGCGAGCTCTTGGCCAATGAAAAAAGCACGCTACTTCATTCCCGCGGGGCTTTTCTATCTCCTCATCTTCACCCTGTCCTCCCGGAACCTGGATATCGACCTGCCGGTCCGCGGGCTCGATAAGGTCGCCCATTTCATCGAATTTTCGTGCCAGGGCTTTTTCCTCTCCCTGGGATATTTCAACGCCTTCCGCTTTTCTCCCGCCCTCACTTCCGTCCTGGTCTTTTTTACCGGCCTGCCGCTGGGCCTCCTGGATGAGTACCACCAGCTTTTTGTTCCCGGAAGGACAAGCGCCGTGGGGGACGTGATCGCCGACTCCGCCGGGATCGTCTGGGGGATTCTTGTGTACGTCTACTTGTCCAAAAGAATAAGGGGACGGCGCCGGAAAGAGGGAGCGGACTAGAGCGCCGCTTTCAGCCGGGATTTCAGGAGCGAGAAGGCTTTGGCCGGCGTCGACGAGAAGGTGAACAGCTCGACGTCCCGGGGGGTGATGGCGCCGAACTCGATGAGGGTGTCGAAATGGATGACCCGTCGCCAGTATTCTTCCCCGTAAAGGATGATGGTCATCTCTTCGCGGGCGATCTTCCCCGTCTGGACAAGGGTCAGCGTCTCGAAGAGCTCATCCAGAGTGCCGAAGCCGCCCGGAAAAGCGACGATCGCCCTAGCCTTGTTGACCAGCCAGAATTTTCGGGTGAAAAAATAGTAGAAGATGAAGGACAGCTCGGGAGAGATGTACCGGTTGGGGAGCTGGGCGGCGGGCAGGGAGATGTTCATCCCGATGGATTTCCCTCCGGCCCGGGCGGCCCCCCGGTTGGCCGCTTCCATGATCCCCGGCCCTCCGCCGGTGCAAATAACGAAATTTTTTCCCTTGGGTTTCAGCTTGATCGCCCAGGAGGCCAGGCGGAAGGCCAGCTCCTCGGCGTCCCAATAATAGTCGAGGAGCGGCGAGCGCCTGTCGTCGGGGTCCAGGCGGGAAGAGCCCAGGAAGAGGACGGTGGAGTGCACCCTGTGCTTGGCCAGACGGTACATGGGCTCGAGGATCTCGCTCATGATTCGGATCGATCGGGCTTCCTCCGAATCCAGGAATTCCTTGTTGCGGTAGGCTTTTTCCGGTTCGAATACTTTTTTCATTCGGGCCTCGGGTCAAGCGACAGACGACCGTCATTCTAGCTCAAGTGCCCCGGCCTCACAAGGGCGCGGGGTTCCTTTACTCTACCCCAAGCCTCTTTGACTTCGAGGGTCGGCTGTGTTATCTATAGGGCCCTCGTTTGAGGACCGATCACCATGGATGGACCGAGCTTGCTCCGTGTCATGCCCTATCCGGGCCGGTTGATCATTATCGGTGGCGGTCCGGGTGGGGAAAGAGTGATTGTCGTTTATGCAATCACCGGAAGGTCCGCGTCAAGCCGGGCCAGGAGACTCACCTTCGAGGGCAGCGCGGTCTGGACGGAGCCGCTCGACGAAGAGGCCCTGAGCAAAGGGAACGCCGACCTTCTCATCTATCGCGCCGTCGCCATTGACCGGATGATCGCCGTGAGCAACGGGCGGCAGACGGACGACATCGCCAAAGCGCTGAAGCAGGCCGCTCCCGCGGACAGGCCCGACGAGATCCTGGACCGCTCGCTCAAGGGGTGGACCTATGAGCCCGATGCCCCGCACTTCACGCCGCGGATCAGCGGCTGTGTCCTGACGGGCGGCGCCGCCGGCCTGAGCATCCTCAGGAGAGGGCCGGACGGCGCCCGGCTGGCCTCAAGCCAGGCCTGGCCGATCGAACCCGGAAAAGGCCGGCTGATTTCAACCTACGCCGGAAGCGAAAAGAGCCCGCTGCCGCCGTTCCGGGGCGGACCCATCGAGGTCGCAATCACTGCCTCCGGAGCCAGGGAAGCGGCGGAGGCCGTCTTCGCGGCCCTGGCGCCGCGGGACCCGGCTGAGGATTACCGCGTAGCGGTCGCCGGTATCTCCGCTCTCCGGGCCAACCTCAGGAACTATGATGTGCACATCATCAACCGTCGGGAAGGATGAAGGCCATGGAAAAAATCGACAAATCTGCCCGGCTCCAATACTCCACCAAGGTGGCCGAAGACTTTCCGGATGACCTCGTGTTCGCCGGCCGAGAATTCCACAAGAGATTCGCCATGCGCTACGGAGAGAACCCGGGCTACCCGGCCGCCTTTTATGCCGAGAGCGGCGCTGCCGGTCCAAACATGGCCACCATGACGGTGCTCCAGGAGGGGACCAAGGGGCTGAGCTACATCAACGTCGGAGACATGGACCTCGGCCAGAGGCTGGTCCGGAAATTGGCGACGATCTATCCCGGCCGGGCGGCCTGCGCCCTGATCAAGCACGAGATGCCCAGCGGCGTCGCCCTGGCGGAGACGGCGGAGGCGGCGTTCGACAAGGCTTGGCGAAGCGACCCCCTCTCCAGCTTCGGGAGCGTGGACGTTTTCAACGCTCCCGTGACGGCCTCTCTCGCCGGCCTTCTCGTCGAGAGCGCGCGCAATATCGAGGTCGTCTACGCCCCGGAATACGCCCCGGAGGCCCTGGCGGTCCTGGCGGGCCGCAAAACGCTCCGCGTCGTCCGGATGGGCGGTCGGACGGACGAACCCGCCCTGGACAACGGCTGGGAATTCAAACGGGTGTGCGGTGGAGTCCTCGTCCAGAAGAGGTTCGATTCCCGGGTGAATGGCCCCGGAGACGTCGATGTCGTATCGGCCCGAAGGCCGTCGGCCGAGGAGTTGGAGGCCGCGGTGTTCAACTGGACCGTCGCCTGTTTCACCCGCTCCAACGCGATCGTCATCGGCCGCAGCGACAAGGTCCACGGGATCGGCTCCGGTCAGCGCAGCCGAATCGACGCCGCCGACTGCGCCATCCGCTTTTCCCGGCGGGGCTATGGACCGGAGGGCTGCGTCCTGGCCTCCGATGCCTTCATGCCCTTCCCGGATGTTGTCGAATTGGCCGCGCAGAACGGGATCACCGCCTTGATCTATCCGCTCGGTTCGATCAGGGACCAGGAGGTCATCGACCGGGCAAACGAGCTCGGCCTGGCCATGATCATCACCCGCCGGCCGGGCGAGACGGACAGCGAGAGAAGCTTCCTCCATAGATAGCTGGAAAAAGCCGGACCGGACCATGAGCCCGCTGCGCCCTGATCAAGCTGAGGCCAGGACATCCCGAAGAAAGAAACTGGCTTTTCTTCAAGCGGAAGGGTCCGCTATAATACTGGCCCTGAATTTTTTTCAAGAAAGGCTCCGCATGAAAAAAGAGGAAGAAGAAAAAATCGCCTGCCACGTCTGCCGAAAAATGGTCCCCAAAGCGGCGGCTCTCCACGCCGAGGGCCAGGACTATGTCCTGCACTTCTGCAACATCGAATGCCTGGATTACTGGAAAAACCACCAAAAAGACAAGGCCGAGAGCTGAAAGGACTCCACCCAGCCCATGTTCCTATCCATTCTTTGGCATCTGCATCAGCCCATCTACCGCCGGCCGGACAGCCGCGAATACGTCCTGCCCTGGGTCAATTTCCATCTGACCCGGAATTATTACCAGATGGCACTCCTGGCCGAAGAAGCCGGGTTTCCCTGCACCTTTAACTTCGTTCCCTGCCTGCTCGAACAGATCGAGGACTACTGCCGGGGAGCTGCGGTCGATCCCATCCAGGGCCTGCTCGAGGCCGACTCCCGGAAACTCAGGCCGCCCGATGTCGAGCGGCTGGGCCGGTTTCTGCCGAACGGGACGGACCTCTCCAACCCGGGCGAGGTCCAGCGGCTCGCCCTGCGCTCCTTTTTTTCACCCGCCTTGGACATCGGCCAGGACAAGGATACCCTCCTCGCCGAGCAGTCCAGGATCTGGAAAAAGGTCATCCCCCTCTACAGAGAAATGTGGCAAGACGGCCTCGCCGAGCTGACCGCGTCGGCTTACTATCACCCGCTTCTTCCGTTGCTTTTCGATATCCGCGTCGGCGGGGAAACGCTCATGCCGGCGCTCGCCTTTTCCCATCCCGAGGATGGACGGGAGCAGATCAAAAGCGGCCGGGAGTATTTCGAGCGCGTCTTCGGCCGGCGGCCAAAGGGGATCTGGCCCTCGGAGGGAGGGGTCAGCCGGGAGGTCGCCCGGGCCATGGCCGATGAGGGCTACGAGTTCGCCGTGACCGACGAGAATATCCTCTGGAAAACCCTGAAGTGCGGCCCCGACACGCGGCTCCTCTACCGGCCCTATGCCTGCCAGGGGCTGTCGCTCCTGTTCCGCGACCGGCAGATCTCCGACCTCGTCAGTTTCGAATATTGGCGCTGGCCGGAAAAGGACGCCGTCTCTCACTTGCTGGCCACGCTGGACGAAAAAGGAAAGGGCTGCCCCGACGGGTCGATCTGCGTCATCGCCCTGGACGGCGAAAATCCCTGGGCGGGATATCGGGACAACGGCGTGCCCTTTCTCCGTGAGCTCTACGGCCGGATCCTGGAGCGCACCGACCTCATGCCCGTTCATCTGGAAAAATATCTGGCTCAGGCTGAGCCTCCCGGAGAGCTGGATATTGTCCCCGGAACCTGGCTGGGCAGTTTCGCCAAATGGGTCGGCTCGCCGGCCAAGAACGCCGCCTGGGATCGCCTCGCCCGGACCAGGGAAAAATGCGGGCCGAGCCGGGAGATCTACATCGCCGAGGGCTCGGACTGGTTCTGGTGGTTCGGCGAGGAAAACGTGGCCGAATTCGAGGCCCTCTTCCACGGCTATCTCAAGGCCGCCTGCAAACCTTTCAAGAGGGGAAGCGTCGATGTCTGAACCCGTTTTCCTGTTCGCCGTCCACAACCATCAGCCGGTCGGCAATTTTCCCGGCATTTTCAATACGGCTTTTCGCGACTGCTACGAGCCCTTCCTGTGCGCCCTGGCCGCTCATCCCGGGGTCCGCTTCACCCTTCATTTTTCCGGCCCGCTATGGGAATACATGCAGGCCAAGGAGAAACGCTCCTGGGAGCTGGTCAAGGAGATGACCGGCCGCGGCCAGCTCGAACTCCTTGGCGGCGGCTTCTACGAGCCTATCCTGACCATCATCCCGGAGGAGGACAGGGCCGGGCAGCTCAAGATGATGGGCGATTTCCTGGCCGAGAATTTCGGGCGCAGGCCGAAGGGACTCTGGCTGACCGAGCGCGTCTGGGAACCTCAGCTCCCCAAGACGCTGGCCGACGCCGGCCTGGAATACACGCTCCTCGACGAGGAGCACTTCCATTACGCCGGCGTCCGGGACCTCGAACGCGCCTATATCACGGAGGATCAGGGGGCCCCGCTCGTCCTCTTCCCGGTGAGCAAGGAACTCCGCTATTCCATCCCGTTCCGAACGATCGAGGACGTCCGGGTCCTTTTCCGGAAGATCTCCGAGAGGGGAGGGGTCGCTATTCTCGGTGACGACGGCGAGAAATTCGGCCTTTGGCCGGGGACTCACAAATGGGTCTATAAAGAGGGCTGGCTCGATGCTTTCCTCGCTTTCCTGGAGAACGAGGGCATCCGGACCATAACCTGCTCCGAGTATCTTGAGGGGAAGCCCTCCCTGGATTTGGCGTATCTTCCTCCCGCCTCCTATGAAGAGATGATGGAATGGGTTCTCGATCCCGCCGGCTTCGACGCCTTCAGGGCACTCAAGCAGAAGGTCCCGGCCCAGGAACGGCGGTTCCTGCGCGGCGGCTTCTTCCGCGAGTTTTTTCTCAAGTATCCCGAAAGCAACCACCTCCACAAAAGGATGCTCCTCGTCTCCCGGAAAATCCGGAAAAGCCCCAGCCTGGAAGCCGCCCGGGCGCTCTACAAAGCCCAGTCGAACGACCCCTATTGGCATGGGATCTTCGGAGGCCTCTACCTGCCCCATCTCCGGGAGTCCGCCTACCGGCACCTGATCGAAGCGGAAAACAAGCTGCCGCTCGAACCCGGCTGGGAGTTGTTCGACTACGACCTCGACGGCCGGGAAGAGCTGCTCTTCCGGAACGAACGCTTCAACCTCCTGTTCAAGCCCTCGATCGGGGGAGGCCTCGTCGAATTCGACGACCGGCGCCTCGGCCGCAATTTCTCCGATGTGCTGTCCCGACGTCCGGAGGCCTACCATCGGCAAGAGGATCGGGCCCTTCCAGAGGGAGGGAAGAGCATCCATGAGCAGGCCAAAAAACTGCCGCCCGAAGCCGCCTCTCTGCTGAGGTATGACTGGCATCCCCGGTATTCTCTCCTCGACCATTTCCTCCATCCTCAAACCACTTTGGACGGCTTCCGGAAAGTCGACTACGGGGAGCAGGGGGACTTCGTCAACCGGGAGTACGAGGTTTTTCGGCAGGGAGATTCTTTTCATTTGAAAAGACACGGTCATGTCTGGGTCGAAGGCGCGGGTTTCCCCGTCCGGGTGTCCAAGCGCATCGAGGCGGCCGAAAATGGTGTGCTTTTCGCCTATGAACTGGAAAGCGAAAGCGACAACGATATCCCGGTTCTCTTCGGAGTCGAATGGAATTTATATCTCCTTCCCCGGGAATGGGAAGTGCGGAAGGGGGTGGTTTCTCTGGCCGGCGGAAAATGGCATCTGGAGTTTTCCGGCGAGCCGGAGATCTGGCGCTTTCCGCTCCAGACTCTTTCCCAATCCGAGGAGGGGTATGATATAATTCATCAAGGGATGTGTTTTCTTCCCCATTGGAAATTCAACCTGGCTGGCCGATCGAGACTCGGGCTGACCATCTTTCTGAAGGAAGGGCATGAAAGTTAAGCACTTTTCCCCGGTCCGGCACAGCCATATCCCCTATGTCCTAGCCCACGGAAGCTGGCCGCATGGAAGCATTATCTGATAACACGCTGGTCATGATCCTCTGCGGTGGGAAGGGGGAGCGGCTCTACCCGCTCACCCGGGACCGGGCCAAGCCCTCCGTCCCCTTCCTGGGAAGCTACCGGATCATCGACTTCAGCCTCTCCAACTGCCTGAATTCCGGACTCCGCAAGATCGCCCTCCTCACCCAATACAAGTCTCTTTCCCTGGAGCGGCACATCCTTTACGGCTGGAATATCTTCCACGCGGAAAGCGGAGGATATGTCATCTCGCTCCCGGCGCAGGGCCGGGTGGCCGACCACTGGTACGAAGGCACGGCCGACGCCGTCTTCCAGAACATTTACACAATCCAGCAGGAAAACCCTTCCGCCATCCTGGTCCTTTCCGGCGACCATATCTACCAGGCCGATTACCGCAAGATCCTCGAATTCTCCATCGTCAAAAAGGCCGAGGCCGTCATTCTGGCCAAGACCGTCCCCCGCTTGGAGGCCGGCCGGTTCGGCGTCATGGACATCGACCGCGACCACCGGATCGTCGACTTCCTGGAGAAGCCGGACGACCCCCCCTATTTGCCCTGGGACAAGCAAAGCTCCCTCATCTCGATGGGAGTCTATCTCTTCCGGACGTCCAGCCTGATCCAGGCCCTCATCCAGGACGCCAAAAACCCCCAGAGCAGCCACGACTTCGGCCGGGACGTGATCCCGCGGCTCATCCGCAAGGCCCGGGTCTATGCCTACCTCTATGACGGCTACTGGGAGGATATCGGAACGATCGACGCCTACTGGAAGGCCAACATGGCTTTCCTCTCCGCGGCTTCGCCCTGTTCTTTGGATGACAGCGCCTGGCCCATCCGGACATACAAAACACGATACGGCCCTTCTCATATTCAACATGCCGATATCAGGAGCTCCATCATCGGGCCAGGTTGCCGGATCCGGGGCGGGTCGATCCGGAATTCCATCCTCTCGCCGGGAGTCGAGATCGCCCCGGGCGTCCGGATCGACGGCGCGATCCTCCTCGAGGGAGCCCGGGTCGGACGGGGAGCAAGCTTGCGCCGGGTCATCGTCGACAAATTCTCCCGGATCCCGGACCATTTCGAGATCGGCTCGAGTCTGAGGAAAGACGGCGCCAACTTCCTGATCAGCGAAGGGGGGATCCGGGTCGTTCCCAAGGGCTGGAGAGACGAGTGATCGAGCGCTACAACCTCTTCCTCCACGAGTTCTCCCTGGAGGCGTCCAAGGAGCTTCAGCTGTTCTCGATCATCGCCCAGAGCTTTTTCCAGCCATTTTCCCTCATGGACAACCTCCTGGTCATCATGACCGCCCTGACCGCCGGTCCCGGCCTCGGCTTCAACCGAGCCATGCTTTTTCTCACGGCGGGCGACAGCCTCAAGGGAGAGTTCTGGCTCGGGCCGGCCTCGGTCGCCGAAGCCGAATCCATCTGGCGAGTCCTTTCTACCCCCGGGATCGGCTATCCCGAGATCATCGAACACAACCGCTCCCTTTTGACCAGCGAGGCGGACACCCTGACAAAGCGGGTGAAGAAATTGAGCTATCCGATCTATGAAGAGGAATCCCTCATCCCCGCTTTGAACGCCTCGGCCAGGCAGATGATCCTGGTCCGAGACGCCCGGAACGAACCCGGAGTGGACCGGAATTTTGTGGAACTCATCGGCGCCGACGAATTCCTCTGCATCCCGCTGATGGGGCAGAAAGAAGTGCTCGGTGAGATCATCCTCGACAACGCCATCACCAAGCTCCCCATCGTCGCCCGGGACATCGAGCTGGCGTCGATCTGCGGCCTGATGGCGGGCAACTATATCTACACCGCCAAGCTGCAGAAAAGGATCGTCGACATGAAGAAGGTGGCGGCCATGGGAGAGATGGCCATGTTCGTCACCCACCAGCTCCGCAACCCCCTGGTGACGATCGGCGGGTTCGCCGATCAGCTCTTGGACCCGAAAACGGGCGAGAAAAAGAAGAGGCGGAACATCCAGATTATCCGGAGCGAAATCCGCCGGCTGGAGAAGATCCTCCTGCGGCTGTCGCAGTTCCTCCGGATCGAGGTCCATGAGAAAGTCGCCGTGGATGTCCGCGAGATGCTCAAACTCGTCCAGGAGTCGATCCTGGCGCGGATCGCCGGCCGCCGGATCACCCTGGACATCGAAATCGAAGCGGGGCTTCGCGTCCTGCTCTGCGATCCCACCCACGTAGGAGAGGCCGTCCGCAACGTCCTGGACAACGCCATCGACGCCGTCGGAGACGAGGGCCGCGTCGACCTCAGGGCCTACCGGGAGAACGCCGAATGGGCGGTCATCGCCGTGGCGGACACCGGCAAGGGAATCCCCGAATCCATCAAGGACAAGATTTTCGACTCCTTCGTCTCGACCAAGGAAAAGGGGATGGGGCTGGGCTTGGCCTACGTCAAAAAGGTCGTGGATGCCTGCGGCGGCCGGATCGAGATCAAGAGCGCCGAGGGGAGGGGAACGACGTTCAAGCTCTACTTTAGAACGCTGCCGAGAGAAAGGGGGACCGCATCATGAAAAAGAAGATTCTCATCGTCGAGGACGAAAAGAACCTCTGCCTTCTTTACCGGGAAGAGCTGACCAAGGCCGGCTACAAGGTGACGGCGGCGGCGGACGCCGATACCGCCCTGGACAAGCTCAAGAAGCAGGCCTTCGACCTGATCGTCACCGACATCCGGATGCCTGGGAAAAACGGGATCGAGCTGATCACCCAGATCATGGCGCTCCGTAAGGACATCCCCATCATCATCAACACCGCCTACCAGAGCTACAAGCACGACTTCATGACCTGGGCGGCCGACGCCTATGTGGTCAAATCGGCCTCCCTGGATGAACTCAAAGCCAAAATCAAGGAGCTCATCGGTTAAGCCATGTCCGAACTGCGCAAGGATATCGTCAACGGCCGCTGGGTCATCCTGGCTTCCGAACGGAGCAAGAGGCCGGATGACTTCCGGCCGGCCGGAGCGGAAAAAAAGGAAGAGGTCCCGGCGTTCTGTCCCTTCTGCGAGGGGAACGAAGCCAAAACGCCCCCCGAGGTGGCGTCCCTCCGCAAGCGCGGCAGCCCGGCCGACGGTCCCGGCTGGCGGGTGCGGACGGTCCCCAACAAGTTCCCCGCGCTGAACCGGGGACTGCCGCCGGAGAGACACGACGAGGGCATCTTCCAATGGATGGACGGGGTGGGAGTCCATGAGGTGGTGATTGAGACCCCGACCCATCTCCAGGAGCTCCCCGACCTGCCACCCCGGCACCTGCTCGACGTCCTGAACACCTACAAGGAAAGGGTGAAGAGCATCGAAGAGGAATACCAATATAAATATGTCCATGTCTTCAAGAACAAGGGCCGCGAGGCCGGCGCTTCGCTCAGCCATCCTCACTCTCAGATCGTGGCGACACCGATCATCCCCAAGCAGGTCAACGAGGAGCTCTACAGCTGCGAGCGACTCCATCGCCAGTTCGGGGAATGCGTCTTCTGCCGGATCATCCGGGAGGAGACGAGGATCGGCCAGCGCCTCGTTCTAAGGAACGACCATTTCTGCGTGGCCACCCCGTTCGCCCCGCGGTTTCCGTTCGAGCTGCGGATCTATCCCCTGCGCCACTCGCCCTGGTTCACGACGGCGACCCGGACTGAGCTTGTGGCCCTGGCCCAGACGCTCCGGGCGGTTCTCTCCAAGCTGCGGGAAATCCTGGCCGACCCCCCGTATAACTTCTACATCCATCAAGCGCCCAACCCCAACCTGCCGCATGAGGCCTGGGTCAATATGGAGAAAAGCTACCATTGGCACATGGAGATCATTCCCGTGCTGACCCGGGTTGCGGGGTTTGAATGGGGAACCGGGTTCTACATCAACCCTGTTCCTCCGGAGACGGCCGCCGGATTCCTCAAGGCCTGAGAGGGCCGTGCGGCCAGGTTGAGCCGGATTTCGAGGCGGGCGCCGGTCCTCTCAATCGTTCCCACCTTGCCCCGGTAATCGGTGAAAACGAGTCCCCGCTCGCGTTTCTCGACGATCTTCAGGTAAGGATCGAGCCCGGCCACCAAGTTTCGGAAAACTTCGGCGGCCCGAACATCGTCCGGGTAGCCGACCAATATCCGGCTGGAGGGCTCACCGGCCTGGTCCCGGTAGTCGGCAGCCAGGGCGAAGATCTTTCCCTCGAGTCCGAGTACGTCGCCCTCTCCCAGGGTGACAATGGACTGCAGAGCGTAGGGCCCCCGGATCAAGCGTTCCGAGCCCTGGATCCGCCCCTCTGAGGGGAGCCCCTCGAGGAGCGTTACGGGCTTGCCCTCCGGAATACCTTCGAGCAGGCGGCGGGCGATCTCGGCCATCGCCGGAAGAACCGAGGAGCTCCCCTCCAGGTTGTTGACGTGGATGAAGGCCGCGCCCTTGACGATCGTGAGCTGCGTCTTGTCCCCCGAGTTCCGGGCGGGGACGCCCTCGAGCGGCGTCTCGGTGCCGCATTTCATGAGATAGATGCCCAAGGCCGAGGCCGGGCTTTCCATGCCAAAAAGCTCCACCACGATCTCGGCATTTCCCTTTTTGCAGCTCTGGACAAGCAGGCGGTCGAACCCGAATTCAAGGAAGATCTCGGCGCCGCCGTCGATGTAATTGAATAAGCTTCCCCCCCGGAATTCCGAAGGCGGCCCGTCCTTCACCCAGCCGGAGGGAAGCTGGGCCGGAAGGACGGTCGTCTGGGCGGCTGAAAAGCAACAAACGAGGCCGGCGATGAAGCTGAAGAGAGCGGCCCTTTTCATTTCTCCGTTTCCGGGGGGAACGAGAGCTCAGACGCGGACGTGCTGGAGCTTATCCGCGCTGACAACCCCCAGCCCGAGACGCTCGGCGTAGCGGAGGTATTCCGTGAACTTGGGATGCTCATTGACCTTGACGCTCATGGCCTTCCGCTTGGCCACGATCTGCTGGTGGCAGACCATGTCCAGGGCGAAGGGGTCGGTGGCAAAATAGAGCGTGTTGAGCCAGTAGGCGAACTTGGCCTCGTATTCCGGACCGCCGTCGTACTGACCGCGGAGGCCGTCCGTGACGTTCAAAACGAGCTTGTCCCGGACGGCGGGAAAGGCCATGACCTCCGTGTTGACATCGAAGAATAGGGGAGCGTGGAGCCGGTTGGTGTTGCAGACCGCCCCGTAGCCGAGGTTCTTTGTCGCCATGGAGATGCTGTTCCCCGTGTTCTTGAAGACCGGGACATTGATGATCTTGGTCAGCCGCTTGGTCAGGAGGCGGCCGAAATACGAGTATTTCCCGTTGAATACATGCTGGTTGAGGTAGGCGCTGTCCCGAGGGGCCTCGACGTCCGCCCAGTAATAGGCCTCGAGGTCGAAGTTGCCGGTGCTGACGTGGGTTCCGTCGGGCTTCAGCCAGCGGCTGTTGTCCTGGGTCTTGCCCATTGCGGCCGCTTCGTCCATGGTCTGGAGGCCTTCGATCCCGACCCCGGGAAACCTCTCCGGCGTGAACCCCGCGTCCTTGAGCATATAGTCGAACCGGTCCCAGATGATGATATTCTTGCGGTCGACGCCTCCGGAGACGAGCCAGTCGACGAGGGCGTCGACGACTTCGAGATGGGTGCTGATCGTCCCCGGACCCACCGGATTGACCTTGATCCCGACCACGTCGTCCCGGCCGAAAAACAGGCGGCAGCTGTCTTTCCCACTCTTCCTGGTCAGGCCCTCGAGGCCTTTTTCGACCATTCGATAGACGGCCCGGGAGACCGGCTTGTCATCCTTGACGGCGGCGGCGTCCTGGACCTCGACCACTTTCCCGGGGAAAAACCCGGGCAGGGAAAACTTGGTTTTGGGCACCCGAAGGGCGTCCTCGATGTTCGTCTTGGGCCGGGGCGGGGGAGCGGCCGGCTCTTGGGCCAGGGCTTTCAGGGAGCGGTTCCCCAGCCAGAGGCCGAGGCCGGTGACTCCTCCCATCTTCAAGAAACCGCGCCGGTCGAGACAGCCGGGCAGACCCGGCGAAAGGCGTGATCCTTTTCCCATCGTCCTCCTCCTTCAGAAGCCGGAAATCCGCTGATAAAGGCGCAAGTATTCGCGGGCCGACCTCTCCCATGAGAAATCGCAGGCCATGGACATCTGCATGAGCTCGCGCCAGCTGTCTTTCCGTCGATAGGCATCGATCGCCTTTTTCAGCGAGCCGAGCAGGGCCTCGGAGGAATAGGCCTCAAACTTGAACCCGTTTCCGCTCCGCCGCGCCGCGTCATACTCCTGGATCGTATCGTCCAGGCCGCCGGTGGCCCTGACCACGGGGATCGTACCGTAGCGGAGGCTGTACATCTGGGTCAGGCCGCACGGCTCGTACCGGGAGGGGATGAGGAACAGGTCGCTCCCCGCATAGATTTTATGGGAAAGCGACTCGTCATAGGCGATCCGCAACCCCAGCGAGCCGGGAAACTTCTCTTTCGCTGCGCTCAGGGCCTTGTGGAACACCTCCTCGCCTGTGCCGAGGATGACAAGGACGGCCCCCATCCTGAAAATGCCCTCCAGGGACTCGCACAGGATATCAAACCCTTTCTGGCCGGCCAGACGGGAGACCATGCCTATGAGAGGGGCGTCCTCTCCCGCCTTTTCCAGCCCGAACGCCCTTAGGAGGTCCCGCTTGCACTCTTTTTTCCCGTCCAGGCAGGTCGGGTCGAACGGCCGCAGGATGAACTTGTCGGTGGCCGGGTTCCAGTCGGCGTAGTCGACGCCGTTCAGGATGCCGAAGAGCTGGTCCCGACGCTTCCTCAGCAGGCCGTCCAGGCGGTATCCGAACTCCGGGGTCTGGATCTCCTGGCTGTAGCGCTTGCTGACCGTGTTGACGGCCGAGGAGTAAAGGATCCCTCCCTTGAGGTAGTTGACCTTGCCGTAAAACTCCAGGTCTTCCATGTTGAAGAGGGACTCGGGCAAGCCGATTGGGCCGAGCACCTCCCGGTCGAACAGCCCCTGGTAGGCGAGGTTGTGAATCGTGAACAGGGACTTGGTGTAGCCGAAGAAAGGATCCTGCCCATAGGTGAATTTGAGCATGGCCAGGGCGATGGCCGCCTGCCAGTCATGGGCATGGAAGACATCGGGACGGAAGCCCAGGTATCTCAGCGTTTCCAGGGCGGCCTTGGAGAAAAAGGCAAAGCGCTCCCCATTGTCGGGATAATCGCCCTGGGGGGTGCCATAAAGATATTCGCGGTCGAAGTACTCGTTTTTCTCGATGAACAGGAAGCCGAGCGTTCCCTGCCTCGTATCCCATACGGAAAAGCGCGATTTCTCCCCCTTCCAGTCCAACTCGAGCTCCCCGATCACCCGGCGGAGCCCCAGGTTTTTCTTGACCGTCTCCCGGTACAGGGGAAGGAGCACCTCGACGTCGAGGCCAAGCCGGCTGAGGGTTTTGGGCAGGGCGCCGGCGACATCGGCCAACCCGCCCGTCTTGGCGAAGGGGACGACCTCGGACGCGAGCAGGGCGACTTTCATGGGTGGCGTATTATAGCACAAGTCATCGAATTTTCCAGGTGAGGGCGCCGTCACTTGCAATAAATCTCACGGCAACTATGATAGGGGAAGGATCCGCCCGAAATCGACATGCGTCCTAGGAAACCGGTCCTGGAGAAGCCGCGTCC
>Ga0316622_100000748_pt1 | contig 19817 bp, 19 predicted proteins | sample OWC_Aug_OW2_C1_D_FD_207646 | JGI IMG/M metagenome (GOLD analysis project Ga0316622, IMG submission 207646) | Wetland soil microbial communities from Old Woman Creek delta, Ohio, United States - OWC_Aug_OW2_C1_D5_C | ecosystem: Environmental > Terrestrial > Soil > Wetlands | place: USA: Ohio... | reverse complement strand
CGTCTCGCAGATACTCCGGGGGAAGGTCCGGGCTGTCGGTGGATACCGCCACGACCCGTTCGTACCCCTGGTGAAACAGAACGCGAAAGGTGTTTTCCAAACGCGCGCCGAGATCCGCGCCTACCTGTGGGAGCAACTCAAACCGTGTCGAGGTGAGGCGGTTAAACTCTTCGCGTGCGCCCGGCGGGGAAAACGCCACGACCGGATCCACACCTGGCACGCCGGCCGCGAGGTCCAGAACGTCGGCCAGGAAGCACTCGTAGAGTCGCGCCGCCGTCTCCGGCGTCAAGGGCGGGCAGAGCCGTGTCTTCACCTGCCCCGCCCTGGGATCCTTCGCCATGACGAACAGCGCCTGTCGGCTTGCCCTCACGGACGCTCCCCTCTCGGCGGTACTCATAGGTTGTCGAGATACGCCGGACCGCCGAGTTGCGTCATCTGCTGTTCGATCCAACTTGCGCGCTGCCGGACGTAGACGGACGGACTCCGGACGCGAAAGCGGACGGGATTCGGCAACACCGCGGCAAGGAGCGCCGCCTCCGATGCGTGCAGTTCGATGGGACGTTTTTCGAAGAAGGTCTGCGCCGCTGTGCCTACCCCGTAGATTCCCTCTCCGAACTCGACGATGTTCAGATAAACCTCCAGGATGCGGCGCTTCGGCCAGAGGACCTCCAGAAGGACCGTGAAGTAGGCTTCACAGACTTTCCGGAGATAGCTTCGCCCCTGCCAGAGGAACAGGTTGCGCGCAACCTGCTGCGTGATCGTGCTCGCGCCGCGAAGCCGCCCCCGACTGCCCTGCTCCTCGACCGCGTCGACGATCGAGTGAAAATCGAAACCCCAGTGCCGTGGAAATTTCTGATCTTCCGCCGCCACCACAGCCAGAGCCATCGGCGCGGAGATGGCGTTCCAGCGGGTCCAGCGGTAGTGGATGCCCCGGCCAGGCTCCGCCTGGCCCATACCGGCGATCCACTTCTCCACCATCACGGCGCTGGTCGGCGGCGGTATCCAGCGCAGGAGGGCCACCGGAACGACCGTCAGCACGGCCACAGCGAGAAGGACTCGCAGGCACAGCCGGCGAAACCGCGCAACGATCCTACGTTTCCTCGATGCCACGTGTCCCCGTCCGAGCGTGAGGGTACATGAGGAGGCGACCGCCGGTCACGCACCGTTTCGCGCTCATTCCATCAGGTCCGGCAATCGCCGTCAAGTGCCGTCGCCACGAATTCCCCATATCGCATCTCCGCTCGCCACTCCGCCGAGCGCCAGACAGCGATACGGGAGTGTCGGACGAGCCCACGCTGAGCGAGATCACAACGCGTTGCTCGATGGAAACGCTGCAGATGGGAGGTGTGCGACGCAAACGAGGACGGGTGCGCACGGATCATGCGACAACCGAATGGCGTGCCTAGACCATCAACCGATTGCGGCCGGCGCCTTTCGCGCGGTAGAGGGCCTTGTCCGCGGCCCGCAACACCTGTTGCGGGCTGGCGTTGCCTTTGCGCTGGTCGGGCTCGGCGAGGCCGATGCTGACTGTCAACGCCACTGTCACCTGGGGTCCGCGAGGCGCGCTCGGCGTCGCGGGCTTCTTTCGAGGGCGACGAGGGCCGCGCAGGATAAACGAGGCATCGGCGATGGCGCGCCGCGCGGCCTCCAGGTGCGGGAGCGCCTCCGCCGCGCTGGCACGCGCAAAGAGCACCACGAACTCTTCGCCGCCGTAGCGGAACGGCTTTCCGCCGCCCGTGATGCCGGACAGTCTCCCGGCCACCATCCGAAGCGCCTGGTCGCCGACGTCGTGGCCGAAAACATCATTCAGACGCTTGAAGTGGTCCACGTCCACCATCGCCACCGCGTACCGGCTTCCGACTCGCAGCAGGGCCTCGTTGAGCGCCCTGCGTCCGGGAAGGCCGGTCAACTCATCGTAGTACGCCATGCGGTACGTCGTCTCCAGCAACGCCCAGATAAGCGTCAGCCCCCCCGTCGCCAAAAGTAGTGAGGGGGCCCACCCCCAACGGATGCCCTGGAGGGCGGCGAGGGCGGACACCAGCGCCCAGAGAAAGCCCGTGTCGATGGGGTCTCGCCGCAGGACACAGCGCGCCACGAGGAGCACTGCGGCGAGACCGAAGGCGGCCAGCGAAACCTGCGGCAGAGACGTCCACGCCGTTATCCAATCGTCGACGAGTGGATACGCGAGCCACTCGTGCGGCGCGTTCCACTCATATCGAATTGTCAAGTCCACCACGAGGACCTGGGTCGCAATGGCAGCGAGACGGCTCACCCCGCTTGTGGTGAACAGGCCGCGTTCCTTGAGCATGGCAAAGGCCGCCAGGTTCAGCGGAAGAAGCGCCGCCACCGCGAGGAACAGGGCTCGGCTCGTGCCTTCGACCGCTGCGTGATCGCTCCCGACCCGGGGGAGCGCCACGCCGGTCATGGCCAGGACCACGAGGGCAAAGACGATGCGACTGCGGTTGAAGTACCAGCCCATCACGACGCCGACCCCGAAGACCGCGTACGGATAGGCCTGGACATAGGACTGCACCGCGTCCGGAAGTATCCCCGGACGGAACAGGATCAGGCCTGCCAGGATCAATAGTCCGCCTGGCAGGCATAGCGTGGTCAAGCTCCTCACGGGCGCCATATTTGCGAATGCCTCTCTCGCGCCACTGCCGTACCGCCTGGCCTTCGGATGGTTCAGGGAATTCAGAGCGGAGCGCAATTTGTCTCCCTGCGGACATCGCGGCAAGCGCCCGCCGACCCGTGAACCCAAACAGGCGGCCGTCGCCGGGGTGGAACAACGGTAGCACCAAGGTTAGCCGACTGAGACTGTCTGTCAAGCGTTCGGTCATCTGCAGTGCGTCCAGAGTGCCCGATTTCTGTCCGCTTTCTACATACTCATTGCTTTCGAGCGAATACGGAAATCGCCCAACCGGCTGGAGGAACCGGTGCCACGTGGAAACAGGGGCCCGCGTCGCACGCGCGTAAACAGACTACGGGCCTGCGGATTAGAGCGCTATACTAGGAAGAAAAGGGGAAACACCATGCAGACGCGACGGCATTTCACCGGGCTGGCCTTGGCGAGCGTTTTCGGCAGCGCTCTTCTTGACGTCTCGTCGTGGACGAGGCGGCTGTGGGCGGCCACACGGAAGGTCCTGGCAGCCGGAACCGATCGGAAGAGCCTGATCCACGAGGATCCCGCGACACTCGATGCGTCCAACCTGGAGGTGACGCCCCTGGAATCGTTTGAGACGATGGGGCCGACCGACCGAGCCATTGATATCGCCACCTGGCGTCTGGACGTGACCGGACAGGTTGGAACACCCATGAGTCTTACGTACGCGCAACTCACCGCCCTGCCCTCCCTTGAGAGGAACGTCCTCTTGATCTGCCCGGGAGTGTTCGCGAATCACGGTCGGTGGAAGGGTTTCTCGGTGCAGAACATTCTTCGCGAGGCAAGTTTTGATCGGACGGCAACCCGCGTCACTTTTGAGGAAGCGCGCGGGAAGAGCGCCAGTTACCCCATCGCCGATGTGCTCTCCGGGAAGGTCTTTCTTGCCTACCAGGTGAACGGTGTGCCGCTTCCGAGGAAACACGGGTTTCCACTCCGGGTCGTGGCCGAAGATTACTACGGCGCCGATTGGGTGAAATACGTCAGCAGGGTCCGCGTGGAGAAGGGTTAGTCCGCCACCATGCCCCGGGCCGCGCGGACCTCACGGTTCGCGCCGCTGAGAGTTTGGGTTCACGGATCTCATGTTCTGTCTGAGGTGTCATTGGTAAGCGACTTTGGAAGCGAATTTTGTAAAACGTCTCGTATCAATATCCGTATCATTGAACGAAAGGCGATCTTTTCCTAAGTCAGTGAATGCTAACTTAGAAACGTTCGGTCAACATCCGGTGTACTTAAGGGCAGAATCGCTCTCGGACTTCCTTCTAGGTTTTCAGTGTCGCGGACGGTTGACCGCGTAGACGAACAGGAGGTTTCCCGATGCATGCCCGGACAATCATCGGATTCACGCTGGCATTAGGCCTCTTCACAGGTCTGCCATGGTTTGTGCAGGCCGGTGAGCCCCCAGAGCAATCGCAAGAGGACACTGTCGGCAGGACGCCCCCACGCCTCAGCTTCGTGGACGGGCAGGTCTCCTTCTGGCGGCCCGGCGCACAGGAATGGGTTCAGGCCCAATTGAACACTCCCCTCGCTCCCGGCGATCAGCTCTTTACCGGATCGCCCGGCAATCTGGAACTGCAGATCGGTGCGCGCGCGTTTGTCCGCGGATGGGCCAGCACGCAGATCGGCCTGGAAAACCACGAGCCGGATTTCCTGCAGTTCAAGGTCACCGCAGGCCGTGCCTCCTTTGACCTGCGGACCTTAGAGCCCGGGCATACCGTGGAAGTGGACACGCCGAACGCGGCCTTCACAATAGAACATCCGGGCTACTATCGCGTCAACGTCATCGGCGACCGCACCTCGTTCATCGCCCGCCGCGCGGGCCGAGCCGTTGTCACACCGGCAAACGGCGACGCCGTCGCGATCGCGGCGAGCGAGGAAGTTGTGGTCGCGGGAACGGACGATCCGCAGATTAGTTCCTTCGTAGCACCAAAGCTCGACGAGTGGGACAAATGGAACTATGCCCGCACGGACGCACTGCTCGACGCGCTGAGCGCGCGGTACGTCCCCTCGGGAACGTACGGGGTCGACGACCTGGATCACTACGGGAACTGGCGAGTCGTGGATACGTACGGCCCCGTGTGGGTACCGACGGGCCTGCCCGCGGGTTGGGCCCCGTATACGACCGGGTCCTGGATGCACGATCCGTTCTACGGGTGGACTTGGGTGGACACGGCCCCGTGGGGGTGGGCACCCTACCACTACGGTCGGTGGGTCCATGTCAATAACTTCTGGGCCTGGGCGCCGGGGCCCGTTGTGGCAAGACCGGTCTACGCACCGGCGCTCGTCGCATTCTTCGGCGGACCGAGCGTTGGGGTGAGCATCACTGTCGGTGGTCCGGTCGTGGGCTGGGTGGCGCTGGGGTGGGGCGAGCCGTGCGTGCCCTGGTGGGGCCGGCCCGGCTTTATCCGCAGGCCGTGGTGGGGCGGTTGGGGTGGCCCGCGCGTGGTGAACAACGTCGTCGTCCAGAGGACGACCGTTGTCCATGTTGAACAGATCAACGTGTACCGCAACGCCCACGTGCACAACGGCGTCGTGGTGGTGGACGAGCGACGCTTCGGTCACGGACGCGTCGCGCCGGCTCGCGTCGCCTCGGCGGATATGAAGCACTTCCGCCCCACCCATGCGGCGCCAAGCGTCGCCCCGACGCCGGCGAGCTTCGTGCCCACCACCAACCGAGGCATTCGGCCTCCGGAGCGGGACCTCCAGCGGCCCGTCGTCGCCACGCGTCCGCCGCATCGCGAGGAAGGGCCGGCCGGCGGTGGTGAGCGCCGAGTTTCGCCCGGTGGGGCGCCCGAGCCTGCGCCGCGTCTCGTCACGGCGCCCCAGCGCCGGGAGCCGGCCGCGGTCCTCACCCGACCGCCATTCGGGCAAAGTACCATCGAGCGCCCGGCGCCGGAGCGCCCTCGCCCGCCCGCCCGCCAAAAACCGGATGGTGCGCGCGGATCCGAGCGTGGAGCGGACGCGTCGCCGACCAAGCAGAGCCAGGCACCGGCCCAGGCCCGGCCAGAGGTCAAGGGGACCACGCCATCGCCCGCCGCGACCCCATCGCCGTCGAGTCGGCCCGAGGCAGCACCTCGGCCGGCCGATCGCGGCCAGCCACCGATGACCGGCGCGGCGACGCCGCAGCCACGGCCCGAGTCGAAGGCCGTCACGCCGCCGCCTGCGGCGTCTCCAGCACCCGCCAAGGCGCCTGAGGCATCGCGGCCCTCGGCCGAGCGTGGCCAGGCGCCGGCTTCCCCGCGATCGGATGCCCAGCGACGGTCTAAGCAGGGAATCGAGGAAGGTGCAACCACAGCCCGGTCGGCAGCCCCGCAAAGACGGCCCGAATCGAGAGCGACCCCGCCGGCGACGGCGTCTCGGCCGTCCGCCGCTCGACAGGGTGCTGCGCCTTCCCAGGCGCGCCAACTACCGGGAGAGCCCGCAAACCGTCTCGCGCCAAATCGAGGCGAGACGAGCGCGCCGGGCCGCGTCGAACGCCAAGCGCCCTCGCCGCGTTCCCAGAGCGAGGGGGGACCCCCCTCGCGAGAGCGCTCAGGGGGAAGGCCGTGAATTACATGGCGGCACGCTCGGCTCGGCACCCAAGGGGATGATTGCCCAGCGTGGCCGATTTGGTGTGACCCAACACGCCGCACAAACTAAACGGGGGACTTGAGCGCAGCGATATAGGTCAGGTTGCGGTATCGCTGCTGGTAATCGAGCCCGTATCCGACGACATACTTGTCGGGAACCACAAAGCCCCGATACGCGACGGGAGGTTCGACGATCCGGCGTACATTCCGATCAAGGAGCGTGCACACCTTGAGGCTCGCCGGTCCGCGTTCTCGAAGGATGCGCAGGAGGTACCCCAGGGTGAGGCCCGTATCCACAATATCCTCGACGACCAGGAGGTCTCGCCCGGCGATCTCCTCATCCAGGTCCTTGACGATGCGCACGACGCCAGAGGCCTTGCTGCTTGGGCCGTAGCTCGAAATGGCGATAAAATCGACGGCGATGGGGATGGAGATCGCCCGGGCGAGGTCAATCAGGAAAAACGCGGCCCCCCGGAGGACGCCCGCCAGGACGAGGTCGCGTCCGGTGTAGTCGCGGGAGATGGCCTCTCCAAGCTCCCGGACGCGCGCGCTGATCTGGTCAGCCGAGAAGAGTACCTCGCCAAGCTCGTCGCTGCTCATGGCAATTGCCTTTCACCGGGCGGGCCGTTTGCCGGATGCGACATCGAGGACGTCGGGGGCAGACCATACTTCTGTACCAGGCTGCGGAAGTCCCGGCCGTAGAAGACCTTGAGCTGGATGTCCGGATAGAGTTCGCGAAACTTCCGGATTTTCCGGTTCTTGTCGGTCACGAGACGCTGCTTCAGCGTGGTGAGTTCGAGATAGAGGTCGAGGTCGGGGAGATAGAAATCCGGCGTGAAGGCCTCGGTGACATGGCCGGCATTGTCCCAGGCGAGGGGGAATGACGTCGGCTCGTAGTGCCAGCGGATCCGGTAAAAATCCAGCACACGAGAAAACTCCGCTTCGCTGGGGTGGACGAAACCGGGCGTCCCGGTCGGCCGATCCGCCGAAACATCCGCACCACGACTCTCGATCCAGGCTCCGATCTCCGCGTGGTGGCCGAGCAGGTTTCCGGCCTCCGCCGCGCCGCAAATCACCGTAACCGCCCCATCCACCCCCAGGCGATCCGAACGCACGATCAGATCGTAGTGCGCCGGGTCCTCCCAGTCCGATCCGTAATGGCGCCGGATCCATTCACTGCGCTGGCGGTCGACCTCGGCCAGCCAGTTCTCGGCGTCGGCATCGCTCAGCGCTTGAACTTCTTGCAAAGCGGAGCGGCGGGTTTCCAGGCCAGCCGTCACCTTCACGTGGAGGCTCCAAGGGCAACCCTGAAAGAGGAACTGCCCGCCCCGCCCGATCAGGACGAGATCTTCTTTTCCCGCAAGGTCCAGAAGGACTGCGTGGACATAGTCCACGTGGACCTGGCCGTCGGAACTCGCCACGCTTCCGGCCTGCGTCTCGTCGCTTTCGTCCAATTCCTGTCCCGACAGGCCGTGCTCGAGCATAAGGCGTTCGAGGCGTGGGCGGTGCACGAGCGCGATGCCGAACTGCTTGGCCACCCCCTCCGCCACCGCCTCGCCACCGCTTTCGGCCTGACGGGCGATCGTGATGATCCCCACGGACGATCTCCTGTTCAAACGAGCATAAACCCGCACGCACGCGCTTGCTCCGACGTCGGCCGCTTTGCGCACCGCGTAGCGTGGAAGATCATACCATCAGGACAGGGATGAGGAAACGGGACATCGAGACAAGGCAGGCGAGACAAAAACAGACGACCCCGAGTGACCCTTTTCTCCCCCGTTCCACCCTTTCGTACGACTTTCCTGTGGCGTCCTCGATTTCTTCCAGCCTCTCGGTCGGTCGATCTCGATTCTACCTTAGGACGCCGCTTCAGGGTGTTCCGGTTGAGCTTCAGACCTCTCGGGATCGTCACCATTAAATTTATGCGCGCCGCGAGCTTTGTCAAGGTGCAAAATAGATCAAAGTAAACTTCCCGTCATTTTTTTGATCGATCCGAGAATGACGTCCGGCAGGCAACCAAACACCTGATGGGGTCGCGTGAGGGATCGCGTATCCCCGATTGTCCGCAATGCGCCGGACTGACGTTTTCGTCAGCCCGGCGCCGGAATTCTCAGGCAGCACTTGCCGTTCCAGGTGGCGTCTGGAGACCCGGGCCGCCGCCCTTCTCCCCTTTCGCTCCCGCCGGCCCGCGTGGGCCGACGTCCCCCTTGTCTCCTTTCGGCCCGGCCAGCCCCTGCTGGCCGGCGTCGCCCTTCTCGCCTTTCGGTCCCATCGGTCCCATCGCGCCGACATCCCCGCGATCCCCTTTGAGCCCCTGGAGTCCCTGGGGTCCCTGGGGTCCAGGGTCACCCTTCTCACCTTTGGCGCCCGGCGGACCTTGAATGCCCGGCTCGCCCTTGTCCCCCCGCGGTCCCGGCATCCCTTGCGGACCTGGAGGACCGACGGCTCCTCGCTGACCCTCGGGCCCGGGCTGGCGTTGCACGTCGGCGAGCTGTTTCGCCAGCTTGTTCACGCGAAGCTCGAGCGCCTCCAGCCGCTCAGCGGCCGACGGCTTGCGCGGAGCGCGCGGTGCGGCGGCGCGCACCTTTGTGGTCCTGCGCTTAGCGGCGCCTCGTTTGACCGGGCTCTTGGGTGGGCTCTTTGCCATCGCAGCCTCCTTGTCGAAAAGGGCATCAGATCCGTGCAGGACAGTTCGCGCACTAGCGGGGGCCTCCGAAAGACAACGGCCCTCTGGGAATCGTCGCTTCCCACAGGGCCGTGAAGGTCGCTGTCGCCAATCCTGCCGCGAGCATCGCCGCCCCTCAGAAGGTGTTGGCGGGGAGCGCGCTTCAACCGGGGATGACGCTACCTCGCATCGGCGGGCAAAGTCAAGACCGAAAGCACACACGCAGCGGCGATTGCTTCCCGTCGCGTCGCCGTGATACCTTACACGCGTCGGCGCGCCGGGGTGCCGCACGGACCCACGGCCCGTCGCAACGCGCTGCACTCGGCGGAATTGTCGGCGATGAGGCATCAGGATGCGAGAACGCATTGCCCGTATGAGGGCACGCCTGTTTGACGTGGACGATCGCACGGTGTTCTGGGAGCGGGTGCTCGCCCTGCGCCGCGCGCATCACGCGCACGGTCACGAGCGCCCCACCCGTCTCTACGCGCTCGCCATGCGGGAGATCGCGGAAACCGTCTCGGTCGTGATCGCCGAGGACGACCTGGTCGTCGGCGAGCCTCCGGAGATTCTCCTCTCTCCGGACGAGGAAACGCTCTTCGCCGGGTACGCCCAAGAGTATTTCCAGCCGACGTGGTTCGCCACGCGCGGCCACATGACCCCTGCCTGGGACGTGCTTCTGGAGCGCGGCTTGCTCGACATTCGGCGCGAAGCGCTGGAGCGGTCCGCTGCGCTCGCCCCCGATGCGGAGGACGCCGCTCCGCGTCGCGAGTTTTGGGAAGCCGTCGCCATCTGCTGCCAGGCCGTCGTGGACCTGTCCGCGCGGTACGCCGAGCAGGCCGCCCGGATGGCGCAGGCGGCCGCCGATCCCGGACGCCGGGCGGAACTCGAGCGCGTGTCGGCAGTGTGCCGGCGCGTGCCCGGCCTGCCGGCGCGCACCTTCCACGAGGCCGTGCAGGCTGTCTGGTTCCTCGATTTCATCCTGCACGCCATCTGCGGTGCGCGGGATTACTCGGTTGGTCGGCTCGATCAGTACCTCCTCCCGTTCTACCGGCGCGACATTGACAACGGGACGCTCACCCGCGAGGACGCGCGCGAGTTGCTGCAATGTCTCTTCGTCAAGATGAACGCGTTCATCGGCATCCACGACCACTACACCACGCCCGTGAAGCGGTCGCTGTGCAAGGACAGCGTGCAGTACCTGGTGGTCGGCGGCCAGACCCCGGATGGGCGGGACGCCACGAACGAGCTGTCGTTCCTCTGTCTCGAGGCCGTCGACGACTTGCGGATCAAGGAGCCGAACCTGACCCTGCGCTATCACACCGGCATCGACCGCGAGTTGTGGCGCCGCGTCTGCGACGCGGTGCGCCGGGGGGCCAGCATCGGGATCTACAACGACGACGTCGTGGTCGCGTCGCTCGTGAATCTCGGCTTTTCGACGGCGGACGCTCGCGGCTACGTGCACTACGGCTGCTGCAATCCGCATCTGCCGGGCTGGGAGCCGCAGCTTCGCGAGTACCAGCACAGTCTCGTCAAGTGCCTGGAGTTGGCGCTGAACAACGGCCGTGACCCCTACCCGGCGAGGCCGACCCGGCTGGAGAACGAGCTGCGAGACCACACCCCGACGTACTCCGTCGAGGAGGCATTCGCGGGTCCGCCGACGGGTGACGCCGCCGACCTGCGGACCTTTGCCGACCTCATGCGCGCGGTGAAGGTGCAGATCCGGCACGACGTTGGGCGGGCCGTGGACCTGAAGCGCCGGTTCTATGCCGAGGACTACCTGGCCCACCGGCCTTTCTGCTTCGAATCGGCCCTGATCCACGACTGCGTGGCACGAGGGAGGGACGCCAACCACGGTGGCGCGCGCTCCGTTCACCACAATAATTACGCCGGAGGCTTGGCAACGGTCGCGGACTCCCTCGTCGCGATCAAGAAGGCGGTCTTCGAGGAGCGCTGGCTCACGCTGGGCGATTTACGCGAGGCCCTCGCTGCCAATTTCGTCGGGAACGAGGGCCAGCGCCAGCGGCTGCTGAACCGGTATCCCAAGTTCGGGAACGACGACGACGAGGTGGACGCCATCGCGGCGGAGATCGCCGAGTGTTTCTGCCTCGAGGTGCTGCGCCATCGCGATCCCGTGGTCGGCGCGTGCTGGCCGGGAATCTACACCTACCACCGCTTCAAGTGGATCGGGCACATGGCCGGGGCCACGCCCGATGGGCGCCTGGCGGGCGAGCCGACCAGCGAAAACCAGGGCCCGGCGCCGGGGCGGGATCGATTCGGGCCGACGGCGATGCTCCGCTCGCTGGCCAAATTGCCGCTCCACTTGACGCCGAGCGGCGGGCAGACCCTCACGTTGCATCCGACGCTCTTCGACGGACCCGACGGAACGAAACATCTGAGCGACCTGATCGAGACGTACTTCAGTCTCGGTGGTGAGCACCTGCAGATCAACATCGTCAACACCGAGACGCTGCGCGCGGCGCAGCGAGAACCGGAGAAGCATCGAGGCTTGGTGGTTCGGGTCACCGGGTACAGCGCCTATTTCGTCACACTCGACCGTCAGTCGCAGGACCTCCTGATCGCGGCCTCTCCGCGCTGACTCTCGCCGGCATTAGCGCGATTCCGAGGGCGCGATCCCCGTCACGCCGTAACTTGCCGTACCAGCAGTTCGAGGGCGGCTGCCGCGAAGGCGTGCATGTTCGCGAGGCGGTCGGCTCGGCCCGTTTCCAGCGTGATGGCCCGTTCCGCCGGGCCGGCCACCGCCAGGCAGACATGCCCAGGCGAATCCCCGTAGCGGTTACCCGTGGGCCCCGTCGCGCCCGTCTCGGCAAGACCCCACGTCGCGCCAAGCCGCTGGCGCACGACGCGCGCGAGGAGCCGCGCGTACGCCTCCGTCGCCGGCCGGATGCCCGCGAGCGCTGCGTCAGGCAGATCCAGAAACAGGCGCCGCGCCGCGTAGGTATACACGACCGCGCCACCGAGAAAATACGCGGACGCCCCGGGCTGGGCCAGGAGGGCCGCCGCAATGAGGCCACCCGCGGACGACTCGGCAACGGCGACGCTTTCGCGCCGCTCCTTGAGCAATGCCGCAAGCGTTTCCGCGACCGGGTGCAAATCTCTCATGCTCGCTCCTTTCTGAAACGATGACGACTGCCTCTCGATATATTAATGCCCTACGTGCCATGCGGGAATGCATTCTTTCCGCCCGCGGGTCGACCCTCGGGCTCGCTCGCGCGAGTCGCGATCCTTCATCGGTCCCTTTGCAGCGTGGGAGCCAGCGGGCGGCGGCGGACCGTGGCAGCGAATTTCGCCTTGACACCGCGCGGCCGCCGGAATTACCGTCACGTCGCACGAGCGGGTCAGGCCGATACCTGGAGGCGCAACATGGCCACACGCGAGGCGTTCGGATGCTGTCAGAAGTGGTGGGGAATCCTCCCCGTGTTCGATCCGGACGCGGGCAACGTGGTCGCCGAACCCCCCGGGACCGGCTTCGGGTTTTGGGCCGGCGCCCCCAGCGCCGTCTTCGACCCCGGGTCGGGTCTGTTCTATTGCTATCACCGGCTGCGCTGGCCGCTCGGCGACAAGCGCGGCGGAGTCTGTCGCGTGGTCGCCAGCCCCGACCCATCGGCGCCCGCCTCTGCCTGGAGGCCCGTCTGGGAGGCCACCCGCGAGCAGTTCGGGGCCAACTCCATCGAGCGGGCCAGTCTGATCCGCGACCCATTCTCGCAGGAGTGGCGCCTGTACATCTGTTCAGAGACGTCACAGCCCTACGACAGGAATCCGGCCACCTGGCGCATCGACCTCCTCCAGGCTGCCTCCATCGAGGCTCTCGATCCGCGCCGCCGCCGGATCGTCATGGATGCCGCCATGTATGGGTTCTCCCACGTGAAGGACCCGGTTGCCCTCGTGATCGGCGGCGAATATTTCGTCTTCACGTCGGCGGCGTGGCGTGATCAGCATTCGGGACCGGATACCACAGGCCTCATCCACTCGCGCGGCCGCGGGCTGATTGCCCTCCACCGGTCACCCGACGGGATCGATTTCCCAACCGCGCAGATCGTGGCCGAGCCGGGACCCCACGGTTGGGGCGGCATCAACGTCCGGCCGTCTGCCGTGGTGTGGATTCCACCGGTCTGGACCATGCTCTTCGACGAAGGGACCACGCGCGCGGACTCCTACGACGAGCAGTGCATGCTGGCGGTCTCCGCCGACTTCCACGCGTGGCGCCGATTGACGCCGTCCCATCGCCCGTGGGTTCGCTCCGCGCACGCGACCCACTCCGTCCGGTATGTCGACGTCGTGTTGGCCGGCGACACGGCTCATTACTTCTACGAGTACGCCCGCCCCGATCTGGCGCACGAATTGCGCCACGCGGCCGTACGCCTGTGACGACCGCGGCGGCGGCATCCAGGATTGTTGCGTGCCGCCCGCACGGATGGTGAACCTGTCCGTGCCGAAAGGAGAACGGCCATGCCCAAGATGACCAGGCGAACGTTCTTGCGCGGAGTCGCCGCCGCGGCGGCCCTCCCCGCGGCATCGACCGCTTTCACGCCCGCTCCGGCGCGCGCGGCCAGCAAGCCGTTCGCCGGAAAGACCCTCAACGTCTTCATGTTCGACCACCCCTACCCTCGGGCCTTGAAGCAATTGCTCCCCCGGTTCACCGATCTCACCGGGATCAAGGTGGAGATCGATACCCCAAGCTTCATCGTCTACAACCAGCGCGCCGATCTGGAGCTGTCCACGGGCTCCGGAGCCTTCGATGTCATGACGATGACCTTCATCTTCTCGGGGAAGTGGATCGGGGCCGGCTGGGCCGCCAAGCTGAACGAGTTCATCGCCAAGGACGCCGCGCTGGACGCGGCGGATTTCCTAGCGGGCGCCATGGCCCCCATGCGGGCCGGAAACGACATCCTGGCCCTGCCCTTCGTCGCCGAGAGCACGCTGATGGTGTATCGCACGGACGTCCTGAAGCAGGCCGGGGTGCGCCCTCCCGACACGTTCGACGAATTGCTGGCGGCCGCGCCCAAACTCCAATCGGCCGAGACCAAGGCGTACATGGGCCGCGGCCTCGGCGGCGTCCACTGGATCTGGCCGAACTACCTGTTCGCCTACGGCGGGCGCTTCTTCGCCGACCCGCCCAAGGACATGACGCCGCTCCTCGCCGGCCCGGAGTCCATCAAGGCTGCGGAGGCGTACGGCAAGCTGTGCCGCGAGTACAGCGTGCCCGGTGTGGCGAGCTATGCAGAACCGCAATCTTCCAGCGGCATGAGTGAGGGACGGGCTGCGATTTACATCGACGCGCTGGCTTGGGTCGGGCTGGCCGGCGATGCCGGTAAGAGCAAAGTGCACGATCGGGTCGCCTACGCTCTCCCGCCCGGCGGGCCTGCCGGGCGATTCCCGCAGATCGCGGTCCACGGCATGCAGATTCCCGCCGGCGCCAAGCAGAAGGAGGTGTCCTGGGAGTTCATCCGCTGGGCGCTGTCGAAAGAGGTCATGAACCACATCGCGGAGACGACCGCCTATCCCGCCGTCACCCGGGCCAGCGTCCTTGCCAGTCCGAAGTACAAGCAGAAGTACAACTGGGGCGGCTCGGACATCGGGGCCTTGCACGGGCAGGTGTTGAAGTTGGCCGGCTCGGGGTACATGGCGTACCGCACCGTGCCCGAGTTCCCGCCCATCGGCGACCGCGTCACGATCGGCGTCACCGAGGTCATGACAGGCCAGAAATCGGCCGAGCAAGCCATGCGCGATACGAACCGCGATGTCGAGGCCATTCTGACCAAAGCGGGCCACAAGATCCGACGCTAGACCGAGGCGGAGGCGAGGACCGTGAGGCGGCGCACTCGGTTCTACTGGCTCCTGCTGTCACCGGCTCTCGCCGTCCTGGCGGTCGTCACCATCGCCCCGTTTCTCTTCCTGCTCTCCACCAGCCTCACGCCCCTCAACCTGGCCCGCCCGGCGACGTGGTGGGACTTCAGCACCCCGCTGGCGAATTTCGTGGAACTCCTGGGCGACCACCGCTTCCTCGATTCCCTCGGCGTTCAGCTGCGCCTCTCGATTTTCACCGTGGCGTTCCAGTTGCTGTTGGGCCTCGGGGCTGCGCTCCTGCTCAACAGCCGCCTGCGTTTTCTCGAAGCTATTCGCGCGCTCTTCATCATCCCCATGGTGCTGCCGCCCATCGTCGTGGCCATCATGTGGAAGGTGCTGTTCACGCCGGACATCAGCGTCCTCAACTGGACCCTGGGAGTGTTCGGCCTTCCCCAGCCCGCCTGGCTGGCGCACCCCCGTCTGGCCCTGCCTGCCATCATCATTGCCGATATCTGGGAATGGTTTCCGTTCGCCCTGTTGATGCTGTTGGCGGCGCTGCAGATGATGCCGACCGAGCCGCTGGAAGCTGCGCGCATCGACGGCGCCGGGCACTGGCAGGTCTTCCGATACGTGGTCCTTCCGCTCTTGCGTCCGGCCATCGTGGTCACGGTCCTCTTCCGGCTCATCGAGAGCGTCAAGGCCTTCCCGTTGATCTTCGTCATGACTGGCGGCGGTCCGGGCACGGTGACCGAGGCCACGAATTACTATGCGTTCCTGCAGGGGTTCAACTACAGCCTCATCGGATACGCGGCGGCGATCAGCGTAGTCGTGCTCGCCAGCGTCTTGGTGATCAGCTATGTCATCGTCAGGACAGTCGGAGCGCGGGTCGATGTCGAGTAGAGCTGTCGACCGGCTCGGCCGCAGGCCGCGCGGTCGCTCGACCGCCCTGATCTACACTCAGGCCATCCTGCTGTTGGCCGTCACGCTCTTCCCGGTCCTCTGGCTCGTACAACTCTCGCTGAAAGTCGAGAACGAAGCCTTCCTCATGCCGCCCAAGCTCCTGTTCTGGCCGACCTTCGAGAACTATGTGGCGCTCTTCCAGGGAAAGTTTGCCCGCTCCTTTGGCAACAGCCTGATCGTCGGCCTGGCAACCACGCTCATCTCCCTGCTGCTGGGCGTCCCTGCGGCGTACGCGCTCTCGCGGGCAGGCTTCCAGGCGGACAAGGGCATCGCCCTCTGGATTCTCACTACCCGCATGGCCCCGCCGATCGCCTTCGCGATCCCCTTCTTCTTAACGTACCGCTACCTTGGGCTGATCGATACCCTCCTGGGTCTGGTGATCATCTACCTCACGTTCAACCTGTCCCTGGTCATCTGGATGATGCGCACATTCTTCGACGGTCTGCCGCGGTCCCTTGAAGAGGCGGCGGAGATCGACGGAGCCAGCCCCTGGCGCGCGTTCTTGCAGATCGCGCTTCCCCTCGCCGGCCCCGGCCTGGCCACGACGGCGATCTTCTGCTTCCTCTTCGCGTGGAATGACTTCTTCTTCGCCCTGGTCCTGACCCGCAGCCGGGCGCAGATGGCGCCGGTAGCGATCGTGAACTTCATGAACTACGAGGGCTGGGAGTGGGGAAAGATCGCGGCTGGCGGCACGATGATCATGCTGCCGGTTGTCGCGTTCTCGCTGCTCGTCCGACGCTACCTCATCCGCGGCCTCACCGCCGGCGCGCTCAAAGGGTAGCGCAGCCGGTCGCCGCCTCTACGGCCACTGACGCAGGGCCTTGCGCGCGGCCGCATTCACGGGTCTCGCGAGCAGGCCGGTCGGGCTGGCGGTCACGCGATACGTTGCGCCGGCCACCATGGGCATGTACGTCGCACTGCCGTAGACCGCGTCCACCCAGGGAAGCCATCGTGGGTATGCGCGCGTCCAGGCCCAGACGTCCAGCCCAGGCTCGTCGTTCAGGCTGTGCACGGAGCGCCGCCCCGTCAGTTCCTGCGCCGTATCACGGTATCGGCCGGCGAAGCGATCGAGCCGGTAGATCGTATCGAAGCCCAGCACCGTGGCAATCCCGCGCCATTTGAGAATCCGCGCGTCCAGCTGCCACTCGTCCCCGTACGTATCGAAGACGAGGGTCCTGCCCGCTGCCTGCACGAGGACTGCCGAAAATCGCTGCTCGCCCAGCGCCTGGAAACTCACCGTGGCGACGGGGATCTCGTGCGTCAGTCGGTCGTACGTCCGCAGGTTGAGACCGACCGCCGCCGCCAGAGCGGCCAGCGCAAGCAAGAGCAACCCCGTCAGCCCTTCCAGGGTGCCAACGACAAACCCGCGAACCCAAAGGCGACGACACCCCAGGATGGCCAAAATGAGGCCGACCACCGCGACCGCGGTGATCGCGATGGACATCACGCCTCCTCCGCAGCACTCCACGATTGCAGGCACGCTGTGCGTCTCCCGGTGAGCACGTGGCCGGCGCCAGCGTCGGGTGGCACGCGCTCTCGGGTTTGAGCGTACCCCACACCCGCCGGCGCAGGCAAGCCCTTCTTCCGCTCTCCGCTTTGGCTGACGGCGGGCCGCACACAAGTCTGCATGGTCGGCACCACGCCTCCGTCTGTCGCGTTTCCGATGAGGGGACCATATTCTGGACCGGCGAGGGATACGACCGGTCAAGAGGGGTCAAGAATTTCACTTGACAGTCGGCTGTTGTCGGGCGAATTCTCTGTCACGCGAGAAATGAGTTAGAAGATGTGGTACATGGAACGCCCGGTTGGCAGTATGGCAAAGGATGCCTCGGTTTTCCTCTCTGGATGGGGAACCGGGGCATTTGTGTTTTTAGGAGGATGTCCGCATGAATATCGGAGAACCCGTTCGGGAACTGGAGGTCGAACCGCTCCTTGAGCCCGCCGTCATGCCCGCAGCTCCTGCCGAGCCCAGCGTGGCCCCACAACCGGACCGCGAACCGGTGGAGGTGCCAGATTGACATCGTCATTAGTCGTCGGACCCTTGCGCGCCTACCGGTGCTGGCGCGTCGAATGGCAGGACGGGCGACCGGTGCTAGGATCCCTCTTTCATTCTACGGTGTGGCCCGCGGATGGCCCCTTGCGCGCGAAATGCGAACAGAGGTCAGGCTCGCTGGCCGGGTGGATTCGCCGCCGCTTCTCCCGGAAGGTCGACGGCCATGCGGCGCCGGCGTGGGGCTGCGAATGTGGGATCTATGCCATGTCTCGCCTGGAGGATGAGGAGGACTTGAAGATCTCGCCGCACATCTGCCAGCGGGGTCCACTGGACCGCGTCATGCGCGTCGCCGGGATAGCACAACTCTGGGGTCGCGTGGTCCAACATGACCGAGGGTATCGGGCGGAATACGCGCAGCCACTCCGCTTGCTGACGGTCCCAACGCTCGTGCGCGTCCGCGATGCAGACGGATTGCTCGAGGCGGTGGCCGAGCGGTATCGGATTTCCCTCGTGACGTGCGCGGAAGACCTTGCGAGCGCCGCCTGACTTTGCGCCTTTCCTGGCTATGCGTCCAGGTGGTATGATCGTTCGCGGGTCTTGAGACCCCATTTGCGACCTGGCAAGGAGCACGTGTGTGGGGTGCAAGACATCGGGTCGCACAGGTGATTCTTGTCGGCGCAGACGGGAGGACGAGAATGTCGGGAATTCCTGGAAATCCACTGGGTTATGCCCGCGATATCGCCGAGGGCAACGCGCCGTTCACGGTGCTCCAGCTCAAGAAAATGACGCCGGATGAGCTGCGAAAGATGTTCAGCAACATCAATATCGTTCTCCGGGAAGTCCGCACGACGCCCGCTGCGGACCGAGACATCGACGGGATGCGCCGTCGAGCCCACAAGCTGCAGCGCCTCTCCAACGCCGTCCTGCTTCTCGAGACGCATGCCAAGAAGCTTCGCATCGCCCTGTGAGCGAAGGGCAAGCGTTGCTCGACTTAGTAGCTACCCAGGCAAGGTTTTCACACGCGACGACTCGTAGCCTTTCCGCTACGCCTCGAAGGCCAACCCTCTGACACCACGAGATCCAGGCCCTCCCGTCGTCAAGGACACTACCTCCTGCGTGCCGGTTTGAGGCGGCATACTACATGCAAATGCCTCGCCTGCACGGCGCGCGGCAAACAATGGCAGTGTCGACCGCGCGCTGGTCTCCGCCGTCATCCCCGCGTGGTCCCGGGGATGGAAGGCGGTCGGTATCGCGGCTGGCGTGACACGCCGCCCCCCGTGCGGCGACGGAGTCACGTTGAGTCCTCCCACCTGGATCATCCCGGAAGGAGCGCAGATGCCCATCCCCTCGAGAATCAGTGCCGCACCGGCGCGTCCCGCGGAGCAAGGTCAACTGATTGTCGCGCGGGACCATGTGGCCCTGTGCCAGGCCCTGCAGGAGCCCTTTGCCGCCAGGGGAACCTTCACCGTCGTCGTCGACCGCCGCAGGGCCGACCGGCGGCAACGCGTCCAGGCGGTACTGAAGGACCGGCGACGCCGGGATCGGCGCAGCTCACCCTCGCTAGCCGAGGACCTGCGCCTGTGGCCGTATGTGCTCGTTCGCCCGTACTACCGCCGCCCGCACGACTGACCGGGCGTCGGCTGCCGCGCGCTGAACCCCGCACGCCCGGGAGAATTTGTGCTTGACAATGCGATTCAGTGTGTCAGGGTACGTCCGTTCGTGTCGCAGGCATCGCCCAGCGTCGTTCCAGGAGGCGCACATGCGATATGTCCTGCTGGCCTGTGTGTTTGTTTTTGCGATCGCTTTCGATCTTGGCGTGTTTGTCGGGACATCTGACGACGCGTTTCGCGCATTCGATCCGCACCGTCCCGCCACCTTGGTACCGGTCGTGACCGGCCGAATTCACGAGCTGCAGTCGCGTTTGCGCCTGCATGTGAGCGATCTTGTGGACGCGGTCACGGCCACCTACCGCGCGTGGATTCGGCACGGAGCCCCGCTAGACTCCGAACCGCAAGAGATGTAACGATCGAGCCGCGGCGCGGCGCTTCCTTCGGACTCCATCGCCAATCGCCGAGTTGCCCGCTTTCCGTTTCTCGCCAGTGCCTCTTGCGCCCGGTCGCTGGTGTTCCTCCCGTTTACCCGTTCGCCACATTGCCCAATCGCCGA
>Ga0316622_100000747_pt1 | contig 19833 bp, 22 predicted proteins | sample OWC_Aug_OW2_C1_D_FD_207646 | JGI IMG/M metagenome (GOLD analysis project Ga0316622, IMG submission 207646) | Wetland soil microbial communities from Old Woman Creek delta, Ohio, United States - OWC_Aug_OW2_C1_D5_C | ecosystem: Environmental > Terrestrial > Soil > Wetlands | place: USA: Ohio... | reverse complement strand
CGACTGCTTCTAAAATCTCGGCGCGCAACCAAACCGTAATCGTGGGGGGGTAATGCCTCCCGCGATGAGCGGGGGCCGCGCAGGCCCCGGAAAGGAGGACGAGCCGATGCAATGGTTACGTCGACAGGAATGGCCCTGGTGGCAGGCGGGGCTCATGCTCGGCGTGCTCGGCGTGCTGATCTGGTACACGGCGAACACGTCGCTCGGCACCTCGACGACGTTCAGCCGCGCCGCCGGAATGATCCTCAGCACCGTGGCACCTGAGCACGTGGCGAGCAATGCGTACTACAAGCTGCACAAGCCCATCGTGGACTGGCAGTTCATGCTGGTGCTCGGTATTCCGCTTGGTGCGTACCTGGCAGCCCGCCTGAGCCGCGGGACGATTCAATTCACGACGAAGCTCCCGGAGGCCTGGGTGAACCGTTTCGGGACCAGCAAAGCCCGGCGCTGGGTCATCGGGATCCTCGGCGGCATCCTCGTTGGGTTCGGAGCGCGATTCGCCGATGGGTGAACGAGTGGCCACGGGCTCAGTGGGGGCCTGCAGCTTGCCGTGAGTGGATTCCTCTTCCTGATCGCCATGATGGCGGTGGGCATCGTCGCCGCGCGCATCATCTTCCGGAGGGTATGAGTATGGGACCGCTGGAGATTACGGGCACCGGCCGCCTGATCCTTGGCCTGGCGACCGGCATTGCCTTCGGGTTCATCCTGCAGAAGGCGCAGGTCACGCGCTACGACAAGATCGTCGCCTTCTACCGGCTCACCGACATGACGGTCCTCAAGGTCATGTTCGGCGGCATCCTGGCCGGAATGGTCGGCGTCTACCTGCTCAAGGATCTCGGCCTGGTCAACCTTCACATCAAGTCTACTCTTCTCGCGGCGAACATCCTGGGTGGCGCGATCTTCGGCGTGGGGATGCTCCTCCTCGGGTTCTGACCCGGCACGTGCGCCGGGGCCCTCGGTGAGGGTCGAGTGGATGGGTTGCTGCGCGGGATCCTTGGCATCCTGATCGGTGCGGGGTTGTACTCCGAAGTCTATCCCCTGATCCAGAATAGTCTCCTCAAGATGGGAAACTACGGGAAGCTCACGATTCCCAGTATGCTTGGCGTGAATCACTGGCTCGTGATCGTACCCATGGTGATCGGCTGCGGTGCCCTACTCGTCTGGCTGGACCGCAAAGGACTCTGACAGCCGCTGAAAACAGCTTGCCTCCGGGCACCCGTCTGTCGGATGGGTGCCCGGGCCTCCTTTCCAGAATTTCACAGGGTCTTGATGGCGCGATGTTGAGGGATGTTGACTGCGGAGATATGCGCTATGCACGTCAGTGCTCAGATCAGCCTGTATCCCCTCCGGCAGGATCACCTATCTTCCGCCATTCAGGAAATGCAGGACGCTCTTCGCGTGGCCGGACTTGACGTCACGCCCGGGCCGATGAGCACGCTGGTGACTGGTGACGGTGCGGCCGTCTTCGACGCGCTGAAGATGTCGTTCCTGCGCGCGGCCGCAACTGGTCACGTCGTCATGACTGCGACCGTCTCCAACGCCTGCCCGGTCTAGGGTGCTCTCGGATGGCCTGGGAGATCTTCGAACCCGTCGCGTCCCGGTATGAAGCCTGGTACGGAAGCGAAAAGGGGCTGCGCGTGGACCGGGCGGAGAAGGCCCTCCTGGCTTGGATGCTCGAACTCCTCCCCGGAACCGAGAAGATCCTCGAAGTCGGCTGCGGGACGGGGCACTTCTCCCGGTACCTGACCTCGCGATCCCTTCGGGTCGTCGGGATGGATCGCTCTCCTGCCATGCTGGCCTCGCTGCACGAGATTAGCTCGCAGATCGCGCGCGTCCAAGCCGACGCCCACAACCTGCCGTTTCGTGACCGGACGGTGGACGCGGCTGTGTTCGTGACCTCCCTCGAATTCCTGGACGAACCCCGACGCGCGCTGGCCGAGGCAGTTCGTGTCTCGCGCCGGGGCCTGATGCTGATCGTCTTGAACCGCTGGAGTCTTGGCGGAATGTCGCGTCGCATCGGTCCGCAGGCGTCCCAAACAATCCTGGGCCGCGCCCAAGACTATTCGCTCTCGTCGCTTCGAACCGTTGTTCGAGGTGCGGCCATGCAGCGCCTGCAGGGTCTCTATTGGCGGTACGGGTGTGTTCCCCGCGACCTCTGGCCGACCCCGTGTCGCCTTCCGGTCGGAGATGTGATTGCGCTGGCGGCGGTCCTGGCTTGAGGATCCGTTCAAGCCCACCGCTCCGTGGGTGGACGAGTTGATCAGCGCCGGCTGAGCGCGAGCCGAGCCGCGGTGGGCGGCCGGGCCCGCCGCCCGGCCGGACTCGCGTGGGGAGGTCGGCGCGCGCGATCGCCGCACTCCGGCCGAAGGCGGGGTGTTGGGGTGATCCTGCCGCAACCATCTAAACATAGCAACGACGCGGTCGTCCCCCGTGGGAACGGTCTAATGATACTGGAGCCGACAAGACGCCTCAGTTCACGGAACATCGCTGGCATGCGTCTTGTTCGCGACGGTCGTCGTCCTGATCTGCACCGGCGGAGCATCGCTCGCAGCCCGCGTGGGTCGAGGAGCGCCCTCCCGCCGACAGGCGAAAAATCGTTGTCACTACTCGTCGCCCTGGGCTCGTTACGCTCGCGCATACGCCAGGCACACGGGCCTCAGCGAACGCTCAAACCAAAGGATCCCGCGTGAACACAACGAGCAGAACGTTTGGCCGAGCAGCGGTGAACCTGCTCGGCGAAGCTATGGAGTTCCTCCACCGGCAGCAGCGAGACTGGAAAGTCACCGTGGCGCGCACCTCGCTCGACAAGTTCGCCTACCAGATGGTCTTCCCCTACCTGTCCATCTACATCGTGGCCCTGGGGGCGACGGGCACCCAGCTCGGCATGGTCAACAGCATCGGCATGATCGTCGCGGGGTTCTGCGGTCCATTCACCGGCTGGCTCATTGACCGAATCGGGCCGAAGAAGATTTACCTCCTCGGCATCGGATTCGTGGCGTTCTCCTACTTGGCCTTTAGCCTCGCGCAGCACTGGGAAATGACGATCCTGGCTATGATATGTCACTGGTTGGGCTTCGCGACCAGCATCCATAGCTGTGCGACGATCTGCGGGAACTGCCTCTCCAACCGGGATCGCGCAACCGGGATGCTGCTCTGCGAGACAGTGGCGGCCGGACTCTTGGGCGTGGTCGGGCCACTGCTCGCCGCCTGGCTGGTCACCCTGTGCGGCGGAGTGACGATCGGCGGGATCCGGCCCCTTTTCGTTTCCGGCCTCATTGTTACACTCGGGACCTTTCTGGTGGTCTGGACGCAGCTATCGGAACGGACATGGGCGCACGTGGGCAATAGCCGGCCGCACTTAGTGAAGGACATCGCCGAAGTCTTCCGCGGCGGCAAGAATTTGAAACGATGGGTGGCCATTTCCGCCATCACCCAGCTACCGCTGGGGATGGTCTTTCCCTACACGCAGGTCTTCGCCCATTCGATCAAGGGGGCCACTGAATTCGTCCTGGGGGGCATGGTGACGGGGTCGGCGATCGCATCAATCGCGTGCGCCATTCCCTTGGGCAGGCTGGCAGACCGCGTCGGGCGTAAGCGGGTCCTGTACCTCACCATTCCCCTCTTCTGGTTGTCGAACCTGATGCTCGTCGCGGCACCCTCGCCGGTGTTCTTGCTCCTCGCCGGTAGTCTGCAGGGCTTCTACTTCATCGGCGGGCCGATCGCCTCGGCCATCGAACGCGAACTGGTCCCGCCTGAGCAGATGGGACGGTGGCTGGGTATCAACCGCTTCTTCAGAATGGCGCTGAGCGCCATCCTGGCCCTGACGGCGGGGTTCATCTGGGATACGATCGGGCCTCAGTACATTTTTATTGCTTTCGTGGCCGTGGACCTCCTCATTAGAATGCCTCTGGTGGTCAGCATTCCTGAGACCTTACACACCTCGCTCGACGCAAGGGCGGATGCGTGAGGCCCATCGACCGGAAACAGTTTGGGGCGGACAGATCCAGAAATGGATCGGGACACAGCGGACACCCTTGGGTCCGTCGCGCTCCCCTGTGCGACGCTCGGCCTTTCCTTGGACGCCGAGTGCCCGGCGGGTGGATCCGGCCCGACGGAGATGCCTAAACACCCAAGGACAGGGCAAACCCGGACGACCTCCGTCAGGGTCCGTTAGGCGAAGGAGACACCCCGGGAAGCGATCCGCCGAGCCGATGCCGTTCTGCGTGGCGTAGTGGGTTCGCATGTCGTGTGACACGCTGGGGCGTGTACCCGTCATTGAAAATTCTAGCGGTTGGCCGTGGCGTCGCCGGCGCCGACAGCGTTCGGGTTGACACACTGGAGGACCTCCGATACGCTCGGGTGTATGTCGTGTACGTGTAAATGGCCAGCCCACGCCGTTCATCGGCAGATCGCGCGCGCTCGTCGTGATCCGACCCACCAGTGGTTTCACTCGAAACCCTGCACCGAATTGTCGAGGGCCTGTTCCCCAGACGCGTAGCCTACACGTGGAGTGCTCATGAGCTGGCAACTCGATTCCCAATCAACTCCCCTGCGCGGTGTCACCGCACCGCGTCGAGTGCTCATTGTCGGCGGCGTGGCGGGCGGCGCCTCGTGCGCCGCCCGCCTCCGGCGCCTGGACGAGTCCGTTGAGATCGTCGTGTTCGAGCGCGGTCCCTACGTCTCGTTTGCAAACTGCGGGCTGCCGTACTACGTCGGAAACGTCATCGCCGACGAGCGTTCCCTGCTCGTCGCATCGCGCGAGATGTTCCGAACACGCTTTAACGTCGACGTCCAGACGGAGACGGAAGTCACGAGCGTCGATCGCCGCGAGCGCCTCATCACGGTACGCGATGGTCGCAGCGGAAACAGCCGAGTGGAACGGTACGACGCACTGGTGCTGTCCCCCGGCGCGGCGCCCATCCGCCCGCCGCTCCCGGGCGTGGATCTGCCCGGCGTCTTCGCGGTGCGCACCATCCCCGACTCCCGGCGAATCCGCTCCTGGATCACCGAGCGTCAGGCGACGCGCGCGGTGGTGGTCGGGGGCGGATTCATCGGCTTGGAGATGGTGGAGAACCTGGTCCAGCGCGAGTTGGCCGTGACGGTGCTGGAGAAGCTTTCCCAGTTGATGCCCCCGCTCGACGCGGAGATGGCGATACCCCTCAGGGAGCACCTGGTCGCGAGCGGTGTGCAGCTTCACCTGGGGGACGGACTCGCACAAATCGAAACGGGGGATGGGGGTGGCCTGATCGTCGTGGCCGAGAGCGGAGCCCGGTTGCCCGCGGATCTTGTCATTCTCGCCATTGGCGTGCGGCCCGAGACCGCGTTGGCCAAGACGGCCGGGCTTCCCCTCGGTCCACGCGGAGGGATTGTCGTGGATGCCCAGATGCGGACGCCCGATCCGCGCATCTGGGCCGTGGGCGACGCCGTCGAAGTGCCCGACGTCCTCACGGGCCAGGAGACCGTGCTGCCTCTAGCGGGACCGGCCAATCGGCAAGGTCGGGTGGCCGCCGAGGCAATTGCCGGGCGGGCGACGCAATTCCGCGGTGTCCAGGCGACCGCCGTGGTGGGTGTCCTGGGTCTGACCGTCGCATCCACGGGGGCCAGCGAAAAGGGCCTCCGGCGGGCCGGCGTCACGCAGTTCGAAAAGGTGTATCTCCATCCGGGACATCACGCGGGCTATTACCCGGGCGCGCAACCGATCCACCTCAAGCTCCTGTTCTCGGTGCCTGACGGACGCATCCTTGGCGCGCAAGCGGTGGGGGCCGCGGGTGTGGAGAAACGCATTGACGTCATCGCGACGGCCATTCAATTCCGCGGCACGGCGCATGATCTCGCCGAGGCCGAGTTGTGCTATGCGCCGCAGTACGGGGCCGCGAAAGATCCGGTGAACATCGCCGGAATGCTCGCCGTGAACGTCCTCGCGGGCGACATGCCGGTGGCCGCCTGGTCGGAGCTCGCCCGCACCGATGCGGTGGTGCTTGACGTGCGCGAGGCGGACGAGTTCGCCGCCGGGCACATTCCGCACGCCATCAACCTGCCGCTCTCCCAGCTGCGCTCCCGGTACGGCGAGCTGCCCCTGGATCGCGAGTTGGCCATTTGCTGCGAGGTGGGACAGCGCGCGTACTACGCCACGCGCTTCTTGGCGCAGCGTGGCTATCGGGCGCGCAACTTGTCTGGAGGCTACAAGACGTATAAAGCGCTCAGGGCTTCCGGTCTGACGCCCTGACGGGAGGCGCCGCCGCGAATGTGTACCGCGTAAGCCCCGGCTCCTTCCTACCCCGCCGCTAGCATTGCGACGCCGGCAATACCAAGGACAACCAACAGCGCGATTTTCAACGCCTGGCCGCCACACAGATGGACTTCGAATCCGCCGATGAAAGCCGCAAGAGACGTGAGCCCGGCGGCAGCGGCACACGTGTCGGGGAGACGCACGCCTCATGATCGCCGCTGGGGCGCAGCGACTTGCCGAGCCACCGTGCGCGTGAGCGGTTGCTGGACGGGTGTAGAGTCGGCGTGGGCGCGTGACTGCGAAGGGTTCTGACTCGTGGGAAGTGCGTGAAACGGCGCACACCTGCGCCCATCCACCGCCCGCCGGGTGCGGCGGCGGTCGCGTCCCACACGGTTACTGCAACGCGTATTCCACGGCCGCTTCGGCGTGAATCCGTGTGGTGTCAAAAAGGGGGACCGGGCTATCCTCGGCATGGACGAGCAGCCCGATTTCGGTGCAGCCCAAAATCACGCCTTCGGCCCCCTGCCGCACCATGTCTTCAATAATGCCCACGTACTGGGCTTTGGACTGTGGCCGGATCTTGCCCACCACCAACTCATCGTAGATGACTCGGTGGACCACCTCCCGCGCTTTGGTATTCGGGATCTTGACGTTCAAGCCGTTTGTCTTTGACAGCCTGCCTGTGTAAAAGTCTTCTTCCATGGTGAAGCGCGTCCCCAATAACCCGACCGTCTGGATACCGGACGCGCGTACCCGCTGGGCCGTCGTATCTGCAATATGCAGGAGAGGAATGCTGACGCCAGCTTGGATTTCCTCGGCCACCTTGTGCATGGTGTTGGTGCACAGGACCAGAACCTCCGCCCCGCCGGTTTCCAGAGTTGCTGCCGCGGCAATCAGCATCCGGCCTGCGTCCTCCCATTGCCCGTGATGCTGCAACCGTTCGATCTCCGCGAAATCCACCGAAACCATCAGGCTCTTCGCCGAATGGAGCCCGCCGAGTCGTGCGCGGGTCGCTTCGTTGATAATGCGGTAGTACTCGATCGAGGATTCCCAACTCATGCCGCCTATGAGACCAATTACTTTCACGGCTCCTCCCTGCAACTCACGCGGGGTGCAACGTGATCGACAGAACATCAGTAGCAGCAAGACGCGGAGAACGCCGAGCCGCGGCCCGCGTTTCTCTGTACTACACACTCACAGGAGCTTGTTCTTCTGAAAAGGTTTCCCCGTTCCCAGTGAAATCGGCCAATCTGCGTAATCTGCGGATCAAGACAGTCCGTTGTTTTGGTTGCGGCCCTCAGGCCGCGCTGTGCATTCTCGTTACCAACCGTTAATCTGAGGACCGCGCATTTTCTGACTCGGCGATGAGCGCCCGCATGTCGCCATCCCTCTGGCGGCATGCCACGCCGAATACCCTCTCATAGTCCTGCTGGGGTTCAGAAAAGAAACACACCGGCAGGCACATATGATCATTACGCTCCCTCGTACGATTATTTCGGGCCCAAGGTCGCCCGTCCGGCGCACGCGTACCGTGGCACCAGGAGGGGCGTGTCGTGGTGCTACGTGAATCGATCATCCGATTCCTGGCGTGACAGCGTCCGGGTGGCGTTCTGGACCCGACCGGTTCGCACGTCCGCGGCCGCGTCCACTTCCGGTACGTAGGGCTTGATGTCCGGCAGGGGGGTGCCATCGAGGATGTCCACGTTCTGGATCTGCAATCCGCCGTTGTCGATCTTGTCCAGTTGCACCAGGGACAGCCCGATGGCGTTTGGCCGCTTGGGCGCCCGGGTCGCAATGAGTCCGCGGGGCTCAACATCCAAGAAAGGGACGACGGCGAGGGGGAACCCGTGGCTGCGGTGAAAATGGTAGGGCAGGATGATGTGCGAGAAACCGTCCAAATCGTTCAAGCCAGACCGATACTCCGCGAAGACCTCGGCTGTCCCTCTGACGCCTACCGCGGCAGCGGGCTGGATCGGCACCCCCTCTGTTTTCGTGAACGGCGTGCCAATCACGCCGCCTGGCCGGAATTCAATTGTCATTTTGCGAGCACCCCGCTGGACTCGCAGGAGGACGGGAGAAAGGACCGGCGGTCGGAAGCTATCGAAGTGCGGCCCGGGTGTCAATTTAAAAGGCCCCTTGCTCCGGGAACGCGACGAAGAAACCTGAGAGGTACCTTGGGATGTAACCAACGGCTGGTATCGTACCATGAACCAACAAGTGGATATCTCCTGGGTTTGAATAGTTGCGCCCGGTGCAGCGCTCACGTCCACGACGGCGGTAAATGCGGAGATGCGAAGGGCAACCTTGCATTACGGAGAAGGGTTACCTCCGGTCGTAGGCTGTTTCTACGTCCTCGTTTGATCTTGAAGAGTTTGCCTGGCATCGGCGTTTGGTGATAGTGTCATGTGGAAGTTTCTGGCAAACGGCGCTGCCGAATGCTCTTGTTCGGAATGGGCGACAATCCTCGGGATGGGTGCTCAACGGGCTTGGGCATTCGGCGCGCGTTCGTGCGGGATCGCTCGGCCCAGCGTTGGTGAGTGGCGAGGATACTGTAATATGTTGACTGTAGACATTCCCGGGCGCGGACGGTTGGAGATTGGGCACCTGGTGCTGGATTTAAACGGAACCCTGGCCGTGGACGGCCTGGTCGCCAAAACCGTCGTCGAACGACTCCAGGCGCTCGGCCGTATCGTCCAGGTCCACGTCGTGACGGCGGATACCTTCGGAACGGCGGCGAAGCTTCATGGGTTGGGCGCTCACGTCCGGGTTCTGGAGCCGGGCGATCAGGTCGAAGCCAAGGCTGCGCTGGTCCGAACGCTGGGCGCAGCGCACACGATGGCCGTCGGCAACGGGGCCAACGACGAAGGTATGGTGCGGGAAGCTGCCGTGGGAATCGCGATCATCGGGCGAGAGGGCGCGTATGCACGCACCATCCTCGCCGCGGATGTCGTGGTCGGCCGCATCGAGGACGCCTTCGACCTCCTGCTCACTCCGAAGCGCTTGATCGCGACGCTGCGAACCCGTTAGGTAGGATGCGCGACACGGCTACTGGGTTCTAAGTTAACCCTGTTACGAGATTCTTTTCACCACCAAGGCACGAAGGCACCAAGGGGACTCGACTCAAAGGGCATTGGAAACGGCTGGCGGCGAGTGCACCCCGGGTGGCCGATGTGTATCGTCCCGTGAAGAAGGAAGCCGCCGTGTTTTGTGGTGCCTTGGTGGCTTGGTGGTGTCCATATTTCTTCGGATGGGGGTTAAGAAGCCCAGCTCCACACCCGGGGGAACCCAAAACCGACGGCGGCTGCGTCACACGCCGACAGACACTGTGGGAGCAAGGCCCGGCGGAGGCGCAAGGCGTATCCCTCCGCTTTACACCCAGGCGGATCATAGCAAGGAACGCTGCGTACCGGCGCCCGGGTGGTACGTCGCGCTTCGTGGTTCAATGATTGTGACCGGGCATCGCCTCGCCCTTCGCCATGGCCAGGTGGTGTGGCTGATGGTGGCCACCCTGGACGAGGAGGCCGATGAAGCCCAAGCCACGAATCCGGGCCACGGTCTTGGCATCAGCCTGATCCTTCGTCACCACCGTGAGGCGCAGCCCACCCGGGATTGCTTCCGCCTTGGCAGACCATTCCTTCATCTGGTTCAACTCGTTCGCGTGCGGCCCCACCATGCCGCGGATCGCCTGTTCGGTCCGCCCGGTCCCGGTGATGTCCATTCGCAACCCGCCCGGCACAGATTCTGCTTTCACGCTGGCACGCAAGGTCACCTCGTTCATGTCGATCAGGTGCTGGCGGAGCCGCTCCAGATTCACCTTGCTCCAATCCGTGGCGGGGTCGGCTTCCAAGATCCGCACGACTTCCTGAATGGCGCCAAAGGCATCCTGCCCCGGCAGCGCGGGCACTCCGCTTGACGCGTGGCCCATGGCATGGCCATGTGGCATCTGCTGCCCTTGGGCGGGAACCGCAGCCAAACAGGCCATCAGGACAAGACCGCAGAACGTGCTGGCACATTTCGGGTTCATCAGTCCCCCTCCTGCGGTGGGGTTACACACCGCTCACCCAGTTAGGACAGAAAGCATGAGGGCTCAATGCACGACCGTCAAGCCCGGCGGCGATCTCCCCTACTCGCTTTGCGTCCCGTTGTCGTGTGAGGGCTCACAAGAGCAGCAACGACACGCCGGCACCCGCCCCAACCACCAAGAGCAAGTCGACTTTCCGCCAGAGGGCGATCCAGGCGGCGGCCATGAGGGCCCAGGTGCGCCAGTCCGGGAGGGCCTCCTGCCCGAAGCGGTAGACGACGAAGAGCAGCATGCCCATGAATGCCGCGAGAATGCCGCGCACCATGATCTGGACGTATCGGGAGCGCTTGATCCGGTCGTAGTGCGGGGCAAGTGTCATGACGATGACGAAAGAGGGAAAGAAAACCGCGATCGTGCCGAGGAGGGCGCCCAGGAGGCCCCCCAGACGGTAACCAACGAAAGTCGCGGTGATGACGATGGGGCCAGGCGTGATCTGGCCCATGGCGATGCCGTCAATGAACTCACGCGTGGTAATCCATTGATAGCGATCCACCACTTCCCGCTGGATGAGGGGAATCGTCGTGAAGCCACCCCCGAAGGCCATCAGGTCCACCTTCATAAAGATCAGGTTCAGGTCGGCCAACCGCGGGTCGAACGCGAGGGTCAGGAGCAGCAGGCAGGCGGCTATCGCCGCGGCGGCGATCCAGGCGCGGGGGGTCATCGTGCCAGCTTCTTTCCCTGCTTACCCTGATCCGGCATCGGGCTGCCCCGGAAAAGCAGGAGGGCCAAGAGGGCGGCGCCCAAGAGGACCAGCGGGAGGTTCACCCGCAAGAGGAGCGCGCCGAAGGCCAGGGCGGCCAGGAGCGGACCCTGCCAGCCGGAGAGGGTGGTCCGGCTCAGGGAGACGCAGGCGTTCAGGATGATGGCGACCACGATGGCGCCCAGGCCGCGGAACAGTGCCTTGACCAGGGCTAGCTCCCCGGAGGCGAAATAGGCGACCGACAACCCGACCATCAGGAGAAAGGCTGGCAGGACAAACGCCACCGCGGCCGTGAGCGCCCCCGGCATTCCCCGCAGCCGGTAACCCACATAGGCCGACATCTGCACCATGGTGGCGCCGGGAATGATCTGACAGAGGGCGATCCCCTCCTTGAAATCCTGCTCCGACAGCCACTGGTGCCGCCCGACGCACTGCTGGCGGAGATGGGCCATGATGGCCGGGCCGCCGTATGCCGTAGCGCCCAGCCGCAGGAAGGCTCCGAACAGTCTCCTCAGTGTTATCTGTTCCATTGGTCCTCTTTGGTTTTAGCACCGAGAGCGCAAGAACCGAAATTGAAGTCAACGGAATTTCACCCTTGACGCGGACACAGTGCCTCATTAGTATATTAGCAAACACTAAAATATACAAGCACATCGAGGCGGCTGATCCAAGAATCCCACGTCGTGCGGTGGCAGATCCGTTCCCCGTGTCCTGCCTGGGCGGGATTGGCGATTCGCGGTTGCTTCCGATGCAGGTTCGCACATGGACAACATTGACGAAGTCTCGCGTCTACTAAGAGCACTCGCCGTCGAGATGCGTTTGCGCATCCTCCGGTTGGTGGCCCAGCGGGCCCTCTGTGTTGGCGCCTTGGCCGTCCAGCTCGGCATCACGCAGGGTGCCGTCTCCCAGCACCTGCGGATTCTGCGCGATGCCGGCCTGGTGCGGGCGGCCCGGCGCGGGATGTTCATCCACTACGAGGCCGACCCCGAGGCGTTGCAGCGCTGTCAAACCGCCCTGCGGGGAATCCTGACACCCGCCCCCACTCCGCGCACTCGGACGCGGCAACACCGAGGAGGATCGTCATGCCCACGTCAAAGCAAACCTGCCGGAAGCCGGAAGCGTTGAAGGGAAAGCCCGGCGAGTGCACCCCGGCCCAGATCAAGAAATGTCACGGCGCAGCGGCCGCGCACCCCTGCGCCCCAAAGCGTCGGGCCACCTCCAAACAGAGATTCTGAACCGTTCCGGGGGCAGAGAGAACGAAGCGGCCATCGCAGACAGAGGGACCTTACAACGCTAGAAGACTGGTGTCGGCACGTTCGCCCAAGCCGTCTCCCTGGGGAGGTCCTTGAGCTCCTGGACGGCCAAGGTGTGGATGTCCACATCCAGCATGAACTGGGGGGATCGCTCCACCCCGATACCGAACACGTCGAAGGGCTGTTGGCCTGCCGTCCCGGACACCTCCACGAACACGAGACGCCTTTCCATTCTCCCAGCCATCGGATGCGCCGCCGCCGCCGGCGCCGCACGCATCGTGTGCCCTTCGGTCAGATGTCCAAAGGGGTGGAGGATCCAGTCGGTGATCATGGAGATGGTGTGGTGCTGCTTGTAGAGCCGCCACTCTCCGCCGGTGTCGGCGATCAGGCCTTGCATGATGTAGTTGGCCGGCAGGAAGTAGACAAGGTACCGCTTGCCCTCAGTCGTCCGCGCGCGCACCTCCGGCAGGCGCAGGGCGTCAGGCAGTCTGTGGTCCATCATCGCCGCATCGTCCGGGTTCACCGCGAGGGCCACAACGTTGGCATCGGCCCAGAGGGTGAGATGCTTCACGGTGTAGCCCCGGAGAGCGAATGCCCCACCGAGAACCAGGACGGCGATCAGGACGAACGCGGCGCCCCGTCCTGTTACGCTACCAGGGAGTACCCACCGCTCAACGCGCCGGGGCAGGACCATCCCGGTCTTCTCCATGTATGGCGCATAGGTGTCGGGATAGGCGGTCAACATGCGTCGCTCCTCGTCCTTGGCAAGAAGATAGTAGAGAAAGAGCATCACCAGCCACAGGACGGCGACGAGGAACCGCGGCCAGAGGATGGCGAGACCGATTCCGGCCACGCCCAACCCCAGATACTGCGGGTGGCGGAGGGCGGTATAGAGGCCCTGCAGCGCCGCCCCTTTCTTCAGGAGCTTGTGCGCGTATACCTGAATGGCACAGACGAGAAAGACCGCCACGCCGGCGACCAGGAGGATCGATCCCATGACCCGGATGAATTTCAGCAACCCGTCCGGCGGCACGACCATGTGCGGCAGGAAGAACGCGCTGAGCCACCGGGTGGCCGGATACCTGTCCGCCGCAACGAGCAGGGGGTTAAACACCGCGTAGAAGAACCCGGCAAAGGGGCTGATCATGATCAGGAACTCGAGCGCGATGACGAAATACAGCACGATCGCGCTGTTGAAGAGCGCCTTCGACTTCTGCATGGATCGCCTCCACCGGGAAGGAGTTCGGAACTGTCTTCCGGTCCGGGTTCTTTCGCACGATGCTGAAAAACTCGCTCTTGCCCAGGCTGCTCAAAAAGGTCCAGATGCAAGACGACGCGCGATGCGAGACGCGAGGCGTACTTAGCACGTACGTCGCAGCGCCGCGCGAGCGCGCCAACGCCGCAGATGGGCCTTTTTCAGCAGCCTGTTAGTCCGCCCGTAGCGCCACGATCGGGTCCAGTCGAGCGGCCCGGCGCGCAGGGTAGGCCCCGAAGAAGATGCCGATGGCTGCCGAGACCCCGAACGCTATCAGGATTGCCACCGGCGAGATCGCCGTCGGCCACCCGGTGGCACGGGCGAAGAGAACACCCCCCGCGATCCCAACCAGACTGCCGACGACCCCTCCCGCGAGGCTCAGGGTGGTGGCCTCGAGGATGAACTGCAGCAGAATGTCCCGGCGGCGGGCGCCAACGGCCCGACGCACGCCAATTTCCCGCGTCCGCTCCCGCACAGAGATCACCATCATCGCCAGGATCCCGATGCCGCCGACGAAGAGGGAGACGCCGGCGATGCTCGCCAAGAGCAGGCTGAAGGTCTGGCTCGTCTCTCGCGCCGCGTCGAGGATCTCCGTCTGCGTCTGCAGGGTGAAGTCCTCAGGCTGTCCCGCCTTGATTCGGTGCCGCTCCCGAAGCAGTTGTGCCACCTGACGGGCGGCGGTGCCCATGGCCCGCTCGTCCTTGGCCTGAATGTACAGACTGCTCAGAAATGTCAAGTTGAAGAGCCGTCGGAGTGCCGTGCTGATCGGAATCAAGACCTGATCGTCCTCGTCGATCCCCGCGTAGTTCACCCCCTTTGGCTCCAGGACCCCAATCACCTCGAAGGGAACGTTGTTGATGCGGAGCGTCTCACCCATCAGGTTTCGTGCCACACCCAGATTCGTCAGGACCGTCTGCCCGACAACGGCCACCCGCTGGGCCCCCTGCACCTCATCGGCGTCGAAAAAGCGGCCCACGATGGTCCGGAACTCGCGGACTGCGGGGAAGTCCGCCGAGGTGCCGACGACACTGGTGTTGGTGGTGCCAGTGCCGAATTTCACCGCGAGTTTCCGGCTTTGGATCGGAGCGACCCGGGCGACGGCCGGGCACTCTTCGCTGATTGCCCTGGTGTCACGAAGGTCCAGGGTCGTCACGTTGCCGACAAGCTGCGGCCGACCGGCGACATTCTTGAGTTGGCCCGCGCTCACGATGAGAATGTTCGTGCCGAGCCCCTGGATCTTCCCCAGGACCTCCCGCTTGGCGCCTTCCCCCACGGCGAGCATCACGATGACGGCGGCCACCCCCACGACGATCCCGACGATGGCCAGCAGCGCCCGGAGCTTGTGCGCCGTCACCGCCTTCAAAGCAATTCGCGAGCCCTTGAGCACATGCATCGGCAACCTTACAAGAGCGGCATTGAGAGCACCGTTCTATTTCCCGCTAACCTCGCAGGGCTTCCACAGGATGCAGCCTCGCGGCCTTCCGGGCAGGCTGGACGCCGAAAACCAAGCCAACGATCCCCGCGAAGACCACCGCACCGATGATCGCGGGCCACGACAGGGCCGCTGGCCAGCCCAACAGGCGCGAGGCGAGCAGGGCGCCGGCCAGCCCCACGAGGACGCCGACCGAGCCGCCAGTCGCGGTCACCACCCCGGCCTCCAGGACGAATTGCAGCAGAATGTCTCGGCGCCGGGCACCCACCGCGCGGCGGAGCCCGATCTCCTTCGTCCGCTCGCTCACGGAGATCAGCATGATGTTCATGACGATGAAGCCACCAACCAAGAGGGAGAGGGCGGCAACGATGGACAGAAAGAGCGTGAGGGTTTGGGACGTCCCGGTGAGGACGCCCAGCATCTGCTCCGCGATCCGAACGCTGAAGTCATCGGGCATCCCTGCCGCGATGTGATGCCGCTGATGAAGGAGCTGCTTCACACGGTCGGCGGCCCCTCGCACGTGCTCGCGTCCGTTGATCTGGACGACCAGCTGCGTCAGGTTGGTGAGGTTGAAGAGGCGGCGGGCCGCCGTGGCCTGGGGGATGAGGATACGATCGTCCAGGTTCCCGCCTCCCGGACTGGCCCCCATCTTCTTCTGGAGGCCGATCACCTTGAACGGTACGTTCTCGATGCGGATGGTCTGCTCCAACGGGTCAGCGTCCCCGAACAATGCCATGGCCGTGTCTTGCCCTAATACGGCCACCCGGGCGGCGGCGGATTGTTCCTCCGCACCGAAGAACTCGCCCCGGGACACGGGCGTCGGACGAATGGTCGGATAGTTCGGCGTCACCCCCCAGATCATCGTCGTGGTGGACTGCCCGCCGAACTTGACGGATACCCCCTGCTTCGATTGGACCAGGGCGACATCCTGGACGTTCGGCACCTCGGCATGGATCGCCTGGGCATCCTCGGCCGTCAGGGTGGCTGGTACGGCATCCACACTGCCCAGCCCCCGCGTCATCCCACCCCCCGGGATCACCATGACGGCGCCGAAGGCGCTCAGGTTCTCCATCTTTTGCATGACCTGGACCTTGGCCCCCTGACCCACAGAGACGATGACGGTGAGGGCGGTGATCCCGATGAGGACCCCCACCATCATGAAGAAGGTGCGGAGCTTGTTCGCCGTCAGCCCCTTGACGCTGACCCGGACCGTGCTGATGATCTTCATGCCCGCCCCCCTGCGGCCGCCGCGAATGGCGCCCCATCTGGCCGGCTCTCCTGGACAACCTGCCCGTCCTGGAGATGGATGATCCGCTCGGCATGCGTGGCGATGTCTGGCTCGTGCGTCACCAGGACAATCGTGCGACCCTGCCGGTGGAGGTCGCGAAACAGGGCCATGACTTCCTCGCCGGCCTTGGTGTCCAGGTTCCCGGTCGGTTCGTCGGCCATCAGGATGGCGGGATCGGTGACCAGCGCCCGCGCGATGGCCACCCGCTGCTGCTGCCCTCCGGAGAGTTCCGTCGGCTTGTGGCGGGTCCGGTCCGCCAATCCCACGCTCGCCAGCGCCGCCAGCGCTTTCGCTTTGACGCCTCCCTCTTCGCGGTAGATGAGTGGGAGCTCCACATTCTCCAGCGCCGTGGCCCGGGGCAGCAGATTGAAACTCTGGAAGACGAACCCGATCTTCCGGTTGCGGACGGTCGAGAGGGCGTCGTCATCGAGGCCGGCTACCTCTTGACCATCAAGCTGGTACGAGCCCCCGGTGGGCGTGTCGAGACAGCCCATCAGGTTCATCAGGGTAGACTTGCCACACCCGGACGGCCCCATGATGGCCACAAACTCCCCCTTCCGGATGTGCACGGAGATGCCGCGCACCGCCGGCACCTCGACCCCGCCCATCTGGTAGGTCTTCTGGATTCCATCCATCTGAATCATTGTCGGACACTCCCTTCCCCCATCGGTCATTTCGCCCCCGGCGGCAGGGTCCCCTTGGTCGGGACCTTCCCGTTCTCGAGTTCGCCCACGACCACCCGTTCGCCTTCCTTGAGCCCGCTCAGGACCTCGGTGTAGGTCTTGTCCTTCCATCCCGTCTTGACCGCACGACGCACCAATCGGTCCCCCTCTTGGACAACGACCACCCGGTCCCCTTCCTCGCGACGGACCGCCTGGTTGGGAATGGCTAGCACCTTGTCGCGCTTGGCCACCGTGATGGTCGTGTTGGCGGTCATGTCCGGCCGCAGGAGCCCCTCGCGATTGTCGATCGTGATCACCACGTCATACGTCACGACGTTCTGCTGGATCAGCGCCTTGGGGTAAATGGCCGTGACTTTGCCGGTGAACTCTCGGTCGGGGTAGGCGTCCACGCTGAAGGTCGCCTCGTGGCCCACCCGGACCTTGCCGATGTCGGTCTCGTCCACGTAGGCGTCCACTTGGAGTCGGGTGAGATCAATGATGGTGACGAAGGTGGGGGCCTGCGCCGCGGCGCTGCCCGAAGTCACCGTCTCGCCCTGCTGGGTCGAGACCGAGGCCACCACGCCGCCCATCGGCGCCGTGATCGTCGCGTACCCCAGGTTCGCCTCGGCGATCCGAAGTGCTGCCCGCGCCTGCTGGACCTGGGCCTCGGCGTACTGGCCATCCTCCAATGTGTACTTCTCCCGAATGAGGCTGAGCTGCTCCCGTGCCGAACGAACCTGCGCCACCGCCACGTCATAGTCCCGGGCGGCGGTGTCCACCTGCTGCAGCGCGACGCCGCCGTCCTGGTAGAGCTGCCGATACCGGTCGAGGTTGGCCTTGGTCAGGAGCTGGTTTGCCTCGGCTTGACGCAGGGCGGCCTCGGCCGTCTGTAGTTCCTGGGTACGAGCCCCGTTTCTCACCGTGGCCAGCTTGGCCTCGGCCGCAGCGAGGTCCGCCCGGGCTTTCTCCACCGCGGCCCGGAGGTCGTCCTGCTCCAACCGGGCGATCGCCTGGCCGGCCTTGACGCGGTCCCCGACCTGCACCGCAAGTTGGTCCACGCGGCCGGGAATCCGGGAGCCCACCTTCACCTCGGCCCCCACCATGGCCTTGACGGTGCCTGTTGCCGTCACCGTGGCGCTGAGGTCACGGCGCGTGACCGGGGCGAGTGCAGGACCCGTGGTTACCGTTGGGCGCATGAGGCCATACCATCCGGCGGCTCCCGCCAGGACGAGCATCAGGGCGATCCCGCTGATCCATGCCAGTTTTCGTCCTCTTCCCATCGTCCCAACTCTCTTCTCTGTGCGACCGGTGGCCCCTTCCAGCTGGAGCACCGCAACTGCATCGGAGGCCATCTCACGCGGCATGCCGCTCCCTCCCACTCGTCCCCGTTACCGGTTCCCCTCTGTTCACATGTCCGTCAGGTCACGGCGCATTGCCTCAAACTCGTCCCGGGTAATCTCGCCCTTGGCATAGCGGGTCCGGAGGATCTCCATGGCCGAATCCTGGGGAGGTTCGCTTGTCCGAAAGGGACGGCGCATCACGCCGACCGCCAGCGCGACCAGTGCGCCCAGGAAGACTAGCATCACCAACGGCCCCAGGAACCCCATCCCTGGGCCTCAAGACCACGGCCCGTTACCCCACCACATTCCGTGCATTGTCTTATTCTCCTGCTACGTCGCCGGTTGATCGGGACTGTCCGACGCGAGCGCCGCCGCCTTGCGGGAGGCTGACGCCACAAGGGATTCCGGTGTCTCCGGCGTCGGGCCATCTGCGACACGGCCCCCGCCCGTTCAGCACACCCTGGCCGAACCGCATCCGCGCCGCGAGCCGCCGGGATGGCATAGCCTTCTTCGTTCAGTGCGGCATATGCCCGGGCCTTGCACCGCCCATCCACACGGGACGGCCGGCTTCATCCCGCAGCGTCAGCACGACACCGGTCCGCTCGTTCACAATCCGGGACGCGATCAGGTGAAGGTTCCCTCCGCGATCCATCATCTTCGATCCCTCGACCATGAGGCGATCCCCGGTCCGGAGGTCCACCTTTAGCTCGGCCAGATACCAGCCCGGTCCGAGCATCACCGTGAAGCTCTCCCCCGAGGTCTCCAGGCGAAGGGTCGCGGGCCCGCTCCGCGGGACGATGTCCACTTGGTTGGCCGTCCCCGAAACCTGGACCACCGTGTTCTTGTCGAATCCCGGATTGATCGGGGAGCCCCACCGCCAACCCTGCCCCGGGGCCGCCAGACTGGGAAAAGCCACTGCCAGGGCCACGACGGCCACCGGGACGTGCAGGAGATGTCTTCGCGGTCGGCCTATTCTTCGAGTCAGACGCCCGCCCAGCACGCGTGTCGCTCGCGTCAGACCACTCCGACCCCCCTCAGATGCGAGGCCCGCAAGGATCGCGAGCCAGGTGGCGGCCCACAGGATCGCCTCGATCCATTCGCCGATCCATCGTGCTTCCGTGCTGAGCCATTCCATCGCCGCCACCCCTTTCCGCTGCTTCTTAGTCATCCTTGCCGGCCGTCACCCCAGGGGAGGTTCCCCTCCCCTCCAGCGGGTGGTGTGGCTACCAGCGGGGGCCGACGCCCATCCGCGGGCCCATCCCCATGCGGCCCATTCCCATCCCGGGACCGAAGCCCTGCCCAGGGCCAAACCCAGGCCCCATGCCTGGCCCGAAGGCTGGCATCTGCGCCCGCTGCTCGGGGGTAAGCACCTCGGCCACCGCCATCCGCGCCGCCAGGGCCTTCTCCTGCATCTGGGCCTGGAGGGCGGTCATCTCTTTCTGCTTCGCCACAATCTTCGCCTGATCCAGGACCGGCTCCCGGAAGAGTGCCTGCATCTCTGTCCGCTTCGTGACCATCTCCGTCCGGACCGTGGCCATATCGGCGAACCGGTCGCTCCGGATCTTCTGGATCTTCGCGGCCTGCTCGGCGCTG
>Ga0316622_100000746_pt1 | contig 19838 bp, 18 predicted proteins | sample OWC_Aug_OW2_C1_D_FD_207646 | JGI IMG/M metagenome (GOLD analysis project Ga0316622, IMG submission 207646) | Wetland soil microbial communities from Old Woman Creek delta, Ohio, United States - OWC_Aug_OW2_C1_D5_C | ecosystem: Environmental > Terrestrial > Soil > Wetlands | place: USA: Ohio... | reverse complement strand
GTTCACCTTGACGCGGACCGACATCCCCGGGAAAGGGTTTCTGACGCTGGCGGCCATCTTGCCCGTCATCTCGCCGCCCTTCGTCAGCGCCCTCTCCATCATCCTGCTCTTCGGTAACAACGGCCTGATCACCCGGCAACTCCTGGGGTTGCAGGATTTCGCGATCTACGGGCTGCGCGGGCTTCTGCTGTCTCAGGTGTTCACGTTCTTCCCCGTGGCCTACCTCACGCTGCGGGGTATCCTGGAGTCCCTGGGCGGCACGCTGGAGGATGCGGCCATGAACTTGGGGGCGACCCGCTGGAAAGCGTTCCGGCGCGTGACGCTGCCCTTGTGTCTGCCCGGGCTTGCCAGCGCTTTCCTGGTCCTCTTCATCGAGTCCATCGCGGACTTCGGCAACCCCCTCATCCTTGGCGGGAGCGGCTTCCCCGTCCTCTCCGTCCAGGTGTACCTCCAGGTTACCGGCATGTACGACTTGCCCGGTGGCGCCGCCCTGGCCGTGATTCTCTTGGTCCCTTCGGTGACCACCTTCCTTGTCCAGCGCTACTGGGTCGCGCGCAAGAGGTACGTCACGGTCACCGGCAAACCCACTCGCGCCGTCATTCGCGCCGTCAGCCCTGGGATGCAGTGGACTCTATTCGCGGCGTGCGCCGCCGTGGCGCTCTTCGTCCTGCTCTTCTACGCCACGATCGTGGTGGGCGCCTTTTCCCGAGCCTGGGGCGCCGACCACAGCCTCACGTTGCGGAATTTCGGCTACGTGTTCGGCGTGGGGGCGCAGGCCATCAAGGACACCCTGATCATTGCCGTGACGTCGAGCCCTCTCGCCGGCCTCCTGGGCATGGCCATCGCGTTCCTGGTCAGCCGCCGGCGCTTCCCGGGTCGGCAGGCCATGGAATTCATCTCCATCTTGAACTTTGCGGTGCCGGGCACCGTGATCGGCATCGGCTATATCCTGGCGTTCAACCAGCGCCCGCTCCTCCTCACGGGAACCGCGCTGATCCTCATCACCAACTTCCTGTTCCGCTACATCCCCGTCGGCATCCAGTCGGGCATGGCGGGCCTCCGCCAGATCGACCCCAGCATCGAGGAGGCAGCCACCAATTTGGGGGCGTCGAGCCAGGTCACGTTCCGGCGGATCACCCTGCCCCTGTTGGTGCCGGCGTTCTTCTCCGGCCTCGTGTTCTCTTTCGTGCGCGCCATGACCGCCATCAGCGCGGCGGTCTTCCTGGTGTCGGCGGATTGGAACCTGATGACCGTCCAGATCCTTTCCCAAACGGAGGCCGGTCGTCTGGGGGCAGCGGCCGCCTTCAGCGTCCTTTTGATTCTGATCATCCTGCTGGCCATCGGCGTCATTCGACTGATCCTCGGCCAACTGTTCGAGTACCGATACGAGGCCGCCTTTGGTTAGGACGCGACTCTATCCACAGATTACGCAGATTGCACAGATTTCACGGGGGGTCTTTCCGGAAAAATCTGCGTGGATCTGCGTAATCTGCGGATAAAATACGTCCTGAGTTTTCCGGAAGCGGGTGAGCTATGAGTGTGGTCCTGGAGAACGTGCGGAAGGTGTTCACGGATCCGGAGCGGCCGGATCGGGCGGTCACCGCCGTCGACGGCGTCAGCCTGGAGGTCAAGGAGGGAGAGCTCGTCACGTTTCTCGGCCCCTCCGGTTGCGGCAAGACGACCGCCCTCCGGATCATTGCCGGCTTCGAGAATCCGACCTCCGGGCGGGTTCTCATCGGCGGGCAGGACGTGACCCACCTGCCGCCTCACGTCCGCAACACCGCTATGGTCTTCCAAAGCTATGCCATCTTCCCGCACCTCACGGTCGCCCAGAACGTGGCCTTCGGCCTGGAGATGCGCGGCCTTTCGAGAAGTGAAATTCCCGCCAAGGTGCAGCGGACCCTGGAGCTGGTAGAGCTGGCCGGCCTGGAGCATAGGTCGCCGGAGCAGCTCTCGGGCGGCCAGCAGCAACGGGTCGCGCTGGCTCGCGCCATCATCACGGAGCCGCGCGTCCTCCTGTTCGACGAACCGCTCTCCAATCTCGACGCCAAACTCCGGGAGCAGATGCGGGGCGAGGTCCGCAGGCTGCAGCAACGTTTGGGCATCACCAGCATCTATGTGACGCACGATCAGGCCGAGGCCATGGCCTTGTCCGACCGGATCGTCGTGATGGAGGCGGGCCGCGTCCAACAGGAGGGAAAGCCCTTGGACATCTACGCCCGGCCGGCCAATCGGTTCGTGGCCGATTTCATCGGGCGCGTGAACTTCCTGGAGGGACGGGTCGTGTCCGTCGGGCCCGGTGGCGTGCGCGTGGACGTGCGCGGCCGCTCTCTCGAGGTGCCGGCCGCGAGCGTGCCGCTTGCTGTCGGGGATGCCGCAACCCTCGTCGTCCGCCCGGAGACCATTCGCCTCGCCCCGAGCGCCGGTGCGTCCTCTTTCACCGGCACGATCCGGCGTGCGACCTATCTCGGCGCCACGGTGGAATACGAGCTGGAGTGGGAGGGCGCAACGATCCTGGCCGTGATCAGTAGCCCGCTGGAGCAGGGCGTCCTGGCTGAAGGCGCCGCGACCGCCTTCGACTTTCCGCCTGCCACGGCGCACGCCCTCCCCGCAGGAAGGGATTAGGGGGCTCGCAACGCTCGTGTCGGGCCGCGCAGCGATGACAGCCGCGTAACGCACCGTCTCCCGCCGGGAACGGATGGCGCTCAAGGAGAGAGTATGGCCAAGTCCAAGGGGGAAGGATCCGCGCTGTACCTGCCCGGTTGGGATAATGACGAGCACGTGCGGATCGCTCGAAGCGAGAGCGGCGAGTTGGTCTTCCGGTTCACGGGAACTTGCGCAGGGTGTCGGGAGTCATTCCCGGACATGGAGCACACGATCCAGACGATCTCGCAGAAGACGTCCATGACGATCCCTGAAGCCACGGCCTTTTACCTTGGTTTCACGGTGGGCGTGGACAGCGTGCGCCGGTACCATCGCCTGGGCGACTTCCTGGATGACGACGAGATCCTCGACGACTTCTTCGGCGGCAAGGCAGTGGCGGGGCGGTTTCACTGACGGAAGGGCTCCAACCGTCAGGCGCGCGATGGGTTGTCTGTCTCGGTCGAGTGCTCCGACAGCGAACGACGGTCACCCCAGGAGGTTCCAGTTCCCCTAGCAGGTTGCCGAAATCCCGTTTTTCCCCAGGCTGCTCAAAAAGGTCCAGATGTCCCGCGACTTCGCGGGACGGCGTGCGATGGGCGGGGTACCCACCGCAGGTGGGTCCAGGCGTACTCCAGGTACGCCGCAGCGAGTGCCCAAGCGGACGGGGTACCCGTCCTAAGGATGGGTCCCGGCAGATGGGCCTTTTCAGCAGCCTGCGAGTGTGATGCGTCCGCCGGCCATGACAGGCACGACATCCGTCACGTCGAGTTGTGCGCACACGTCGAGGTCGGCGCCGAGGCCGATCCCCACGATGTGACGTCCCCAACCGGTCTCGCGGAGCAAGCCCGGCAGGTCGGACGCATAGCGCGCCCAGAGCACCTGACTGGCTCGGGCCCCATCCCCCAGCGCCACCGACGTCCGCTCCGCCCCGAGACCGTCCACAACCGCGCCCGCGCAGACCGCGTCTTCCAGCGAGAAAATGCCCTCATAACCGGAGCAGACGATGAGGGCGTCCTCACCCCGGCCGAGAAGCCAGCGTCCGATGGCGGCGCGGTTGAGCAAGGCCCCGATGGCGACGGACCGCCCTTCTTCAACGGCGCGCAGAGTCTTGGTGCCGTTCGACGTGGTCAAGATGACATCGCGGTCGCGGACGGCTTCCGGCGTGAACTCTCGAGGCGAGTTGCCCAAGTCGAAGCCGGGGAGGCGCCGCCCGCCGCGCTCCCCGGCGAGCAGCGCGCCTGGGGCGGACTCCCGAGCGCGGCGGGCCTCCTCCACGCTGGCGACAGGAGAGACGGACCGGGCCCCGTGCCGAAACGCGGTCACGATGCTCGTCGTCGCGCGTATCACATCGATCACGACCGCGACGCGCTGAGGCCGAGCGCGGGCGTCCAGCTCGCGCGGGAGGAAGAGAACGTCGAGGTGCATCTGGTCAGGGGTTGGGCATGCGGATCATCGTTCGAGTCTGAAGAGCAGCTTCTGCTTGCCGATTTCGATCTCGTCCCCGTGCTTCAGCAGATGTTCGGTGATCTTCTCGCCGTTCACCCGCGTCCCTGCGAGGCCGGACAGATGTTGAATCTTGAACTGGCCATCTTTGGCGCGCACGATCTTGGCGTGTACCTTGCCAACAAACATCCCGGATAGCTGGATCTGGCAGCCAGCGCCGCTGCCTAGCTTCACCTCGTCCTCTTCCAGCGGGAACTTCTTCAGATCGGGCAGGATCAGCCGCGGGCGCAGCGTGGTTGCGGCCGCCTCGGCGCGGGCCCCTTGCCGCCCACCCATGGCCTGCGCGACGGCCGCGGCATCGATGTACATGGTTTTCTGCCCAACGTCTTGGATGGGCTCGACGCGGGCCTGGGCCTCCGCATCCTTGGGGACTCGGTACACCAACCGATGCTTCACGATCGCGATCTCATCCCCATCCCGAAGCTCGTACTCCTCAATCCTCTGCCCTCGGACAAAGGTCCCGTTGGCGCTGCCGAGGTCCTCGAGGACCACCTTGTTTCCCTTGACTCGAATCACCGCATGTCGGCGGGAGACACCGGCGTTGTCGATGGCGATCGTATTCCCCGCAGTCCGACCGATTGTCACCTCGCCGGCTGCCAGCGAAAACACGCCCAGTTGCTTGTCCCCGAGCAAGAGCGCGACCTCGGGGATGGGGCCCTTGAGGGCCGGCGAGGATTGAGCGGCCGGCGGCGCCGGCGCTTCCGCGACGACGTGCGTCGTGTCCATCGGGCTCTCCAACTCCAAGGGCGCCGCCTCGGATTCCACGCTCGGGGGCGGCTCTTCTATTGGTACGTCAGCCATCGGCAGGAAAGAGGGGGGAGCGCCGGCCTCGATCGCGAGAGGCTCCTCCCGAATCTCCTCGGGCAACTCCGCGGGTAGTTCCTCGGGCAACTCCGCGGGCGGCACCTCCAGCACGGGGGTGACCTCCATCTCCTCGTCCCGGACCCTGGCGGCGACCTTGAGGAATACCTCGACCAGGCGACCTCGGGTCTCCGGTGTGACCAGGATCACGTCACCGGCCGGCCCGACCCGGGTTTCCTCGTACACATCCAACGCCACGCCATCCGCGCGGCTCCGTGCGTAGGCCTCCAGCTCCTCCACCGGCGTCGGCGCCCCGGAGGCGGCGGAAGCGGACGCGAGGAAGTTCGCCACGGGTCGACCCTTGGTGCAGAGCGAGAGGGCCCATTCGCCTCCGGACCGAAGAGCCAGGATCTGGTCCGTCTGGCGCTCCGCGAGCGTCTCCAAGACCTCCGAGATATCAACGAGGCTCGTCTTGAACGCCAGCGCGGGCTGATGTCGAAACAGGACCATCAGGCCGAGCAGCAATCGCTTGTCAGCCACGAAGAAGGACAGCGGCGACTGGGGGCGTTCCGCGTAGGCGGTGAAGAACTCGTGAATCTCCGAAAACGCACAGGCCTCGCCCACCACGCGTCCGGCACCGTAGGGGGAGCCGTTGACGACGAAGAGTACGCGCGCCTCGTCGGGGTGATCGTGCAGGAAATATCCATCCCGGATTCGGCGCTCCTGGGTAATCTTGGTAAAGAGCGCATCGAATTTGTCCAAGGGGCACTGCTTGGCATCCAGGAGTGTTGCCGTCGCTGGGAATCTGGGACTCGGCATCGCGCCTCCTTGCCTCCGGATGAATCCGACCTCGTCGGGCCACACCCGGCGGCCCACCACTCCGTTTTCGAGCCAGCCTCGACGCGAACCGCGTCCGTGCGTCGCCACGAGCTTCGGAACGGAGACTCAATCCTTGGGGCGGACTTCCATCGCCTCCATCGGATGGCTGGTGTGGACCGTCCCACCCCTCCGACCGAGGCGCATCGGGACGACCACCGGCCGCCCGCCGCCACCTATGCCTGCTCCTCGGACACCTCCACTTCGATCAGGACATCGTCGTCCGGGCGCCGGCCGCCCGGGTCTTTCCGCTCCGCGCTGGCTCGCGGCCAGCGTCATGATCTGCCGATGGAGTTCTTCAACGCTCGCTTCAGCCATGCGAACACGCCTCGGCCTTCGGCCGCTGCGGCCACCCGCGTTCCCCGGCGATGCCCCGGCTCGACCTCGTCTCCGGCCTGGGCCTGGAGAACGAGGACGGTGATGTTGTCGTCGCCCCCCTTGGAGTTGGCGCGATCCACCAGCGCTTGGCACGCCTGGTCCAAATCGTCGGCATGGTCCCGGACGGCCGCCACAATCTCCTCGTCGTCCAGGAGATCCGACAGGCCGTCGGAGCAGAGAAGCAGGACGTCCCCGGGACGGGCCGGCTCCTCGGTGAGGTCCACGTCGACGCCCTCCTTGAGCCCAAGCGCGCGTGTGATCATGTGCCGATATTGCGATTGGTGGGCCTCCGCCGCCGACATCATGCCGTTGTCCACCTGCTGCTGCACGAACGAATGGTCTCGGGAGACCTGGACGATGTGGTCCCGCCGGATCCGGTAGATGCGGCTGTCTCCGACATGCGCCAGCACAAACCTGTCGCCTTGCGCCAGGACCGCGACCACCGTGGTCCCCATGCCGGCGTACTCGCGGCGGTCTTTCGCTGCGTCGAAAATGATCCGGTTCGCCAGCCGGATGCTGCTCAGGAGGAAATTCGCCTCCGGCGAACCCTCGGCGGCGGCCGGCCCCACCATCGCCGTGTCGGCACCGCTCAAATACTTCCCCATCCATTCCTGGATGGTTTCCACGGCCAAACGACTGGCCACCTCGCCCGCCGCGTGTCCGCCCATGCCGTCCGCCACGACGTAGAGACCGAGGGCCGGATCGAGGCAGAATCGGTCCTCGTTGCCCTGTCGCTTTTGCCCAACGTCTGTCTTGGCCGCTGCGACATAGCGCAAGCGCATAAGGCGTTATCCTTGTGACGATCCAGACCCGCCCGCAGCGCGGCGCCCGGCGACGGATGCTGCATCCGCGGCCCACTCGGTTTCCATCCGCTCTCGCAACTCCGCGAGGGAACTCACACAGCAGTCGGCATGTGCCGATTCTGTGATGGTCGCGCTGCGCAGCAAAACCGTCCGCGCTCCAGCGCGCCGGCCGGACAGCATGTCGAACTCGAAGTCGCCCACGAACAGCACGTCGGCCGGCTCGACATTCATCCTGCGGCACGCCAGCCACACCGGGTCCGGCGCCGGCTTGGGCGGCGCGTCTTCGCGGGTCACCACCGCGTCGAAGTTCAGACCGAGGCGGGCCAAGACCAACTCCACACTCTTTCGGCTGTTGCGAGTCACCAGGCCGCGCCGAAGGTGGCGAGCCTCCATCCACGCCAGAAACGGCAGGATGCCGTCCATCGGCTCGGCCGTCAGGGCGGCGGCCGTCTCGTGCCGCTCCAGGATCTCTTCAGCGCGACGCCGCTCGGACGGCGGAAGGCCGTCCATCCGCTCCAGGATAAACCCCTCGGTATTCCCGAAAATCTCCCGCTTGATCGCCGGGAAATCCAAGCGCTGGTGGACGACGACTCCGTCCATATCGAACAGCACGCCGCGGATCGCCATCACCACCCCGATTTCGCCTGGCGTCACGCCACGAGCGCACAGACACCCGTGTACCCGAAATACAGACCAAAACCCAAGAGAAACGTGGCGCAGGCGGCGACCAATCCGCGGTAGGTCCGGTCGGTCAGCAACCGGTGTCCGAGCACCAGACTGAGGCTGACGGCCCCGTACCACGCCAGATCCGACAGAATGTGCCCACAGTAGAAGGCCACCAGCCCGACCGTCCCAAGCTTGAGCGACAGCGCGATGTAGCCCAGGCCGATCGTCGCCCACCACACCGCCCAGTACGGATTGGAGAGGCTGGTGAGGATGCCGGCCAGCACCGGATGCCGTCGACGTTCCCCGCGGTCGGCCGCCGTGCTCAGGCTGAGCCCCCCCACGCTGCGAAACATGCCCCAGGCCATCCAGACGAGGACGGCGCCACCCAGCATCCCGATCCAACCGACGACGGAATTCCGCACCAGGAGCTTCCCCAGCCCCAGGACGACGGCGACCACCAGGCACACTTCCAGAATCCCGTGGCCGAGGACGATGAGCGGCCCCACGAGAGCGCCCCGCATCAACTGCAACCGGTCCGGCTGTCCAGAGGCCTGGCCCCCTGGATCGCCAAAGCGGCGGGCCGATCCACTGGGCCTCAGGCGCGCGGCGGTCTCTCCGATCGTGATGCTGAGGACCGGACCGGGCATCATGGCCCCAGAGAGGCCGACCAGAAACGACGTGAGGGCGATACCGACGGCTGTCTCCACGTCCCAGCTCTCACAAAGACACGATTCGGGCCAACCTCGGCCAGGTCACGTAATGTATAGCTACAATCTTTGGAGGGTGCAAGGAAATTCCCGGTCCGACGCGAGGTTCGGACGCGCGGACGGAAGCATGGGAGAACGGGGATCGGTGCTAGCTGGCGGAGATAGCGATGATGAGAACGCCCTTCTGATGTGACGGCCCACCGACCAGAACGGTGGAACCGCGACGCAGCCGCACGACGGTATTCACCGGCGCCTTCCCGTCCGACAGCAGGACGCGCACGGTGAGGCTATACTGCCCGTCCGTGATGGTCGTGGGCGTAATCTCCAGCCAGCGGTTATCCGGCAGGGCGGTGCGCCACATTTGATTCAACGCGACTGAACCTTTCGGCGCGTCCAAGAGCTCGTACATGGAATACCGAAACGTCTTCTTCAGATTCTCGGCCAGGCTGCCCAGACGGCTGTCCACCCCGCCTTCCTGGTTTGCGGCGTAGATGACCTGCGCCTGCAGGGAGACCGTCTGCCCCCACGCGGAGCCTGGAAGGGTGACAACGCTGCTGAGGAAACTTGCCACGAGATAGCACAGAACCAAGACCCGGCCGAGGAATGCATGTGAAGATCGCACGCGGTCGCCCCCTAGGTTGAGGTATCTTCGAAGACCCAGATCACTTTGATCGAAGTGCCTGGTGCTTGGAACACCATCACCGAGGCGTCTTCCTCCACATCCACCGATAGGATCTCGACACCGTTTCGGCCCGTGGTTCCAGAGAGGCCCCACATCTGCATTTGGGAGAGCGTCAGGCCGATTATGAGTAGTATGGCTGTGAAGGCGGAGGCCAGGCTCAAACGCGGATGGTCCCACATGACCTCGCGCAGCCCGGGCCTGACCGCTCGCGCCGCGATGGCTCGGCCATGGTCGATGCGGCGATTCACCTCGGGCAGGAAAGCCGCGGCCTCTTTGGAGGTCAAGCTCACGCGGGGCACACCCCGCAGGGCGGCGGTCGCCCGTTGGTAGGCTTCTACCTCGCGCCGACACGCTGGGCAAGCCTCCACAGCGGAGGCCAAGCGGACCCGTTCGGCAGGCCGAAGCTCCCCGGCCGCGAAAGCGGCCAAGCGTCGCCCACCGTCTCCAAGCGTGTGCAGCCAATGCGCGCGTCTCACGCCGATCACCCTTCAGCGCAGATCGTCCAAGTTGGGTCGCAGCACCTTCTGCAGCTTTCGCCGCGCGTAGAACAGCCTCGACATGACGGTCCCGAGGCTGCAGCCGACGGCTCGGGCGATCTCTTCGTAGCTCAGCCCCTCGATCTCGCGCAGGATCAGCACCGCCCGATGCGCCGGCGGTAGCGCCTGGATTCCGCGGCTGAGCAAAGATCGCACCTGTCGAGTCCCGAGCGCGGTCTCGGGGTCGTCCGGCGCCGCCAGGTTTTGTCCCCCATCTTCCGGCACGGCCAGACGATCGTCATACGTGGTCGGATCGCCGCGCCGGCGGCGACGCAGGCAGTCAATGGCCAGATTCACGACGATCCGATGCATCCATGTAGTGAAGCTGGCCTCACCTTTAAAACCCGATAGAGAGGCAAATGCCTTGGCGAAAGCCTCTTGCGCCACGTCGAGGGCGTCTTCGCGGTTCCGAACAACTTGGTAGGCCAGGTTGAAAATGCGATCCTGATGGCGTTGGACAAGCGCGCCGAACGCCTCCCGGTCCCCGCGCGTGGCCCGCGCCACCAGTGACCGGTCATCGGCCCGCTCCTCAGGACCCGGCATTCCACATGACCTTAGACGTTGCAAGGCAGCGATTATTCGAGCCGGAGGGATGCTATCACCGTCAAACACCAGGGCGCAAGGGGATTTCGGGTCGGCAGCGAGGAGCCGGATCCCATCCCGCGCGTCTTCTCAGGGCCGTCATCGCTCGAACGCGGTGGCCTGGACACTCGAAATGAGCACTTCGGAGCACTTCGGGATTGACAGGCATCCGCGTCACCGCTACTTTGGGGCGGCTTTGCCTTGGCTCGCCGAGCCGTCGCAGGTGCTTGCCGTCCGGAAAAATGGAGGATTACTCATGGGGTTCCGCGGCGTTTCCCAACACATCTCGCGGCAGCGTCTCTGCCTTGCCGTTGTGTCACTCGTGTGGCTGGCAGGGTGCGCCGGAACCGAAACGGCGCCGTCCGGCTCGCCCTCCGGCTTCAACTGGCGCCAGTTCCAGGGAACGACGCTTCGACTCCTGCTCACCAACACACCGTGGCAGGGGGCGATCGTGAAGTATGTTCCCGAGTTCACGGAGCTTACCGGCATCCAGGTGAAGGTTGACGTGCTCTCCCAGGACCAGCTCTGGAAGACGCTGGAGACAGACCTGAAAACGCCCGGACGCGTGGACGTGTTCGCCGTGATACCCAACCTGGACGGGCTCCACTACATGAACGCCGGATACACCCAACCGGTTAATGAGTACCTCCGCAATCCCAGACTTACCCCGGCGAACTACGCCTGGGAGGACTTTTTCCCCAAATTCCGGGAAGCGATGCAGGTCAGAGGAGCCATCCTGGGGCCCCCTGTCATGGCCGAGAACATGGCGCTTCTCTATCGCAAAGATATCTTCAGCAAGTATCAGGTGGCACTTCCTCGCACCCTTGACGAACTGGAAGCGGCTGCCCGCTTCCTCCACAAGAAAGCGATGAGCCCGCAAGGCGCGCCGGGCGTGGGACTCGTGAGTCGCGGCCAGGGGCCCACCGCAACCGCCCTCTATGCCAGCTTGCTCCACTCCTTCGGAGGCACGTGGCTGGATGGTCGAGGTCGGCCGACTCTGAACGGACCGCAGAGTCTTGAGGCGCTGCAGTGGATGAACCGAGTTCTCGGCCAGTTTGCGCCTCCGGATGTGTCCCGGTTCGGCTGGCAGGAGGCATCGGCGCTCTTCCTCGAAGGTCGCGCAGCCATGTATATCGAAGGCAGCTCGATCTATCCGCTCATCGAAGAGCGCAACTCTCGGATCGCGGAACAGGTCGGCTACGCGCAATTCCCGTCCGGTCCGGCCGGTTTCGGCGCCACCGTAGCCGTACGGGGCTTGGCTATCGCAAAGCAGAGCGCCGCCCCGGAGGCGGCATGGCTGTTCATGGAATGGGCCAGCGGTCCCGAGATGGTCCGCAAGGCCCTGATGCACGGCGTCCTCGTCGCGCGGGAGTCCACCTGGAAGGACCGCGTGGCCCGGAGCGAGGTGCCGCCGGATCTCGCCGAATCCCTCCAGCAGGCCGGTCGGACAGGCCGCGTCGACTGGCTACCCCCTCTGGTTGCCGTCACCTCGGCGCGAGAAGTCGTGGGCCGGATCATCACGGCGGCCCTGCAGGGTGGGAACATCCGCGATGCGGCGGACCGCGCGAACCGGGAGCTGGAGGAGATCATTTCCAAGACCGAAGGCGCGCCAGCCACACCCCGGCGGTAACGTCCGCCATCGCTAATCCCGACCAGAGCCGATTGGTGCACAAACAGCTGCCGCCTTGGTCCGCGCCGGCTCGCTCTCCTAGTCAGAATTGCCCCAGCCAGAATGTACTTGACACGCCAATCTGCTTTGTATATACAAATCTACACGTCGACTATACAAACGCATCCCACGACTCGTCGAGAGGTCTGCGGGCGCCGCTCGCTGCAGGTGCCTCTCGTTTCGTCCATGCATTGAAGACACACTGGCCTATGAACGCTTTCGCTGGCGTGAACTCCAGACGGGGACGCCCGAGCGCCGTCTTGCTCGACCGCGAGTCGAAGGTGCCCTTGTACCGGCAGATCGAGGAGCACGTGCGGGGGATGCTCGTCCGTAAAGCAGCTCCCGATGGTCCGGTCTTCACGGAGCAGGAGCTCGCACGGAGCTTCGGGGTCAGCCGCATGACGGTGCGTCAGGCGATCACGGGTCTGGTTGCGGAGGGCAAGCTTGCCCGGGTGCGCGGGGTCGGCACCCTCCGCATCTCTGCCGGCGTCACCGAGTCGCTCGAGCGCGTGCGGGATCACTTCGTGGATTGGGAGTCGGAGGGGCGGTCGGTGTCCCTCCAGAACCTGGACTTCGCCCAGGTGGAAGCGGGATCTGATGTCGCTCGACGCTTAGGAATCCCCGAGCGCACGGAGGTGTTACGCCTCATTCGCCTGTGGCTGGTCGACGGCGTACCCATTGGGCTCGTCTACTTCTATCTCCATCCGTCCATTGCCCGTGCGCTGTCTCGCTCGGACGTCGAGAACACCCATGTGCGTGTGGCGGTGTCGAAGTGCCTGAAGGTCCCGATGCGGGGCGAGCAAGTGGAGATCGAGGCGGGGGTCGCGAGCCGCGTCACCGCCCGTGGGCTCAAGATCCGGACCGGAGCCCCGGTGCTTATTGGACGGCTGACCCAGTTTTACGGCGACCGGCGGCGGCCTCTGGTGGTGGCGACCTGTTATTACCGGGCGGATCTCTACCGGTATTCCGTCTATGTTCCGGCCCAGGCTGGCCGGGCCGGCGCGGCGGTGCACACGCTGCGGGGCGGGCCGGTGACCATGCGAGCGGTTGCCGCCGGGCGGAGAGGCTCATCGGGGCCCGATTCGATGTAATATAGGGGCCGCGCCTCGGGGTCGGGAAGGACGGGTATGCGGGAGTCGGTCGGTCTGATCGGCATCGGCCTGGTGGGCACGGCGCTGGCGGAAAACTTGGTGGCGGCGGGCTTCGACGTGGTCGGCTTCGCCCGGAGCGCCGGCAACCGCAACGCGCTGGCGCGGCTCGGCGGACGGGCAGCGGCCTCCGCGGCGGCGGTCGGCGAGGCGGCCGAGCGAGTCATCCTCTCTCTCCCAGACTCGCCCGCCGTCGAGGCGGTCCTCCGGGGACCGGATGGCCTCCTGGCCGGCGTCTCGCGGGTGCGGCTCATCCTGGAGTACGCCGACCGGCTGGGGCAGGAACTGCCGCTGACGCGGGTGCACCAGAAAATCCTGGCGCGCGGCACGGCGGCCGGGGGTGGTGATCTCGACACGTCGGCCGTCATCCAGCAACTTCGGACACTGACTCGAGGGAGGCGTGCATGAGTGCCGGTGGACGCGAGACGTCCCGCGTCCCTCAGGTCGCGGCCCCGCCGCTGATCGAGGCCCAGGGCGTGAGCCGGTTTTACTCGACGGTCTCCGGAGAGACGGTGCATGCCCTCGACCGGGTGGACCTTCGCATCGCCGACGGGGAGTTCGTCTGCCTCGTGGGGCCGTCGGGCTGCGGGAAGAGCACCTTCCTGCGGCTGGTCGCCGGCCTCGACCCCTGCGATGGCGGCCGCCTCACGCTGGCGGGCCACCCCGTCCTCGGGTCGTCCTCGGACGTTGGAGTCGTCTTTCAGACGGCGAACCTGCTCCCCTGGTTCACCGTCATGGCCAACGTCAGCCTCCCCCTGCGTGTGGGTGCCGGGCGGGAACGCTCCACCGACACCCGGCACATCCAGGAGTTGCTGTCCATCGCCGGGATCGCCGAGTTCGCCAACAAGTACCCGTACGAGCTGTCCGGGGGCATGCAGCAACGCGCGGCGATCGTCCGGGCCCTGGCCCGTGATCCGAAAGTGCTCCTCATGGACGAACCCTTCGGCGCGCTGGACGCCCTGACCAGAGAACGTCTCAACGTGGAACTGCTTCGGATCTGGAAGGCCAGCCAGAAGACCGTCCTCCTCATCACACACAGCATCGCGGAATCCGTCTTCCTGGCGGACCGTGTCCTGGTGATGTCGGCTCGCCCGGGCCGCATCCTGCGCGAGATCCCGATTCACTTACCTCGGCCCCGCACCCTGGACGAGACGCCCGCCCACCCGGACTACGTCCCCTTAATGACCGAGATCCGTGCTCTGCTCTACAGCGAGGCAGCATGAAAACCGACGCGAGCACAGGCGCGAATGTAGCGAAACCGGCCCAGAATCGGCACACTTCGGCGGCCCGCGGACGCCGAGTCGTCATCAACGTCGGCGTCTTCGTACTCCTCGTCCTGTGTTGGATCGCAGCCGTGCGGGGCTTCGGGCTGCGCAGCTACATTCTGCCCCTCCCGGGGGACGTTCTCAAAGCGCTCTGGGCAGGGATTGCGGTGCCGATCACGGACAAGACCGGCTTCTACCTGCCCTTGTGGGTCACCCTGAGCAATTCGGCCTTGGGCTTCCTCCTTGGCTCGGCGCTCGGGCTCTCGCTGGGCTCCCTGATGGCCGAGTTCAGGCCAATTGAGACGGCGGTCATGCCCTACGCGTTCGCCCTCCAGAGCTTGCCCAAGGTGGCGATCGCCCCCCTGATCGTGATCTGGTTCGGATTCGGCAATGCCTCCAAGATCGTGATCGCCGCCACCCTCACTTTCTTCCCCATGCTCGTCAACAGTTTCACCGGGCTCCGGGCCACCGAGCCGGAGCGCATCGACCTGATGCGGACCCTGTCCGCGTCGCGCCTGGAGACGTATTTCCTCGTCAAGGTGCCCTCGGCTGCACCCTACATTTTCGCCGGCCTCGATATGGGGGCGGTCTATGCGCTGCTCGGCACCATCGTCGCCGAGTTCCTCGGGGCGCAGGCCGGCATGGGAGTGACGATCACGCAACTCCAGGCGGTCAGCGACGTGGCAGGCGTCTTCGCCTGCTTGATCGTGTTGGGCGCCACGGGTATCCTGTTGCACCTCGGCATGCGGAGCATCGAGCGGCGCGTGGTCCACTGGACGGAGCGCAGCCGCTCCTGACCGGCCGCCGGCTAAACCGGTGAGAAAGGGGGAAACCATGATGGACCGTCGGGTCGTCTTGCAGGGTGGGGCGGCGGCTGCCGCATGGATGCTGACCCATGGGCTGCCTGTGGTCGAGGCGCAGGGCGTGCGAACCGTCCGCTTTGGCGTCGGCCTCAAGTCGGTGATGCCGATCGTCATCAACCTCTTGATCGGCGAGTCGCTGGGGTACAACAAGGCCGAGGGATTTCAGATGGATCTCAAGTCCCTCGGCACCAACGGAAACGTGCAGATCGCGCTCGACAAGGGAGACATCGACTTCGGAGTCGGCGTCCTCAGCTTCCAGCTCCCCATGTATGCGAAGGGCGAATTGCCGCCCGTGGTCAATTTTTACGAGTACACGTACCCGTACAAGTGGGATATCGCGGTGAAGCCGGGCTCGCCTCTGCAGCGATACGAGGATCTCAAGGGCAAGAAGATCGGCGTGTCCGACATGGGGGCCACGGACTATCCGGTGACGCGCTCGGTCTTTCGCAACTTGGGCATGGACCCGGACAAGGACATCACATGGATCGCGGTTGGCCAGGGGACGCCGGCCGGTGTGGCGTTGGAGCGCGGCGCCATCGACGCCCTGGCGTACTACGACGCCGGCTTCGGACAGATCGAGGCGGCAGGAATCTCCCTGACCTATCTGCCGCGCCCGGCCAACATCCCGCAGATCGGTGGCCAGTTCATCATGGCCAAGAAGGATTACCTCAAGGCCAATCATCAACTCGCCATCGGCCTGGGTCGGTCCGTGGCCAAGGCGTCCGAGTTCATCCTAACCAACCCCGAGGCAGGCGCCAAGGTATTCCTGCGTATGTACCCCGAGTCGGCGCCCAAGGGTAAGAGCGAAGCCGAAGGTGTCAAAGCGGTACTGACCACCATTGTGCGCCGGATCACGCTGTTCCGTCCTTACGACAAGTCGAAGAAGATCGGTTACATTCTGGAGTCAGAGATCCTAGCCGATGCCAAATTCGCCGGATTGGACTCCATCAAGGACGTGAAGCCCCTGTACACCAACGAACTGATCGACGAGATCAACAATTTCGATGTCGAGAAGGTTCGGGCGGAGGCCCGGAGTTACAAGTAGGCGACTGACGCTGCGGAGAGCGACCGCGCCCCTGCTGGATGCACCCGGCAGGGGCGCAGATGTCTGGCGCCAATACCGGGCCGGTGGGTGGCGTCGCGCGCGGAGCAGATTGCATGGAAGAGATCCGGACGGACGTGCTGGTCGCCGGGGGAGGGATGGCCGGGCTGATGGCTGCGTGGCGGGCCCAGCGCGCCGGGGCCAGCGTCGTGCTCCTGACCGGTGCCGCGGGTGCTTCGGTCCAGATGGCGGGATTCAGCACGGCGCTGGGCGAGGCGCCAGACGATCGGCCGGCGGATCTTTTCAACGACATGTTTCTCGCCGGAGGCTTCCTGAACCATCCGGCGTTGCTCGGCGCCATCGTCGCCCGCATCGGCCCGGAGACGCGGGCCCTCGAAACGCTCGGCGTGCCCTTCGAGCGAGCGAACGGGAAGCTCGCGCGTCGGCAGGCCGCGGGCGTCTCGCGGCCGCGGGCGGTTTTCAGCCGGAACATGGTGGGCGCGGCGGCGGGAAAGTTGCTACTTGATCAACTGCGCTCCACAGATACGGCGGCGCGGATTCTCCAGGGGGCATTCTTGCTCGCTCTGGAGGTGCAGGACGGTGCGGTGGGCGGCGGCCTGATCCACGTCCGCAAAACCGGAGACTGGGTCCGCGCGACCGCGCCAGCCATAGTACTGGCCACCGGCGGGGCGGGGCAGATCTTCCGGAAGACCACGAACTTTCCAGGGATCCAGGGGACCGGGTACGCGTTGGCGCTCGAAGCGGGCGCCTCGCTCGTGGACATGGAGTTCGCGTCCTACGAGCCCACGGTGGCGCTGGGGCCGCCCCCGATCGCCGGCATGGAGCTGCCCACGATGGCCTTCTCGGAGGGCGCGCGCCTTCTCAACGGGCGCGGGGACGAGTTCCTCGGAACGTCGCCGCCCCCGAGCAAGGATGTCATGTCCCGGGCCATCCTGAGCGAAGTGCGTGAGGGCCGCGGAACGCCCCTCGGTGGGGTCTACTACGACCTGCGCGCAATGCGGCCCGAGACAGCATACAGTTACGCCCAGATCCGGCGCGTGCTGGCGTCGCTCCGGCTTTCCGCGGACGCGGCCCAGATCGAGGTGCTGCCGACGCAGCATTTCCTCATGGGTGGTGTGGCCGTGGACGAATTCGGCGCGGCGGAGGTGCCCGGTCTGTACGCGGCTGGCGAGGTCTCGGGCGGCGCGCACGGCGCGCATCGGCTGGCGACCTGTGGCGGCACGGAAGCCATCGCCCTGGGCGCCATCGCGGGAACGTGTGCGGCCGAGTACGCGCGGGGTGCGCGGCGAGTTCAGCGCGAGTCGATGCAGGTCCAGCCCGAGCTGCTCTCGTCGGCGGATCCGCAAGGGCGTGCCGGACTCGCCCGGATCCAGGCGGCGCTGGAGGACGGCTGCGGACCGTTTCGGGATGCGGCCGCCCTCGAGGCGTCCCGATCTGCGCTGGAGAACCTGCGCGACGGGCTGAAAGGCGAGACCGGCAGGCCAACCTTTTTGAGCCGCGCGCTCCTCGTGGCGCTTTCCATCGCCACCGCAGCCTCGGCACGGACCGAGAGCCGGGGAGACCACTTCCGGACCGACCATCCCGAGCGAGACGATCGCCGATGGCTCGGCAATCTCCGCGCCCACCTCGTCGATAGGCTGGATGTCAGGCTCACATATCATCGCGCCGGAATCAGCACGCGCGTGGCCGCGCCGCTGCCAGGGTCAGCCTGAGACGCCTCGAGGGACGTGGCTGAAAATCCCCCATCGCCGATCCCGACCCGAGCCGCGTCGCCCACAAACAGATGCCGCCGCAATCGCGTTCCTTGCGCGTTCCTTGCGCTGCCTTGATTCCCGTCGTTACCTGTGATAGCTATGTCGGCGGAAATGTGTGACGGCAACCAACATGTCTCCGCACCTGGTGTCCGGGTGTCTTGCGCTCCAGAGGAGGAAATTGCATGAAAAACGCACGAAGGGTTTTGTCGCTAGCTTTGGTGCTGGGGCTGCTCGGTCTGGCGCTGGCCTCCCTGTCCGAGGCCGGTCAGTTCAACTGGCAGCAGTTCAAGGGCACGCAGCTTCGGGTCATGCTCAACAAGCACCCGTGGCAGGTGGCCATCGAGCCGCACCTCAAGGAGTTCGAGGCGCTGACCGGCATGAAGCTGGTGGTCGAGGTTTACCCGGAAGATCAGTTCCGGGCCAAAACCTCCGTGGAGCTCCAATCTGGAAGCGGCAGCATCGATGTCTTCATGACCATGCCGGCGCAGGAAGGTTTGAAGTACCTGCGGGCCGGCTGGTACCAGCCCATCAGCGAGTACTTGAATGACGCGTCCGTCACCGCGCCGGAGTACAACTGGGCCGATTTCTTGGAGGTAGGCCGCTCCGCCATGACGGTGGACGGTCAGATCATTGGGCCGCCCATTCAACTGGAAACTAACCAGCTCATGTACCGAAAGGACGTCTTCCAGAAATATAGCGTCAAGGTCCCAACGACCCTGGACGAATTGGAGGCAGCCGCAAAGGCCCTGAATGGCAAGGGGATGACGGACGACGGGCAGCCCGGCTTCGGATTCGTCGCCCGGGGCAAGCGGGCAGCCGCCACGTCCATTTTTTCAGGCTATCTGCACGCTATGGGGGCGACGTGGATGACCCCGAGCCGCGAGCCGGCGTTCAACTCCGAGGACGGCATCAAAGCCTTCGATCTGTACGGCCGCCTGCTCCGACTGTATGGCCCTCCGGGCTCCGAGAACAACCACTGGTACGAGGCCTCGTCCATAATGGGACAGGGTAAGGCGGCCATGTACACGGAGTTCGATTCCATTTCGGCGTTTGTGGAAGACCCGGAGAAGACCAAGGTCAAGGGCAAGATGGGTTACGTCATGTTCCCAAAGGGGCCGGGCGGCAAGCCGGGGACCATGGCAACCGTGTGGGGTCTTGGCATCCCCAAGAACAGCAAGAACCCGAAAGCGGGCTGGCTCTTCCTGCAGTGGGCGACCAGCAAAGAGATCGTGCTGGCGATCCAGGCCGAGCGAGCCGTTCAGGGCGGCCGCGACTCGGTGTGGAAAGACGCCAAATCGAAGGTGAAGATGAATCCCGAGTTGGCTGAGGCCCTCAGCCAGGGCCTGCGCGTTGGGAACTCCGCCTGGAACCCGCCGGTGGTGGCCGTGCCCGAAGTGCGAGACGCCATCGGCGCAGCGATCGTGACCTCCATCCAAGGCGGCGATGTGAAGGCTGCGGTCAACAAGGCCGCCGCCGATACGAAGCGCATCATGGCGGAGACGGAAAAGAAATAGCCTCCGCAATCTCCGACAGCGTGGGAGGGGGCCCGGTAGGGCCTCCTCCCTTTTCATGAGAGCGTTCATGACGCAACGAACGAACCCGGACTACGGGCCCGCGTCGCTGGGCCACAGTCACACCGGCTCGCGCTGGTCGCTCCTCGTGGAGCGACACCCCGTCTTCTTTTTCACCTCGCCGGCGGCCGTGGTCGTGTTCGTCCTGATGGTGTTTCCCGTCTTCTACACCGTGTACATGAGCCTGCACTCCTGGTTCGCCAGCAGTCTCACGTCGCCGGAGTTCGTCGGCCTCGCCAATTTCACGCGCGCTGTCCTGCAGGATGAACGGTTCCGCAATGCGCTCTGGCTCACGCTGTACTTCACGGCGTTGGCCACGGTGCTCCAG
>Ga0316622_100000745_pt1 | contig 19857 bp, 20 predicted proteins | sample OWC_Aug_OW2_C1_D_FD_207646 | JGI IMG/M metagenome (GOLD analysis project Ga0316622, IMG submission 207646) | Wetland soil microbial communities from Old Woman Creek delta, Ohio, United States - OWC_Aug_OW2_C1_D5_C | ecosystem: Environmental > Terrestrial > Soil > Wetlands | place: USA: Ohio... | reverse complement strand
ACGAGCTTCGCGATCGTGCCGTCCGCGAGCGCGGCCTCCATGATCGCGCGCGACGCCGGCAGGACGAGAAGCCTCACGCCCCTGTGCACCCTCTTTCCTTCGAGGATCGCGGCGGCCGCCCTGAGGTCCGAGAGCCGCCCGTTCGTGCACGTCCCGAGAAGCGCCTGCTGGATCTCGATGCCCTTCGCGTCCGCGACGCGCTTCACGTTGTCCACCTTGTGCGGGAGCGCGATCATGGGCTCGATGGCGTCCAGGTTGTACGTGTGCTCGGCCTTGTACTCCGCATCGGCGTCTGACCAGACGGGCTCGTACGCCGTCCGCGCCACGCCGGCGGCAGCCAGGTACTTCTCCGTCACCGCGTCGAACGGGAACACGGCGATCTTCGCGCCCATCTCGATGCCCATGTTCGCGATGACGAACCGGTCGTCCACTGAGAGCCCGCCCACGTCGCCGTGGTACTCCACCGCGTCGTAGTTCGCGCCGTCCGCCCGAAGGTCCCCGATGATCTTGAGCACGAGGTCCTTCGCGGACACCGGGGACTTCAGCTTTCCCTTGAGCGTGATCCTGATCGTCGGCGGCACCCTGAGCCACGTCTCCCCCGTGAGCAAGAGCGCCGCGGCCTCCGTCCGGTCGATCCCGGTGGCGAACGCGTTCACGGCGCCGTACGCGCAGGTGTGCGAGTCGCTCCCGACCAGGATCCGCCCGGGCAGCGCGAACCCCTTCTCGACGACGACCTGGTGGCACACGCCGTCGCCCACGTCGTAGAAGTGTCGGATCCCGTACTTCGCGACGAACTCGCGCACCTTCTTGTGCCCGGTCGCCGTCTTCTCGTCGGACGCGGGGATGACGTGATCGAGCACGATGATCGAGAGGTCCTTGCTCACGACCCCGTGCTTCTCGAGGTCCTTCTCGATCTTCCCCACGATCGCGGACGTGTTGTCGTGCGTGAGAAGGTGGTCGGGCCGCACCGTCACGATCTGCCCCGGCACCACGCTCCCCAGCCCCGCCGCTCGCGCGAGCACCTTCTCAGCGAATGTGTGTCCCACAGGAACCTCCCGTAAGGCGCGAATGTCCACCTGCCTCGGCCACTTGAGAGAAGCATAGTTGCGCCGCGTGTTCAAGACCGGATGTGGCGTCGGCTGAATGTCAGTCGAGCGCGCGGCGGCGGCCGCGCGCCGGCGGTGGCATTGACGACCCGCGCGTCGTCCGATACGATATGGGGGATGAAGGCCCCGTGGAAGCGCGCCGTGCCGCCTCAGGTGGCACGCGTTTCTGTGGGTGGCACGCGAGCGGCCCTGACGCCCCAGGGCCGAGAGCGAATGCAGGCTGGTGTTGATGAACGACCAGACGGTCCTTGCACTTGCGATTGTCTTCCCGGTCGTCGGCTCGCTCCTCCTTCCCCTCATCGGCAAGGGTTCGATCAGGCTCGCGAGCCATGCCTCGCTCTGCCTCGTCGCCGGTTCCCTCGTCGCGTCCGCGGCGCTCCTGCCCGCGGTCCTCGCGGGCAGGGCAGTGAGTCTCGGGTTGGATCTTCCCATGGGGCTCAGCATCGCCTTCAGCGCTGACGCCCTGGCCGTGTTCATGGCGCTCGTGTCCTCGCTGATCAGCTTCATCATCGTCCTCTACTCGACCAGCTACATCAGCCACTACGACCACCAGCGCGAGTACTACTCGATGGTGGTGCTCTTCCTCGGCGGGATGATGGGCATCGTGTACTCCGCCGACCTGATTCTGCTCTACGTCTTCTGGGAGATCACGGCCATCACGAGCTGGCGGCTGATCGGATTCTTCAGGAAGGAGGACGACGTCTGGCGGGCGAACAAGGCCTTCCTGGTCACGGTCTTCGGCGCCGTGGCGATGCTCCTGGGCTTCGTCAGCATCTACGCCCAGACGGGCACGTTCGACATGGCGACGCTGCGGGCGCTCCTGAAGGGAGTCCCCCTTCCAGGGATCACCGCGGCTCTCATACTGCTCGGCATCCTCTCGAAGTCGGCAACGCTCCCGTTTCACACGTGGCTTCCTGACGCCGGCGTCGCACCTTCGCCGGTCACGGCCCTCCTCCACGCGGCCGTGCTCGTCAAGATCGGCGTGTACGCGTTCGCGAGGCTCTTCGTCGCGACCTTCACCCTGAGCGAGCACACGCAGACGTGGTTGCTTGCGTTCGCGGCGGCGAGCGCGCTCGTGTCGGCGGGAGCCGCGCTCATCGAGACAGACCTCAAGCGCCTGATCGCCTACAGCACAGTGAGCCAGATTGCGTTCATCTTCCTGGGGTTCGCCGTCGGGAACCAGGTGGGCGTCGCGGGGGCCATCCTCTATGTCCTGATGCATGGGCTCGCCAAAGGGGCCCTCTTCCTATGCGCGGGCATCATCGAGCAGAACACAGGCACCAGGGACATCACGAAGCTCGGCGGCCTCCTCAGGACGATGCCTCTCACGGCGGTCTCGTTCCTCGTGTGCTCACTCTCCGTCATGGGCATCCCGCCCTTCGGCGGGTTCTTCAGCAAGTACATGGTCTTCTCGGGCGCGGTCGAGGGCGGACGCCTGTGGATCGGGTTCGTCTTCCTCGCGGGCGCGGTCCTGACCATGGTCTACCTCTTCAGGGTCTTCAACCTCGTCTTCCTCGGCGACGCGAGGATGCCTGAGGTCAGAGAGGCGTCGCCCGTCATGATTGCGTCCGTCGTCATCCTCGCGGTCCTCTCGCTCGGGGCCGGCCTGTTCGTGGGCGTCCCCGCCGCGCTGGCAACGACGGCGGCGCGCCAGATCGTCGGGATGGTCCCATGAGCTTGTCGTTCATCGGGCTCCTCGTTCTCCTTCCGGCGGCCGCCGCGGTCGCGGCCTTCGCGGTAGGGCGCGCGCGCGGCGTAGCGGAGGCGCTGGGCGTTCTCGCCACCGCCGCCAATCTCGCACTGGCCATCTTCGCCTTCGGCAGGAGCGGGACGTGGACGGTCCCGTGGGCGGCGCCGGGCCTCGAGCTCTCGCTCCGCCTGTACCACACGAGCGCATTCGTGCTGCTCGCGGCGGCAGCGTTCTCGGCCGCGGTGGCGCTCTACTCGATCAGGTTCCTGGCCGCGAAGCGCTTCAGGCACCTCTTCTACGGCTTCCTGCTGCTCTCCCTCGCGTTCGTGAACGGCGCCGTGCTCGCCGACCACCTCGTCGTCCTCCTCTTCTGCTGGGAGGGGCTCCTCGGGACCCTCTTCGGCATGATCGCCATCGGCTCGCGGAGGGCATTCAGGACCGCGACCAAGGCGTTCATCATCGTGGGAGTCGCCGACCTGTGCATGCTGTTCGGCATCGCGCTCGTCGGATCGCAGGCCGGGACGCTCGTCATGTCCAGGATTCACCTGCCGCTCGACTCCATGGGTGCTCTCGCGATGATCCTCCTCACGATCGGGGCGATCTCGAAGGCCGGCTCGATGCCGTTCCACAGCTGGATCCCGAATGCGGCCATGGACGCGCCCCTCCCCTTCATGGCGTTCATGCCGGCGAGCCTCGAGAAGCTGCTTGGCATCTACTTCCTCTCACGGATCACGCTCGACCTGTTCGCCCTCAGGCCGGAATCGTGGGCGAGCCCTCTCCTCATGACCGTCGGCGCGATCACGATTCTCTTCGCGGTGATGATGGCGCTCGTGCAGAAGGACTACAAGAGACTGCTCTCGTACCACGCCATCAGCCAGGTGGGCTACATGGTCCTCGGCATCGGGACCGCGGTTCCCGCCGGCATCGTCGGCGGCATCTTCCACATGATCAACAACGCGCTCTACAAGAGCGGCCTGTTCTTCACGGCCGGGAGCGTCGAGAAGGAGGCCGGCACGACCGACCTCACGCGGCTGGGAGGGCTCGGAAGGCGGATGCCCGTGACGTTCGCGTGTTTCCTGGTCATGGCGGCCGCGATCTCGGGAGTGCCACCGCTGAACGGCTTCTTCTCCAAGGAGCTCGTGTACGACGCGGCGCTCGAACGCAGCGTCTACCTCTACCTCGCCGCGCTTCTGGGGTCGTTCTTCACCGCCGCCTCGTTCCTGAAGCTGGGGCACGCCGCCTTCCTGGGCCCGCGCAGTCCCGAGAACGACCGCGTGAAGGAAGCTCCGGTCTCCATGCTCGTGCCCATGATCGCAATCGCGGCGACGTGCGTCCTGTTCGGCGTCTGGAACGCCTTCCCGCTTCGCCAGCTCGTGCAGCCCGTCCTCGGAGGGTGGCGGCTTCCGGGACACGACTTCGCCGGATGGCCGGCCAACCAGCTGCTGGTCCTCGTGACGCTGGTGGTCCTCGCCGGCGCCGTCCTGAACCACGTGATGGGATCCCGGGCGTTCGGAAGCGGGCTGGCGGCCGTCGACCACATCCACTACGCACCCAGCCTGAAGGGCATCTACGCCAAGGCTGAAAGGGGCGCCTTCGACCCCTACAACTGGGGGACCGCCGCCGTCAGGCTTTTCGCGGTCGCGGCCTGGAAGGTCGACCGGGCGATCGACTGGGTCTACGACCGCCTGTCGCCGGGCGCGAGCGGGTGGCTGGGCCAACAGGTCCGGGATGCGGGTGACGGGAGTTACCCGAGGTACATCGCCTGGTCTCTCGTCGGTGCGCTCGTTGTCTTCATCGTTCTGAATCGCGCAGGCTGAGTCCAGCGGGGGAAGACACGTGCTTCCGCTCTTTCTTCTCGTGCCGTTCGTGAGCCTTCTCATCCTCAACATGCTTCGAGGAAGGGCAGCGAGGAGGATTGCGTTCACGCTGGTCTCGGTCGTGGCGCTCGGTCAGATCGTCGCGGTGCTCTGGCCGCCCGCCCGCGATCTTCCGGCCACAGAACCGCTGTCGGCGTTTCTTGCGCTCGGGCTGCACTCGGACAGTCTGAGCCAGGTCCTCCTGCTCTCGATCGGCATCGTCGTCATGGCGGCCGTGGCCGTCGGTCGCGCGACGCTCTCGTACGACAAGCACCGAGTCAACTTCGTGAGCGTTCTCCTGCTCTCGCTCGCCGCAATGAACGGCACCGTGCTCCTCTCCGACATGTTCTCGCTCTATGTGTTCGTGGAGGTCACGTCGGTCTGTTCGTTCACCCTGGTGGCATTTGACCGCACGAGGGACTCCCTCGAGGGCGCCTTCAAGTACCTCATCGTGAGCGTCGTCGCGACGGTGCTCATGCTGGTCTCCGTGGGGCTCCTGCTCCTGGTCGCGGGCGGGACGTCGTTCGACGCGGTCGCGAACGCGCTCCGGAACGGCGGCGCCAGCCCCCTGGCAAGGACGGCCGTGGCCGCCTTCGTGTGCGGGCTCTTTGTCAAGGGAGGGGTGGTTCCCTTCCACGGCTGGCTGCCGGGCGCGTACTCGACCGCTCCTCCTTCCGCGTCCGTCCTGCTGGCCGGAATCATGACCAAGGTCTCCGGGGTCTACGGGCTCATCCGGCTGACGGTCTCGGTCTTCCCGCCGAACGCCGAGCTCAACTGGGTTCTCCTTCTGGCAGGAGCCGTGTCCATCGCGGTCGGCGCGTTCGGCGCGCTCAGGCAGACCGACATGAAGTGGCTCCTCTCCTACTCAAGCATCAGCCAGGTGGGGTATATCGTCCTCGGACTCGGGTGCGGCACACCGCTCGGAGTGGCTGCGGCCATCCTGCACCTCTTCAACCACGCCATCTTCAAGTCCCTCCTGTTCATCAACGCGGCTGCCGTCGAGCAGCGAACCGGCACGACGAACATGCGTCTCCTGGGGGGGCTCGGGAGCAGAATGCCGACGACCAGCCTCACCTCGACCATCGCGGTGCTCTCGACCGCCGGGATCCCACCGTTCTCGGGGTTCTGGAGCAAGCTCGTCATCGTCATCGCGCTGTGGCAGTCGCAGCACTACGCGTACGCAGCCTTCGCGGCCATGCTGAGCGTCGTGACGCTCACGTATCTCCTCACCATGCAGAGGCGCGTCTTCTTCGGCAAGACGGCCGCCCATCTCCTGGAGACGCGCGAGGCGCGTCTCGGCCTGGTGCTGCCGGAAGTGGCGCTCGCGCTGGTCACGACCGCCGTCGGTGTCCTGTTTCCCTGGATCGTCGGCACGTTTCTCTTTCCGCTCGGCGGAATCCGGTGAGGTAAGCCCGTGGAGTTCAATGTTGCGCTCTTCATGTTCCTGGTCATCGCCGCCGTCGGAACGGCCATGGCCGGGCGTCTCCTGCACGCGGTCATCTCGCTCGCGGTCGTGAGCGCCGTCGTGTCCGTCGTGCTCTTCCATCTCCACGCGCCGATGGCGGCAGTGTTCGAGCTTTCCGTGGGAGCGGGTCTCATTCCCGCAGTCTTCCTGAGCGCGATCGGCGCGACCCAGCGGCTGACGCCGGAGACCATGCAGGATCGACGGAGGGAGATCCTGCAGCTCTACTGGTCGCTTCCGGTGATCGTCGCGCTCGCGGCGCTCGCGATGACACAGGTGCGGCTCGTCGGCCTCCCGACACCCCCCGCGGCGGCCCCGCCAGGGGACGTGAGAACCGTGATCTGGAACCTCCGGCACATGGACCTCATGGGGCAGATCCTCGCGCTCCTCGCGGCGGCGGTGACCGTCGTCGTGCTCATCAAGGAGCTGGAACATGAGCATTGAACTGGCATCAGGACCGGCGCTCCTCGGGATCGGTGCCGCGCTGATCCTCATCACCGGGTTCTACATCATCGTCGGGACGCGCAACATGATCCGGGCAGTGATCGGTCTCGTGCTCCTCACCAAGGCCTGCACGGTGCTCCTCGCTGTCGCCGGCAGTATGAGGGGGCAGCTGGCATTGGCTCAGGGGCTCATCATCACACTGATCATCATGGAGGTCGCGATCCTCGTCGTGGCGATGGGGATCATTCTGCATCTCTACAAGCGAAACCAGTCACTGGACACGAGGCTCCTGAGGAATCTCAAAGGGTAAAGCGGCGTCTTAGAAGTGCAGAGGGAAGTCGAGGGAACGGGAAGACCGATGCAACAGAACTACTGGCTCGCGCCACCTTTTGCGTTCGTGATCGTTCTGGGGGCATCTGTCCTTCTTTCGTTCGCCCTTTCGCGGCTCTCGTACCGTAGGAAGAAGCAGGCCGACGGTGCCACGGAGCCGTATGCGTGCGGCGAGGACATCCCGGACCACATGATCCAGCCGAACTACGGCGTGTTCCTGCCGTTCGCACTCTACTTCCTCATTCTGCACGTCGTCGCGCTCACGATCTGCACCGTACCACTCCAGACCGCGAGCACCCTCTTCTTCGCTGTGCTCTACGTCGTGGGCGCGCTTGTGGGACTGTCGGTCCTGAACAGAAGCTGAGCGATGAGCATCGTCAAGACAGCGGTTCGCTGGGCCCGCATGAAGTCGCCGTGGGTGCTCCACTTCAACACCGGCGCCTGCAACGCGTGCGACATCGAGATCATAGCCGCGTTGACGCCGCAGTTCGACCTCGAGCGGTTCGGCGTCCTCCTGAAGGGAACCCCCCGGCACGCCGACGTGCTTCTGTGCTCGGGGCCGGTCACTCGGCAGGTCCGCGCGCGGCTTCTTCGCATCTACGAGCAAATGCCCGAGCCGAAGTTCGTCGTGGCCGTCGGGACCTGCGCGTGTTCGGGAGGCGTGTTCCGCGGCTGCTACAACGTCTTGGGCGGCATCGACACGGTGATCCCAGTGTCCGCCTACATCCCGGGCTGCCCGGCAAGTCCCGGCGCGCTCATCGACGGGCTCGTGAAGCTCCTGAGGAGCCTCGAGGAGACGACGACATGACACGGGAGCAGTGCATCGAGCAGGACCTCACAGGGACATTCCCGTTTCTCGAGGGCGCGGTCCGGATCCAACGCCCGCGGCGCATGTTCGTCGACGTGCCGCGCGAGCACTTCGGAGCGGTGTTTGAATACCTCGCGCGGGAGTCTGGCTTCACGATCCTGTGCGCGATCACCGGGCTTGATCAAGGGGGCATGCTCGCCGCGCTCTATCATCTCGCCCAAGAGACCGGGATCGTCCTCACCGTGACGGTCGCCGTCCCGAAGGAGGCGCCCGTGCTCCCCACCGTCACCGGCTACTTCCCCGCAGCCGACGCGTACGAGAGGGAGATGGTGGACCTCCTCGGGATGGATGTCGTAGGCCTGCCCCCCGGTCCGAGGTACCCACTGCCCGACGACTGGCCCGCCGGTGAGTACCCGCTCCGCAAGGACTGGAGGTCTCCTGAAGAAGCACCGCTGCCGGAGGCAGAGAAGGAGCTTCCCGATGCCGACTAGACCGAGGAGGGTGCAGATCCCCGTCGGCCCGCAGCACCCGGCGCTCAAGGAGCCCGAGTGCTTCCTTCTCACCCTCGAGGGCGAGATCATCCGTGAGTCCGGCGTGAGGCTCGGTTACAACCACCGCGGGATCGAGAAGGCGGCAGAGAGCCGGACCTACATCCAGGACATCTACCTCATGGAACGGGTCTGCGGCATCTGCTCGCACGCTCACGCGACGTGCTTCATCCAGGCGGTCGAGGAGATCGCCGGGCTCGAGGTGCCCAAGCGTGCCCAGTACTTGAGGACGCTCATTGCCGAGCTCGAGCGCATCCACAGCCACTTCCTCTGGCTTGGAGTTGCGGGCCATGAGGTAGGCTTTGACACGCTCCTCATGTACACGTGGCGCGACCGAGAAGTGGTCATGGATCTCCTGGCCGCCCTAACGGGGAACCGGGTCAACTACAGCATGAACACTCTCGGGGGCGTCCGTCGCGACATCACGGCGGATCAGAAGCGAGACATCCTCGAGGCCGTGGACAAGCTGGAGGAGCGAACGGAGTACTACGTGGGCATCGCGCGCGACGAGACGACGCTCATCCAGCGCCTCTCAGGGGTCGGGAAGCTCTCGAAGGAGGATGCCGTCCGCCTGGGCGCCGTCGGCCCGACCGGAAGGGCCTCGGGCGTCCCGCGCGACGCGCGAAGGGACGATCCGTACGCAGCCTACGCGGACGTCGAGTTCGACGTCGTCACGAGCGACCACTGTGACGTCTACGGGCGGACCGTCGTGAGGCTTCTCGAACTCAAGCAGTCCTACAGGATCATCCGGCAGGTCCTCGAGCGCATGCCGGAGGGGCCGATCGCGGTGAAGGCTCCTCGGAAGGTCCCCGCTGGAGAGGCCGTCAGCAGGTACGAGGCTCCGCGGGGTGAGGACGTCCACTACGTACGAGCGAACGGCACGGACAAGCCCGAGCGCGTCAAGGTGCGCGCGCCAACCCTGGCCAACGTGCAGGCGGTCGGGCACATGCTCAAGGATGGCCATCTCGCCGACATGCCGATCGTGATTGCGGCCATTGACCCGTGCTTCTCCTGCACCGACAGGATGGTTTCGCTCGCCGGCTCGGACCGCCCGCCGGGAGTGCTGACCTGGGACGCGCTCAGACGGCACGGTATCGCATGGTACCGCGAGCGGGGAATAGACTTCGCGGACCTCAGCTCGCGGCTCGCGCGTCCGGAGGAGCGCTGATGCTTCAGGCCCTGTTCTACATCCTCATCTTCCCGGGGTTCCTGTTTGTGTCCCTCTTCTCCTTCTTCACGGAGTACGTGGACAGGAAGCTCTGCGCGCGCTTTCAGAATCGGATCGGGCCGCCGTGGTACCAGCCCGTCGCCGACTTCATCAAGCTGGCCTCGAAGGAAGACGTCGTCCCGCACCTGGCCGACAGGCGGACCTTCGAGTACGCGCCGGTGTTCGCGCTGGCCGCGTGCGTGACGGCGTTCCTGTACATTCCGACCTGGAGCAAGGAGGCCCTGTTCGCGTTCGATGGAGATCTGATCGTCGTCATCTACCTCCTGACGATCCCGACGATCACCTTCTTCCTCGCGGGCTGGTACTCGCGATCGGTCTACTCGATGATCGGCGCCGCGCGGTCCATCGTCCAGCTCTTCGCGTATGAGATCCCGCTTCTCCTGAGCATCCTCGCGGCTGCGCTGCTCGCCGGGACGTGGTCGCTGAGCGCGGTCACGTCGTTCTACGCGCACCATCTCGGGTACCTCGGCTTCAACGCCCTTGGCTTCGTGGTCGCGATTGTCGCCCTCCTCGGCAAGCTCGAGCTCGTGCCCTTTGACATTCCGGAGGCGGAGACGGAGATCGTGGCCGGCTCGTTCACTGAGTACAGTGGACGGCTGCTCGCGCTCTTCAGGCTCGCAAAGGGCGTTGAGCTTGTCGTGGGCACGAGCCTGGTCGCCTCCGTGTTCTTTCCCGTCGCCCTCGACTTCGGGCCGATCGTAGGGTTCGTCGCGTACGTGCTCGAGGTCCTGCTCCTCGTCGCGATCATCTCGCTCTTGAGAAGCCTCGCCGCGCGGTTCAGGATCGACCAGATGATCAATCTCTCCTGGAAGGTGGCGGCCCCCCTGGCGTTCGCGCAGGTGCTCATCAGCCTCGCAGTGAAGGAGGCTCTTCACCTATGAGAAGGCCCGGGAGCATGACGCGCCTGCTGCTCAGGTCAGCGCTCAGGAGGCCGGTGACGACAACCTACCCCGCGGTCCGGCTCCAGACGCCGGACAGGTTCCGCGGGCGGCTCGCCTTCCAGCCTGCTCTCTGTATCGGGTGCCGCCTCTGCACAAGGGATTGCCCGACCGGTGCGATCGAGATCAGGAAGGTGGGCGACAAGGAGTTCACCGCGGAGATCGACTTCTCCAGGTGCATCTACTGCGCGCAGTGCGTGGACGTGTGTCCGAAGAAGGCGCTCGCGGCCACAGGCGACTTCGAGCTCGCGCAGCTCAGGCGCGGTGCCCTGAAGATCCTCTTCGGTGCGGGACCGCGCGAGGTGCCACCCCCCGCGCCGCCGGCGTCGGAGGCGCCACAGGGTGCGGCACCGCCCAAGGCATCGGGGCCCAGGGCCGCAACCGACTCAACGCCCGACGCGGCACCCGACTCGACGCCGCCCGACAGCGACTGCCAGCCCGCGCGGAAGCGACCCCCGTCCCCTACAGGTTCGCGATGATCGCGTCCGTCATCTGGACCGTGCTGGCCGCGCCCTTCTTGAGGGCGTCCGGCCCGCCGGTGAGCTTCATCATGTCGTAGGTCCGTACCGAGCCCTCCGCCACGACCGACGCGATCGCCTCGCGGATCTTCTCCGCCTTCTTCTGCTCGCCGATGTGGTCGAGCATCATGCACGCGGACAGGATCATCGCGATGGGATTCACGATCGGCGGGTCGAGCCTTTCGTACTTCGGGGCCGAACCGTGCGTCGGCTCGAACACCGCCACGGTCTCACCGATGTTCGCGCTGCACGCGAACCCGAGCCCGCCCACGAGACCCGCGAAACCGTCCGACACGATGTCGCCGAACATGTTGCCCGACACGATGACGCCGTAGTCCTCCGGGTTCTTCGTGAGCCACATCATCTGCGCGTCGATGTTCGTGTCCCAGAGCGCGATGCCCGGGTACTCCTTCGCGAGCTTCTTCGCCTCCTGCATCATCATCCCGGACGTCTCGCGGATGACGTTCGGCTTCTCGCAGACCGTCAGGGACTTGTACCCGTACTTCTTCGCGTGCTCGAACCCCGCCTTGCAGATGCGGTAGCAGGCCCTGCGCGTGAAGATGCGGCTTGAGATCGCGAGGTCCTCGCCCGGCACGTTCTTGAAGGGCGCGAACTTCTTGTGGGTCTCGAACGCCTTCCTCACGGCCTCCGGCGGGTTCGTCCACTCGACGCCGACGTACAGGCACTCCGTGTTCTGCCGGTAGATGACGACGTCAACGACGGGCTCCTCGAACCCACCGTTCTTGCGCCGGATGAAGTTGAGGGGGTTGCCGGGGAACGACTTGCAGGGACGGATGCAGATGTCGAGATCGAAGTGCTGGCGCATGCCGACGATGGGGCTGTAGTACACGTGCCCCTTGCCCTTGAGGTCCGGCGAAAGCTCGGCCTCCGCCTTGTCCTTCGGTTTGGAGGTGATGGCTCCGAAGAGGCCGATCTTGTGTTTCTCGAGAAGCTTGATGGTCCTGTCGGGAAGCGCGTTCGCCTCGGTGATCCAGAAGTCCCACCCGATGTCGCCGTGAACGTAGTCCGCCTCGAACCCCACCGCGTCGAGCACGCGGAGCGCCTCAGGCAGCACCACCTTGCCGATGCCGTCGCCGGGCATCGTGACCACCGTTCTCCTGGCCATCCGTCCCTCCCTGGTTTGCCTCGATGGATCCCATCCGGGCTGCCGCCGCCGCAGGCGGCCGACGCTCTGACGCAGACCATCAGGTTATCCGAGCCCATCGACCGCCGTCAACCGCAAGAGAGCGAGGATGGAGGCAGGCCTGCGACATGGGCGTGCGCGCCCTGCCATTGGACGGCGGCTCGGGCACGCCGGCGTCTGCGGCCGGCGTCTGAGGGCACGGGGCCGAGAGCCTTGACACCCCCCAGCATCGCGGCTACGCTTAAAGAGTGATTGCACTGCCATTCTTGGGGAATCGCGCCATGATACGCGCACTGGGGCTGGTCGTCCTGGCGACAGCGCTGGTCGCACCGGCCCTGCCGGTCCGCGCCGTCCAGATCCGTGTCGACGCCTCGGGCGGCGGCGACTACCTGACGATCCAGGCGGGCCTCGACGCCGCCTCGACGGGAGACACCGTGCGCGTGGCGCCCGGGACCTACTCGGGCGCGGGCAACCGCGCACTGGACTTCGGTGGGACCAGGCTCACGCTCTGGGCGCCCGCCGGCGCCGAGTCCACGATCATCGACTGCGGCCTCGCGGCCCGGGCCTTCAACTTCCACTCGGGCGAGGACACCACCGCCGTCGTGCGGGGATTCACCGTCACGCGCGGCACCGCGACCCAGGGCGGAGGCCTCTACTGCGCGGGAGCGTCGCCGCTCGTGTGGGACTGCTGGTTCGTCTCGAACTCCGCGACCTCCGGCGCGGGCGCGTTCTGCGCATCGTCGTCGGCCAAGTTCCGCGCGTGCGTCTTTCGCGAGAACAGCGCGACCTACGGAAGCGGCATCACGATCCTCTCGTCGACGGCCGCTCTGCGCAACTGCACGTTCTGCAAGAACGGCGGCGCCGCCGCGCAGGGAACGATCTACTGCGTCGGCTCGCCGGCGCCGTCGATCTACCGGTGCGTGATCGCGTTCAGCGCCACGGGTCCCGGGCTCTCGTGTGTGGGCGGGTCTATGCCCTACACGACTCACTCGATCGTCTTCGAGAACGCCGGCGGCGACGACCTGTGTGGAACCGCGTACTACAACCTCTTTGAGGATCCGCTGTTCTGCGGCATCGAGAGCGACGATCTCACGGTCTGCGCGAACTCTCCCTGCATCTTCAGCAACAACGGGTGGGGTGAGGCCGTGGGCGCGCTGGGCGAGGGGTGCGCGGAATGCTCCTCACCCGTCGCGCGGACGTCCTGGGGTCGCCTGAAGTCGCTCTACCGCTGAGAGCGTCCGCCGAACGAGCGAGGCCGCCGCGCGAGTCGCGGCGGCCTCTTCCATGCGGATCGGGGTCGCGCAGCCGGCGTCACTGGCCTCTCGCCAGTTCCGCCCTCACCATCTCCCCGAAACGCCTCATGCCCTCCCGGATGTCCTCGGGCGAGACCATGCTGAAGCTCGCGCGCATGCAGTTCCTGAGACCGCCGAGCGTCGAGAAGGCACCCCCGGGCACGAGGATCACCTTGAGCTTCTCGCACTGCTCCTCGACCATGCGCCTCGCGTCGCACGCGTCAGGCAGCACGAACCACACGAACAGCCCCTCGTTCGGGACGTTGAACCTCACGTCGGCCGGCAGGAACTCCCGCGCCGCCTCGACCATCGCGTCCCGGTTCCGCCTGTAGAGCTCGCAGTTCCGCCGGATGTGCGCGCGGAAGCCGTCGTGCCCGCCCGTGGCCATGTACCTGTGAAGGAGCGCCTGGATGAACGTGCTCGTGTGCAGGTTCGACGACTGCTTGAAGAGGACGAACTGCCGGATGACGTCGGCCGGTCCGGACGCGTACCCGATGCGCAGGCCGGGCGCGAACACCTTGGAGAAGCTGTCGAGCCGCACGACCCTGCCGTCGCGGTCCATGGACTGGAGCGTCGGCGGCGGCGCGCTCCCGTCGAGTCGCACGAGCTGATAGGGATCGTCCTCGAGGACGAGGACGTCGAATTTCGACGCGACATCGAGCAGGTGCCGCCTGCGCTCGGGGGACAGCGCGACTCCGCCCGGGTTGTGCCCGCTCGGGACCGTGTAGATGAACTTGGGGAGCTTCCTGCCCCCGGACGCGAGATGGCCCAGCTCGTGCTCGAGCACGTCGGTCTTCATCCCGTGCTCGTCCAGAGGCACCGCGACGAAGTTCTGCGTGAACGACCGGAACGCCGAGAGCGCGCCGGGATACGTCGGCTCGTCGAGCGCGATCGAGTCCTCGGAGTCGGCGAGAAGGTAGGCCATGACGAAGAGGCCCTCCTGGCAGCCGTTCAGGACGACGATCTGCGAGGCGTCGAGATCGACGCCGTCCTTGGCCCGATGCCAGGCGATGAGCTCGTCGCGGAGTCCGGGGTGCGCGTCCGATGGACCGTACTGCGATGCCGTGGCAAGGTCCTTCCCCTCCAGGGCGGCGGACGTCCCGTCCTTGAACCGGACGTCGATGCGATCGAACACGAAGGTGTCCGGATTCGGGTACCCGCCGCCGAGCGAGATCATCCCGGGGAGCTTCATGTACCTCTGGAGCTCCCTGATGGGAGAGGGCTCCTTGCCGCGCGCGCGGCGGGCGAGCCTGCTTGTGAGATCCTTCACGTTCCCTCCCTGGTCCGGGTGCAGCTGGCGCCCCACGCGAGGCGGGGCTTCGGCCAGCATATAGCACCTTCCGCCACAGGGTCAATCCGCCGCGGACCCGCGCGCTCTCCCCCCTCCGGGGCACGCATCCCGCCGGCCCGCCCGGGCGCGCTTTACTCCCCCGGGTCGTTTTGCTAGCATGGACAAGACGTCCCATCGGGCAGTGCAACACAGGAGAATCCCCATGGATTCGAGGCGCCTCGTCGTCCTTTCCGTCCTTCTCTTCGGCTCCCTGTGGGGGCTCGTCGAGCTCGGCATCGGTGAGTTCGCGTACCTGAATGACGTTCCGAGGGCTCCCATTCTCACCGCTTTCGGGGTCCTCTTCATGGTGCTCGCGCGGGCCGTGTGGAGCGCGCCGGGGAGCACGCTCGCTCTGGCCGCTGTGGCTTCCGTCTACAAGGTGCTGCAGCACCCCGTGTGGGGATGCAAGCTCGCCGCCGTCGTGCTCGTGGGCGCGGTCTTCGAGATCGGGTTCACGCTCTACGAGAGGCGCGCCTCGACCCGGACGTCGCCCGCCCGGGTCTGGCCGGTCGCCGCCCTGTCCGCGACGCTGACGTTCGTGTCCTTCGTCCTCTTCGGGTACTTCGCGAAGTACGTGCTCTTGAACCCATACTGGACGGCACCGGAGAAGCTCCTCGACTACCAGTTCGTCCAGGGGCCCATCGCCGCGCTTCTTGCAGTCCCCGCCGCGTGGGCGGGTGTCGCCGCCGCCCGTCGCCTGCTTGAGGCAGTGCCGTCGTGGAGCCGCGCGAGCTGGGTCGCGTATCGGATGGTTGCCGTCGGGTCCGGAGTCGCGGGGGTCGCCGCGGCGATCGCGTTGCGATACTAGAGCCGGCGGCCGCGCGCCGCACGGGCGCGCCGCATCGAGGGAGTCGGAGTGGCAGGATTCTGGATCCAGATCGTGGGGACGAAGAAGACGGGCAAGACCTCGCTCGCCGAGGAGGTCACGCGCGAGCTCGTGAGGCGCGGCAGGCGCGTCTGCTACATCAAGCACACGCACGAGGAGGCGACCCTCGACGGAGAGGACACCGACACCGCCCGCATCCGGCGCGCGGGCGCCGCGGCCGCTGTCCTCGCGGGTCCCCGGTCAACCGTCGTGTTCCGCGCCCCCGGCGACGAGGCGCTCGAGCGAATCGCGCTCCGCGACTCGCTGCCGGGCGAGATCGTGATCGCCGAAGGCTTCAAGGGGTCGCCGGGCCGCAAGATCGTCGTCTCGGGCGGCGGTCTCGACGTCGCCTCCCTCGATGGCGTCATCGGGATCGTCGGCAAGCCCCCGGCCGGCTTCGACGGCCCGGCCTTCGACCCGACCGACACTGCCCGCATCTGCGACCTCATCGAGGAAGCCGCGAGCGAGCCCGCCGGGCACGAGTGGAGCACGTCGCTCACGATCGACGGACGCGAGATCCCCCTGAACGCGTTCGTTCAGAACATCCTTGCGTCGGGGCTTCTGGGCATGGCCTCCCCGCTCCAGAACGTCGAGGGCGGGGACGCGCTCGAGCTTCGCTGCCGAAGACGGAGGAGTTGATGAGGATCAAGGTCGACAAGTCCAGGTGCACCGGCTGCAAGCTCTGCCAGCAGATCTGCACGATCGAGCACTACCACGAGATCAACCCGAAGAAGGCGGCGATTCACATCGGCGCCGAGTTTCCGGCGCCGGGCGTGTTCACGCCGATGCTCTGCGTCCAGTGCGGCGCGTGCGCGCGGGCCTGCCCGGAGATCGCGATCGAGCGGACCGGAAACGACGGCGCGTTCGTCATCGATCCGTCGAAGTGCACGAACTGCGGCGTCTGCATCGAGACCTGCCCGATCGGCGTGATGTACTCGCACGCGGACGCGCCCACGCCGATCAAGTGCGACCTCTGCCTCAAGTGCACCGAGGTCTGCAACACCGGCGCGCTGACCGTCGTCGACACGCCCAGAGCGACCTCACGCTAGAATCGGAACGGAGCCACGCGATGTACGGATACGGTGGGACCATCGTTCGGATCAATCTCGAGACCGGCGAGATCGGGCGGTCGCCGACGCCAGAGACGTTCGCGCGCGAGTGGCTCGGCGCACGCGGGTTCGTGGCGAAGACGATCTACGACGAGGTGCCGAGGGACGCCGACCCCCTGGGGCCTGAGAACCTCTTCATCATCGCGCCCGGCGTCCTCACGGGCTCGTTCGCTCCGTGCGGCTCGAAGGTCGGCTTCGGCTGCGTCTCTCCCCTCACGAACGGCCACGCGGACTCGAACATGGGCGGCCACCTCGGGCCCGAGCTCAAGTTCGCCGGGTACGACATGATCGTCTTCGAGCGTATCTCGCCGAAGCCTGTCTATCTCTTCGTGGACGACGACACGATCGAGCTCCGGCCGGCCGAGCAGTACTGGGGCATGGGTTCGCTCGACCTCGAGGCGCGCATGAAGAAGGACCTGGGGGAGGACTTCCAGATAGCGACGATCGGGCCAGCCGGCGAAAACGGCGTCGCGTTCGCCTGCATCACGCACGACTTCGGCCGCCAGGCCGGCCGCTGCGGCGTGGGCGCGGTCATGGGCTCGAAGAAGATCAAGGCCATCGCGGTTAGAGGGACGAGATCCCTCCCGGTGCACGACCTCCCCGGCCTCACGAAGCACACCTACGACATCATCCAGCGCACGAAGACCCATCCGAACATGGAGCCGTGGCAGAAGTACGGGACGGCGCTCTTCGTGAGCTGGGCGAACGAGCACGGCTGCTTCCCGAGCAGGAACTTCCAGACGACCGTCCACGAGGGATGGGAGGGCATCAGCGGCGAGAAGCTCGCGGAAGAGGTTCTCGTCACGCACAAGGCGTGCTTCGGCTGCTGGATGAACTGCGGGAAGTACTCCCGTGCCAGGATCCCGGGCAAGCCCGACGCGTACCTCGAGGGCCCGGAGTACGAGACCATCGCGCTCTGCGGCGGAAGCTGCGGCATGACGGACATCCACCACGTCGCGTACGCGAACTACCTCTGCGACAACCTCGGCCTCGACACGATGAGCGGCGGCAACATCGTCGGCTTCGCGATGGAGTGCTTCCAGCGCGGCATCATCACGCAGAAGGATCTCGAGGGGCACGAGCTTCGCTGGGGCAACATCGACGACTTCGAGCACTTCCTCCGCATGATCGCGGCGAGGCGGGGCATCGGCGAGACCTTCTCACACGGGACCAGGGCCGCGGCACAGAAGCTGGGCCGGGGCACGATCGAGTTCGCCGAGCAGGCGAAGGGGATGGAGTTCTCCGGGTACGACACGCGGTGGTACTCCGCGCAGCTCCTCTCCTACTGCACGTCGGACATCGGCGCGCACCACAACCGGAGCTGGGCCATCACGGCCGACATCGAGCTCGGGCAGGACACGCCGGTCGGAAAGGCCCCGGTCGTCATCTACCTCCAGCACATCAGGCCGCTGTTCGACACCTGGCCGTGCTGCCGACTCTTCTGGGGCGAGCTCGACGTCACGCCTGAGGAGCACGCCGAGGCGATCAAGTACCTGACCGGGTGGGCCATGACGATCGAGGAGTCCATGCGCGTGTCGGAGAAGATCTGGAACCTCACGCGCGCGCACTACCTCGAGAGGAACGGGGGGCCCGGCCGCAAGCACGACGTCGCGCCGCTCCGGCAGCTCGAGGAGAGGATCCCCAATGGTCCGGCCGAGGGCAGGAAGGTCGGCACGGAGAACTTCGAGTACATGCTCAACGACTACTACGCCAACCGCGGGTGGGACAGGGACGGCAACCCGACGCGCGAGGTGCTCGAGCTTCTCGGCCTCAAGCACGCGGCCGACAACCTCGAGAAGCGGGGCCTCCTGGGGAAGCCGATCCCGGGGGGCATCCCGAAGGTGCGCGGGCAGAAGCTCAAGCCGAAGGCCATGTAGCCTTCGGCGCCTCTGTGCCACGTGGTGGGACCGGGAGAGCTGAGGACAACAATGGTCGTCTACCTGCGATCCGGCGGCAAGCTGAGGGATCGCCTCAAGCCCGACGTCGACCAGTACACACGCAAGTTCGAGATCGGCGGGACGCCGACCCTCCGCGAGATCCTCGTCGCCATGGACATCCCCTTCGCCCTCGTCGCGTTCGGGTTCTCGCAGGGCAAGGTGCGAAGGCTCGACTACAGGCCGAGCGAGGGCGAGGTCGTAACGCTGCAGCCGCCCGTGGCGGGAGGGTAGGAGTTCCCGTGCCATCCATCGCTGACGACCCCGAGGAGCGCTACTCACGGCAGCTTGGCGTGCCCGGCTGGGGGCAGGAAGGTCAGCTTCGGCTCGCCCGGTCGCACGTCTTCATCGCAGGCGCCGGAGGCCTCGGCTGTGCCGCGTCGCTCTACCTGGCCGCCGCGGGCGTCGGCAGGCTCACCGTCTGCGATTCTGACCGCGTCGAGCGCTCGAACCTGAACCGCCAGGTGCTCTACACGCTGGACGACGTCGGCGTGGACAAGGCTCCCATCGCCGCTGCGCGGCTCCTGGCGCTCAACCCTTCCATCGAGATCATCCCGACCACCGTCGAGATCACCCCGGAGACCGCCTGCGATCTCGTCCGCGGTGCCGATCTCATCCTGGACTGCCTCGATAACCTCGCGACGCGTGTCGTGCTCAACCGCTGCTCCATCGCGACCGGCATCCCGATGGTCTACGCCGCCGTGTCGGAGCTCACAGGCCACATCTCCTTCCTTCACCCGCCGGCCACCCCCTGCCTCGAATGCTTCGCGCCCCATACGCCTCCGCCGGTCGAGCCCGCGATCCCAGGCTTCACTGCCGGCCTGGTCGGGGCCCTCGAAGCCATGGAGGCCGTCAAGTTCCTGACCGGGATCGGCGACACCCTCGCGGGCCGGCTTCTCATCATCGAGGGCGCGGAGCCCCGATTCGACGTCGTCACGCTCGAGCGGGACCCCGCCTGCCCCGCATGCGGCAGCGTCCGCCGGTAGCAGGTCTCCCCGTATCCTGACCCGCCGCTCACAACCCTGAGAGGACTCAGCCCTCCGCGCGCAGGGCCCACGCACAACCATAGTTGCGTCCACCCGCGTCTCGGCTACAATGGCCGTGTCTGGCCGCTGCACCTCGCGCTCGCGAACGCACCCCTACACGGAGCGCTGCACATGGTCGGCAGGACGATCTCCCACTACCGGATCACCGCCAAGCTCGGCGAGGGTGGCATGGGCGTCGTCTACAGAGCCGAGGACACCAGGCTCGGCCG
>Ga0316622_100000744_pt1 | contig 19872 bp, 16 predicted proteins | sample OWC_Aug_OW2_C1_D_FD_207646 | JGI IMG/M metagenome (GOLD analysis project Ga0316622, IMG submission 207646) | Wetland soil microbial communities from Old Woman Creek delta, Ohio, United States - OWC_Aug_OW2_C1_D5_C | ecosystem: Environmental > Terrestrial > Soil > Wetlands | place: USA: Ohio... | reverse complement strand
CAGAGCAACAGGCCGTTCAGGACGAGGACGAACAGCCCGAGGGTGACGATGGTGAGGGGCAGCGTGAGGAAGATGAGCACCGGGCGTACGACCGCGTTCAGGACTCCGAGGACGAACGCCGCCCCGACGAGGGCAACGACGTCGGTGGCGGTGCTGCCGCCGGTCAGACGGATCCCGGGCAGGATCGCCACGGTCAAGCCGAGGGCGAAGAACCCGACGATCAGGCGCGTCAAGCATCCCGACATGTCCGCTCCTCCCCTGCGCGCGGACGGCCGCACTCGGCGGAAGTAGACCACATCGCCCGGTCCGGGTCACCATCCGGAACCCGGTCTTGGAACGCGCGAGGTCCGCCCGGCGCTCGCGACCGCTCGCGCGGCCAAGCCTCTTCGGTCCAGCCAAGTGAATGAAAGGTAATCTCTTGGCCCGGGGAAGCGGAACCCCGCTTTCCCACTGCGGTATGGACTCGTGAACGCCGTCCGCCTATGATCTTCGCTGCTTTCATCGAAGAAAGCGGCTCGGACCGAGCCGCCGCGGGACTTCCCGCCCCTCTCGTGGCCGGCTGCGGGGGGGCCGGAAGCGGAACAGCAGGGGGAGTGGCATGTTGCCCCGGGGATCCAACCGCGCCCTGCGGGGCCTGCTGGCGTTGCCGCTCGCGCTGCTCGCCGGCCTGGCCTTGGTGAGCTGCGGCGGCGACTCCCCCCCCGCGCGCCCGAATATCCTCTGGATCCTCTGGGACACCGTGCGCGCCGATCGCCTGGGTCTCTACGGGCACGACCGCCCGACGACCCCGTTTCTCGACGCCTGGGCGCGCGACGCGCGGGTGTACGACGACTGCATCTCGGCGGCCAACTACACGGTTCCGGCGCACGCATCCTTCTTCACGGGCCTGCTCACGAGCCAGCACGGCGCCGACAACGATCACCTGAGGCTCGCGGGCGAGCTGGTCACGATCGCCGAGCTCCTGCGCGATGCCGGGTATGAGACCTACCTCTACTCGGCCAATCCCCACATCTCGGCCGAGGAGGACTTCGCCCAGGGCTTCTCGGCCGCCGACCATCCCTGGAGCGAATCGCTCCGCCGCGCCGCGCTCGAGATCCTGCGCGAAAAGATCGATCCCGGCGATCGCACGAGCGCGCTCGCGGAGAAGGTCCGGCTGGGGCGCGTCGGCAAGTGGGACATCAAGGCGAGCGGCCGGCTGACCGAGCGGGCGCTGCGCGGCTGGCTCGCGCAACGCGACGGCGAGAAGCCGTGGTTCGCCTTCCTGAACTACATGGAAGCGCACCGCCCGTACATTCCACCGCGCGAGTATCGCGAGCGCATGATGACGCCCGCGGAGGTCGAGCGTTCGTACGAGATCGACCGCTCCTGGGGGTCGCAGTGGAGCTACACCTTCGGCCAGGCCGAGTACACGCCGGACGAGCTGGCGCTCACCGCGGCCACGTATGACGCCGCCGTGGCCGAATTGGACGACCTCCTGCGCGAGTTGCTTGGCGCGCTCGAGAAGGACGGGCGGCTGCGGAACACGATCGTCGTCGTGACCAGCGACCATGGCGAGCATCTCGGCGACCACCACATGATCGGCCATCAGCACTCGCTCTACAACGCGCTCATCCGCGTGCCGCTCGTCATCCGCTATCCCGAACGCTTCCCGCCGGGCCGCGACGCGCGCCCGGTCGTGAACTACGATCTCTTCCCGACGCTGCTCGAGCTGGCCGGCCTGCCCGTGCCCGACCTCGCCGGCAGCGGAGCGGTGAGCCTGCTCGCGCCCGCGCCCGCAGGCCGCGTGCGCGTGGCCGAGAGCCTGGGCGTCTTTCGCGATCCCTTCCCGGCGGTCAAGCAACTGCACCCCGCGTGGGACCCGGCCCCCTGGGATCGCGAGCTGCGCACGGTGGTCGCCGGACCCGACAAGCTCATCTGGTCCTCCAACGGCGCGCACCAGCTGTACGCGTACGGCGGGGATCCCGGCGAGGAGCGCGACCGTGCCGCGGCCGAGCCGGATCGAGTCGCGCACCTGACGGCCCTGCTCGAGAGCCAGCTCGCGCAGGCGTCGCCGCGGGCCGCGCGGGTGGAGGCGCCAGCCATGACGCCCGAACATCGCGAACGGCTGCGCTCGCTCGGCTACATCGATGTCTCCGCGCGGCCGGACACCGCCGCGGCCGGGGAATAGCGCGATGCCGAAGAAGACTGCGAACCGCCGCGCTTCCGCTCCGCCCCCCGCGTCCCGCGGGCGCCGCGGCCGGCTCGCTAGGCTCCTCGTTGCGGCGGGGGTTCTCGCTCTCGCGCTCGCCGCCGTCTTCCTGAAGCCCTGGCACCCGGCCGGTGGACCGCAGGCGCCTTCCGGCCGCAGTCCGCAGCCGGTCGCTCTCGGCACACTTCCCGCCGGCACCCCGGTCCTGTTCCTGACGATCGACACGCTGCGCGAGGACCATCTCGGCCGGAGCGGCTACGCGCGCGAGACGACGCCCTTCCTCGACAGCCTGGCCGCTCAGAGCGTCTACTTCTCGCGCTGCTTCTCGCAATCTCCCTGGACGCTGCCCTCGATGCTCACGCTCATCTCGTCGCTGCCGCCTCCGGTCTTCGGGATCCGCGAGGGGGTCGCGCCCATCCCGCGCGCGGGAGAGCTGCCGGCCGTCGAGACGCCCGAGATGCGCCGCGAGGCGTTCGCTCAGGCGCACGTGACGCTTGCCGAAGTCCTGCGCGAGCGTGGGTACCGGACCCGCGGCGTCTCGACGAACGGCCACCTGATCGCGCGCCAGGGGTTCACCCAAGGGTTCGACGAGTTCGACGAGACCGCGTGCATGTGGGGCATCGCCGAGTGCGCCCTCGATCGCGCGCTCGCCGCGATCGAGCGCGGCCCGCGCGACTCGCTCTTCGTCTGGGTGCACCTCTTCGATCCCCACTTCGACCAGACGGGCCAGCCGCCCGTCTACCTGCCGGCGCCCGGGTACGAGACGCTCTTCGGCAGCGACGCCGGGCGCTCGCCCGAGGCGGCGGCCGCGGCCGCGTACGACCGGAAGATCCGCTACACCGACGATCGGCTGCGCGACTTCTTCGCCGCGCTCGCGGAGCGCGGCCTGCTCGACCGCTTCCTCGTCGTCGTCGCCGCCGACCACGGCGAGGAGTTCAACGAGAAGGGGCGGTGGGGCCATTCGAAGGCGCTCACGAACACCTTGATCCACGTGCCGCTGATCGTGCACCTGCCCGGGGGGCGCGCGGGCGGGGCCGTCGTCGACGACGTCGTCCGCAACCTGGACGTCATGCCGACGATCCTCGATCTCCTCGGCCTGCCCGCTCCGGCGACCGCGGAAGGCGTGAGCCTGCGGCCGGCGCTCGAAGGCCGGCGGCTTCCCGCTCTCCCGGTGTACGCAGAGACGATGCGCATGGGGCTGCACCTGCTCTGCCTCATCGATCCCGCGCTCGATCGCAAGGTGGTGATGGATTTCCGCTCGCGCTCGATCGAGCTCTATGCCTTCGCCGGGGATCTGCGCGAGGCGGACGACCTCGCGCGCCGCTTCCCGCAGGAAGCGCTCTCGCTCGCCGAGCGGCTGCGCGCCATGCGCGACGAGCTCGCCGAGCGCGCGATCCTGGAGACGGCTCCGGGCGAGATGTCCGAAGAGGAGCTGGAGCGCCTGCGCAGCCTCGGCTACCTGGGAGGCGGAGGATGAGGCCGGGGCGCGCGGTCTTCGCCTGGGCGCTCACCCTTCTCGCCGCGATCCTTCTGCGGCTGCGGATGGCGGGCATCGGGCTGCTCGGCTGGGACACCTATCCGCTCATCCTGACCAACCGGGCGGAGAACGTCGGCGACCTGGTTGCGCTCTTCGGCGCGCGTCTCATGCAGGGGCTCTACTCCAGCGAGTTCTACCGGCCGCTCGTCGGCCTCTCGTTCGCGCTCGATCATGCGTTGTGGGGCCTGCGTCCCGCCGGCTACCTCTGGACGAGCGCGATCCTCTTCGCCGTGTGCGCGGCGGCGCTCTGGCGTCTGCTGCGCCGGTTGGCCGGCCCGGGTGCCTGGATCGCGCCCCTGGCCGGCCTGCTCTTCTTCCTCCTCCATCCGACGCAGGTCGAGATCCTCGCCGTGCCTTCGCGAAGAGCGGAGATGCTGAGCGGGCTCTTCATGGCTCTCGCCCTCGCCTCCCAGCTCGAGCCGCGGCGACTCGCGAGCCGCGCGATTCCATGGCGGCCGGCCGGCTTCGCTCTGCTCGCCTTCCTTTCGAAGGAGACCACCTTCACGCTCCCCGCCGTGGCGTTCGTGGCGGTCTTCCTGGCCTCGCCGTTGCCGCACTCCTCGGCGCGCGCCCGTCAGGCAGCGCGCGCGCTCATTCCCCACGCCGTCGCCCTCGCGGCCGTGCTCCTCGCGCGCGTCGCGATCCTCGGCGGCATCGGCGGCCACGCGACGAGCGGAGTCGGCGGCTCGCTCGCGCGTCTGCCCTCCTACCTTGGAACGATGTTCAAGTGGTCGCTCCTTCCCCAGGAGGCGCTGTCCGGCTCGGCGCTCGCCGCCAGCCTGCTCGCCGCAATCGCGGCCGCGTGGCTCGCCACGCTTCTCCTGCCCGGAGGCGAACGCACGGGCGAAAGCGAGCGCCCGGCCAAGAGCGAGCGCCAGCCCGCGGGCGACCGCGGCCGCCGCCCGCAAGCGCCCGCGCCCGCATCCCTGCGCATGGGCCTCGGGGGACTCGCCTGGCTGCTCGCCGTCGGCCTCGCCTATGCCATCGCGGGGGAGATGTCGCCCTGGTATATGTTCCTTCCGGTGGCCGGCATGGCGATCGTCTACGGGGCTTTCGCCGGGGCGCTCGCGCGGGCCGTCCGCCTGGCCCGGCCTCCCGCGCGCTGGGCGGCTGCCCTCGGCGCCGCGTTGCTCGCGACCCTGCTCGTCTGGCAGGCGGCCTACTCGCCAGCCTTCTACCCCTACCGCGAGTGGACGGAAGGCACGCGCGTGGCCGGGGAATTCCTGGAGCAGGCGACTGCGGTCCTCGCCCAGGCGCAGCCCGGAACCGCGGTCGAAGGCCCGCCGCTTCCGACCTGGGTGCACCCGCGGCCGGAAGAGGCGTCGCGGCCGCACGTGTATGGAGCGGCGGTGTTCGCCGAGTACACGATTCAGGCCTGGGCGCGCCTCGCCTACCCGGAACGCCGGATCCGGGTCGAGATCGCGCGCGACATGAATCAGGCGGTCGCCTCGCCCGACGAGGTGCTCCTGGTCCTGACCCGGCGCTTGCCGGGTTATTGAACCGAGTCGACGAACGAGGGAGACACCATGCCGCGTTCTCGCACACCGCTCATCGCCGGGATCGTCTTCTTGTCCATCGCGGTCGGGGCCTCGCTGCTCCTCGTCTTCGAGCATCTGGGCGCGATGAGCCTGCCCGGCTGCGGCGAGAGCAGCCCCTGCGCGCGGGCGGCCGCGAGTTCCTGGGCGCGCATCCCGGTTCTCCACTGGCCGACCGCGTTCCTCGGCTTCGCCTACTTCGCCGGCGCGCTGGCCGCCTGGATCGTCGCGCGCGGGCGCGTCTCGCCGCTCCTGCGCGCGGTCACCCGCCTGGGCGCGCTCGTTTCGATCGGCTTCCTCCTCGTCCTCGTCGTCGAAGGCTATGTCTGCTCCTATTGCCTGACCGCGCATCTCGCGAACCTCGCCTTCGTCTTCCTCGGCGAGTCCACCAGTCGCGGGCGCCGCGAACGGGCGCCCCTCTGGCAGCCTCTCGGCGCCCTCGCAGCGGTCTTCGTCGTCGTCTCCGCCGTGCTCGGCGTGGTCGAGACCCGTGAGTCGGCCGCGGTCGCGACCCGTCAGGAAAGCGAGCGGGCGCAATCCACGGCCGAGATCATCGAGCGGGCCATGGGCGACCGGAGCGGGCCGACCGGGGATGCGGCCGGAACCTCTCCGGCGCCCGGAGCGGACGCCGGCGCGACCGGGGTCGCGACCGGAGGAGAGGCCTCCCCGGCTCGCCCGGCCTCCGCGGAGGCGCGTCCGGCCGGGCGGTACTCCCCGCCGTGGAAGGGCGATTTCACCGGACGCTACCGCCTCGGGCCCGCGCGCGCGGCAGTGCGCATCGTGATCTTCACCGACTACCAGTGCCAGGACTGCATGCGCATCGAGGCGGACATCGAGGGCCTCCTCTCCCGCTACAAGAACGTCTCGCTCTCGATCAAGCAGTTCCCCATGTGCACCGCGTGCAACCGCTACGCCGAGCGCACGCTGCACCCGAACGCCTGCTGGGCCGCGCGCGCGGCCGAGGCGGCGGGGATTCTCAAGGGCACCGACGGCTTCTTCGCCATGCACCGCTGGCTCTTCTCGGTCGGCGGCAGCTTCGATCAAGGCGTCTTCAGCGCCAAGTTGAAGGAGCTGGGCTACAACGTGAACGAGTTCGTCGCCCTGGTGCAGAACAACCGCACGCTCGATCTCGTGCGCGCCGACGTGGAAGAGGCGATGTGGTTGGGGCTGCACTACACGCCGATGGTCTTCGTGAACGGCGTCGAGATGAAGGGCATCTTCGCGCCGCGCGCGATCGTCCGCACGGTCGAGGAAGTGCTGGCGCACGATCCGCCCGCGCAGCCGGCTTCCGTCGACCAGCCGCCGCCCGCGCTGGCGAAGTACGTCGACGACTGGCGCGAGCAGCCGGTGCGCACGCTGGCCGCCGACGCCTCATCCTGGACCCTCGGCCCGGCGCGCGCCGCGGTCGACGTGGTCGTCTGGGGCGACTATCACGAGCCGAACACCGCGAAGGTCGACTCGATCCTGCAGGAGCGCATCGCGACGCGGGGAAACCTGCGCTACACCTTCCGTCACTTCCCCGTGAACTCGGAGTGCAATCCGGTTTCGGAATTCGACCGCCACCCGCTGGCGTGCCGCGCCTCGCGTGCCGCCGAGGCCGCCGGCAGGCTCGGGGGGAACGACGCCTACTGGGCGATGCACGCCTGGCTGCTCGACCACCGGGAGGACTACACCGACGCGGGCGCCGTCGCGCGGGCGCGCGCGCTGGGGCTCGCGGCCGGCGAGTTCTCGGCCCTGCTCGATGGAGACGCGGTGGCCGAGGCGATTCGTGAGGACTGCCTGGCCGCGAAGGCGGCCGGGCTCCGCAGCGTGCCGTCGCTCTTCGTCAACCGGCGGTTCGTCCCCCGCTGGCACCTGGAAGGAGCCGATCCCCTGGGTCGCATCCTGGACGAGGCGGCCTCGCCGTCGGCGCAGGCGGGCGAGACGCGGTAATCGCCGCCGGCGCGGTAAGCGCCGCCGGTGCGGGCGGAGCCGACCTGGCGCTTGACTCCACCCGGGCGATTACCCACCATCCTGCGGTCGTGACCCCATGCGTGACGGCGGCGCCTCCCGCCCGCGCCGCTTTCGACCCGAGTTCGAGGATGAGGATGGCCGAGACACAGGTGCGAACGCGTATCGCCCCCTCGCCGACCGGCGACCCGCACGTCGGCACCGCCTACCAGGCGCTCTTCAACCTGGCCTTCGCCAAGGGCCACGGCGGCAGCTTCATCCTGCGCATCGAGGATACCGACCAGGCGCGCTCGACGCGTGAATCGGAAGCGGCCATTCTGGAATCGCTGAAATGGCTGGGGCTCTCCTGGGACGAGGGCCCGGACATCGGCGGCCCGCACGCGCCCTACCGGCAGAGCGAGCGGCTGGCGATCTACGCGGAGCACACGCGCCGCCTGCTCGACGCGGGCCACGCCTATCGCTGTTTCTGCACGCGCGCGCGCCTCGACGAGATGCGCCGCCGCCAAGGCGCCGACACGGGCTACGACCGGCTCTGTCGCGCCCTCCCGCCGGCCGAGGCCGAGCGCCGCGCGAAGGCCGGCGAGCCGCACGTCGTGCGCATGAAGGTCCCCCGCGAGGGCGTCTGCGTGATGCGCGACCTCCTGCGCGGGGAGATTCGCAAGGACTGGTCCACGGTCGACGACCAGGTCATCCTCAAGTCGGACGGCTTCCCGACCTATCATCTCGCGGTCGTCGTCGACGACCACCGGATGGGCATCTCGCACGTGATCCGCGGCGAGGAGTGGATCAACTCGGTGCCGAAACACATCCAGCTCTACGAGTACTTCGGCTGGGAGCTGCCCGTTTTCTGCCACCTGCCGCTGCTCCGCAACAAGGACCAGACGCGCTCGAAGTTGTCCAAGCGCAAGAACCCGACCTCGATCCAGTACTACCGGCGCGCGGGCTACCTGCCCGAAGCGCTGCTCAACTTCCTCGGGATGATGGGTTGGCTGATGCCCAACGGCGAGGAGAAGTTCAGCCTGGCCGACATGACGGCGAATCTCCACCTGGAGAACATCTCGCTGGGCGGACCGATCTTCGACGTCGACAAGCTCCGCTGGCTGAACGGCCGCTACCTGCGCGAGGACCACACCCCCGAGAGGCTCCTCGCCCGGCTGCGCGACTGGGGCCTGGCGGAGGAAACCTTCGCGCGCATCGTGCCGCTCATCCAGCCGCGCTTGGAGACCCTCGCCGACTGGGGCTATCTCACGGCCGCTTTCTTCGCCGACCAGGTGCCCCTCGATCCGGATGAACTCGCGATCAAGGGAAAGACGAAGGAGGAGCTGGCGGGCATCCTGCAGCTCGTCGCCTGGCGCCTGGAAGCCCAGCGCGACTTTCATGCCGCGGCGCTCGACGAGCTGTTCCGGTCGCTGGCCGAGAAGCTCGAGATCAAGTTGAAGGACTTGACCCGTCCCTTCTATGTGGCGCTCAGCGGGCGGCAGGCCTGGACCCCGCTCTTCGATTCGATGGAAATCCTCGGGGCCGACATGGTGCGCGTGCGCATCCGCCGGGCGGTCGAGGCGCTGGGCGGCGTCTCGGGCGCGCGCCGCAAGGAGCTCGAGACTCGTTACGCGGGTCTGTTCGGCCCCCGCGATTGAACGGCCGGGACGGAGGTGACGATGGCGGCAAGCGATGGGAAAGGGCGGAGCCAAGGCGGACCGGAAAGCGGCCGCGCGGCGAAGGGCGCCGCCGGGCCTGAGGGCGCGGCACCGGCGACGGGCGAAGCCGCGGCGGAGATGGTCGATTTCATTCGCGAGGCGGTGATCGCGGATCTGAAGAGCGGCCGCTTCGGCGGCCGCGTGCAGACGCGCTTTCCGCCCGAGCCGAATGGCTACCTCCACATCGGCCACGCGAAGGCGATCTCGATCGACTTCGGCATCGCGGCCGAGTTCGGCGGCCGCTGCAACCTCCGCATGGACGACAGCAACCCGGCCAAGGAGAGCATGGAGTACGTCGAGGCCTTCCAGCGCGACATCCGCTGGCTCGGCTACGACTGGGGCGACAAGGTCTACTTCGCCTCGGACTACTACGACCAGCTCTACGACTACGCGGTGCGTCTGATCGAGATGGCCAAGGCCTACGTCGACGAACTCTCCCCCGACGAGATGCGCGAGTACCGCGGCACGCTGACCGGGCCCGGCCGCGAGAGCCCGGGCCGCAATCGCAGCGTCGCGGAGAACCTCGATCTCTTCCGGCGCATGCGCGCCGGCGAATTCCCCGACGGCTCGAAGGTGCTGCGGGCGAAGATCGACATGACCTCGGGCAACGTGAACCTGCGCGACCCGGTCATCTACCGCATCCTGCGCGCCGAGCACTACCGCCTGGGCAAGGCTTGGTGCATCTATCCGATGTACGACTTCACCCACTGCCTCTCGGATTCAATCGAGCGCATCACCCACTCGCTCTGCTCGCTCGAGTTCGAGAACCACCGCCCGCTGTACGACTGGTACCTCGATCAGCTCGGCGTCTACCATCCGCAGCAGATCGAGTTCGCCCGGCTGGAGCTCAGCCGCACGGTGCTCAGCAAGCGGCGCCTGCTGCAGCTGGTCAACAAGGGCCTCGTCGAGGGATGGGACGATCCGCGCATGCCGACGTTGAGTGGGCTGCGCCGCCGCGGCTACACGCCGGAAGCGATCCGCGACTTCCTCGGACGCATCGGCGTCGCCAAGCGCGAGAGCCTGGTCGACAGCGCTCTCCTCGAATTCTGCCTGCGCGAGGACCTGAACCAGCGCGCGCCCCGCCGCATGGCCGTCCTGCGCCCGGTGAAGCTCGTCATCGACAACTACCCCGACGGCCGGATCGAGGAGGTGGAGGCGCAGAACAACCCGGAGGATGGATCCGCCGGCACGCGGATGGTGCCGTTCAGCCGCGAGCTCTACATCGAGGCGGAGGACTTCCGCGAGGAACCGCCGAAGAAGTTCTTCCGCCTTTCGCCGGGCAAGGAGGTGCGCCTGAAGTACGCCTACTACGTGACCTGCACCGGTCTGCGAAAGGACCCGGTGACGGGAGCCGTCACCGAGGTCCACGCGACGTACGATCCCTCCTCGCGCGGCGGCTGGACCACGGACGGGCGCATGGTCAAGGGCACGCTCCACTGGGTCTCCGCGGCGCATGCCGTGGAGGCGGAGGTGCGCTTGTATGATCATCTCTTCACCAAGGACGACCCTCTCGACTTGGAGGAGGGTGAGGACTTCGCCGACTACCTGAACCCCGCTTCCCTCGAAGTCCTCACCGGCTGCCGTCTCGAGCCCTCCCTCGCCCATGCGCGCCCCGGCGAGTCGTATCAGTTCCTGAGACAGGGCTACTTCTTCGTCGACCCCGTGGCCAGCCGTCCCGGGAGCGCCGTCTTCAATCGGACGGTGGGGTTGAAGGATTCGTGGGCGAAGATCGAGAAGGCCCAGCAAGGGTCGAAGTAGCCCTTTGGTGGTGGCCGCCTGAATGGATGTTTCCGTGCGGATATCCCAGCAGCCGAACAAGTTCGGGCGTCTGCTCGTCGCGCTCGATGCTGGCCGCTCCCCGCTGGGGCTGCGGTGCCAGCCGAGAACGCCCCATTCGCGGCAGCCCTTCGAGAGACGATCCACTCCCGCTCTGGCGGACGGATTCCGGCGTGCTCCAACATCCCCGCCACGACCAAGTGTGAAGCCCGGTGGGAGATGCGCTTATTTGACTTCAACTCCCGTCTCTTTGCGCTATACTTGTCCTCACGCGATCGTTCCTCCTCGGGCCTTGGATTCCGCTCAGGCTCGTCCTGCTGGCCGTCGATCCCGAGGCAAGATTATCGGGCAGGTTGCGGAAACCGACCGCCGATCGCGCGGTATAGGGACTTGGGATCGGCAAGTTCATTGGTAGACAAGGGGAAGTTAGTGGTTCCAATCGCGTGGCAGCCTTCTCAAAGGAATTGAGGCGGCTGACGTTATCGCGAGGTGCACCGTGGACGTATTTGCAGACTGCTTGAAAAAGGGACGTCTCAAGGAGATGGAGCCCGACATCGAGGGAGCGGCTCGGGAACTCGAAACCTGCAAGGGCGAGCTCGAGCGGGCCCGGCAGGCCTATATCCAGGGGCGATGGGAGGACGTCGTCACCCAGTCCTACTTCGCGATGCATCGGTGCGCGCGCGCGGCGATCAATTCGCGCGGCTACCGGGACACGAATCTCTACGGCCTCCTGGCGGCCATAGACAAGCTCTACGTCGAGCAAAACCATCTCCCGGAAGGCACGAGCAAGCGGATCAGCGAGGCGAAGGACATAAAGGACTCGGTTTACAACGGCGGCCGCGCCGGCCCGCGTGAGGCACGCACGCTGCTCATCTTCGCCCTCGACCTCGCCAAGGCGGTGTTCGGCCTGCTGAAGCTCCCCGGGTTCGACGCCGACGCGATCGACACCGCTCTTCCCGAGCGCGTCGATCCGCAGCGCGCCGCCCTCCGGGCCGAAGGTTCTCCGCGGGGCGACTCCTACCCGTCTCGCCTTCCGGACCGCTATCCGAATGGGGATTTGCGCCGCCAGCCGCGCCACAACCAGGGGAGCTCCTGGCGCACGCCGGGTGACTCCGACAGCTCCCGATGGCGCCCGGGGTATCGCGCGGCCCGTTGACGACGGGCGTCGATCTCGGACAATCTCTCCGTACGGGGGCGGCCAGGCCGCCCCCGTTTTCTGTCCCCCGTCCACGATCCGGACCGCCGCTCGGCATCCGGCTCTCCGGCCACCACTCACGCGCTCCGCCGTTGAACCGGCTTTCCGGCCACCACTCACGCGCCGCGCCGTTGAACCGACTTCCCAGGCACCATTCACGCGCTGCGCCGTTGAACGAGAATCCCCGCCACGATCAGCGCCAGCCCGGCCACCGACGAAGCGTGGATGCTTTCGCCAACGACGTGATGCAGGAGCACGAGCGACAGGAATGGCGAGAGGAAGACCAGGTTCGAGACCTGCGCCGTCGTGCGCGACAGGGTGAGCGCTTTCAGCCAGAGCACGAAGGTGAGGCCCATTTCAAAGCAGCCCACGTAGGCTCCCGCAAGAAGCCCCGCGCGGCCGGGCAGCAGGACTTCCCCGCGCGACCAGGCGAAGATGAGAACGAAGAGGAATCCGAAGGCGAAGTTGAGGAACAGCTTCGCCACCTCATCGCGGGAATCGCGCAAGTTGAAGATCCAGAAGAGCGCCCAGACGAGAGAGCTGCCCACCGCCAGCCCGACGCCCAACGGCTCCTCGAAACGCATCCCGGTCAGGTCGCCCCGCGTCGAGATCACGTAGACGCCCGCGAAACTGATGCCGATCGCGAGCAGGCTGAGCGGCCGGATGCTTTGGTGGAGCAGCGGGATGGAGAGCAACGCGAGAACGACGGCCCAGGTGTAGTTGAGAGCCTGGGCCTCCTGTCCGGGGAGCAGCGCGTAGGCGCGGAAGAGGACGAGGTAATAGAGGAACGGATTGAGCGCGCCGAGGAGGGCCGACTTCACATAATCGCGGAGGCCCCACTCCGCGAACAGGCGCAGCTTGCCCTGGACGGCGAGAACCGCGAAGAGCACGGCAACCGAGGCGGCCGAGGCGTAGAGCAACAGTTGAACCGGGGTGAGCGACCGCAGGCCGAGCTCGAAGGCCGAAGCGACGGTCGACCAGCAGAGAACTGCCGCCAGGGCGTACAGATAAGCCCGGGTCTGAGTCGTCATGGGTCCATGCGCCGCCGGGCCGGTGCGCGGCTTTCGACGGGCCTGCCGCCTCTCGGACGGCCGGGAAGCGCGATCCCCCTCGGAAGGGCGGCCGCCCCGGTCTTGGCGATCGGCGCACCCATACGTATCAAGGCCCCCGTACCCACGTCTGCCTCTTGGGTGGGTGGCACCAACCCGTTCGTAGGTACGGGGCGCTTTCGCCCTACACCTCCCGCGTGCCACCCGCCCATTTCATTGCCAGAGCCGGTCGGCCGTCGCGTTCCAACGTCCCGAATCCTCTCGGATCGTTCGTCTCGGACCGGCCTGCCGCCCGCTCGTCCTATCGTGATCCCCGGCCCTTCCGCGTCGTGGCTTTCACGCCCGTCTTCTTCGCGAGCTTCGCGGTTCGTCCGTGGCGGATCGGCATCTCAGCCTGTTCGGCCCGCCCCCCACTGCGTCGCGGCTCGGCACCCGGTCCCTTTTCCGGCGGACGCCAGCGCTCCCACACCCTGCCGGTCAGTTCCGGACTCGGCCGCAACGCCTGCTGGCCGGGGTACCAGCCGGAAGGAGTGACTTCGCCCGTCTCGCGGTGATGCTTGAAGGCCTGCAGTTGGCGAATCAGCTCGGCCACGTTGCGGCCGACGGGCGGGGTCAGGATCTCGATCGCCTGGACCACGCCGTCGGGATCGATCAGGAACCGCCCGCGAACGTTCAGGCCGGTCTCCTCGCTGTAGACGCCGTAGAGCCGTCCGACCTTACCTCCCGTGTCGGAGAGCATCGGGTAAGGGACGCCGCCCGCGATCATTTTCGAGAGCTCGTGCTGCTGCCACATCTTGTGGACGAAATGGCTGTCGACGCTCATCGAAAGCACTTCCGCGTCGAGCGCCTTGATCTCCGCATACCTGGCGGCAACTGCCGTCAGCTCCGTCGGTCAGACGAAGGTGAAGTCGCCCGGATAGAAGCAGAGGACGACCCACTTGCCCTTGTAGTCGGAGAGCTTGACGACTCCGAAGGTGCCCTCCACGAACGCATTCACCTCAAAGTCGGGAGCCTGTTTTCCCACCTGCACGGTCATCCTGGCCTCCTTTTCCGCCTGCCGTGATGCCTGCTCCGCGGTTCCTCCGCCTGACGCGGGGCCTTTGACCGGCGCCGCACAAGAGATCCGACCCGGCATGCCACCCTCCGTTCTCGTGCCGTCCATCCGCCTGCTGTCGCTCGTCCGCCTGCTGTCGTCCGTCCACCTCTGCCGTCCATCCGCCTGCTGCCGCTCATCCGTCTGCCGCCGTCCATCCGCCCGCTGTCGCTCATCCGCCTGCCAGGGTGCTTCCGCCTTCCACCGCCCCTCAACCCCCTACCGCCCCCTATCGCCCTTCCGTCCGGCCTTCGCCGGCGCCCCGCCTCTTCTCCTCATACATGCGCGGGAAGCAGGCGTAGAACGCGGCGGCGCGCACCAGATGGTCGATGGGACACGATTCATCGGGAGCGTGCGCCTGCTCCTCGTAGGCCGGGCCGAAACCGACGCATGGAATCCCGTGCAGACCGCAGATCGCCACCCCGTTGGTCGAGAAGGTCCAGCGCTCCTGCCCGGCCGTCGCCGCGCCTTCCTCGAGCGCTCCACGCCAGGCGGCCGCTCCGGTCGCGAGAAGCTCGCGCCGGACGTCGTGCGCCGCCTCCACGGCCGGATGAAGCCGGTCGACCGTCCAGGCGGGAAAGACCGCTTCCGTGGGATAGACCTTGCCCGTGTAGGCAGGCCGGGCATAGCTCTTCACCGCGATGCGCACCTCCCCCTCAGCCGCCCAGGGGAAGCGTCGCACGACGCTCTCGATGGCCGCCATCACCGAATCGCGCGTCTCGCCCCAGGTGAGGCGCCGGTCGATGTGCGCGCGCGCGATGTCTGGGATCGCGCACAGGCTGGGGCCTTCGCCCAGGAAGTGGGTGACGGCCATGCTGCCCGCGCCGAGGAACTCGTCGGCAGGCAGCTCGGGAGCCAGGCGCTCGATCGCTTTCACGATCTCCGCCATGCCGTAGATCGCGTTTCGCCCGCGCTCGGGCGCGGAGGCGTGCGCCGAACGCCCGCGCACCTCGATCTCGATTTCCATGCGGCCGCGCTGGCCGCGATAGACGCGGCATGCAGTCGGCTCCGTCAGGACGCAGACCTCGGGACGCAAGCGCTCTTCGCGAATCAGATGCTGCCAGCACAGCCCGTCGCAGTCCTCTTCCATCACCGTCCCCGTGATGGACAGCGTGCAGGAACCGGCCAGATCGAGTTCGCGGATCAGCCGCCCGGCGTGGATCAACGCGGCCATGCCGCCCTTCTGATCGGCCGCGCCCCGGCCCCACACCTTCCCGTCGACGATGCGGCCTTCGTAGGGATCGAAATGCCAGTCGGCGCGATTGCCGACGTCGACGGTGTCGATGTGGGCATCCATCGCGATGTGCACCGGCCCGTTCCCGATGCGTCCGATCACGCTGCCGAGGCCGTCGATCCTCACTTCGTCGAAGCCCGCCTCCTCCATCGCCGCCCGAATGCGGGCGACGACGGCCTCCTCGTGGCAGCTCAGCGACGGAATGCGAATCAGGTCGGCGAGGAGGGCGGCCATCTGCTCCCGGCCCGCCTCAGCCCGCTCCTGCACCGCCCGGCACAACTTCGGCTTCATGACCTGCCTCGCCACTCGGGGTAAGCCCGGGAGCGTTCCCGGGGGACACGGACCTGGCCGCAGCCGCGGCTCATCACTTGGCAGGGAATCTATCATCCGAGCGCCGAGTCGTCGCGGGCATCATTTCGGCGCCTGGAGGCGCCGCCGAGGGTCCATCGGGCTACCTGTGCACGGGGGTACCAGGTTTCTAATTACTTCATAATATGAAGTATGGGCGCCATAAACCGCAAATCTTTCTTGACGAGATTCCGGACTCGGCCGATAACTTCACATCGAGAAGTACTCCGGCGCCCGTGCACCCTCAGGGGGAGTGGATCTTGAAGTTTGACGATTCGTTCACGTCATCGGCACGCTTGGCTATCGTGGCCTGCCTCGTTCCCGGCGAGGCGCTCTCCTTCACCGAGCTGAAGCGCAGAACGGGGCTGGCTGACGGGAACATGCACGTGCAATGCAAGAAGTTGGAGGAATGCGGCTACCTCGAGGTCCTGCGGGGGCAGCGTGGACGCCGGACGCTCACCCGGTTTCGCATCACCGATCGTGGGCTTGCGGCCCTGAAGCTTCACGTTCGAAAGCTTCAAGCGATCGTCGAGTCGGAAACGGGTGTGATCGCGCCCTCGCCCAGGGTCCAAGGGAGCGGGGACGAGTCGCAGGTCTGGTCGGATTGATCTCCAAGGCGGCCGGCGGCGCGATCTCGCGGGCCGGCGATGCATGGAGGCGGCGGCGATGAATATCGCTCTGGGGTCGGATCATGCGGGCTTCGCTCTGAAGGAGCAGATCGCCGCCCACCTACGCGGGCACGGCCACCAGGTGACCGATGTCGGAACTTCATCTTCTGAAGCAACCGACTATCCGATCTTCGCGGAGAAGGTCGCCCGGCAGGTGGCCTCCGGGGCGGCCGAGCGCGGAATCATGATCGACGGGGCCGGGATTGGATCGGCGATGGCCGCGAACAAGGTACCGGGGATCCGGGCGGCCCTCGCCTACGACCTCTCGTCCGCCGTGAACAGCCGGGAGCACAACGATGCCAATGTCCTCACCCTCGGCGCCGGTCTGATCGGACCCGTCCTCGCCCGCCAGATCGTGGATGCATGGCTCGTGGCGGAATGCAGGGAGCCGAGGCACAAGAAGCGGGCGGCGATGATCGGGGCGATCGCACGCGGGCCGGTCACGGGGGGAGCGAACGAGGGAGGGATGATCGCGCGCGGGGCGACCGCAGAAAGTGCGAGCGGGCAAGCTTCGATCGCGCGGCGCGCGGGAAGCGCCGGCCCATCGAAATGCGCTTCCCCGGCCGACCAGGCATCCGAGCGAGCGCCCTTCCCCATCTCGAACGAGGACCTCGAGCGGATCGCGCGCCGGCTGGAATCGGTCCTCGCCGCCTCGCCCGTCTCCGGGCCCTTGCAGGCCGCGGCCGAGGCGACATCCGTGACCGGCGCCCTCGCCGGCGTGACGCTCACGCGGCCCCTCTGGCCCTCGCTCTCCGAGAGCCCGGCGACCGCGCGCCGCTTCATCGAACTCGGCGTCGGCCGCTTCAACCTGGCGGGCCCGCTGCCCGGCCCCATCCCCGAGGACATCGCGAGCTACATCGATCATACGCTGCTGCGGCCCGACGCGACTTCCAGCCAGATCCGCCGCCTGTGCGCCGAAGCGCGCGAGCATCGCTTCGCCGCCGTCTGCGTGAATCCCATCTGGGCGGCGCTCGTCCACGCGGAGCTTCGCGGCTCGGGCGTCACCGCCTGCGCGGTCGTCGGCTTTCCCTTCGGCGCCACCTATCCGGAAGTGAAGGCCGCCGAGGCGCGCCGCGCGATCCGCGAGGGCGCGCGCGAGATCGACATGGTAATCGACGTCGGCGCGCTCAAGGAGGGGCGCGACGAGCAGGTTCTGGCCGACATCCGCGCGGTCGTCGAGGCGTGCCGCGACGCGAGCGCACGCTGCAAGGTGATCCTCGAGACGGCCCTCCTCACCGACGACGAGAAGCGGCGCGCCTGCCGGCTCGCCCGCCGGGCGCGGGCGCATTTCGTCAAGACCTCGACCGGCTACGGCCCCGGCGGGGCGACGGCCGCGGACGTGGCGCTGATGGCTGCCGAGGTACGCGAGGCCGGCATGGAAGTGAAAGCCTCGGGAGGCATCCGTTCCTACGCCGATGCGCGGCGGATGATCGAGGCGGGGGCGACGCGCATTGGCGCGAGCGCCGGAGTGGCGATCGTCTCCGAGGCCCGGGCGCTCGGAGCCGGCAACTGAGGAAGCCCTGACGAAGGAATCGCGCCATGGTGGAATTGCGCGCTTACGTGTTCCTCGACAGCCTGCAGCCCCAGTTCGCGTCGTTCCAGGCGACCGTCTCGCAAGGGTTCCTCCCCAAGGAGCGCGAGGCGAGCCTCTTCGTCGAGGTGTCGCCCGGGATCGAGATCAACCGCGTGACCGACGTCGCGCTCAAGTCGACGCGCGTCACACCCGGCATGCAGATCGTCGAGCGGCTCTACGGCCTGCTCGAGATCCATTCGGCCAGCCAGGCCGACATCCGCCAGGCCGGACGCGCAATCCTCGCCGCTCTCGATGTGCGCGAGGAGGACCGGTTGAAGCCGCGCCTGCTCTCGAACCAGGTGGTCCGTCACCTGGACGACCACCAGACGCAGCTCATCAACCGCATGCGCCACGGCAACATGATCCTCGCCGGGCAGACGCTCTTCATCCTCGAGTGCGAGCCGGCCGCCTACGCCGCGCTCGCGGCGAACGAGGCCGAGAAGGCGGCCGAGATCAACATCCTCGAGGTGCGGGCCTTCGGCAGTTTCGGCCGCGTGTACCTGGGCGGCGAGGAGAGGGACATCGACGTCGCCGCGCCGGCCGCGGTGCGGGCGATCGAGAGCTTGTCGGGGCGCGTGGCGCAGAAGACGGGCCGGTCATAGGGCAGGCGCTCCGGCCCGGGCGTGGAGGCGGCCGCGAGCCGGCCGCTCGAGCGCTAGGTTGTGGACAGGAAAGTGTGCGCGGACATGGGTCAATCGTTTGTCAAAGAAGGAGTTAGGAGAGCATCGCTCTCCCCGGGGGCGGACAGGCGGAAATTGCCCGTAAGCTGCTGTGGGGCAGTACGTTTCCGAGGCGCGTGCGCACTCTTTGATCCACAACCCAAGCGATAGACGGCGGGGTCGGGCCAACGAGAGGAACCTGAAGAGAGGAGCGACGAGCATGGCAGAAGCGCTCGGTATGATCGAATGCCGCTGTTTCCCGGCGATGGTGGAAGCGGCGGACGCGATGGTGAAGGCGGCCAAGGTGGAGTTGGTGAGCTACGAGAAGACCGGGGGCGGTTACACGACGGCCATCATCCGCGGCGACGTCGCCGCGGTGAAGGCGGCCTGCGATGCGGGCCAGACCGCCGCCTCCAGGGTCGGCGAGCTGGTCGCGGTGCACATCATCGCCCGCCCGCACGCGAACGTCGACCTCGTGATCCCGCTCGGCCGCCAGTCGGAAGCGGCGAAGAAGTAGGTTCGCGCCCGGTGGGTCCGGACCCAAGTGGGCCCGGCCGGAGCGCGTCGAGCGCGGCCCGCGCGGTTCGCAGGCGGGCCGCGGCTCCCCGCGGCATACGGGGCGGCGGCGCGATGCGGTCAGCGTGCGGCCGCCCCACCGCGGCGACCTCGGCGAGGCGGCCGTCCGAGCGGGCGACGGCCCGTGCGCAAGGAGGAGCCATGAATCTGGCGCGAGTGCTGGGCACGGTCGTCTCGACGCGCAAGGAGACTAGCCTTGAGGGCCTGAAGTTCCTGCTGCTCGGCGCGGTCGATCCCGAGCGCAAGCTCACCGGGACGACCCTGGTCGCGGCGGACGCGGTGGGCGCAGGTGTCGGCGAGTACGTCCTCTTCGCGACGGGCAGTTCCGCGCGGCAGACGAAGCTGACCGATCAGCGGCCGTGCGACGCGGTCGTGATGGCGATCGTCGACAGCTGGGAGATCGGCGGGCTCGACTTGTACAAGAAGGGTCGCGATGATTGAGCGCGAGCGGGACGAGGGACGCCCGATGCGGCTGACCGACGCCCAGGTCGCCGAACTGGCCGAATGGCTCGCCCGCCACGGCCGGCTCGGCCCCGCCCGCCGTGAGGGGGCTGCCCCATGCGCCCCGGCGAGCGGCTCGCCCACCACCATAGCGGAGGCCGAGCCGGTCGCCGGCGACCCGGGAAGCGAGGATCTGCGCGGCCCGGGCATCTTCCCCGACGTCGACTCGGCCGTCGCCGCGGCCCGGCTCGCCGTTCTGCGACTGAATCGCGAGCCGCTCGCCGTGCGCGAAGCGCTCGTCGCCGCGCTGCGCCGCACGCTCCTCGAGCAGGCCGAGAGTCTCGCCCGCCTCG
>Ga0316622_100000743_pt1 | contig 19874 bp, 13 predicted proteins | sample OWC_Aug_OW2_C1_D_FD_207646 | JGI IMG/M metagenome (GOLD analysis project Ga0316622, IMG submission 207646) | Wetland soil microbial communities from Old Woman Creek delta, Ohio, United States - OWC_Aug_OW2_C1_D5_C | ecosystem: Environmental > Terrestrial > Soil > Wetlands | place: USA: Ohio... | reverse complement strand
CTCTCGCTGGGCTTTGCCGTGTGGACCGTGACCCGCTCGATCGAGGTCCTGCACAGGGCTCGGGGCGGGTTCTTTTGGCCGTGAGGAACCGTGTGCAGCGCCTCCCTCGACGCGGGCGATCTCTAGCCGGTCGCGGCGCCCCGTCTCACGGCACCGGCTTCAGGGTCGCCGGGTCCCGGAGCGGCACGGCCTTCTCCGGCAACGGCGCCACCTCCTTCAGTGCGCCCGGATGGTCCGGGTCGCCGGGCTCGATCTCCGGGGCCTTGCCCACGACCAGGATCACCATCTTCTCGGTGTCGAAGAGCTTCTTCGCCATCCGCTGCACGTCGGCGGCGGTCACGGCCTGGATCTTCTCCCGGTAGCTCGCCCACCAGTCCTCGGGCCAGCCCTCGCGGGCCTCGTCCGCGAAGCGGTTGGCGATCGCCTGCCTCGTCGCCCACTGGCTGGGGAATGCCTCGATGATCCCCTCCTTCTGGACGCGCAGCTCGTCGTCCGAGACCGGCTGCTCCTTCAGCTTGCGGATCTCCTCGAGGGCCAGCCGGAGCGCGAAGGCGACGGAGCGGTTCTTGGTCTGGAGGCCTCCCGTGACGTCGCCCCGCCAGTAGGTGCCCGGCTCGAGCGTCGAGTACACCCCGTAGGTGAGGCCCTCGTCGGAGCGGATCTTCTTCATGAGCCGGCTCGTGAACCCGCGCCCGCCCAGGATCTGGTTCGTCACGAAGGCCGCGTGCCAGTCGGGGTCCGTGCGGCGCATCCCCGGGAACGCCCAGCGGATCATGGCCTGCGGCGCGTCCTTGTCCGTGACGTAGATGCCGGGGGTGCGCTGGAAATCGGGAGCGGGGACGGCAGGGCTGACGCGAGCCTCCGGACCGGCCTTGAGTGTGCCCACGGTGCGGTCGAGGGCGTCGATCATCGCCTTGCGCTCGAACTGGCCCGCGGCGGCCACGACCAGGTTGGCAGGATGCAGCAGGCGCGCGTGCAGCCCGACGAGGTCGTCTCGGGAGATCGCCTCCAGGCTGGCGACGGTGTCGTCGGCGCTCGCGAAGTGGCTCTCGCCGAAGAGCAGGTACTTCATCTGGTAGTTGGCGATCGACATCACGTCGTCGTTGCGCCGGCTGACGCGTTGGCGGGCCTGACGCTTCGCGAGGTCCAGCCTCTCCTGCGCGAAGGCGGGCTGCGTGAGCGCCTGCATCATCAGATCGAGCCCCTCCGTCAGATCCTTGTCCAGCACCTGGAGGGAGACGTTGCAGCTCGTGTCCGTGCAGGAGCTGGCGAGCGTGGCGGCCATGGCCTCCAGACGGTCCTCGAGCTTGGCCGCCTCCAGCTTCGCCGTCCCTCCCTGGGTGAGCTGGGAGCCGAAGAGCGCGGCAAGGCCCTCCTTCCCCTTCGGGTCGAGGTAGGACCCGGCCCGCCAGGAGACGGTGATGCGCACGAGAGGGGTCCCTTCCTTGGCGTTGGGGGCGATAAACGCGGGGATGCCGTTGCGCAGCTTGGCCTTGAAGTCCTTGGCGCGCGGCGTTTCGAACTGGATGGGTGCGAATCGGAGCTTCTCCGGCCGGTCGGGAAAGTCCTGGGCGAGAACGGTCGCCGTTCCGAGGAGAATCGTCAATGTCGCTCGGCGGATCATCACTGGACCTCCTTCTCCGTCGGAACGGGCGGGCGCGGCCTGCGCATCCCTTCGGGCGGCCTCCCGCCCTCCTTCCGGCTGGTGAGCAGCACGTTCCGTCCCTCCTTGACCAGGTACTGGCGCGCCACGCGCTGCACGTCCTCGCGGGTCACGGCCTGGATGCGCGCGAGCGAGTCCTTGAAGTCCTGGACCGTCCCCACCGTGAGGAACTGCGACAGCGTCTCACGGATGCCGGTGTTCGTCTCGAGCCGGCTGAACAGGCCCACGAGGGTCGCCTTCTTGAAGCGCTCCAATTCCTCGTCGGTGACGCCGTCCTTCTGGACCTTGTCGATCTCGGCCTGGAGGGCGGGCTCGAGCTCCGCCGGATGCTTCCCGGGCGTGGGCGTCACCCGGAACCCGAAGAGGCCCGCCATCTTCATCCCGCGCGCGGTCGCGGAGGCGCTGGTGGCGATCTTCTGATCGAGCACGAGCGCCTTGTGCAGGCGGCCGGAGGGGGGACGCATGCCGCCGGGTCCCCCGGGCCGGCCCATGAACATGGGGGTGCCGCCCAGAATCCCGGCCAGCGCCTGGAGCGCGGGGGCATCCTTGTGAACGGTCGACACTGTCTTGAAGTCCATCTCCAGGGACGGCAGCGTCTCGACCTCCGCCACCATCCGCTGCTCCGCCGGCTGCCTGGGCTCGAGCGTGATCACCTCCGGCACGCCCTTCGGGTTCGCCGGAATCCGCCCGAAGTACCTCTCGGCCATGGCGTAGGCGGCGTCGGGATTGAAGTCGCCGACGAGGATCGCGGTGAGGTTGTTGGGGGCGTAGTAGGTGGCGAAGAACTCGTGGGCCTGCTCCCGCGTCACCTGCGAGATGTCGCTCGGCCAGCCGATCACCTCCCAGTGATAGGGGCTCGCCATCCAGGTCATCGCGTTGAAGGCCTCGTCCACCACCCCGCTCGGGCGCGACTCGAGGGTCTGGCGGCGCTCCTCGAGGATCACGTCCCGCTCGCTGTAGAACTCGCGGAACACCGGGTTCGCGAGCCGGTCGGACTCGATCCACATCCATAGCTCGAGCTTGTTCGACGGAAGACTCACGATGTAGAAGGTGCGGTCCTCGCTCGTGCTCGCGTTGAGGCCCGTCCCGCCCGCCTGCGTGTAGATCTTGTCCATCTCGTCCTTCACGATCAGCTCCCGCTGCTCCTTCACCAGGCGGTCGAACTCCTCGAGGGCCTCTTGCAGGCGGGGCGTTCGGGACTTGGGATCCATCATGTCCGCGATCTCGCCCCGGCGCTGCTTCTCGCGCAGGACCGACATCTCCTCGCGGATCCGGGCCTGGACATCGTCCTGCCGGTCGTTCAGATCGGCGTCGCGTCGGGCGTCGCGCGTGCCGATCGTCTTCGTCCCCTTGAACATCATGTGCTCGAAGAGATGGGCCATGCCGGTCATGCCCGGGCGCTCGTTGGCGCTTCCGACGCGCGCCAGCCAGCCGAAGGCGATGGTCGGCTGCTCGTGCCGCTCCACCATCACGAATCGCATGCCGTTGGACAGGGTTCGCTCCACGACGGGGACGTCTTGCGCCATCAGGGGCGCCACCGCCAGGAGCAGGGCGGCCGGCGCGAGGCCTCGGGTCAGGATCATGGTTCCTCCTCGAAAGGTGACAGGGACGCTTCCGGCCGCACGATCGATCGCGGGATCTCGCTGGGCACCCAGGTCCGCGGCGGCGTGGCCGACGCGATCTCGAGCGGAGCCCCACGGCGAGGGCAGACCCGGCTGTGCTCCGCGGCGTCGTGCGAGCATGCCGGACGGCGACTCATGCGTTCACGATGACACAGGTGCCGCCGGAACGGAAGGCCTCGGAGCCGTTAAGCGGAATGCGCCACCGCGTGGCCGCACCCGCGTTGCCGACTCGCCCAGGCGGGCCCTATGTTCGACCTGCCTTGAGTCACCACGTCGCGGAACTCGAAGAAGCGAAGCCGGGCCCGACCGAGCTCGAGCTCGCTCGCGCCCTATCCCATGTGGATCGCAGTATCGAGACGTACATCGAGCGCTGCCGAGAGAGAATCCCTGCCTTTCTCGGCGCCAACTTCTCTCTCGGGCAAACCTGGCGATTGCAGCGGCCCACGCTCTGGTTCGACCTCGCCTGCGCACCCGTCAATTCCGCCTGGGCACTGCCCCATCTGGCCATTCGCAAGACGGCGGAGACCTCGGAGAGGGTGGGGTATCCCCGACTCGCTCGATGGGCCAGGTGCCTTCCCCCAGGGATCAAGACGGGCTATCAGCGACAGATCGAGCGGCGCATCTGCAGGGACCTCCTGGAGTGGGACCGGGAGCAATCGCCCGCGGCGCTTCCCCAGGGCTTCCTGAAGGAGCTCGAGGCCGTCCCGTCGCTACGGAAGCGGATCGAGACGCTGCAGTTCGAGCGCTCCGACCGTGCGCCGGCTCGAACGCTGGTGGACTTGCTGCACCAGTTCTCCTCCGGACGGGCGATCGTCTCCGACCTCTTCGGCACGCTCCTCACCCTGGCGACGAGCTGGGCGATCATGGGAAGCACGTCCCTGAGCCTGAGGAGCATCGCGCACGACGTCGCGAGGAAGAGCGCTCACGATCGGGCCGCTTCCCGGTTCTTCCTGGGGAAGAAGATAGGGTCGGCCTTCTACAACGTGTTCCCTCCGGCGGTACACGAGAGCGCGATCTGGACGATCCTCGTCTTCTTGGGAGCCGGTCTGGCCGTTGGCGGCATGGTCTGCACGATCGTGAGCGACCCCATCCGGAAGTTCCTCGGCTTTCATCGTAATCGCCTGGAGATGTTGCTCGACGAGGTGGAGAGGGAGCTGATCGTCCTCTCACACACGAGGATCAGACAGAAGCTGCAGGGCTGACGCGTCGTGCGGCAAGCCCTACTCCTCACGAGCGCGGTCACGTCGGCGCAACTCCCCGACGTCGGCGCCCCTGGGACATCCTCTTCGAACGCAGCGAAGGCGGCGTTCACGGCCAGCGGATCATGAGGGAAGACTGCATGAGCGTCGTTTCAGGGAGGTCGGTCCAGGTCGCCGATTCCGATTGCTTGCCCATTCCTGACCTGGTTCACTGGATGAGGTACGCGGACGCCCGCCACGCGCCGTCATCCTCGAGCATCAGGGTGACGGTCTCGACGACCGCTCGCTTGTTCCGGAATACCGTGTCGAACTTGATCGAGGCCTTCCACCTCACTCCGGATCACTCGGGGGCGTGGAGGGTTCGCCCGACCACGCGAGACCACGCCTTGCGATCCGAGCACTCCCGCAGCTTGGCGCCGGGCGCCGCGGCGTGCACGCGCAGTCCCGCGCCGCTCAGCTCGAGCAGCGCGCAGTCCGGGTGGCCGGGGTTCGAATCGTCGTAGGTCATGAAGTACGGAGCGCGCGCGTCGTCGTAGTACGCGATCGCGAGCGCTGCGAACACACGACGCGGCCGCGCCCCCGTGACCGCAGTCGCGGGACCGTCGCCGCCGGAAGGACGGCTCGGGCCTGCGCCCGGGATCGCGACCGAGCCGCGCGGCGCGGCGTCCCGGTCCGCATCCAGGATCGTCGCCACTCCGGCGGGTCGACCCTGAATGTCGAGTCTCCGGAAGCGCACCGAGGTTGGCACTCCCATCGCGGGGCCGGCGACGAAGCCAAGGCAATCGATCGCGTCGTGACCGGGCGGCAGCACGCCGTACTCGTTGTCGTCGCACACGGGCCGCGCGCGGCGCTCGCCGCGCCGGATCAGTTTCCTCCGGCCGGGCACGGACAGCAGCACCGTGTCGGGGTCGAGCGCGAGCACGGGACCGACGGCGAGCTCGTCGAGCCGCCGCCACAGGCCCCATCGCCGGACGAGGCACTCCGAGGAGCTGTTGCCGCTCCAGGGGCCGACCGTCCATCCGACGGTCTCTCGACGGATGCACCAGTCGGTGACCCGCGTTTCGTTGCGCGTCGAGCACCCGATCGAGGCGGACAGGAGGACGAGCGCGGCCGCGACGAGCAACGACACCGGGAGCGAGTCCACCGCGAACAGCCCGTTGAGCGCGACGACTCCCAGCTCGCGCGCATCCAGCGACAGTCCCAGCTTCAGCCAGAGCAGGACGCTGAGGACGACCCCGAGAACGAGTGGAGTCGCCAGCGCAGCGAGGAGCACCCCAAGAGTCCGTCGCATTCGCACCTGCGCGTTCAATCTCCGATGGACGAGGCCGCCACTCCCCTTTCGCAGTCCGGCGGGCGTACACGGTAAGCTGGTACCGGTCGTGGCGGCAGCGCCCGGAGGTGAGCGATCCCTCCGAGCCGCAATCTAGGCGCTCCCCCGCTCACGTCAAGCGTCGATGCGATCGGTCCCCGGAAGAACGTCGTTGCCTGGCCGCGCCCCTTGAACGTCTTCGAGGAGCCGGCGGGCCCGCTCCGGAATCCCGCGGTCACGCTCGAGACATCGAGCGCCAGGCTGGGCCTGTTCGGACGCGGTGGCCTGGTCGCGAAAGTGCGCCGGCATCCGCGCCGATCGCTGCGCTCGACTCCCTTCTGGTGGAGCTGTCCTCCCGGGATCGCGCGTGATTTCCAGGTGCCTTCTTCCAGAACCTCGAGAACCGGGGGACCAACAGACCTTCGAGCGTTCGATCGTGCAAGTCCAGCTGTGCCGTTTCCATACGCGTGCGTGGAGTTCGTTCGGGGCCACCTGCGGCCGCCCGCATCCGCGCGCACGGTGCGAACGGGGATCGGTTAGGATGCCCTCCGAGAGACGCGGCACCAGGTGCGGGATCCCGCTGAAAAGGAGGGTTCATGTCGAGCACCGAGAACAATCTGAAGGAGGCGTTCGCGGGGGAGAGCCAGGCGTACCAGAAGTACCGGGCGTTTGCGAAGAAGGCCGAGCAGGAAGGCTTCGCGAACATTGCGCGGCTGTTCCGGACCACCGCGGAGGCCGAGCGGATCCACGCCGAGGGGCACGCGACCGCCTTGGGCGTCATCGGGGCGACGGCCGAGAACCTGCGTGCCGCGATCGCCGGCGAGACCTACGAGTTCACCGAGATGTACCCGCCGATGCTCCGCGAGGCGGAGTCCGCCGGCCACAGGGCCAAGCGGATGTTCGGCTATGCGGTGCAGGCCGAGGAGGTGCATGCCCGGCTCTACGCGCTGGCGCTCGAAGCGGTCGAGCGGGGCGAGGATCTGGCCGAGGCGAAGTTCTATCTGTGCCCGGTGTGCGGACACATCGAGTTCGGGCGTCCTCCCGAGTCCTGCCCGATCTGCGGCGCGAAGGGGTCGAAGTACGTCACCGTGTAGCCCGGGTCCTTCGACGGGCCGGTGAACGCGGCGGATCGACGACTGCAGGAGACTGCCCCCCACCAGGAGTCGAACCTGGGACCTGCGGAGTATCGGGAGACTTCTCGGCGGCGCCGAGCCGCTCCTCCAGCTCCTCGGGGTTGCGGGCGAACTCAAGGAAGGTCGGCTCATGGGAGAGATTGATCGTGAGGTCCGGTTTGAGTGATGCTACGAGAGTCGACCTCCCCGTCTGGCGCGGGCCGAGCAGCACCAGGCTCTTGCCGGACCGGCGGCCCCAAGGAGAAATCGGGAGGAGGACCGCGGTTCGACGCCGAGAACCCAGATGGTCCCTCGAGGAGCCCTCTTGCGCGACGGCGGCTGCGTGCATCAGGGTGACGACATGCACGCCCCTTCCCGGATGACGAGAGTTGTCATCTGCCTGGCCCTCGCGGCGTCCGGGGTCGCGTCCGTGCCGCCCGCAGACGTGCCCGGAACGGGACGAGACGCCGGACTGACCGTGCTGTTCCGCGATACGTGGGGTGTGCCGCACATCTACGCCCCCACCGTCGAGGCGGGTCTGTTCGCCATGGGATGGGCGCAGGCGCAGGACCGGCCGGAAGACCTGTTGAAGAACATGCTGCGCGGTACGGGGGAGCTCGCGTCGGTCGAGGGGCCGAAGGCACTGGATACGGACAGGATCGCCCTGATGTGGGACCTGTACTCGGGATCGAAGGCGTTGGCTGACAGGATCAACCCGGACGTTCGTCGGCACGTCCAGGCCTTCGTTCGGGGCATCAACTCCTACTATGAGAGCCATCCGAAGGACGTCCCCGGCTGGTGGGGGAAGCGCCGCGTCGACGAGTTCATGGTCACCGCGTTCAGCCGCCTCTTCCTGCAGTCCTATTCGTTCGACGACGGGTTCCGAGACCTCAAGCGGACCGGGATCGACCCCGGGATCGAGCCCCTCTCTCGCGGATCCAACCAGTTCGCTGTCGCACCGCGTCGCACGGCCGTCGGCGCTCCCATCCTGCTGGGCGATACCCATCTGCCTTGGGATGGCCCGTTTCGCCTCTGGGAGTTCCGCATCCATGCCGGGGGCTTGCGCGGAAGCGGCTTTACGCTGCCTGGAATTCCGTACATCGGCCTGGGCCACAACGAGCACGTCGCCTGGAGCATGACCACCGGAGGATCCGATACCGCGGACGCGTACGAGCTGCAGCTGGATGGCGAGCCCCCGACGAGGTACCGCCACGACGGTCAATGGAAGGAGCTGAAGCGGCGGGAATACAAGGTGCCGATCAAGGGGGCCGGGGACCAGATCCTCCGCTTCTACGATTCCCACCTCGGCCCGCTGGTCGTCGTTCGCAAGGGGAAGAGCTATGCCATCAGGTCGGCGTACGCCGACGCGGTGAACGTCAACGCCGCCTGGTACGAGTTCGGCTTCGCTGCCGACTATCGCGGAGTTCAGAAAGGCCTGTCCTTGCAGCAGCTCTTCCCCCACAACGTGATGGTGGCCGACGACTCTGGCAACATCTACTACCAGCGCACGGGACGAGTCCCGAGGCGTCCTCAGGGGTACGACTGGTCGAGACCGGTGGACGGCTCGACCTCCAAGACGGAATGGTCGGGGTTCCACTCGCCCTCCGATCTGCTGCAGGTAACGAATCCTCCGCAGGGCTACATGCAGAACTGCAACGTGCCCCCGGACGCCATGATGGAGAGCAGTCCCTTCCGTCTGGAGCGAACGATCCCCTATCTCTATGCGGACCTTGCGCAGTCGCAGTCCTACGGGTATCCCGGCAGAAGCGGGTGGACCAACTCGCGGGGCGCCCGTGCGGTGGAGCTGCTGAAGGCCGAGGTACAGATGACCGTCGAGAAGGCCATGGCCATTGCCAACGACATCCGCCCGTTCAGCGCGCCCCGCTGGGTGGAAGTGTTGATTCGGGCTCATGAGAGATTCGGTTCCGAGTGGCCGGCCGACTCGGATTACGTCGTCGGAGTCCGGGAGATGGAATCCTGGAACTACGAACTGGCGGCCGATTCGAGGGCGGCCCTGAAGTATGCCTACTGGCGAACTCGACTGCTCGAGGATTTCGGCGGCGGCCGGATGAGGAGCCTCGCCGAACGGGTGGATTCCCTGCGCGAGCCCCTGGGTGAGATCCGAAAGCCGCCACGGCTGAGTGACGACGAGCTCCGAAAGATCGCGAGTTCCTTCGCCAAAGCCATGGCCGCGCTCCGATCGGAGTTCGGAACCCTCGAGAAGAGTTACGGAGAGGTCTTCAGGGTCGGCCGCGGCGATCGCTCGTGGCCTTGCGAAGGCGGAATGGGCGAACGCCTCGGCCTGACCACGCTCCGCAACGTGGGATTCGGGGCGGAGCGTCCGGATCACACTCGTTGGGCCCACAGCGGGCAGACTTCTACGAGCATCGTGGTTCTCACCAAACCGATCCGGAGCTGGACGTGCGTTCCGCTAGGCCAGAGCGACCGCCCAGATTCAGCTCACTATCGCGATCAGGCCGAAAAGGCCTTCAGCCCGCGGAAGATGAAACCGACTTGGTGGACCCCGGAGGAGTTGGCGGGACACATCGAGTCCCGCACAGTGATCGAAGTACCATCGCAGGCCGTGGAGGCCCCACCGTCGCGCCGCGGATGCGGACCGTCGGGCGTTTCTGAGGAAGCGTCACGGACTGCTGCGAGGACGGGATGAATATGAAGCGGTGGATCGCGCGGAACGACACGTCGGCGTTCCTGCTCCTGACCTTCGGCATCTCGTGGCCGCTGTGGCTGGTCTCGGGCGCGCTCCAGCGGACGTCCGTCGTGGCACCATCCGTCCCCTGGTTCGTGGCTCAACTGGGGGTGTTTGCGCCCGCCATCGCGGGACTGGCCGTCGGCGTCTGGCTGCAGCCGGACGGCGGGAGACGGGCGCTGCGGACGCTTGCGTACGTGTACATCCCAGGCGCGGCGCTCGCTCTCTGGATCGCCACGCGCGGCTTCGCGTCGTTCAGGCAGATCGACGCGCCGGCTACCTGGGCGACCTCGGCCCTCGGTGTCTGGGTACTGTTCTGGTTCGGTGCCGACCGCAACCGCCCCGCGCCGTGGAGCGGCCCGCCGGCCGGACGCTCGAGAATCGCTTGGTGGTCACTGGCGTGCGCGGCGGCACCGACGGCGCTCTTCCTTCTGGCCTGGAGCTTGGCCGGCCGCGGGGGCGCCGACGCAAGAATCGAGGCGACGTCCGGGTCCCCGAACCCCGCCCGCGATCTCACGCCGTTCGAGCTGCTGTCGGCATTCGCCGTGAACCTCTCCTTCGGAGGTAGCCTGGGCGAGGAGCCCGGATGGCGCGGGGCGTGGCTGCCGCGGCTCCTGCGCCGGCATTCGGCCATCGGGGGGAGCGCAATCATCAGCTTCTGGTGGGCTCTCTGGCACGCGCCGATCGATCTGACGCAGGGCTTCCTCCTGCAGGGCGCCGGCGGCCTCCTGATCCGCCAGATCTGGACCTTCCCCCTCACCGTCCTCTTCACCTGGGCCACGTTGCGTGCGGGCGGCAGCCTGCTGCCGCCGCTGATCCTGCACACGACGATCAACTCCTTCTCCGATTTCGCCCTCGCGCAGCCGGGTCGCTACGAGAGAAGCATGGGGTGGTTCTTCTTGCTGGTGCTGATCGTGGCGGTGGCGGCTCTGGCGATCGACTCGAGGGTTTGGAAGGGGCACGGCAAAGGAGCGGAGGCGCCGGGCCGTTGAGCCAGATTCGCGGGGCGCCGCGCTGCTGACACTGCCCCCGGCGTCCGCCGACGTGTGATCGTGGATCCTTGGAAGCGATCACCCGGGACTGCCCGCTGCTACCGCGAAACTGCCGATCTGGGCGGGCATCCCGAAACTCATGCCGCCTTCATCGGCTCGCGTAGGACCCGGGACTGCGAGCGCTCCGCCGGCAGCGACGGCGACCGTGCATTCGGGCGCTTCGCGTCATAGACGATCTTGCCGGCGAAGATCGTGTACACCACCTTGCTGTCAATGATCGAACTGGGATCGATCTCAAAGAGGTTCCGATCCAGGACGACCATGTCGGCAACCTTGCCCCTCTCAATGCTGCCGAGCTCCTTCTCTTTCCTCATTGAGTAGGCTCCGCCCAGCGTCATGATGCGAAGGGCATCCTCCAGGCTGATCGTGTCGCCCAGCGGCTCGTCCGTGTTCTTCACATAGGGGTCCTTGCGCGTCACCAACACCTGAAGCATCCTCAATGGATTGGCGTCGATAGCGCCTGTCGGCCAGTCGCTTCCCACGGCGACGTGGGCGCCACTTTCTATTGTCTTCTTGATGTTCGCGAAGTACTTCATGTTCTCAGCGCCAACGGCCTTTTCAGCCAAGTCTGTGAGCGGGCCGCGGTAGAACTGCATCGGAGAAAACTCGGCTACGACATTCAGCCTGCGGAAACGAGGAATGTCTTCGTCACGCAGAAAAGAGCAATGGGCTATGTGATGAGGTTGTGAGACGCTCTGGGGGTCGAGCTCGCGTACTTGCTCGAATACGTCCAGGATTGCGCGGACGGTCCCGTCGCCCATGGCGTGGACCCTCACCAGACCTCCCTTCCTCGCCTCTTCGATCATCCGGTCAAGATCGGCCTTGTCGACGCACATCGAGCCGTGCCCACCATCGGAATACTCAGCAACCATGAGGCTCGTTTTGGTCAAAGGCGTTCCGTCAGACCACCATTTCCTCCCGATCGGGTCGAACAGAGGCGAGCGGTATGCATCCGCCATCGCGAGAAGAGGGTCAGGATCAACCACACGATCCTTGGCCCAATCGTTCATGGGGATCGACCCGGAGACATGAAAATCCAAACTGCCCTCGCTCTCCATTTTCCGGTAGACCCTGAACTGTGGAGCATTTGCTGACATATCGTTGAACCCCGTAACACCCCAGGCTGTCAGCTTCTGCATGACGCGTCTCATGGCGCGTTCCCATACCTCATCCGGATACATGGGTATCTTGCTGAAGACAGCCTGCATGGCGGTTTCGGCAAGGTACCCCGTTGGCTCGCCGGTCTTGGGGTCCTTTTCGATGAACCCATACGTCGGTTGCGGCGTGTCCCTCGTGATGCCTGCGAGTTTCAGCATCGCCGTATTGGCAACCGCGCCATGACGGGTTTCGTCGCGCAGTATCGCCGGACGATCGCTGACCATCGAATCGAGCCACTCCTTCTTGGCGCGCCCTTCCGGGAACAATCCCATCGCCCACTTCTCGCCGACAATGTACGGCGCATTCGGGTTGTTCTTCAGGTACGCGGCAACCGCTTCAGCGATCTCCTGCTTGCTGAAACTCTCAGGGAAAAGGAGAGCGCCGCCCTCCTCATGGAGATAGGGCTGCGCCGGGTGAATATGACCGTCGATGAAGCCCGGCACGGCGAAAGCTCCGCCAAGATCCACGACGCGCGTCCGCTCGCCGACGAATCCCTGGATGTCTCTGCCGGACCCTACTGCCAGGAATCTCCCGTCTTTGACGGCAACGGCGTCCACGAGAGGATGCTCACGATCCACCGTGTAGATCTTTCCGTTTGTATAGACGACGTCAGCCGCGCTGTTCTGTTTTTCTTCGATGGACCCGGCGTTCTTGTTCCCTCCGATGCAGCCCAGACTGGAGGAGACGAGAACCCCGACCGCCACAGCGGTCACACACGTGGAAAAAACCTTGATGCTGCCTCTCATGCTCGCACCTCCTCGGTTGTCTCGGCTCCTGCCGTCCTCGTCAGAAGCTCGGTGCATCTGATGAGCCATTGAAGCCGTCCTTCTTCGCTTCGTGACCCAGCGCCGCGCCGTCGGGCTGCGGCGTGGAGCTTCCCCCGTTTCTGGACGCTTGGCTCCATTTGGGATGTGGCTCGTTCCCCATGGACTCGCGACCCCGCCCTCTTTGTAAGCTCCTGGCCGTTCTGGACTTCACCGACTTCGTAGATCGTGTAGACGTTAGGGTGGCTAAGGGCCGCTGCAGTGCGAGCTTCGCGGAGGAAACGTGCGCGCGTTGGTTCCTCCGATAGCGACCTTCTACTCAGGAATTTCGGCGCGACCGGCCGTTTCAGGGAGATGTCCACGGCTGGGTAGACGATTCCCCTCCTGCCGGCGCCGAGCTTCGCACGTATCCGGTAACGGGACACCAACGGCTTGTCCCCCGAATTGGCGGCCGTCATTATCGCCTGAACTTGCGCCGTGATGAGCGTGGCGTTCCGACTCTACGCATCACGCGTCGCGTCCGGCCATCGGTCGAAGTGTCTTGGGCTCTGTAGGTTGCGTTCGTGTCGACACCCGGACCCGCGGACCAAGAATCCGCTGGTCTGGCTCGGACGAGGCTGACACGCTCGTCGCTGACAGTGTCCACCGTTTCCATGCAAGTGCGTGGGCTTTGCGTAGAGTTGGGTCGCCCGCCGCGATCCTACCTCTGCGTCAGCCCGGCACCGCTGACGGTGCGACTCCGCCTTCGCGTCCCGCCTCGCCTCCTCCGGTTCCGCAGGCATGTCCTTCACCGCGGCCGCGGGTTTCAAACGGTCCCCTCACCCCGAGCGCGCTGCCACCTTCCGGCTGTTCGAGGGGCACTTCGAGCGCTACGTCAGGCGGTAGAAGATGCGCTACGAGCTGCGCGAAGGGCCGCTGCCCGGTCCTGTCGGCGCGTAGAGATCCGCGCGGCCCGGCGCAGATCTCCACGCGTGATTTGCGCTACACCCCATGGCGGAAGAGGGCCAGCACGATCCCGGCGAACGCCGCGAACAGCAGCACGGCGGCCAGGGTTACGGAACCTCCGATGACCAACAGCTTCAGACGCGCGTTCTTCGCGGCGTCGTCCAGCATCCTGCGTTCTGCATCGGGAGACAAGCGTACGTGCGGCACGATCGTGTCCATCGTTCTTCCCTCCCTTAGGGAAGCGGCAAATTCAGTTTCTTCGGCGAGGAACGCGTCGACGAGCGCGCGGCTGTCTGCACTCGCGTCCCCCGTGCGGCAGAGCATCCAGAGGTCACTCACCACGTCCCGTGTCACATCCAGTCTCATCGTTCCAATCCTCCTGCATCGCGCGCGGCGACGAGCCGGCTCCGCGCACGATGCACTCTGACCTTCGCCGCTGTGACCGATATCCCCAGTACGCCCGCGATCTCGTCGTAGGGGAGCTCATGGTCGACCCGGAGGAGCAAGGCGGCGCGCTCGCCTTCCGGCAGGGCGCGCAGCGTTTCCATCACCGCTCGCAGCCGCCCCACGTCGTCGATCCGATCTTCCGGATCCGGCCCGGGCGCACGGAGATCGTCGGGGAGCGGGACCTCGCGTCGCCCACTCCGAGCCCCATCGAGGAAGGCGTTGCGCGCGATCGCCAACAGGTAGGCCAGAGCCGTCCGCGTCTCGATCGATGGGGCCTTGGTCAGCAGGCGGACGAAGGTCTCCGACACCAGATCCTCGGCTCGAGCCCGATCGCCGCAAAGACCCCACGCGAAGCGGAGAACCGCCGGCGCATGGCGGCGATAGAGGGTCTCGAGGTTTTCCATGGTCACCTTGAATACGAGGAGTGGTAGGGTAGGTTACGTCGGTTGCCAGCGCTGATCGCCCTGCGCCTCCCAGGCACTCCCTCGGCCGAGGGCCTATCGGCGAGTTCAACTCCTCGAGGATCTCGGCCGCCGCACCCCATGAGGAGCCTTGCCGAACGGGTGGATTTCCTGCGCGAACGGCTGGGTTTGATCCGAAAGCCTCTCTTCCTGAGCGACGAGGAACAACGACAAGTAGCCGGTTCCTTTGCCAAAGCCACGGGCAGGCTCAGATCGGATTTCGGAACCCTGGAGAAGTCCTATGAGGAGGTCTTCCGGGTCGGCCCGGGCCATCGCTCGTGACCCTGCGAAGGAGGGATGGGCGAGGGTCTCGGCCTGACCTGGCGTCGCAATGTGGGATCGGGCGGAGCGTACGGATCACACGCGGTGGGCCGGTGGCGGGCGGACTTCCACCGGAATCGTGGTCCTCACCAAGCCGATTCGAAGCTGGACCTATCTCCGCTGGGCCAGGTCGACCGACCTGCTTCCGGCCACTATCGCGATCAAGCCGCGAGAGCCTTCAGCCCACGGAAAATGAAACCGATTTGGTGGACCCTGGAGGAGCTGGCAGGACGCACCGAGTCCGGAGCTGTGATTGACACACGCAGTACGGGAAGGCTGCCGGATTCGAAAGGGAGGTCATGCTGCATGCCTCCACCAGGACTCGAACCTGGGACCAACGGATTACTAGGGGTCTCTCGGAGGGCGCCGTTTCGAGACTTTTTCGGGACGGCGCCCGTTTCTTCGTCCACCGGTCCCACCGGTGTCCACAGCTTCCATCCCGGTGCGTAGAATTCGCGTAGAGTTACGTCGAAGCCGAGGTCGAAATGGCGCGCCGGTCCGCGGGGCCGACCATCGCTCTGGCGGACTGCTGTTGCCGAAGGTCAGACGACTGGCGAAGGGAACATTGGACGCAAACGGACGCACGAAAGAAACGACGAGGTGCATGAGGATCGCGCGTTCCACATGATCTCGCCGGCGATGGTTGACGACATGCACCTCGACAACCCACTCCTACCACGACCGTGATCTCGCGGGGCCCAGACTCGAGCGGGGTGCCAGCGTGCGCCTCGCCGTTAAGGGCTGCCGCCGGGGAGTCCTCCTGTCAACCCCGGATGCCCGGTCTCCGCGGCCTGGCTTCCGCCGCGGAAATCTCCGTGGGAGAATCGGCCCGCACGCCGGGAGAACATGTACGGGGACCTGCCCTCCGGTCCGGTTCCACTCGCGTCAGGGACGACTTGTGATGCGTCGGCTGGGGTTGCGGCGATGAAAAGCGTTCCACACGTTTTCCTTGTCGGCAGCCTGTCATGACTCTCGCCCCCGGCACCCGGCTCGGCCCTTACGAGATTGTAGGGCGGATCGGCGCAGGCGGCATGGGCGAGGTCTACCGCGCTCACGACTCGCGGCTTGGCCGCGACGTGGCGATCAAGGTTCTCCCGGCCCACCTCTCGGTGAGCCCGGAGGCCCGTGCGCGGTTCGAGCGTGAGGCGCGGGCGATATCGCAGTTCACTCACCCTCACATCTGCACGCTCCACGACATCGGCCGCCAGGGCGACACCGACTACCTAGTGATGGAGCTGCTCGAGGGAGAGACGCTCGCCCGCCGGCTCGAGAGTGGACCGCTGCCGCTCCGGGACATCCTTCGTCACGGGATCGAGATCGCCCACGCGCTGGACCTCGCGCACCGCCGCGGCATCGTGCACCGCGACTTGAAGCCCGGCAACGTCATGCTGACGAAGGGCGGGGCGAAGCTCATGGACTTCGGGATCGCTCGCGCGACCGCCCGGACGTCCGTGGCCGGCGCTCCGACTGGGTCGCCGACCGTGAGCCGTGCGCTCACTGCGGACGGCATGATCGTCGGCACGTTGCAGTACATGGCCCCCGAGCAGCTGGAGGGAAGAAAAGCCGATGCGAGGAGCGACCTCTGGGCGCTCGGGTGCGTTCTCTACGAGATGGCGACGGGGAAGCGCGCCTTCGAGGGAACGAGCCAGGCGAGCGTGATCGCGGCCGTCCTGGATCGCGAGCCGCCGGCGATCACGACGCTCCAGCCGCTCACGCCGCCGGCACTCGAGAGGATCGTGAAGCGCTGCCTGGCGAAGGACCCCGACGAGCGTTTCCAGTCGGCGCTGGACCTCGCGTTCGATCTCGAGGGGATGTTGGGCGCCGGCGTGGCCTCTCCGGCGGTCGGCGCGGACGGCGTCCACGCCGGCAGGCGCCTTTCCATCGGCACGTTCCTCGGCGTCGGACTCGCGTTCGCCCTCCTCGTCGCCGGGTCTTCCTTCCTCCTGGGACGCCGGACCGCCCCGGCGCCGGAGCCTCCGAGGTTCACGCGTCTCACGTTCCAGCGCGGCCGCATCGGAAACGCCCGTTTCGCGCCCGATGGGAAGAACGTGCTGTACAGCGCCGCATGGGACGGACGCGCTCCCGAGGTCTTCGAGACGCGGGCGGACCTCTCCACCACGCGCTCGCTTGGCTTGTCGGGGATCCGCCTCCATGCCGTGTCCCGCACGGGGGAGCTAGCGGTAAAGAGAGACGTGCAAGGAGCCGGCTGGGGGTACAAGCCGCTGGCAGTCCTCCCGACCACCGGGAGCGCGCCACGCGACCTGCTGGACGGCGTCTCGGAAGCCGACTGGGCGGCGGATGGACGGACCCTCGCCGTCGTGCGACGGATCGGAGGCGAGGACCGGATCGAGATGCCCCCGGGGCAAGTTCTCGCGAGGACCGCAGGCGAGTTCGGCGACCTGCGGATCTCGCCGGATGGCCGCAGTATGGTCGCCGTCGAACACCCTGTTGTGGGTGATACCCGGGGCGCCATCGTGGTGGTGAACCTGGCGGGCGAGAAGACGACCGTCTCGAACGAGTTCGCCAGCATTCGTGGGGCGGCGTGGTCTCGGGACGGGCGGGAGATCTGGTTCTCGGCCGAGGCGGCAGGCATGCGGGAGAACCTCTACGCCACGACCGTGCGGGGTCGCCTCCGCTGCGTCGCCCGGTTCCCCTCGAAAACGGTCCTGCTGGACTTGGCCCCCGACGGCCGCGTTCTGCTTGCTACCGAAACGTCGCAGGCAGGCATCCGGGGAAGGTCGTACGAGGGAAGCGCGGAGCGAGAGCTCGGATGGCTCGATTGGCCGATTCCAAAAGCGCTTGTGGCCGATGGAACGATGCTGCTCCTCAACGACTCGGGCGAGACGGCCGGCGCGAACTACGCCGTCTACCTCAGGAAGATGGATGGATCGCCCCCCGTGAGACTCGGGGAAGGTTCCGGGCTCGCCGTGTCGCCCGACGGTCGCTGGGTGCTCGCAGTTCATTTTGGCCCACCCTCTCGGCTGCTCATGATCCCGACTGGGCCCGGAGAGACGGTCACGTTGCCGCAGGGCCAGGTGGAGACCTACCAGGACGCCCGCTGGTTTCCGGACGGCCGCAGGATCGTGTTCGTCGGGGCGGAACGGGGGCGCCCACAGCGAACGTGGATCCAGGAAGCTCCGGATGGACTGCCACGCGCTGTGACCCCCGAGGGCGTCGTCGGCGTCACGACGTCTCCGGATGGGAACTGGGTGGCGACGGTCACCCTGGATCTGGCGCTCGTGATCTTCCCGTTGCGGGGCGGAGGTTCGAGGTCGGTGGCGCAGCTGACGACCGAGGAGAAGGTCTGCGAGTGGAGCGCGGATGGCCGGACCATCTTCGTGGGTCGCGCGGGGGGACGTCTCGAGGTGCTCGGCATCGATGTCCGGTCCGGCGAGAGGCGGCCCTGGAAGACGTTCGAGGTTCCCGATCCCGCCGGCGTGAGCGTGTGGACCGCCATCCTGACGCGCGATGCACGTAGCTACGCGTTCGGCTACGTGCGCCACCTGGACGAGCTCTATCTCGTGGAGGGTCTCCGCTGATGCGGACGCCGGTGGGGCGCAGGGCCACGCAGGTGAGTGGCGGCGAATACTGCCCCCACCAGGACTCGAACCCGCGAGGGCGCGAGCCCGTGGCGAGTGAATCAATAATGAGGAGGCCGAGAATCCCGTAACGGCCGGCGAGGACCGGCCCGGAAGGAAGCGGCCACCGCCGGATGGGTCGCTCGTGAGGTGCCGCGCCGGAGCCGCTGCAGGCGGTGGGACCTCGCTTCGCACCGAGGTCCGTGTCGGTGTAGCCGAAGCGATCTCGATCGGCGTCCCGCAGCGAGGGCAGAACCGGCTGTCCTCGGGGGCGTCCTGGGCGCACGCCGGACAGCGAATCACGGGGTGCCGATGACACAGGTGCCGCCGAAACGGAAGGTCTCTGAGCCATCAAGGGCGGCGGCGGGTGTCGCGCAACGGTGTCGGCTGGAGCCGGCGCAACGTGTCGCGCTTTGGCGAGTTGCGCGCGGTGCGCCGCGCGCGACTTTGCCTCGAGGCTGGGGAGTTACAGGGCGAGTCTACGCAAACTCTACGCATCGTGCACCACATATACGCGTCGGTCCAAGTGCCCGAAGCCCTGTCGGTTGCGCAGTGTTCGGCGGCGAGACCAGCGGACCGGAAACCCGCTGGTCTCGGCAAGACGCGCGGGAAGAACTCGGCGCCAAGTTTTGAGCAGACTTGAAGTTGCGAACAATGCCCCCACCAGGACTCGAACCTGGGACCAGATCGGATTATGAGGGCAAGTTTTGAGGGAGCCGTTTCAGGGTTTTTCGGAAACGGCGCCCATTTCTTTGTCCACCGCTTCCACCGGTGTCCACCGTTTCCATGCTGGTGCGTAGAGTTTGCGTAGAGTGCTCGCCGCGGTGAGCGCGGAGCGTTTCGTGACTTAGCGGAGACGCGTCTCGCACGCGGTCGGGGACGAGGCGCTCTTGCCGCTACAACCCCATGCGCTCGAGACCCGCTTGCCACGGTAGGATCTCAATCCCCTCGATCTGCTTTTCCACCGTGCCGAGGTAGAGCACGACGGCGCCGCACTTCTTGCCGTGGAACTCTCGAAACCTCTTGAGTCCCCGGAGGTCGTGCTTCCCGATGCTCTTCGAGGCCTTCACTTCCACCGCCCAGATGTCCTTCTTCGTCTCGACGATGAAGTCGACCTCCGCACCGTGCTCCGTCCGGAACGAAGAGACACGGATGTCCCGGTCGAGAGACGACGCCGTGTGAACGATCTGGTTGAACACGAGGTGCTCCATGAGGAGCCCGATGCGGTCGGGAGAAGGCTCGAAGTTCCCCATCACCCCGTTCAGTACCCCCGTGTCGAAGAAGAAATAGCGCGGGTGTTGGACCAGGCGTCGTCGCTCGCTCTTCGCGAAGGGCTCCGCGCGGCGCACGATCAGCGTGTCTTCCAGGATCTCGAAGAATCTCACCGCGGACTGGCGGGCGACGCCGGCTTCCGATGCCAGTTTCGAGAGGTCGAGGAACGACCCCGCGCACGCCGCCGCCACGTGAAGGAACCTGGAGAACCCCTCGATGTTGCGCGTGAGGGCCTCGGCCTGGATCTCCTCCTTGAGGTAGGTG
>Ga0316622_100000742_pt1 | contig 19889 bp, 16 predicted proteins | sample OWC_Aug_OW2_C1_D_FD_207646 | JGI IMG/M metagenome (GOLD analysis project Ga0316622, IMG submission 207646) | Wetland soil microbial communities from Old Woman Creek delta, Ohio, United States - OWC_Aug_OW2_C1_D5_C | ecosystem: Environmental > Terrestrial > Soil > Wetlands | place: USA: Ohio... | reverse complement strand
GCTTCCTCGTGGATCATGCGCGGCGCTTCGACGTTCGTGGTGAGAACGTACTTGGCGCGCTCGGTGACGAGCAGGGTCGTCCCGCCCATCTCCGTGGCGATGCCGATCAGATTGATGCCGCCCGCGGTCAGCCAGGAGAAATTGGCCTGCCGCTTGAGGAGGATGCCTTTCAGCCCTTTCGACTGCAAGAGGCCTCGGATTCGTGCGTCCTTTTCCCGGATTTCCGCCATGCGTGTCATCGTCGAAGCCCTCATGGTCGTCGGGTTGGAGGTGTTTCAGAGTGCGGTGCACACAATATACCCGACGCGAGAGGACGTCAAAGACGTTTCGTGACGAGGTGGTCCGGGCAGAAACCAGAATGCGTGGCGGGGTTGTCTCTGCGTGAGGTGTCGTATCACCGGCCGCCGTGCGACCAGAGGGCCCGCAGGCCGATGAGGCCGAGACCGGCACCAAAAAGCAGCAGGAACAGGGTGACGGCTTCAGCCAGCAGTGCTCCCCATGGGATGGTGGCTACGTTCATTAAGACGCTCCCTGGGCTCGGGTTACATGATGAGGGCACGATTCGACTCTGCGAGCGGCGTGTCTGACGCTGTGATAGCAGTGCGACGCGCCGACACGGACGTTCAGGCGGCGGTTGGCGGTCGGACGCAATAATCGGGGTGCAGGCGGGTGATGCACGCGGGGCAAATCCCGTGCGTGAATTTCGCGCCGAACTGGTCATGCAGGTACGCGTCCATTTCGTGCCAGGACCCACCCGAATCACGGACCTGCTTGCAGTGCGCGCAGATCGGGATCAGGGCCTCGCTCAGTCGGAGACGGTCCGACGCGCGCCGCACGATGGCGATCTGTTGCTCCAAATCGCGCTCTTTCTGCTTGGCGTCGCTGATGTCCCGAACGACGACGAGCGTACCGGCGGGCGCGCCGTCCGAGGCAGCGAGGGGCGCGATTGACAACTCCAGGTGGATGAAGCCCCCGTTGCCGACCGGCTGAAGGCGTTCGCGCCGCACGACGCCTTCCCGTTCCACCATCGAGGCGATGATGGCTTCCTCTTCTTTGCTGAACCAGGGAGACAACTGCACGTCGTGTGCGCGCCTGCCCAGGACCGCGTCGGCAGACAGACCAAACAATCGCTCCGCGGCGCGGTTCCAGGACATGATGCATCCGTCTCGGCCGATGGCGACGACGGCATCGGGAATCCGATCCACGATCATCGAGTGCAAGTGCGCCAGGCTTCCGCATTCGCTCCGTTTCGACATGCGTCGCTCCTTGGCTGCCTGCGTTCCGGGTCGCCCTGGTCCGCCGGATGTCTCGATGCCCCAAAGTATCGCTCGCGCTGAAGAGGAAGCACGATGTGTGCCAGAGGGGTTTCCGCACGAGCGACGGCATAACTCCCTCAAAGGACGGGGTTGGAAAGGCGGCGGAGAGGGCGGCGGCACAGCCGCGAGGAGCGGGGGATGTTATCCGAAGAGATACACGCCGTATCCGAAACTGAACATCGTTCAAGGCGCTGGGCGTCGGTTGGGGGTGACCTCAACCCCACAACAAGAATCTTGAACCGCCACGACGCCACCGAAGGCAGGAGTCATCGAGCTCCGGACCAAGGAATTGGCCGCCGGCACCACCGCACCGTCGGGGGGTCTTGACGCGCGCCCCCTGACAGGCCTTTCTGGCGGCATTGGTGCCCCGGTGGCGGCTTGGCGGTTAGACGGTTTCGTCGGATCGGGGTCAACTATCCCGAAGGCCGAGTTCCCGGAGGAGGCGCGACAGATACGTCCGCTGCACACCCAGTGCTTCCGCGGCGCGCGTTTGGTTACCCTCGGCCTGGAGGAGGGCCGACCGGAGGAGATCGCGCTTGAAATTGACGACCGCCTGCCGGTACGAGCTGCCAAGCGCTTCTTCAGTCTCCTCCTCCGTGAGCGGTGGGGAGATGGGAAGGTCGCGGGGCTCGATCGCCGGCGCGGTGGACAGTACGACGGCGCGCTCGATGGCATTCTCCAGCTCCCGGATGTTCCCCGGCCAGTCATACCGCTGGAGGACCGCGAGGGCGGCCGGAGAGATCGCGGCGGCCGGCCGCTTGAGTTCGGCACAATACTTCGCGACGAAATGCGTGGCCAGGTCCTCGATGTCCTCTCGTCGTGCGCGGAGCGGGGGCAGCACCAGGCTCACCACGTTCAGGCGATAGTAGAGATCCTGGCGGAAGGTCCCCTGTTTCATCGCCTGCTCGAGGTCGGCGTTGGTCGCTGCGATGAACCGTGCGTCCACCCGAATCGGTCGCGTGCCGCCGACGCGTTCGCATTCGTGTTCTTGGAGGAGGCGCAGGAGCTTGGCCTGGAGAGGCGCCCGAATGTCGCCCACTTCGTCGAGGAAGAGCGTCCCGCCATCCGCGAGTTCGGCCTTGCCGCGCTTTCGCTGATGGGCGCCGGTGAAGGCGCCCTTTTCGTGGCCGAACAACTCACTCTCCAGCAATTCCTCCGACAGGGCGACGCAGTTCACAATCACGAGGGGACCGTCCCGCCGCGGACTCCAGCCGTGAATGGCGCGGGCGAGAATCTCCTTCCCGGTGCCGCTCTCTCCGCGGAGGAGGATGGTGGCGTTGCTGGCGGCGGCCTGTTTGGCGCTTCGAAGCAGCTCTTGGACGGCCGGACTCCGGCCGATGATCGGTCGTGCCTCGGCGTCCAATGCGCTGTGGAGACGCCAGTTCTCCTCGCGCAAGGTCTCCCGTTCCAGCGCTTTGTTGATCACGACCTCCAGGTGGGCCGGATCCAAGGGTTTCGGGATGAAGTCGTACGCGCCGGCGCGCATCGCCTCCACGGCCCGCTGCGGGGTGCCCAGGGCGGTGATGACGATCACGGTGGTCTCGATGCCCTCGCGGCGGACGGCATGCAGAACGTCCATGCCGCTCAGACGGGGAAGCTGGAGGTCGAGCAGCGTGAGCGGCGGCGCGTCCTGGCGGAGAATCCCCAAGGCCTCTTGCCCATCTTTTGCGCACGCGACCTCGAACCGCATGAGCCGGAGCCGGTCCGAGAGGAGTTCCAGGATGTCGGGATCGTCGTCGACGACGAGAATCCGGGGTCGCCGTGTGTTCATGCGTGGCTCCTGTGATCGTCTGGGGCGGTGGTCTCAGCGATCGGGAGGGTGAAAATGAAACGGCTTCCCTTTCCCGGCTGGCTTTCCACGCGGATACGCCCGCCGTGGAGCTCGATGAGACTCTTGGCGATGGAGAGGCCAAGCCCGGTTCCCTGGGCCTTGTATCGGTTCTCGCGCCGCACCTGGTGAAACTTGTCGAAGATCGCGTCGAGCTCTTCGGGCGGAATTCCCTCGCCGGTGTCATCCACGGACACTTCCACGAAGCGACGAAGGTTCGGCGGTTCGGCGGGACGGTCGTTCGGCACTCCGGGAGCCTCTGTACCGTCGAACCGCGGAACGGTCGAACTGTCGTCCGAAGTGGGCGCATGTGTGGAGATGCTGACCGACCCTCCGCTCGGGGTGAACTTGACGGCGTTCCCGGCGAGATTGATGAGGACCTGTTGCAGCTTGTCGCGGTCCGCGAACACGGCGAAGATCGTGGCGCTCGGGACGACGGACAGGTCCAAACCCTTCTCGGTCGCCATGGGTCGCAGGCTGTCCACGACGTCCTGAATCACATCGGCGAGGTCGACCCTCGTCCGGCGCAACTCGATCCGGCCGGCCTCGATTCTGGAGAGATCCAGCAGATCGCTGATGAGCCGCACCAGGCGGTCGGTGTTGTTCTGCACCTTGGTGAGATAGCGCTGGAGTGTGGGGGAAACATCCCCGACGACGCCATCCAGGAGATTATCCACGGACATCCGAATGGCGGTGAGGGGCGTCCGGAGCTCGTGGGACACGTTCGACACGAAGTCCGATTTCAGCTGGTCGAGCTCTCGAAGTTTGCGATGCGACACCTCCAGCGCGGCGTTCGCCTCCGACAGCTGCCGGGTACGCTCCGCCACACGCGCCTCCAGGGTGCGATTCAGCTCTGCGATTTCCCGGTACGCCAGCGCGTTGGAGATCGCCACGGCGGCCTGATCTCCCAGCCGCTGGAGCGTTTCCACCGCCTCCGCGCCGAACGGCCTGTCGTTCCGGCGGCCGGCCCCCAGCACGCCCACGCAGGATTGCTGGAGGCGAATCGGCACGAGGGCGACCGCCCGAAGCCCCTCCTCGGCGATCACACGTTCCTCGTCGGGATCGCGGGTGGGTCCCGGACCGGGTATCGTCGCGACCCGCCCCGCCGTGAGAACCTGGCCGGCGCATCCCTCTCCGGGGCGAATCGTCCAGTTCCGGATGGCTGCGCCTCGACTGCGTGAGCAGGCCGCGACCTTCGCGGTTGGCGTATCCGCATCGCGGTAGGCGAGAAAGGAGAGGTCGGCGACGCACAGCCGTTCCGCGTGGCGGACGAGCGCCTCCAGGACGGTGTCGAGGTTCAGGGTGGACGAAAGCTCCCGGTCCACCTCGAAGCGCGCCTGGAGTGAATCCGCCATCCGGTTGAACGCGCCCGCCAGTTCGCCGATCTCGTCCTCACGGGTGACGTGGATCCGGTGGGCGAGGTTGCCGCGGGCGACGGCGGCGGCCCCGCTGGCCAGCGCCTGGATCGGGCGCGCCAGGCGGCGGGTCTGCACCTGCGCCCACACGAGGCCGCCCACGAGCGTGAGCAGTCCCAGGCCCAGGATGGTGTTCCTCGTCCGCCGGATCAGCGTGAGCTCGTCCGCGATGGAAATGCCGATGCGCGCGACGGCGCGGCGCTGATTCAATACCAACACCGGCGCGGCGAAATCATACAGGATCTCGCCTCGACGCGAGCGCGTTTCCTGAACCATTGGCGTCGTGGCGGTCAGCGCCCCGCGCGTGAGCGGATCGTCGTAGGTTGCCCCGGTTTCGTTCACGCGGCTGTGAATCAGGACGCGCCCGTCCACGTCCATGATCATGGCATACCGGACATCGCGCTCGCGGCCCAGGCTGTTGACCATCTGGCGAAGCCCGAGGAAATCCTCGGCCACGACGGCGTGGACACTGCTGAAGGCAAAGATGGCCACCAGGCGCAGGCCGTTGTCGCGGGCCGTGCCCAGAATGACGGACTCTTGGATCAGGAGAACGGCGGGGATCACGAGCGCGAACAGGACGGCGACGAGCAGGATGACGTGCAGGGCAAAGCGCGTCTGGAGTCGGAGACGTCGGTATCGGGAAATGAGCGCGCCAAGCGGGTTCATGGCGGGCACGCCTCAGCGGAACTCCACAGTCGTCAGCTTGTCCTGGGGCCAGCCGTACAGGTTCAAGGTCAAGGCGCCGGTGCGCACGTGATGCGCGGCGAACTGGATCTCGTGAAAGAGGAAGACGGCGGGAACGTCGGCCACGATCAATCGGGTCGCGTCCCGGTGCAACCGCACCCGCTGCGCGTCGTCCATCGGCTGTCGGGCCTGGTCGAGAAGCTCGTCCACCCGGACATTGCCGTAGCGCCCGAAATTGTCCGGGGACTTCGAGTGGTAGAGGGGAAACAGGAAGCGCTCGGGGTCCGGCGTGCTCACCGTCCACCCGTACAGATAGAGGTCATGCGCGCCCTTGCGCCGCTCCGCATGGAACGCTTTCCAGTCGGCCGCGCCTGCGAGCTCGACGGCAATGCCCACCTTGCGAAGATCGGCGCGGATAGCCTGCACGGCCTCGGACCAAAACTCCAGCGACGCGTTGTAGAGGAGGCGCAGCGTCAGGCCGGTGGGCATGCCGGCCTCCTGGAGGAGCCCCCGCGCCCGTTCCGGGCTCGGGGTCGGCTGGCGAATCTCCGGATCGTAGCTCAGCGCGCTCGGCGGCAGGGGTCCGCGGGCGGGAAGGAGCGTGCCGCGGCCCGAGTACGTCGCCAGCCGCTCCAGATCGATGGCCCGCACGACCGCTTCGCGCACGCGCCGGTCCTTGAGGGCGGCCCGATCCATCTGCATTCCCAGGAAACGCACGTTCAGGCCGCCCACCTTGACGAGGCGGGCGTTGGGGTTCGCGGCGGTCCGTTCGAGAAAGTTGGGGGGCACGGAGGACATCAGGTCAAACTCGCCCGCCTCCCACCGCTCCATGGCGACCTGACTGTCCGGGATGACGACGAAGGTTGCGTGGCCCACGCGCGGGCGGCCGCGCCACGAATCGGCAAACGGCGCCAGGACGATTCGGTCGGCTTCCCACCGCTCCAGGCGAAAGGGTCCCGTCCCGACCGGCGTGCGCGTGAGGTGCCCGCCGTAGCGCGTGAGCGCGTGGGGACTCACGATGCTCACGATGGCGAACTGGTGCGGTCGCTGGTACTGGAGCGTGATGGCCACGGTGTGCGGATCCACGACGCGGATATTCTTGATGAGACCCGACAGGACGCGTTCATAGTAATTGGGAGGTGTCGTGGAGTAAAAGGGGGAGCCGGGGAGGTACTGGCGCTCGTAGGAGATCTTGACGGCGTGCGCGTCGAGCGGGGTTCCGTCGTGGAACACAACGTTCCGCCGCAGGGAAAAGGTATACGTCAGGCCGTCTGCGCTTTGCTCCCATCGCTCGGCCAGGGCAGGTTCCATCCGGCTTCCGTCGGCGGACAACTGCGTGAGCCGGTCGTAGAGCAGCCACATGACCTGGTCCGCCTGAAGGTTGCCCGTCTTGGCCGGGTCCAGGGAGACGGGTTCGCTGATGAGATGCTGAAAGAAACCCCGCTCACCCGCGGCCACGGGTTCGCTCAACCCGAGGATCCCAACGAAAAAGGCGACACAACCCATGCCGATGGAACACGCCAGGCGAGATCTCCGGAAAGATTGGCTCATCGGAGCATTCCCCTCCGCCGTGAGGTCGGGCTATTCGTCGGGTCAGGTGCAGGTAATAGCCGGGCTCGGCTACCGCGGAGCCGGGCGCAGTCACGGATACGGCCAGGCTCTTGGTGCCGTGGCTGCCGAAGCTAGCACAGCTGTCCGGGTGGACGCAACGAGACAGTGGCGAAACAGGATACGGGCGGGTGTTCGGCTTGGCTGAGCATGCTGGTGCACGTGCAGACCGGAGGCGCCGGTGCGCCTTGACAAGCGCGGGCAAACACGTTAAGCAGTGCCAGTTTGTGCGGGCGTGAGGCGTGTGGATGCGAGCGCAACAGGTGCGCACGCGGCGGATCGCGGAGGGGCGAGCCCCCAGTGTCGTCCGTGCGTGCCGCGGGGGAGGAGGTATGGCGCTTCGGATGCAGGGATTCAGCACCGTCCAGCGGCGGGCGCTCGGCCGGAGCCGCACGATCATCGAGCGTCGTCTCGCCCATCTGCCGTGCCCTGTGCCTCGGGATTTGTGCGAAGAACTCCAGGCGATCTTTTCGGCGCGGCGGCCCGTGGTGGATCTGGCGTACGGCGGCGATGGAGGTGGTCGTCGGACGCCGTATGCGCGGAGCGCGGGGTATCGTATTCTGCTGTACGAGCGGGCCTTTGCAATCGGGAATGGCGGCATGACGAGCCTGGCGCCGATTCTGTTCCACGAGCTGATCCACATAGCCCGGGGGTGGGAGCTGGACGCCGAGGCATTCGAGAACGCCTGGTTCACGCCCGCGGAGGGCGCTCGACCGCCGAGCAGAGAGGACTGGGCGATCTTCAAGGCGCAGGAGTACCGCGGGTGGTGGGTTCGCCTCGATCCGAGGACACGCCAGGTCACGGATTACGCGGATCGCCTCGTGGTGACCTTCTCCCGGAACGCGGTGCGCTCCGCGGAAAAATCCAGGGGTGTGCGCGGCCCCGGATGCTCGTGGCGGTAACCTCGGCTCCGGACGCGATCGGGACTGCCGAGGGTCCGTATGAACCGGGATGCTGTCTTCCCCAACGTCAAGGAGTGTGCCATGGCAAAGCCAAAGGCGACCAAGAAAGAGAAGCTGGGCGTGAAGATCGTGGTGGAGCTCACGGGCCACATGCCGCGAACCGAGGTGGATCAGTTCATGGCGGCGCTCACGAGCGTGGTGAACAACCACCTCGAAAATGGTGGAAACGGGGGAATGTAGCCCCGTTCCGCGCCAACCGGCACGGTGGCAGCGGCGGCCGCCGGCGCGGGACCCCCGCAGCAGGTACGCCCCGTCGCAGACGCCCTCGGCTGATATCGGCGCGGGAGGACGTTTTCTTTTTGCCCGGCGGGGCGGCCGCGTTGCCGAAAGCCGTCAATAGAGTTGACTTCATCGGAGAAATCACGTACGCTCCATAAATTACGCAGGAGTCGTTCTAACTGTTTGAGCCCAAAGGGGCCGGGGGCTATTGTCATGGCGGAGACAGCGGTGCGAAAGGGGCCGATGAAAGAGGATCGGAAGGAGCGGGACAAGGCCCTGGAGATGGCGGTTTCCCAGATAGAGAAACAGTACGGGAAGGGTGCCATCATGCGGATGGGGATCTCGGGCGCCCTCCTTCCCGTGTCCACGATTCCCACGGGCTCCCTGGAGCTGGATTACGCCCTCGGCATCGGTGGCATTCCGCGCGGGCGCGTGGTGGAGATCTTCGGTCCCGAATCGAGCGGCAAGACGACTCTCGCGTTGCACATCATCGCCGAGGCGCAGAAGCGGGGAGGGGCTGCGGCCTTCGTCGACGCGGAGCACGCCCTGGACGCGAGCTACTCCAAGACGCTTGGCGTGAATATCGACGAGCTCTTGCTCTCGCAGCCCGATACCGGCGAGCAGGCGCTGGAGATCACCGAGGTTCTGGTGAGGAGCGGTGCGGTGGACGTCGTCGTCATCGATTCCGTAGCGGCGCTCGTACCGCGGGCGGAGATCGACGGCGAGATGGGGGATTCCCTGCCGGGGTTACAGGCCCGGCTGATGTCGCAGGCCCTGCGCAAGCTCACGGCGGCGATCAGCAAGTCTCGCACCTCTGTCGTGTTTATCAACCAGATGCGGGAGAAGATCGGCATCATGTTTGGCAACCCCGAAACCACGACGGGCGGGCGGGCGCTCAAGTTTTACGCCTCGGTTCGTTTGGATATTCGGAGGATTTCGGCCATCAAGGACGGCGAGGAAGTGGTCGGCAGCCGGGTCAAGGTGAAGGTGGTGAAGAACAAGCTGGCTCCACCCTTCCGCGAGGCCGAGTTCGACATCGTATACGGCGAAGGGATCTCGCGGCTGGGCAGCCTCTTGGACCTCGGGGTGACGCACAAGGTAGTGGAGAAGAGCGGCGCCTGGTACGGCTACGGAAGCGAACGGATCGGACAGGGACGTGAGAACGCCAAACGGTTCCTGCAGGAGAATCCAGCAATGGCCGACGAGATCGAGGCCAAGTTGCGGGCGGCGCTTGGGCTGGCCGTCGCGCAGGAGGCGGAGGCGTAATGGAACTCGTAGAACTCCTCAAAATCGCCGTAGAGCGCAAGGCGTCCGACCTGCACATCAAAGTCGGGATGCCGCCCGTGCTTCGGATCGACCATAAGCTGGTCCCGCTCATGGAGCTCCCGCGTTTGGGGCAGGACGCGGTCGTGTCCATGGCGGCCAGCGTCATGAGCGCGAAGCAGCGGGAGCGGTTCAAGGAGCGCAACGAGGCCGATCTGGCGTACGGCGTACCCGGGCTGGGGCGATTCCGCGTGAACGTGTTCCAGCAGCGCGGGATGGTGGGCATCGTGCTCCGGCTCATCCCGCTCAAGATTCAGACGGTGCGCGAACTAAATCTCCCGCCGGTCATCGAGACGCTTGCCCTGGAGCAGCGTGGGCTGATCCTGGTGACGGGGACGACGGGATCGGGCAAGTCGTCCACCCTGGCCGCCATGATCGACCACATCAATTCCAACACGACAGGGCACATCCTGACTATCGAGGACCCGATCGAGTTTCTCCACCGGGACAAGAAGTGTCTCGTCAACCAGCGGGAGATCGGGGTGGATGCGCCCAGCTTCAGCGAGGCGCTGCGGAGCGCCCTTCGCCAGGACCCGGACGTGATCCTGGTGGGCGAGATGCGCGACTTCGAGACGATCTCCACGGCGCTGCTGGCGGCGGAGACGGGCCACCTGGTGATGAGCACGCTCCACACGCTCGACGCGACGGAGACGATCAACCGCGTGGTCTCCGTGTTCCCGCCGTATCAGCAGAAGCAGGTGCGGCTGCAGCTGGCGTCGGTGCTGCGCGGGATTCTGTCTCAACGATTGATCCCGCGTGCGGATGGGAAGGGGCGGGTTCCCGCGGTGGAGGTCTGCATTGCGACCGCCACGGTGCGCGAGGCCATCGTCGACGCGGACAAGACGCGGAAGCTTCCCGACGTCCTCGCGGCGGGGTTGAGCCAGTACGGAATGCAGACGTTCGACCAGTCCTTGATGACCCTGTACACCCGCGGGCTCATCACCTACGAGGAGGCCCTCCGCTGGTGCAGCAATCCGGACGACTTCGCGCTGCGCGTGCGGGGCATCGAATCCACCGGGGATTCCGCGTGGCGGGGAACGCTGCAAGCGGAGGAGCCGCCGAAGTCCGTGCCGGGGATGACGCGACTCTGATGCCGGACGACGCCGGGCTTGACGGGAGCCGCGGAAGCGGCGACCCGAGTGTGCGCGAGCGGCCCGATGCGTGGCACGTTGCCTTGAAGGTCCTGGCCGTGCGGGCGCGCACGACACACGAAGTCCGGCAGGCGTTGACGCGGAGGGGGTATCCGCCGGACGAGGTTGCTGCGGTCATGGCGCGGCTGACGGCGGCCCGGTACCTGGACGACGCCGACTTCGCTCGGACCTGGGTTTCGGCGCGCGCGCGCCGCGGCGCGGCGGCGCCGGCGCGGTTGGCGCGCGAGTTGCGGACGAAAGGCATCGCAGGCGGCGAGATCGCCGCCGCGCTTCGCGGCTTGCAGGAGGAGTGGGATGCGGCCGCCGCTGCGGGCGAGGCGGCGAAGCGGAAGCTGAAATCGCTGCAGGGCCTGCCGGCGTCCGTGGCGCGGCGGCGGTTGGCGGCCTTCCTGGACCGGAGGGGGTTCAGCGCGGACATCGTCCTGGCCACCTGCCGGAGGTATCTGGCGGCCGCAGACGAATCGGACTGAGACAGGGCCTCTGCGACAGGCCGCCAGTATCTCGGGAGGGGCAAACCCGCCCCGCGGACATTCAGCATACGGAAAGACCACCATGTCTTTGAGTTATAAATCGGGAAACGAGATTCGGGACGCCTTTGTCGATTTTTTCGGCCGGCACGGACACGCGCACGTCCCCAGCTCGCCCTTGGTGCCCAAAGCCGATCCGACGCTCCTGTTCACGAACGCCGGGATGGTGCAATTCAAGGACGTCTTCACGGGCGCGGAGAAGCGACCGTACTCGCGGGCGGTGACGGCGCAGAAGTGCGTCCGCGCCGGAGGCAAGCACAACGACCTGGAGAACGTGGGCCGTACGGCGCGGCACCATACCTTCTTCGAGATGCTCGGCAACTTCTCGTTCGGCGATTACTTCAAGGAGGCGGCCATCGCCTATGCGTGGGAGTTTCTCACGACCACGCTGGGCCTGCCGCCCGAGCGGCTCTGGGCAACGATCCACGAGGGCGATGCCGGGATGAGCTTGGGGCCGGACGAGGAGGCGCGCTCGCTCTGGCGCCGCTACGTGCCTGCCGAACGCATCGTGGCGTGCTCCACCAAGGACAATTTCTGGGCCATGGGGGACACGGGACCGTGCGGGCCGTGCTCGGAGATCATCTACGACCAGGGGCCGGCGATGGGCTGCGGGAAGCCGACCTGCGCCGTGGGGTGCGAGTGCGACCGCTACCTCGAGCTCTGGAACCTGGTCTTCATGCAGTTCGAGCGCAGCGCCGCCGGCGTGCTGACGCCGCTGCCGCGGCCCAGCATCGACACGGGCGCGGGGCTGGAGCGGGTGGCGGCCGTCCTTCAGGGCGCCGCGAGCAACTTCGACACGGATCTGCTCCGGCCGATCATCGCCTTCGTCGAGGAGCTGTCCGGCCACGCCTACGGCAGCGATCCGGCGAAGGACGTGTCCATGCGGGTGATCGCCGACCACGCGCGTTCCACGACGTTCTTGGTGGCCGACGGCGTCCTGCCCAGCAACGAAGGCCGCGGCTACGTGCTGCGGAGGATCCTGCGGCGGGGCTTGCGGCACGGCCGCCTGGTCGGCCTGGATGAGCCGTTCATGGCCAAGGTGACGCGCCGGGTGGCGGAGATGATGCAGGGCGCCTACCCGGAGCTGGCCGAGGCGCAGGACCACGTCGCGCGGGTGACCCTGGCCGAAGAGGAGCGGTTCGGCCATACGCTGCGCGTGGGGCTGCGGCTCGTCGATTCGCTAGTGGACGACCAGAAGGCCCGCGGGCAGACCACCCTCCCGGGCGCGGAGATCTTTCGGCTCTACGACACGTACGGATTTCCCGTGGACCTGCTGCGGGACATCGCCACGGACAACGGGCTGGTCTTAGACGAGGCCGGATTCGAGCGGGCCATGGCCGAGCAGCGCACCCGTGCGCGCGAGTCCTGGGTGGGCTCGGGCGAGACGGAGATTCCGGCACGCTTGAAGGATCTGACGGGGGCGGTGAAGGTCGAAGGGTTGTGGTACACGGAGCTGGCGGCCGACGCGCGCGTGGTCTCCATTGTGATCGGGGATGCCCGGCAACCCGTCGAGGTTCTGACGGACGGGACGGCGGGCGAGGTGGTCCTGGATCGCACGCCGTTCTACCCGGAGGCGGGCGGGCAGGTGGGAGACGTGGGCACGCTCGCCGCGGATGGATTGCTGGCGGAGGTCGAGGGGACGGAGCGGCCGGTGCCGGGCCTGGTGTTGCACCGCGTGCGCGTGAAGCGGGGTGCGCTGCGGATCGGGCAGCCCGTCCGGGCGTCGGTTGACGCGTCGTGCCGGCGGATGACGGCCAAGAATCATACGGCGACCCACCTGCTGCACGCCGCGCTCCGACAGACGCTGGGCGACCACGTCAAACAGGCCGGTTCGCTGGTGGCGCCCGATCGCCTGCGGTTCGACTTCACGCACTTCGGCCCGTTGACGCCGCAGGAGATTGACCGAATCGAAGAGGCAGTGAACGTCCAGGTCTGGGAAAACCGCGGCGTGGCGACCCGGGTGATGGGGCTGGACGACGCGCTGGCCTCCGGCGCCATGGCGCTCTTCGGCGAGAAATACGGGGAGCAGGTTCGGGTCGTGAGCGTCCAGGACTTCAGCACCGAGCTGTGCGGCGGGACGCACGTCGGGGCCACGGGCGAGATCGGCCTGTTCAAGATCGTCTCGCAAGGGGGCGTGGCGGCGGGCGTGCGCCGGGTCGAGGCGGTGACCGGTCCCGGCGCGTACCAGCACGTGAAGCGCGAAGAGCACGTCCTGACCGAGACGGCTGCGCGACTGAAGGCGCGCCCCATGGAGCTGGCCGACAAGGTGGACAAGCTTGCCGAGGCAGCTCGCGATCTGGAGCGTGAGGTTCAGCGGCTGCAGGCGCGCTTGCTCGGCGGCACGCTGGAACGCCTCCTGGAGAGCGCCGTGGATGTCAACGGGGTCCGGGTGCTGGGGGCGCTGGTCGAGGCAGCGGACTCCAAGGGCATGCGGGAACTGGGTGACCGGCTGCGGGAGCGCCTGCAAAGCGGGGTCGTCGCGCTGGCCATGCAGTCGGACGGCAAGGTGATCTGGGTCACGATGGTCACGAAAGATCTCGTCGGGCGCGTTCATGCCGGCAATCTGGCGCGAGAACTGGCCAAGCTGACGGGTGGTGGCGGCGGCGGCCGGCCCGACATCGCGGAGGCTGGCGGGAAGGATCCGGCCAGGGTTCCCGAAGCGCTCGCCAAGCTCCCGGCGCTGGTGTCCGGCCAACTGGCGACGTGATCCCCGGGCGAGCGAATGGCAGGATGTAAACGGTAATCATCTCAGAATCTATTGTAGATAGTATCTGTAACTAATTATTATTATGGAGTGAAGTTTATTCGATGAGTCGCTTGCCGATCGAGAGGGACGGGTTGGTTTTCATCGTGCCGACGCTTGCGGTCAGCGGGGTGTTGTTCCTGCTGCGTTTTCCGCTAAGCGGAACGGCGGTCTTGCTGCTGGCCGCGTTCGTGGTCTATTTCTTCCGTGACCCGGAGCGGGAGATTCCCGCCGGTGAACGACTGATTCTGGCCCCGGCCGACGGAAAGATCGTGGCGATCAAACCCTTTCCGGACTGGAAGGGACCGTTCGGCGAACCGCTCGTGCGGATCAGTATCTTCCTGTCGGTTTTTGACGTGCACGTGAATCGGGCGCCGATTGCGGCGCTGGTGCAGGAGGTCACGCATTCGCCCGGGCAGTTCCGAGTTGCATGGGACGAAGAGGCGTCCCAGGCGAATGAGCAGACCCTGGTGCGTTTTGCCACGCCGGACGGCGACGTCTGGGTAAAGTTGATCGCCGGACTTATCGCGCGCCGCATCGTGTGCCGCGTGACGCCGGGACAGAAGGTCGAGGCCGGAGAGCGGATCGGGCTCATCCGGTTCGGGTCCCGCGTGGATTGCATTCTGCCGGAGGCTGCGGTGCTGCGCGTGCGGCGCGGACAGACCGTCAAGGGGGGGAGTACGATCTTGGGGGTGATTCCATGAAATCGGCCCGGACCGGCATGCGGCGGCGGATGCGGCGCGGGGTATACCTCTTGCCCAGCATCTTGACGCTGGGAAATCTGTTCTGCGGCTTCTACGCCCTGATCGCCGTGTACAACGACGAGTACGTGACGGCCGCCATCGCAATCCTGGTGGCGGAGGTTCTGGACACCCTGGACGGTGCCGTGGCGCGAATGACCGGCGCCACCAGCGAACTGGGCATCCAGTTGGACTCTTTGGCGGATCTGGTGTCGTTCGGCGTGGCGCCCGGGCTGCTGGCCTACGTCTTTGCGCTGAAGCCATTCGGCTGGATGGGCGGGTTGGCAGCCTTCGCGTTTGCGGCGTGCGGCGCGTTCCGGCTGGCGCGCTTCAACATCCAGACGCACGCGCTGGACAAGCGGTATTTCGTCGGCCTGCCGATTCCGGCAGCGGCCGCGGTGGTGGCAACCTTCGTACTGTTCATGAGGGAGTCTTCGGCGGTGGTCGTCTACGGGCGGGAGTTGCTGCCGCCACAAGCGACTGCTGCCGGGGTCTTGCTCGGGGTGTACGGGCTGGGGTTCCTGATGGTCAGCCGGATTCGCTATCGCAGCCTGAAGGGGCTGGAAGTGCGAAGGCGGCGACCCTCCACGATCCTGACGCCCCTGTTGCTGGTGTTGGTGATCGTGGCCTCGAATCCCATTTTGTTCTCGTTCGTGTTTTTCTTGCTGTACGCCCTCTCCGGTATCGTCCGGATGCTGCCCTACTGGCAGCGGCGGCATCCTGTGGAAACGACAGAACAGCCCGCCCCCGGGAAACACTAGGGCGCGGCGCGGGAGGATGGGGACCATGACGGAGCGAATCCTGATATTCGACACGACCCTGCGGGACGGCGAGCAATCGCCCGGCTACAGCATGAACACCCGGGAGAAGGTGGAGCTCGCCAAGCAGCTGGCGCGGCTCGGCGTGGACGTGATGGAGGCCGGCTTTCCCATCGCCTCGCAGGACGACTTCGAGGCGGTGCGCGCGGTGGCCAAGAGTCTGAAGAACGGCCCGATCGTCGCCGGGCTGGCCCGGGCGAAGGACGTGGACATCGATCGGTGCTGGGAGGCGGTCAAGGGCGCGGAGCGGCCGCGCATCCACACCTTCATCGCCACGTCGGAGATCCACATCAAGTACAAGCTGAAGTCCACGCAGGAGGAGGTCCTGGACGCGACGGTCGCGGCGGTGAGGCGGGCCAAGAACTACACGCCCGACGTGGAGTTCTCCGCCGAGGATGCCCACCGCACCGACCAGGACTACCTGTGCCGCGTCGTGGAGGCGGCGATCACGGCCGGCGCGACCACGATCAACATCCCCGACACGGTCGGCTACGGCCTGCCCTGGGAGTTCGGCGAGCGGGTCCGGAGCCTGATGAACCGGGTGCCGGGGATCGAGCGCGTCGTCGTCAGCGCCCACTGCCACAACGACCTCGGCCTGGGGGTGGCGAACTCCCTGGAGGCGATCCGGGCCGGCGCCCGCCAGATCGAGTGCACGATCAACGGGATCGGGGAGCGCGCGGGCAACGCCTCGCTGGAAGAGCTGGTCATGGCGCTCCGGACCCGGAAGGACTTCTTCCAGTTCGACACCGGGATCCGGACGGAAGAGATTTACCGGACGTCCAAGCTCCTCCAGTCCATCACGGGGGTGAACGTCCAACCCAACAAGGCCATCGTGGGGGCCAACGCCTTCGCGCACGAGGCGGGCATCCACCAGCACGGCGTCCTCCAGACGCCGCTGACGTACGAGATCATGACGCCCGAGTCCGTCGGGGTCCCGAAGAGTCAGCTGGTGCTGGGCAAGCACTCCGGGCGGCACGCGTTCAAGAAGCGGCTGGAGGAGCTGGGCGTCGAGCTGTCCGAAGAGGATCTGAACAAGGCCTTCGGGCGGTTCAAGGATCTGTGCGACCGCAAGAAGGAGGTCTTCGACGAAGACCTGCTGGCCCTGGTCGAGGACGAGCTGCTGACGTCCAATCAGGGGTACAGCCTGGAACACCTCCAGTTCACGAGCGGAACGAACATCGTGCCGACGGCGACGGTGCGGCTCCGCCTGCAGGACGAGACCTTCCAGGAGTCGGGCTGGGGCGACGGCCCGGTGGACGCCGCCTACAAGGCCATCGACCTGATCACCAAGGTCCCGGGGAAGCTCCTGGAGTACCAGATCCGCGCCATCACGGCCGGCAAGGATGCGCTGGGCGAGGTGACGGCGACGGTGGAGGTGGACGGCCGGCGGATCGTCGGCCGGGGGAGCTCCACGGACGTCATCGAGGCCAGTGTCCGGGCCTACCTGAACGCGATCAACAAGGTGGTGGTCCGTTCGGGCGCCGGCAACGGGAAATAGGCGCCGCCGACGGGGGCGTCGCAGAGCGATACGAGCGATAAGGAGGTAGGCGAAGTCATGCGCAAGGATGGATACGTCGTGGCCGTCGCTGGGGCGACGGGTGCCGTGGGCGAAGTCATGCTGCAAGTGCTCGACGAGCGAAAATTCCCGGTGCGCCAGGTCAAGCTCCTGGCCTCCGAGCGCTCCGTGGGCAAGACGCTTGCGTTCCGCGGTGAGCCGGTCCGCGTCGAGGAGTTGACCGAGCGCTCGTTTGCCGGCGTGGACGTGGCGCTCTTTTCGGCAGGGGCGAGCCGGAGCAAGGAATTCGCGCCGGCAGCCTGGAAGTCGGGGGCCGTGGTGGTGGACAACAGCTCGGCGTTTCGGATGGAGGCGGATGTCCCCCTGGTCGTCCCCGAGATCAACCCCCACGCCATCGCGCAGTACACGAAGCGGGGAATCATCGCCAACCCGAATTGCACGACGATCGTGACGCTGATGGCACTGGCGCCGCTCCACCGGTACAGCCGGATCCGGCGCGTCGTCGCGTCGAGCTACCAGGCCGTCTCGGGGGCCGGGGCGAAGGCGCTCGACGAGTTCAAGCAGCAGGTCCGGGCCTGGGCCAAGGATGAGCCGCTGCCCGTGACCGTGTTTCCATACCAGATCGCGTTCAACGTCCTGCCCCACATCGACGTGTTCCTGGAGAACGGGTACACGAAGGAAGAGATGAAGCTGGTGAACGAGAGCCGGAAGATCCTGGAAGACGATCGGATCCTCATCTCCCCGACGACCGTGCGGGTGCCGGTGTTCACCGCGCATTCCGTCTCGGTCCACGTGGAGACCGAGACGAAGATCGGCGCGGCGAAGGCTCGGGAGCTGTTCGCCGCGTTCCCGGGGCTCCAGGTCCAGGACGACCCCGCCAACAAGCGATACCCCATGCCGCTCTTTGCGGCCGGGACGGATGACTGCTACGTCGGGCGCATCCGCGAGGATCTGGCGGTGGAGAACGGCTTGAATTTCTGGGTGGTCGGCGACCAGCTCCGCAAGGGCGCCGCGCTCAACGCGGTGCAGATCGCGGAGCGGTTGGTCGAGACGTACCTGTAGACGTGGCGCGGCACGAGGTGAGAGGGGCTCCCGCGGTCGATGCGCCGTGGGAGCCCTTTTTCGTGCGGCGCGAGAACTCTGAACCGTCCGGCGTGTCGGAGGATGTCGGTTGCTGCGTCGCGTCAAGCTGGTCCTGGAATACGACGGGACGGCGTATCACGGGTGGCAGGTCCAGCCCGGTCTGGACACGATCCAGGGGCGCCTGGAAGCCGCGCTGTGCCGGCTGGTGGGGTCGCCCGTGCACGCGATGGGAGCGGGCAGGACGGACGCCGGCGTGCACGCCCTCGGCCAGGTGGCCAGCTGCAGCCTGGACGTGCGCCTGGAGGACCGGGCGCTCCAGCGCGCCCTGAACGGCAACCTTCCGTCTGACATCGTGGTCCGCGACGTGGTTTCGGTGCCGCACGACTTCGATGCACGGCGATCCGCCCGAGCGAAGACGTACCGGTACACGATTCTGGGGCGGGCGGAGCGCTCGGCGCTGGAGGGCCGCTACAGCCTGCACGTGCCGTGGGCGGTGGATGTGGGGGCGATGGCCGACGCCGCGCAGTGCCTGGTCGGCACCCACGATTTTTCGGCGTTTCGTGCGGGAACGTGCGCCGCGGCGACGCCGGTTCGTACGGTGAACCGCGCCGCGTGGCGGACGGACGGCGACCTCTGTCGTTTCGAGATCGTCGGCAACGCGTTCCTGCAGCACATGGTGCGGATCATCGTGGGGACTCTCCTGGACGTGGGGCGGGGTAGACGGCGCCCGGAGGAGGTCGCTGAGGTCTTGGCGTCCCGCGACCGGCGCCGGGCCGGGAAGACTGCCCCTCCGCACGGGCTGTGCCTGGTGCAGGTCGAGTACTGAAATCGCGGACCGAGTCGCGCCGGCTTGCGTGCGCGGGCATGGGCGAGCGGCGGCCCGGCTTGCCAACATCGGGGACTCATGTTACATAGGGCCGAACGAAGACCGGAGGATGTCGATGCCACGCGGCTACGATTTTGCGGCAATCGAGAAGAAATGGCAGGCGATTTGGGACGAGCGCCGCACGTTTGCGGTGACGGAGGATCCGACCCGACCGAAGTATTACTGCCTGGAGATGTACCCCTATCCCTCGGGCAAGATCCACATGGGGCACGTGCGGAACTACTCGATTGGCGATGTGGTGGCGCGCTATCTGACCATGCGCGGCTTCAACGTGCTGCATCCGATGGGCTGGGACGCCTTCGGGTTTCCCGCCGAGAATGCCGCCTTCGAGCACGGCGTGCACCCCGCCACGTGGACGAAGGACAACATCGCGTACATGAGATCCCAGCTGCGACGCATGGGGTTCTCCTACGATTGGTCGCGCGAGGTCACGTGCTGCGAGCCCGAGTACTACCGGTGGAACCAGTGGTTTTTCCTGAAGATGCTGGAGCGCGGGCTGGCCTACCGGAAGACCGCGCCGGTCAACTGGTGCGAGCGCTGCCAGTCGGTCCTGAGCAACGAGCAGGCTGAAGGCGGCGTCTGCTGGCGTCACAGCGACACGCCGGTGGTCCAGCGAGAGCTGGAGCAATGGTTTCTGCGGATCACGAGCTACGTGGAAGAGTTGCTGCGGGATATCGACTCGCTGCCCGGCTGGCCGGAGCGCGTCCGGACCATGCAGCGCAACTGGATCGGGAAGAGCGTGGGGGCGGACGTCGAGTTCGCGCTGGAGCAGGGCGGCAGCCTGCGCATCTTCACCACGCGCCCCGACACGCTCTTCGGCGCGACCTTCATGGTCCTGGCGCCGGAGCACCCCCTGACGCTGCGTCTCGCGGCGGGCACCCCACAGGAACAGACGGTGGCGGCGTTCGCGGAGCGCATGCGGCGGGCGGACCGGGCGGTTCGTGTGGACGCGACGGCGGAAAAGGAGGGTGTCTTCACGGGCGCCTACGCGGTGAACCCGCTCACCCGCGAGCGCATCCCCATCTGGGTCGCAAACTTCATTCTCATGGAGTACGGGACCGGGGCCATCA
>Ga0316622_100000741_pt1 | contig 19895 bp, 13 predicted proteins | sample OWC_Aug_OW2_C1_D_FD_207646 | JGI IMG/M metagenome (GOLD analysis project Ga0316622, IMG submission 207646) | Wetland soil microbial communities from Old Woman Creek delta, Ohio, United States - OWC_Aug_OW2_C1_D5_C | ecosystem: Environmental > Terrestrial > Soil > Wetlands | place: USA: Ohio... | reverse complement strand
TCGACCACCAGGGCGGGACCTGCAATCTGATGACCATCGGCTTCGAAACCCTTCTCGCCGTCCGGCCGCGCGAGGACGATCTCATCCGTCTCGTCAACGTCGACCGCGACCGCTACCCCGACCGCGAGTTCTCGATCTCGGAAATGGTCGCCGCCCTGCCCTGGAACGACTGGCTGTCGCTCGTCGACAGCGACAAGGCCCGGGAGATGGCGCGGGAGGCGGGCGGCGACTGGGCTCAGTACGCCAAGGCGGCCGTCCTCCGCCTCCAGAAGAAGTACCCCCATCAGCGGCTGCGGGGCATGGACATCGTCGTCTCGGGCGACATCCCGCCGGCCGCGGGCCTGAGCTCGTCGTCGAGCCTGGTCGTGGGCGTGGCCGAGGCGACGATCGCCGCGAACCGCCTCGGGACCTTCCCGGCCCAGTTCGTCGATCTCTGCGGCGAGGGCGAGTGGTTCGCCGGCACGCGCGGCGGGAGCGCCGACCACGCCGCCATCCGGCTGGGGCGCAAGGGGAGCGTCATCAAGGTGGCCTTCTTCGATTTCGCCGTCGAGGAGGCCGTGCCTTTCCCGGATGGCTACGTGATGGCCGTCGTCGATTCCGGCCTGCGGGCCCAAAAGAGCGGGAGCGCCCGGGACCAGTTCAATCACCGGATCGCCTGCTACCGGCTGGGGCTCCGGCTGATCCGGAAGCTCCATCCGTCCTTGGCCCCGGTCCTCCACCACTTGCGCGATGTCAATATCCGCACCCTCGGCCTGCCGCTAAGCTCGATCTACCGGACCCTGCTCGGTCTGCCCGAGCGGGCGACGCGGGCCGAGCTCGAGGCGCTGCTCCCCGGGGAAGACCTCCGGCCGCTCTGGGAGAGCCACAGGGAGCCCGAGGACGGCCTGTATCCAGTCCGGGGTGTCGTCCTGTTCGGCCTGGCCGAATGCGAACGGGCCCGGCTCTACGCGGATCTCCTGCGCCCGGGCCGGATCGACGAGATCGGCCGGATGATGAAGGCGTCCCATGACGGCGACCGGGTGGCCGTCTGGAACGCAAAGGGCGAGGCCGGGCCGTTCCGGGCGCCGACCTCGGACGCGTATCTTTTGCGGCTCGTCGAGGACCTGGAAAGCCGCGACGCGGACCGGATCGAGAGGGCCCAGCTCGCTTGGCAGCCAGGGCGCTACTCCTGCAGCCTCCCCGCGATCGACAGGATGGTCGACATCGCCGCGGCGACCGAAGGCGTCGCCGGGGCGCAGCTCGCCGGAGCGGGGCTCGGGGGGTGCCTGATGGTCCTCGTCCGCCGGGAGGCCGTGCCCGCCCTGCGGGCGAACCTGGAAAAAGCGGCCGCGGGACCGCCGGGCCCGGCCCCCGCCGTGCTGGTCTGTCAGCCGATCGCCGGCGCGGGGCTACTGTTCGGCTCCGGGATTCCACTACAGTGGCCCCATGCCTGAGACCGACGGCCGCGTGAACATCCTGGGCTTGACCCGCCCGGCTTTCGAGGCGATGGCCGGGCGCCGCGGCCGTTCGCGGGCCCTCGGCCGCCTCTACAGGCGGGCTTTCGCCGAGGGCCGCTTCGAGCCCGGGACGGAGGCCATCGGCAGGGAGGCCGCCGCCGCCCTGGCCGCCCGCGTCACGCTCCGAATTCCCGCGGTGGAGCGCGTCGTCGAGGAGGAAGGGCCCTTCGGGACGACGGCCAAGGCCCTCCTCCGGCTCGACGACGGCCGGCGCGTCGAATGCGTGCGCATCCCCGTGGCCCGCCGAGCCCCCGAACCGGGGCCGGCGACCCTCTGCGTCTCCACCCAAGTGGGCTGCCGCATGGGCTGCGTCTTCTGCGAGTCCGGCCGGCCGGGCTTTGTGAGGGACCTCCGGCCCGAGGAGATCGTGGGCCAATACGCGGCGGCCCGCCTGACGCTGGGTTGGGACATCGGCCAGATCGTCTTCATGGGCATGGGCGAGCCGCTCGACAATTTCGAGGGGCTCGCGGGAGCCCTGGCCGTCTTCCTCGACGAATCCGGCCCCGCGTTTTCGCAGGACGACCTCACGGTCTGCACCATCGGCCTGCCCGAGGGTATCGCCCGCCTCAGGAGCCTCAGGCTCAAGCGCCTCAATCTCTCGGTGAGCCTCAACGCGCCGGATGACGGGCTCCGCGGCGAGCTCATGCCGGCGAGCCGGGGCGTAGGTCTCGAGGCCCTCGCCGCCGTCCTGGCCCGCTATCCCCAGCGCCGCAATTTCGCCCTCGCGGTGAACTACTGCCTCATCCCGGGCCGGAACGACGGTCCGGGAGCGGCGGAAGGAGTGGCGGCCTTCATCCGGGCCGCGGCGCCGTCGGGCCGGGCCGTCCTCAACCTCATTCCCTACAATCCCGGCTCCTCCCCCATCGGCAGCGCCCCGACCGAGGCCGAGATCGCGTCGTTCACCCGGCGCCTCGAGGCGGCCGGCGTCCTGGTCAAGCTAAGAAGCCCCCGGGGCCGCGCTCTCATGGCCGGCTGCGGCCAGCTTGGGCGCTTCGAATAACCACGCCGTTGCTTAATACTTGGTCAAAGGGCCTCGGGCAACGAACCGGGAAGCGCATGCGTATCCATTAGGGAGCCGTCGAACGCCGCACGTTCTTTGCCGAAGGAGCCGATCATGACCAAAGCCCGGTGGTTCATCCCCTGCGCCGTCGCCTTCGTTCTTTTCTCGGCCGTCGCCCGCGCCGCAGAAATGCCGGTCTCCAGACCGTCCGCGTGGGCGGAAGAAGCCGCCCGGCTGATCCAAAAAGAGCTGCCCACGCTCCTGCCCCAGGCGCTCGTTCCCGGGGCCACCGTCGCCTTGATCGAAGGCCGGGCGGTCGCCTGGCAAGGCGCCTTCGGGACGAAGAACGCGGACACCGGCGAGCCGATGACCTTGGACACGGTCTTCGAAGCCGCGTCCCTCAGCAAACCCGTGTTCGCCTACGGCGTCATGAAGCTCGTCGGCCGGGGCCTCCTCGACCTGGACAAGCCCCTGATCGGATATATCGACGAGCCGTCCCTCATCGAGGCCTATCCGCCGGCGCGCAACGGCGATCCCCGCTACAGGAAGATCACCGCCCGCCACGTCCTGACGCATTCGACCGGCTTCCCTAACTGGTTTCGAGGAGCCCGAATGGTCATCAACTTCGAGCCCGGCGAACGCTTCAGCTATTCCGGCGAAGCCTACAGCCTGCTGGCCGGCGTCGTCGGGATGATCACCGGCAAGGCCTTCACGGACTTCATGGCCGAGACGGTCCTGATGCCCCTGGGCATGGGAGACAGCTCCTACATTTGGCTGGACAAGTACGACAACCGGTTCTCGGCCGCGCACGATTCCCTTGGCGGACGGGTCGACCGCCGCAAGATGTCCCGGCCCACGCCCGGGGCCTCCCTCTACACCACGGCCGCCGATTACGCCAAGTTCCTGGCGGCCCTCCTGAACGGAGAGGGACTGACGGAGCCCGCCTGGAAAGCCATGCTCTCGCCGCAGATCGACGTCCCCGCCAGGGCCGGGAGCGGGGAGAAAGTCTTCGACTGGGGGCTGGGGGTCGGCTTGCAGGAGACGGAAAAGGGGCTCGCCTTCTGGCACTGGGGTGACAACGGCGAATTCCAGTCCTACTTCGAGGTCCTGCCGGCCGAGAAGCGCGGCCTGATCGTCTTTCTGAACGGCGTCAACGGCCAAGCGGTTTCGCTGGCCATAACCCAAACCGTTCTCGGGCTGAGCCGGCCGGCCATCGCCACGGCCTATTTCGATTACCCGTCCATCGGCTCTTCGGACCTCCGGATGCTGAAGGCCTACCTCTCGGGCGGCTACAAGGAGTTCGTCCGGACGGCCGAGGCCATCCAGGACCCGGGGCAAGAGAACGCCATCAACCGGATCGGCTATTCCCTGCTCCAGTCGCGGAAAAGAGAAGCGGCCATCGAGGTCTTCCGGTATAACGTGGCCCGGTTCCCAAAGTCCGCCAATACCTACGATTCGCTGGCCGAAGCCTATCTGGCCGTCGGGGACAAGGCCAAGGCCATCGAGTTCTACGAGAAGGCGCTGGCCATCGACCCCAAGTTCCCCACGGCGGTCGAGGCGCTCAAAAGGCTGAAGGGCGGCCGGCCCTAGACGCGGGGAAGTGTCTTAATGCGGACATGCCGTTCTCGGTTCCGGACGGTTTTCCCCTGGAGCGAACCGGCAAAGCTTCGGATCCTTTCGGCCGAAATTGGCACGAATTTCGCTCAATTATCGGTCAGCCCCGCCGCCCGATCCGTCCTTCAGGCGGGAAGCCGGCGGGCTACGATGGGGTCTGTAAAGGAGTCTTAGGATGAAAAAGACCTTCTTGATCCTCGCGTTCGTGATGATCGCCCTGCTCATCGCGGTCGCGAACGTCCTCGCCCAGGAAAAGCCGGGAGTCATCGGGACCTGGACGGGTTACGCCATCGTCGGCGACGGCAGCCGACTGGCTTTCATCTTCACCGTGGGCAAGGGCGAAGAAGGGCTGACGGGGAAGATCACCGACGAAGCGGGGATACTGGAGATGGTGGCCAAGAACACGGTCTTCGCGGACGGCAAGCTGACCTTCGATATCGACTTTCCGCAAGGGATGGAAGTCGTCCCTATCAAGGTTTCCCTGACGCTCGACGGCGACTCGCTCAAGGGTTTCTGGGTCGATCCCGGCGGAAGCTCCGACGTCGTCGAACTCGTCCGCAAGAAATAAGCGCCGGTCTTCCTGTTCCTCCTCAGGAGAACCGCCATCCCGGCCGGACCGCTCAGGCCAGGAACTTCTCCCGAGGATCCCCGCTCCTCTGCCGGAACATGATGGGGATGCGGTCGCGGAGGGGCGCCCCGATCTGGATGAGCTCCCAGTCCTTGTCATGTTCCTTGATGACCCGGCGAAGGATGGCGATCCGGTCCTCGACGAAGGTCTCGTCGGACTCCAGGCCGACGATCTCCACCCGGTACTTGAGGGTTCTCTTCCGGCCGTTGACCTTGACGTCGATCTCGATGTTCTGCTCGGAATCGAGCGTCGGGATCTGCAGCACGACTTCTTTCATGGGCGCTCCTTCAGGCCGGCTTCTTCATGATCCGGTAGAGGACCTCTCCCAGGCACATGGAATCGCTGACGGCCGCGATGTAGAAGCCCGGCATGTACTGGACCTTTTGTCCGAGCTTCCTCTCCGGGAGGCTCTCGAGCAGCGCCCGGGCCTCCCAATCGGCGCCGGGGGACCGGAGCAGGACGGGGTCGCCGGCCGCGGCGATGACCGCCAGGGCGTCTTTGAGGCTCATGAACGTCGACATGCTTTCGACTCCTCTATCCGGGCCTGGGAACCGGCCGGACTGACCGCTGATTCAGCAAAAGTCGTGCCACGACCTCATAGACGCTGAACGGGCCTTAAAGGATGTCCTTGGTGCCGGGCCTGTCCGGAAACGCGACCTCTCCGTCCGAATACGGACGGCAGCGGCCAGGCTCCCGGGCCAGAACCCTCGGGCCATCGTTCCCTTTCCGGACCGGATGGTCTCCCCCGAACCCGTATCGAGGCGCGCACCGGATCGCCGCGATTGGCATGATTCTGGCATACCTAAAATTTTGATGTATATAAAAATTTTTGGCAAGGAAGGCCGCTAAGATGTCGAAAACGCTCATCGCCGCCTCCGCCCGGCCGATGGTCCTTTCGCTTCTCCTCAAGGGGGAAAGCTACGGCTACCGCATCCTCCAGGACGTCATGGCCTTGTCGGGCGGGATCATCGATTGGTCCGAGGCCCTGCTCTACCCCGTCCTTCACAAGATGGAGAAGGAGGGCGTCATCCGTTCCCGCTGGAGGATGTCCGAGGAAAAGCGGATGCGCAAGTACTACGCGTTGACCGACATCGGCCGCCGCGAGCTCGAGGTCGAGAAGGAGCGCTGGCTGAGCATCCACGGCGCTTTCCTGAAGCTCTGGACGCCGGCCGAAGGTTCGGAGTGAGGCGGGAGATGGCCATGTTCGTGCTAGAAGACGCTATCAGGAAATGGCGGAAACGGATGGAGGCCGACCCGGCCCTCGAACCAGGCCAGATCGCCGAGATCGAATCGCACCTGAGGGACAAGATCGACGACCTGAAGGCGCGCGGCCCGGCTTTGGAGGAGGCCTTCGAGGAAGCCGTCCGGGCCCTCGGCGAGGCCGGCCTCATCGGCTCGCAGTTCTTCAAGGCCACGACCCCGCGCCGGAGCGGACGCCCCTCCTGGCAGGCGCCGCGCTTCGTCCCGGCCCTGGCCTGGAACTACGTCACGACGGCGGCCCGCGCTTTCCGTCGCAATCGCGCCTTCTCCCTGCTCAACGTCGCCGGCCTGGCCCTGGGCATGCTGACCTTCCTGCTCATCATGACCTGGGTCCGACACCAATTGAGCTATGACCGCTTCCACGAGAACCTGGACCAGCTGTTCATGATCCTGAGCCGGGACGACAAGGGCGTGACCTGGAACACCACGACCTATGCCTTGCCGCCCGCCCTGAAAGAGGGCTATCCCGAGGTCGAGGATTTCGCCCGGGTCTGGCCCTGGCAGGGCTCCCTGGTGAGATACAAGGATATCCGTTTCGAGGAGGACGAGATCACGCTGACGGATCCCGGCTTCTTCCGCATATTCTCCTTTCCCTTCATCAAGGGGAACGCGGAGACGGCCCTGGCCGACAAGAACTCCCTCGTCCTGACCGAGTCCGCGTCCCGGCGCTATTTCGGCGACGAGGATCCGATCGGCAAGGTCCTCCGTCTCGACCAGCTCGAACAGGACTTCAAGGTAACGGGCGTCGTCCGCGACGTCCCGGCCAATTCGAGCATCCGGTTCGACATGGTCAGCCGGGTGGAGTGGCTGGGCGAGGAGCGGCTCGCCCGCTGGGCCGAATTCGTCGCCTACGCCTACGTCCGGCTCAAGCCCGGCGTTTCGGCGGAGGCCTTCAACCCGAAGATCGACGGCATATTCCAGGAGCGCGTCGGCCCGAACTGGCCTCCAAAGCCCTATCTCCAGCCCTTCGCCAAGTCGCATTTCTATTGGGGCGGCCAGCCCGGCGTCATCGTCCGGGTGATCATCTTCTCAGCCGTGGCCGGGCTCGTCCTGCTATTGGCCTGCGTCAACTTCATGAACCTGAGCGTCGTCCAGTCCATCCAGCGGGCCCGCGAGATCGGCATGCGCAGGGCCGTCGGCGCGACGCGCGGCCAGATCGCCCGGCAGTTCCTCGGCGAGACCCTGCTCCTGTCATTCATGTCCATGGGCCTGGCCCTCGCGGCGGCCCCGGCCGTCCTGCCCGCCTTTGGCCGGCTGGTCGGGACGAGCCTGACCCTGTTCGGCGATGGGCCGGCGGGCCTCGTCGGCCTCCTGGCCCTGTCGGCCGCGGCCGCCGGGCTCCTGGCCGGGAGCTATCCCGCCTTCCTCCTGTCGTCGTTCCGGCCCGGGGAGACCCTGCGCCACCGCGCCGCCGCTCCGCCGGAAGGGGCCCGCCTCCGCAAGGCCCTTATCGTCTTCCAGTTCGCGGCCTCGGTCGTCATCCTCATCGGCGCCATCGTCGTTTCCCGCCAGCTCCGCTTCATCAAGACCTTCGACCTGGGCCTCGACAAGGACCAGATCGTCTGCCTGGACAACAACCTCCAGATCTACGGCCGGATGGAGGCCTTCAAGCAGGAGCTCTGCGGGAGACCGGGCATCCTGGGCGTGACCTATGCCGGCCAACGCCCGCTTGACGTCGGGCAGACGATCGGCGTCAGCTGGGAGGGCAACGCCGAGCCCGTCCCGTCCCGCATCGGCTACACGATGGCCGACTACGATTTCTTCGAGGTCTTCGGCATGGACATCGTCCGGGGCCGGGCCTTCTCCCCCGCCTTCAACGACGCCGAGGCGGACACCTGCATCGTCAACGAGGCGGCGGCCCGGATGTTCGGCTGGGAGGACCCCATCGGTCACGCCATCGTTTGGTCTCAGGACGCGATCGACCCTTCGCGCCGGAACGTCCGCATCGTCGGCGTGGTCAGGGACTTCTACGACCGGTCCCTGCGCTCCGGCATCCGGCCATTCATGTTCCGGGTTTGGAGGCCCTGGAACAGCTTCATCTTCGTCAAGATCGACAAGGACCGGATCCCCCAGGCCTTGGCCGAGATGAAGGACGTCTTCGAGAGGTCCGCGCCCGACTACGTCTTCGACTACGAGTTCCTGGACGAGTATTTCGAGCGGCAGTACGCCGTCGAAAGCCAACAAGGCCGGCTGTTCAACGCCTTCGGCGCCCTTTCGCTCATCATCGCGGGCCTGGGCCTGTTCGGGCTGGCGGCCTATACGGCCGAGCAGCGGACCAAGGAGATCGGTGTCCGCAAGGTCCTGGGGGCCTCCGTCCCGGCGCTGGTGACGCTGCTGACCAAGGATTACCTTGTTCTCGTCGGGGCGGCCGTCCTCATCGCTTGGCCGGCGGGTTATTATGTCATGAGCCGCTGGTTGGCCGGATTCGTCCGGCGGACGTCTCTCGGTCCGGCCTGTTTCCTGGCCGCCGCGACAGCGATGCTCGTCGTCGTCCTGGCCGCCGTCGGCTGGCGGACCCTGCGCGCCGCCCGGGCCAACCCCGCCGACTCCCTGCGTTACGAGTGAGCGCGGGCGCCGCGCAAGCAACCTTTTTCCCCGGCCGGGAATCATTGATTTCGAAAGCCGCAGCCGGCCCCGGCATGGGGGCCGGGAGATAGAGAACGGAGGCCATCGATGTTCGGGAATTACCTGCGATCAGCGCTCAGGGTCCTGAGGAAGCAGAAGAGCTACGCCGCCATCAGCGTCTTCAGCCTTGTCGTGGGGATGACCTGCTTCATCCTGCTGATGCTCTTCACGCGGTACGAGCTGAACTACGACTCCTTTCATGAGAACGCGGACCGCGTCTACCTCGTCGGACAGGTCGTGCCCGAGTGGAACGTCATGGGGACCAACCGCTGCAGCTCCACCTCCGGTCCCCTGGGGCCGACGCTGGAGCGGGAGTTCCCCCAGGTGGAACGCGCCGTCCGCACCTGGCCCACCGACGCGCCCCTGGCGTACGAACGGAAGAGCGTCCTGGTCCGGGGGTTGTTCGCGGACCGGGGCTTCTTCGAGATGTTCACTTTCCCCCTGGTCCTCGGAGACCCCGCCTCCGCCCTGGCCGATCCCTTCTCCATCGTCCTGACCGAGGGCACGGCGAAGCGTCTCTTCGGGGCTGAGGAACCGATCGGCCGGGCCGTCATCCACGGAGGCGGGCGCGAGTACAGGATCACGGGGATCATGAAGGACCCGCCGCGCAATTCCCACCTGACGTTCGACTACCTCCTGTCTTTCGTGACCGTGGGGTCCCTCCGCAACGACCTCGACACGTCCTGGAGCATCCTGAACTACATGAACTACGTCCAGCTCCGGAAAGGCGCCGACCCGGCCGCCTTCGAGGCCGGGCTGCAGTCCGTCATCCGCACTCACCACCCGGAGCGCGACCACAAGCGGACGTATTTCCTCATGCCTCTCCGGACCCTGCACCACGAGACAGGCGTCTACATCCCCTACTGGCGCACGGTGGACCAGACGTTCATCCACCTCCTCATGGCGGTTGCCGGCCTCATCCTGGCCGTGGCCTGCGTCAACTACGTCAACCTGGCGACGGCCCGGGCTACGGCCCGGGGCCGCGAGGTCGGCGTCCGGAAAACCTTCGGGGCCGACCGGCGCCAACTGGTCGCCCAGTTCATGGGCGAGGCCGGCGTCCTGGCCGCCGTCAGTCTCCTACTTTCCCTCGTCCTCGTCCGAGCGTTGCTGCCGGTCTTCAACGGCCTGAGCCGCAGCCGCCTGCCCGCGGCGACCCTCGCCGAGCCGTCGACCTGGATCTGGATCCTGGGGCTGGGGCTCGCCGTGGGCCTCCTCTCCGGCGCCTACCCCGCCCTCGTCCTGTCGTCCATGAAGCCGGCGAACGTCTTCCGGAGCGCCTTTGGCGCCCGCGAGCGCGGGCGGCGGCTCGTCCTCCGCAACGCCCTGGTCGCCTTCCAGTTCTTCGCCACCCTCACGCTGGTGGCCGGGACCCTGATCATTCGGAAGCAGCTGGACTACATCCGGACCGCGGACGTGGGCTACGACCGCAAGAACGTCCTGGCCCTGCGGCTCTGGGAGAGGGACAGCCGGACCCGCTACCGGGAGATCGAGACCGAGCTCCTCCGGAATCCCGACGTGCGGGCCGCCGCCGTCTCGAACGTGGCCCCAGTCCGGGCCGTGGAGATGAACAATTTCATGGTGGAGAGCGAGTCCGGGGAGATGGTCGAAGTCCCTCAGGTCACAAACTATTTCGTGGACCCCGGCTACTTCGACCTGTTCGGCCTGACCTTCGTCGCGGGCCGGAGCTTCTCGCCCGACGCCGTCGGCGATGTCCAGAACCAGGCCGTCATCAACGAGACCGCCGCCCGGATGGCCGGGCTGACGAACCCGGTCGGCAAGAGGATCGGCCGGGGAAGCGCGGAACCGATGCGGATCATCGGCGTCGTCAAGGATATCCACTTCACCTCGTTCCGGTCGAAGGTGGGGCCGCTGATGTTCCTCCACCGGCCCGAACGGACCAGCTGGCTGTTCGTGAAGACCTCGGGGCGCCGCGTCCGGGAAACGATCGCCTTCGTCGAATCGACGATCCGGAAGCAGGTCCCGGACTTCACCTACGACTACGCGGCCATGGAGGACATCTACGACCGGCTGTACGAAAGCGAGGACAGGCTCGGTGCGCTGCTGACCGGCTTCGCCGTGGTGGCGATCCTGGTCGCTTCGGTCGGGCTGTTCGGCCTGATCTCCTTCGTCATCGAGCGGAAGCGGAAGGAGATCGGGATCCGCAAGGTCCTGGGCGCACGGGTCTCCGGCATCATGGGCCTCATCGCCCGGGACCTCTTCGTCCTGATCGGCGCCGCCGGCCTGCTGGCCCTGCCCGTGTCGTACGCCTTCGGGCGCCGCTGGCTGCAGGGGTTCTACTATCGGATCGGGTTGGACGCCGGCGTGTTCGCCGCGGCCGTGGCGGTCGTCGTCGCCGTCGCCCTGCTTTGCGTCGCCAGGATCACGGTCCGGGCCGCCCGCGAAAGCCCGGCCGTGAGCCTCAAGAACATCTGAGCGGAGGCCGCTCCCCGGGGGACAGGGCCGGGCCACGCCCTGAAACCAAAGAAGGGCCGGATACGTCTTTAGCCATAGATGTCGCGGTTCGTTTCGTCTCCCAGATCGGATAGGATGATCTCTGGACGTCCGTTCAAGGCCTCGTCAAGAGAGGAAAGAACATAAGAAAAAGAGCGTGTCTCGCCGTGGCCGGATCGGCGCGGGCCGCGGCGGCCAAGCGTTGACACCCGCGCGGGGCCGGGGCTATGATGCCCGCGGAAACGCAACCGCGAGGTGTCGCCCATGATCCAGGCCGTCATCAAGGTCCTCAAGGTCCTCAACTCCGAGACGCACCCGGCCCAGATCTCGCTGGGCCTGTGCTTCTCGGTCATCGTCGCCTTCACGCCGAAGTTCAGCGTCCACAACGTCGTCATCCTGTTCCTTATCCTCTTCTTCCGCATCAACCTGTCGGCCTTCCTCCTCGGCGGGTTCATCTTCGCGGGCGTCGGCTATTTCCTCGATCCCCTGTTCCACAAGCTGGGCCTGGCCCTCCTGACCGTCCCCGGGCTGGAGACGATCTGGACGGCCTTCTACAACGCCACGATGTGGCGGGTCGAGCGGTTCAACAACACCGTCGTCATGGGCGCCCTCTTCCTCGGACTGGTCCTGTTCGTGCCGCTCTACTTCCTGTTCAACGCCTGCGTTCGCTATTACCGCAAGCACGTCTACGCCAGGGTCCAGAAGCTCAAGATCATGAAACTCATCAAGAGCAACGACCTCTATCAGCGATACCAGAGCCTCAAGGAATGGGGAGGCCTGTCGTGACCGGCCCGAACGGCGCCAAGGTCGACAAAGCGGCCGCCAAGGCCAAGAAGCGGTCGAAGATCGTCCGCTGGCAGGGCATCCTCCTCTTCGTCGCCGTTTGCGTCCTCCTGGCGGCGCTCGGCCGGTTGTTCCTCAACCCGTTCACCGAACGGACGATCGAGAAGGCCGGCGCGGCCATCGTCGGAGCCCAGGTCGACCTGGACGCGGCCCGGGTCTCGCTCTCGCCGCTGGGCGTCACGCTGACCGGGCTCCAGGTGACGAACCCCAACGCGCCGGCCGCCAATATCGTCGAGGCCGGCCGCATCTCCTTCCACATGGACGGCCCCAACGCCCTCCGCCACAAGACCATCATCGACGAGATGAGGGTCGAGAACGTCCGCCTGAACACGCCGCGAAGATCGCCCGGCTTCGTCGTCCAGGGCGGCAAGAGCGTTGTCGAGCAGCTGGCCGAGCTGCCCTCGTTCGTCATCCCCAACGTCAAGGAGGTCTTTGAGCAGGAGAAAGCCAGCCTACCCTCGCTCAAGCTGATCACCGGGGCTATCGACGACGGGGAGAAGGCCAAGGCCAAGTGGGAGGCGAAGGCCAAGGAGCTCAAGGCCGCCGCCGACCCGGACAAGTACCAGAAGGCGTACGAGGAGCTTAAAGCCCGGAAGGGCAAGGCCTCCCTCGGCAACATCGTCGGCGGGGCCAAGGACGTCGTCGCCCTCCAGAAGCAGGTCCGGGCCGACCTCAAGACCATCGCCTCGGCCAAGGAGCAGTTCGCCGCCGACGCCGCGGCGCTCAAGAGGGTCGTCGCCGAGGCGCCCGCCCTCGTGGCGACCGACGCCCGGAAGCTCGTCGAGAAATATTCCTTGACGTCATCGGGGCTGGCCAATATCAGCCGGCTCCTGTTCGGCGGCCGGATCGCCGGCCAGGTCCGGTCCGCGCTCCGGTGGAACGACCGCTTGGCCCCCCTGATCGACCGGGTCAAGACCAAGTTCAAGGGCAAGGACGTGGTCAAACCGCTCCGGGCCAAGGGGATGGACGTGCGCTTCCGCGAGGACTACCCCCTGCCGGATTTCCTGGCCCGCCTGGTCAACGTCTCGGTCAGCCTGCCGGCCGGGGATTTCTCGGGTCGGATCGAGAACCTGACCCCCGACCAGGACATCCTCGGGAAGCCGCTCGCGTTCCGTTTCGCCGGCGAGAACCTCAAGGGACTCAGATCGATCGACTTGGAGGGCACGTTCGACCGCACCAGGTCCGAAGCGCGCAAGGACGTCCTGAACGTCCGGGTCCGCGGCTATCGGGCCAACGGCCTGAAGCTCGCGACGAGCCAGGCCCTGCCGATCTCGCTCGCCGAGGGCCTGGTGGACCTCGACATCGGCGCGACCGTGGAGAAGGGCGTCCTCACCGCCCGGATCGCGGCCGGTCTCCGCGGCGTCCGGCTGGCGGTCGAGCCGAAAGAAACGCGTCAAGGCCTGGCCGGGCGGGTGGACGCGGCCATCCGGACGGCCCTCCTGTCGGTCTCGAGCCTGAGCTTCGCGGCCGAGATCGGCGGCCCGACGGACGCCTTCGAGGTCAAGGTCCGCTCGGACATCGACGACGTCCTCAAGAACGCTGTCGGGTCGGTCGTCCGGGACCAGATGGCGGGCCTGGAGCGCGACCTGAAGGCGGCCATCGCCGACCGGACCGCGGGGCCGCTCCAAACGCTCGGCCTCGGGGTCAAGGACCTGGACGCCTACGGCTTCGAGCTCGACGGCCTGGCCAAGCGGCTGAACGACCTGCTGAAGAAGCTGAAATGAGACGGCGGCCCTTGACATCGCCGGGAGAGGGCTCTATTCTGCAGCGTGGGAACTTTCCAAGCTGATCCTCGCCGAACGGCGGATTCCGCGCGCAGCGCAAAGGGGGATGACCGCATGTCCAAAAGGATCCTGGCTCTAGCGTCCTTCTTGGGTTTGGCTTCTCTTTCCGTTGCGTCCGTCACAGGCCTTGGTCAAGGCCCAGGCGGACGGCCGTCGGCCGACCCCCTCTATGCCGAGCTCCGCGCCGTAGGGCTCAGCGGCGAAACGGCAACGGTCAGCGACCTCTCGGTCAAACGTGATGAGGCGACCATAGCGCTCAAGAGCGGGCAGCTTTATTTTCTCTCTCCGGTCGGAGATAAGGTGACCGGAGCCGTCTTCATCGGGAGCGGCGAGTTCGGCTTGACCCCCTCGATGCCGCTCGAGCGGAAGCACCTCGGCTTTTTGACCCAGGACAGCTCGATCGCCGAGCCATTCACCCGGATGGTCATCCGATTCACCGATTCGACCTATGAAGAGATCAAGAAACAGGCGGAGATCAAGCCCGGTCCGGTCAGCCCGGCGGCCCAGGAAGCGTGGGATGATCATCGCCGTTTTCTGCGCAAGAATAAAACCCACCGCTCGAACCTCGACGCCCGCATCCTGCTCGACCTCACCTGGCCGGGTCAGGGGGGATTGTTCCAGGCCTTCTTCAAGGGGAACAACTACGGCGACATGCTCTACGGCATCGATCCGCTCGGCGCTCCTTCCGTCACGCCGGAAGAAGTCGTCCTCGTCGGGCTCTCGGAGGGCAATGCGGGGATATGGGTCGCGTCTCACCTGGCCGAGCACTATCGGGCCGGAGCCACCTTCAACGAGAACCATCAGCTGATCGATCATCTGCATCACCGGATCGAGGCCACGGTCAAGAGCAAGACCATTGACGCCAGGGTCCAGACGAGGTTCAAGGCCCTGGTCGACGGCGCGCGAGTGCTTCCCTTCGATCTCTACCCGACATTGAGAATGAAGAAAGTGTCCGACGATCAAGGCCGCGACCTGAAGTTCATTCAGGAGAAGGAAGACGAGGACGCGGATTTCTACGTCGTTCTGCCCGGAGGCCTCGAAAAAGGGAAGGAGTACGCCCTGACCTTCGAGTACGGCGGCGACGAAGCGGTCTCCGACAGCGGAGGGGGCAACTTCACCCTGACGGCCGGAGCGCGGACGAACTGGTATCCGAGCTCTTCGTTCGGCGACCGCGCGACATATGAAATGACCTTTAGGACGCCCAAGGACTACGTCATGGTCGCGACGGGCCAGCCCGTCGACGAGGCCCTCGAGGGCGACCTCATTGTCACCCGTTGGAAGAGCGAAGTCCCCCTCGCGGTGGCCGGGTTCAACTACGGGAAATTCAAGAAGACGGCGGTCACGGACGAGAAGGTCCGGTACACGTTCGAATGTTACGCCAACAAGGAGATCCCCGACGTCCTGAAATCGGTCCAGCAGCAGGCGGCCGCTTACGAAGCCGAAGGCTACAGGACCGAGACGACGCTCGGCGCGCTCAACACCGTCGGCATGATGGACAAGGCCAGGGCCGAAGCGCAGGCGGCCGTAGGCCTGTACTCCGACCTTTTCGGACCGATCCCTTACGGGCGGATCGCCATGACCCAGCAGCCGTATCTCGGGTTCGGTCAGGCCTGGCCCATGCTGGTCTATATGCCGATCGTCGCCTACCTCGACAACAACTACAAGCACCAGCTCGGCATCGACGTCACCGATACCTTCTTCAAGGTCCTGGCCCCCCACGAGGTCGCTCACCAATGGTGGGGCCATATCATCGGCTGGAAGTCCTATCGGGACCAGTGGATGAGCGAAGGCTTCTCGGTCTTTTCCGCGGCGATGTTCGCGCAGGTGGTCTACAAGAACGACCTGTTCATCCAATTCTGGAAAGAGCAGCGCGAGGCCCTGCTGGGTAAGAACGAGCGCGGCAAGCGGCCCGCGGACGTCGGGAGCGTCACGATGGGCTACCGCCTGAACACGGCCAAGACCGGAAGCGTGGCCCAAAGCATGATCTATTCGAAGGGCGGGTTCATCCTGCACATGCTCCGGATGCTCATGTGGGACCCCAAGACCGGAGACCAGCGATTTCTGGCGATGATGAAGAACATGGTCAAGGCTTATTACAACCAGAACGTCTCCACACAGGACTTCTGGGCCCTGGTCGAGCGTCACATGACCCCTGATATGGACCTGGACGGCAACGGCAGGATGGCCTGGTTCTTCAATCAGTGGGTGCTCGGCAACCTGATCCCGGAGTACAAGCTCGAGCACCGTCTTGAGCCCGGGCAGGGCGGCAAGATGGACCTCGTGGGCCGCATCACGCAGAGCCGCGTCGACGAGACCTTCAAGATGCGGGTCCCCATCTATCTCGAGATCGACGGCAAGATGATGCGGCTGGGGACGATCCCCGTGACCGGCAACAGCACGACCGAGGAGTTCCGGGTCACCTTGCCCAAGAAGCCGAAGCGCGTGCTGCTCTGCTACTACGAGGACGTGCTCTGCACGACCGGTAATCGTTAGATCCTCGAGAGGGGGGGCCGGGCCGCGATGCGGATGCCCCTTTCGGAATATCCGCCCTTCTGCGTTCGAATAGAGTCGTTTCGCCTCAGGCGATGCCCAGCCCCTTACAGATTGCGGCGCCAGGCCGGCCCGCGCAGGGGTTTGCCGGAGGAGGGGGGAGAGGCGATGCGCGTCACTCCCGTCCCGTCCGGGTTCATCTTGTAGAGGCTATCGCCGCAGACGAAGACGATCTGAGCGTCCAGGGGGGCCCAGCTGGGATCGCGATCCTCGATCAATGGGGTCCGAGTCAGATTGTCCGCGACGCCCGGGGCATCCGGATAGACGACCCAGATATCGGAGTCCGCCCGAACCGCGATCCTCCCGGACGATTTCGCCCAATCGACCTCCACGCAGAACGCGTTAGCGAGAGGGCCCGTGGCCGTGAGATTGATCGGGTTGATAGCCGATAATGCGCCGCCGTCTCCTATCCCGAGGTCAAAGACGACAACGTCCAGGGGATCGCCCCCCACGCAGGCCGCAAGCCGGGTCCCGTCGGGAGACCAGGTCGGCCAAAACTCGCCGCCATTAGGCGAGTTCGTCAAGTTGATCCGCGTCGCGCTCCCGCAAATCGCAGTGGTCAGATAGAGATTCACCGCGGTGCCGGGGCCTTCCGAATCCGAGTAGAGGATGTAAGCTCCGTCGGGCGACCACTGGGGATTCCCCGCTCCATAGCTTCCGCCTTCGTTCATCGCGATGACCTTGCACAGTCCGGAACCATTCTTCTCAATGATATAGATCCCGGGACCCTGGACATCGCTGTAGAACGCCAGCCGGGTCCCGTCCGGGGACCAGCTGGGATCGTGGTTGCTGATGGTATTGGGCTTTTTCGTTCCCGCCAGAAGGACCTTCTGGTTCGTGCCGTCGGCGTTCATGACCATGAGATCCGAACTGGCCCAGCTTCTCTCCGCACAAAAGGCGATGGCCGGGTCGGCTGGCGGCACCGGCGGCTGCGGCGGCTTGGCCTTCTGAGCCCAGCCAGGGAGGCTCAAAGACAGAACGATCGCCAGAAGCCCGGCCACCGAAATCAGACCAATGAGCCCTATTCTCCTCCTCATCATGACCTCCTTTAGAGATGTTCTACTGAATTGATGGGAGGAGCACCGCCCCTTGTCAATGGCCGGAGGGCGGAAATCGCCAAATGACGCGCCAATATCGTGTTTTTACGCGATCCACAGGGCAGGACAGGGAGAGGAAGAGGCGTGCCGGGATCCTATTCGGCCTCGAGCGCGGCCAGCCGCGCCCTGGCGTCCTCGACCTCCGCCGCGAAGACCGGGTCGGCGTCCCTCCAGAGGCTCAGGAATTTCCGGTAGTTCTCGACGGCCGCGGCCTTGTCGGCCCGGATCTGATCGCCGGACGTGCCGGGCGGCCTCCGGCCCCGATCATAGATCTTGGCGATCCTGTAGAAGCTCCGGGCATAGATCTCGCCCGAGATGATCCTCTGCTCCCAATACGGCGGGATCTTCTGGTAGAGATCCAAGGCGCTCCAGGCTCTTCCGGCCTGATCATAGGCCTCGGCCAGGGAATAGTAATATTGGGCGCTGTCGATATCGTGCTCTTGCCCGGAAGGATAGGGCCAAAGCCCGACCGCTCCTGAGAACGAAAGCAGGCTCAGGGCCTTCCAGAAATGGCCGATGGCGATATCGAATTCCCTATCGCGGAGCGCCCGATGACCGAGAAGATGGTAATAGGCCCTCATCAGCTTGGGATATGCCGAGCGCTCAATGAGCAGCTTGATCTCCGCCAACTGAGCTTCAAATCCCTCGATGCGGCCCATTTCCAGGTTGATCAGGGCCCGCTGGTGAAAATACGGCAGGCATGAGATATCGTCATATTCATTAAAGATCGCGGCCTTGGTCTCGGGGTTCAGGAAATGATCGTCTTCCTCATAACACGGGCAGGCTTTCTCCGATTCCGTCAGAGCCTCGGGCAAATTCCCGGAGAGACGATAGAGATTGGCCAGCAGAAAATGAGAACGTTTCTGATAATGCCAATCATAGATGCCTTTGGCTTTTTCGGCGGCCGATCCGGCCAAGGAAAGCGCCTCCCCGACCTTGCCTTGGGTCAAGGACAGGCCCGAAAGATGACAGAATCCTTCGAAGACCTCCAACAGATTGTTCTGATCAAGAAATCTCCGCAGCTCCTTTTCCGCGCCCGCAAGATCATCGCGCGTGATAAGGATGGGCGCCCTGCCGTCGTCGATGAATTCCGGGCTGCGCCCCATCGTCGCCCGATCATTGAAGGCCAAGGCCTCATCGAATTTCCCCTGGCTGAGAGCGCACATCTCCCGGGCGTGGAGGAAGATCGGCGAAGCTTTGGGGGTCTTGCCGAGGTGATCATCGAGGAGCTTTTCCCCCCTGTTGTACTGGCCTGTCCGGACGCAGGCATTCGCGAGGAGCAGGATGTTCCGCGAATCCTGTCGGGCGCTTTCATTGTCCAATAAGGCAAAGACCTTCCGATACTCTTCCTGGATCGAATAGATCTGAGCCAGCTGCAGGGTGATGATCGGATCTCCGCCGCGGACGGCCAGGAGTTTCCTGAATTCGGCGAGCGCCAAGGGATAATCCCCTTGGAGATCCAAGAGATAGTCATTGATAAGATCGCCCCGCGTCCAGGCGTTGATCCGGTCGATGGAAGCGAAGGCCTTTTGCCCGTATCGGATGGCATCGTCTTTGGCCGTTTTGCTCCCGGACCGCAGATAAGCCGCGTGGGCAGCCCTGAACAGCTGATAATAGGCTTCCCCGAACTCGGGGTCGATCGCCGTCGCTTTTTCCAATCGGGAGATGGCCTCGTCGAGATCGCCCGCCCTGAGCCCTCGGATGCCCTGGCAGTAATACTTCAAGGCTTCGGAGGAGCCGGTGACGATATGGCTGACCTTCTCGTCGATATCCAGAGAGACCAGCCGGGGGGGGACGCTTAAACCGAGCTTGATCATTTTCGTGAGCTCATCGACCGCGGCCAAGAGGCCCTTTTCGCCACGGCTTATCGCCCGGAGGGATTGGATCGTCTCGCCGGTCTTCGAATCATGCAGGGACAGGCTCAAGATGACGTCCCCATCGGATCTGACCAGGCTTCCCGTGGCGATGTGGTCAATGACCCTGATCGTCTCGGAGATCTTCTTCAGGTCTTCAGACGTGAATCTCCGGGCGTCGCTCAAGCCCAGCTTCCGGAGGGCCGCCCAAGGATGCGATATCGATACGACCCTGGATTGGAGGAATTTCACATAGAATAATTCCGGCAGGGCCGATCTCCAGGACTCCAGGGCCGCGTCTCCGGTGACGTTTTCAAACGGGAGGAAGGCCACGGAGACCAATGAGGAAGACGGGAAAGCGACCGGTTTCCGGAAGACAAAATGCCCTATGAAGCCGGCCGCAACGGCCAGGCCGACAAGGGCGCCGGCGACAAGGATGGCCTTCTTTTTCTTGAGGCGGAGAACAAGGACGGACCCGGGAGCGTGGTTTTCCGGGGCGTGGAGCTTGTCGTCGACCCAACGATCGAGCTCGGCCGGGTAGGCGAACACCCGGGCGTTCGGCGTCCCATCGAGGCGGTGGATGGGCAAGCCGAGCTTGGTCTCCCAGATCTGGCAGGTCTTGACGGACCGATCGAGATAGGCGGAAATCTCCTTCCACGACTCGAGGATCGGACGTTCGTTCATCCCGTCTCCG
>Ga0316622_100000740_pt1 | contig 19896 bp, 14 predicted proteins | sample OWC_Aug_OW2_C1_D_FD_207646 | JGI IMG/M metagenome (GOLD analysis project Ga0316622, IMG submission 207646) | Wetland soil microbial communities from Old Woman Creek delta, Ohio, United States - OWC_Aug_OW2_C1_D5_C | ecosystem: Environmental > Terrestrial > Soil > Wetlands | place: USA: Ohio... | reverse complement strand
TGACCTGATCACCGGCGCCAGCAAGCTCGGCGCCGTCCCCGGCTTCGAGTTCTTCGCGGTCCCCGGCCTCGACCCGCCGACCATGTTCGACGTGTTTCCGGGCGCGCCGGCTGTCACCGGCGGCAACGTCATCGTGTTCAAGGGCAACTACACCGTGCCCGCCCCGACGCCGGAGGACCCGGAAGCGACCGCCGGCAAGACCGGGGTGTTCTACCGGGTGCTGGTCGACGAGGACGTCAACGGGGGCCCGGGCGGCGGCACCAGCCCGGTGGTCCTGATCGCCAACAACACCGACACCCTCATTCCCGGCACCGACCAGGTGTTCGGCTCCACCTCGCCGCCGAGTGCGGCGAACGGCAAGTTGGTGTTCGCGGGGTTCGACAACGAGGAGAACCCGACGCTGGGCGGCCTGTACATGGCCCCGCTGGCCGAGACGCCCGAGCTCCAGCCGCTGGTGCGCATCGGCGATCCGGTGCCCGGCGAACGGAACGGCGCGCGGTTCACGAGGATGGGCGAGGGGGTTGCATTCGACGGCCGGTACGTCGCCTTCTGGGGCGCCTGGGGAGCGATGCGCACGGTCCGCCTGCACTGCCCCGCCGAGGGCAACAAGGACCGCATCGCCTTCTGCCTCACGCAGTGCTCGGAGCCGGCGGGCTGCTCCGCGAAGGTGCCGGTCAGGCAGGGGATCTTCCTCCACGACGTCGACACCGGCGAGACCCGCGCCGTCGCCAAGGCCCCGAAGGATTTCGGCACCTTTGTGTTCTGGAACTTCTCGGGGAGGGTCCCCGGCGTCGGCGAGGGTGACGAGGGCGGCGAGGACGACGGGGAACCGGCCCGCTGGCGCTCCTCCGCGTTCGTCGCGGTCTCCGGCGGGGCCACGGCGTTCAAGGCCAGGACCGCCCGACAGGTCGGCGTCTACCTGAGCGCGCAGCCCGGCCAGGCGCCGGTCACGGTGCTCAGCAACCGCACCGAGGGCCAGGTGCTGGACCCCGAGGCGCCGGCCGGCTCCAAGGTCACCGAGGTGGGCCTCGAGCGCGAGGGCCTGCGCGGCGACTGGCTGGTGGTCAGCGCGAAGATGGAGGTCAAGGGCGGCAGCGAGGAGGACGGCATGGCCGGCGTGTACATCACGCGCGTTCCAGGTCCGGCCGCGGCCAAGCGCTGACTCCAGCCGGCCTCCGGACAGGACGGGCGGCGCACGGGCGCCGGGCTACGACCTCGCACACCGAGGCCGAGCCCGCCGATCCCCCGGCGCCGCCCGCCCGCGTTCTGGTATCTTCGAACCTACTGTCCAGCCCGCGCGATCGCATCGGAAGACGCCTTGCCCACACGCATCGGTGAACTGTTGGTCGAGTCCGGCAAGCTCGACGCAAAAGAGCTCGAGCGCGCCATGCGCCTGCAGCGCGAGACCGGCGAGCCGCTGGGCAACCTGCTGGTCCAGCTGGGGTTCGTGTCGGAGCGGGACCTCGCGAGCAGCGTCGGCCAGGCGCTCGGCCTGCCGGCCGCCGATGCCGACCGCCTGCGTCAGCCGGCGGACTGCGTCGCCCGCCTGAGCAGCGAGTTCATGAAGCGCTACCAGGTGCTCCCGGTCGGCGAGGGCGACGCCGTCGTCGAGGTGGCGATGGCCGACCCGACGGACAGCGACACCCTGCAGGCGCTTGAGCTGGCGCTGGGTAAGCGCGTGCAGCCGCTGATCGCCACGGGAGGGGAGATCCAGTCCGCCCTGCAGGCGGTGCTGGGGGCCACTGCGGAGGGCATGGCAGTGGAGAGCGTCGGCCTCGTCCCGGCCGCGGCAGCCGACCTGGACGACATCGACCAGCTGCGCGACATGGCCAGCGAGGCGCCGGTCATTCGCACGGTGAACCAGCTGATCGCCCGCGCGCTGGAGATACGGTCGTCCGACATCCACATCGAGCCCTTCGACGGCAACCTGGTCGTGCGCTTCCGGGTGGACGGCGTGCTGCGCATGGTGGACGCTCCCCCCGCGGCCTCGGCGGCCGCGGTCGTATCGCGCATCAAGGTGATGTCCAACCTCAACATCGCCGAGCGGCGCCTGCCGCAGGACGGCCGCATCAAGATGCGGGTGGAGGGGCGCGAGGTCGACATGCGCATCTCCACGGTCCCGACCCTGCACGGCGAGAGCGTCGTGATCCGCCTGCTGGACCAGGGTGGCGGGCGACTCGATTTTCCCCAGCTCGGGTTCGACGAGCACACGCGGCGCGCCTTCGAGCGCTTGCTCGACCGGCCGCAGGGCATCATCCTCGTGACGGGGCCGACCGGCAGCGGCAAAACCACGACGCTGTACGCCGCGCTCGACCGGCTCAACACGCCGGAGAAGAAGATCCTCACGGTGGAAGACCCGGTGGAGTACCAGATCCGCGGGGTCAACCAGATCCAGGTCCGGCCGAACATCGACCTGACCTTCGCAAACGCGCTCCGCTCGATCCTCCGGCAGGACCCGGACGTCATCATGATCGGCGAGATGCGCGACACCGAGACGGCGCGCATCGCGGTGCAGGCGGCGCTGACCGGGCACAAGGTGCTGTCGACCCTGCACACCAACGACGCGCCGAGCAGCGTGACCCGCTTGCTCGACATGCAGGTCGAGGACTACCTGCTGACTTCGACGGTGGATGGCATACTGGCTCAGCGGCTCGTGCGGAGGCTCTGTCCGCATTGCCGTCAGGCCTATCGGCCCGAGCCCCGCTGGCTGCGGGAAGCCGGGCTGGGCGTGCTGGCCGGCAGCACCGAGATCGACCTGTACAAGCCGGTCGGCTGCCCGCAGTGCGAACAGACGGGCTACTGGGGCCGCACCACCATTCTCGAGCTGCTGGTCATGAGCGACGCCGTGCGCCGCGTGATCCTGGAGCAGCGCAACGCCGACGCAATCCGCCAGGTGGCGCTCGCGGAGGGAATGATCCCGATGCGCATCGACGGCTACAAGAAGGCCGTCAGCGGATCGACCACGGTCGAGGAGGTGGAGCGAGTGACGCAGGCCGCCGACGATGCCCTGGTATGAGTACAAGGTCGCCCGTGGCGATGGCGTGGTCGTCGAGGGCCGGTCCGAGGCCCCGGACCGGCGCACGTTGGCGCGCCGCCTGCAGGCCGAAGGCCAGATTCCCATACAGATCCAGGAGCGCGAGACCGCCACCGCCAAGGTGGCGCCCCTGCAGTTGCGGGTCGGGCCACGCCGGCTGACCGGCAAGGACATCGATTACCTGACCCTCGAGCTCGCGACGCTCCTGCGTGCCAACCTGCCGCTCGACCGAGCGCTTGATACCATGAGCCGCCTCGCCGGCAACACCACGCGCAAGGAGCTGACGGAGAACATCGCGCGCGAGATCCGCAGCGGCGCCTCGCTGTCCCAGGCCATGGAGCGGCAGGGCGGCGTGTTCGACCGGTTCTACCTCAACATGGTCCGCGCCGGCGAGGCGAGCGGTGCGCTCGATCTCGCCCTCGAGCGCTTGGCGGAGTTCAAGGGCCGGGCCCGCGAGCTGAAGGACTCGATCATCTCGTCGCTGTTCTACCCGGCCATCCTGATTGTCCTGGCCGTCGTCGCGGTGGCCATCATGCTGGCCTTCGTGGTGCCGCGTTTCACGGAGATGTTCACGGAGGCGGGCCGCGAGCTGCCGTGGCTCACCCGGGTCGTGGTGGCGGTCGGCAGCGGCGTCGAACACTGGTGGTGGCTGATCCTGCTTGTCATCGCCGGTCTGGTCGTCTGGGTCCGACGGCGGTTGCGCGATCCGGTGAGCCGGGAACGCTGGCATGCCCAGTTGCTGCGCATGCCCATCGCCGGTGGTCTGATCGCGAAGATCGAGGCCGGCCGCTTCACGCGCACGCTCGGCACGCTGCTCAAGCACGGCGTCGCGCTGCCCGCCGCTATCGACATCGCCAGGGAAATCGTCAACAACCGCGTTATCGCGCGCGGGCTGGCGCAGGTCGCGTTGCGGGTCCGGCAGGGTGAACGGCTGTCGCACGCGCTGATCGAGGCCGCCGTCTTCCCACCCCTGACCACCCAGCTCCTGAAGGTGGGTGAAGAAACCGGCCATCTGGAGCGTATGCTGGAGCAGCTTGCCGACATCTACGAACGCGAGGTCCGGACCGGCATCCAGCGCGCGCTCACCTTGGGCGAGCCGGTGATCATCCTCGTCATCGCCGGATTCATCACCGTCATCATCCTGTCGATCGTGCTGGCGGTGATCGAGACCAACAATCTCGCGTTCTGAACGCGGCGATCGATTGCGAAGGAGTCTTTCCGGAGATGCGTCCGAACCTTTATCACAGAGACACGGAGTCACAGGGAGGTTCGAAGCAGCGAAGGATTGGCGGGCGCGCCGTCATCACCCTGACGGTGAACGCCTCTCGAACACCGGGTCATTGCGTTTTTCTGTATCTCTGTGCCTATGTGGTTCAATTCTGAGGTTTCCGAAATGAGTCAAAGATCACGACACGGTCCCGCCGCGCGGGGCTTCTCGCTCATCGAGCTGCTGGTGGTCATCGCGATCCTTTCCGTGATCGCCGCCATCGTTGCGCCGAATCTGCTCGGCAAGGCCGACGACGCGAACGTCCACGCGACCAAGATCCAGCTGGAGCAGGTCACGGCGGCGATCGACCTCTATCGGCTGGAGACCGGCAAGTACCCGCGGCGCCTCGACGACCTTGCGAGCAACCCCGGCGACGTGTCGCGCTGGAAGGGCCCGTATCTACGCAAGAAGTCCCTGATGCAGGACCCGTGGCACAACGACCTGCAATACCAGCACCCGGGGCAGCACGGCGCCTACGACCTATTCTCCTACGGGGCCGACGGCAAGGCCGGCGGCGACGGCAACGACGCGGACATCGGCAACTGGGAATAACGGGGCATGCGGGCTCCGCGCCGCACCGCTGCCGGCTTCACGCTCCTCGAAACCCTGGTCGCGCTGGCGCTGGTGGCGGTGCTGCTCGCGATCGCGGTACCCGCCATCGTCGTCCCGCCCGGCCTGGAGCTGCGCGCGGCAGCCGACCTGGTCGCCACCGGGTTGCGCCAGGCGCGGCTGGCGGCCATGCGCCAGCAGCGCCCCGTGGCGCTGCTGCTCGACGTCGAGGCGCGGGCCCTGCAGGTGGAGGGCGTACGGAAGATCCGGACCCTGCCCCGCGCGATCAAGCTGGAGCTCTATACCGCGCGGGGCGAGATCGCCGGTTCGCAGGTGGGCGGAATCCGATTCTATGCGGACGGGAGCTCGACAGGCGGCCGCGTCACGCTCACGCGGGAAGCGCTTAGCACGCGAGTGGACGTGGAGTGGCTCACCGGCCGGATCCGCATCCGGGAGGATGGCGCGTGAGTCGGTCGCACCGGCGCCGCGACCTTGGCTTCACGCTGCTCGAAATCCTCGCCGCGCTGCTCATGCTGGGCGTGGTCGGCGGCGCCCTGCTGCAACTGTTTCACGGCGGCCTGCGCAACATTGCCTTGTCCGCCGACTACTCGCATGCGGCCCTGCTCGCACGCTCCAAGCTCGCCGAACTGGAGGCACGCGAGCGGTTCGTGGCCGAGGAGCAGGGTCGTTTCGATGAGCGGTTCCGCTGGCACCTTCGGGCCGCGGACTATGTGGGGCCGGACGGCAATCGGCTGCCGCCCGCCCCGCTCGTCCCGGTGGCGATCGCCCTGTCCGTGGCCTGGAATGACGGCAGTGTGGAACGCCAGTACACCCTCCAGGCCCTCTTTCTGTCGCGCCCGCCCGAGGAGGCCCAGTGACGGCCCGGCCGGACAGCGGATTCACGCTGCTCGAGATGCTGGTGTCGCTGATCGTCTTCGCGGCCGTCGCCGCGCTCGTCTACGGCACCGTCCGCATGGGCAGCCGAAGCTGGGAGGCAGGGACGGCGCGGATCGACGACACCGAGGCGATGCGCATCGGCTGGAGCTTTCTCCAGACCTCGCTCAGCAACAGCCGGTCGGAGCCGTCGCCGAACCCCGACGTGCCCGGCATTCACTTCGCCGGCAGCCCGTCGGCCGTGGAGTACGTCGCCGACCTGCCGGCGTATCTGGGCACGGGGGGGCCGCACGTGCTGAGCCTCCAGCTGGAGCCCGAACCCGAGTCAGGGCAGTGGCAGCTGACGCTGCGCCTCCTGCCGCTCCCGCCCGCAGGGGACAGCGCTGAGCCGGAGCGCTCGCCTCGGGTGCAGGAGGCCGTCCTCGCCGAGGGCGTGACGGCCCTGAGGATCCGCTACTACGGCGTTGCCGCCGAGGAGGAACAGCCCCGCTGGCACGGCGAATGGCGCCAGCAGGAGTCGCTGCCGACCCTCGTGTCGATCGAGGTGGCACGGGACGCCGGCAGGCACTGGCCGCTCCTGGTTGCCCATCCGCGTTTGGGGGCCCCGCCAGCGGCGCGCGAGGCTGGCGCCGACGCGGACGACCCAACGGCGGAAGGGATCCAGCGCCTGGAGGTGCGTCCTCGTGCGCAATGAGCGTGGCCTCGCCTTGATCCTCGTGCTCTGGTCGCTCATTCTGCTGACTGCCGTGGCCGTCAGCTTCGGGTACGCGGTCCGGGTGGAAACCGCAGTCGGATCGGCGTTGAGCGACCAGGTGCGCGCCGAGGCCGTCGCCGCATCGGGGGTGCGTCGGGCCATCGTCGGGGTGCTCGCGGAAGACAAGGAGCTGCGCTGGCGGCTAGACGGTCGGGTCCACGAGATCCCCTGGCCGGAGGCGGTGCTGCGTGCGAGCGTACGCGCGGAGAGTGCGAAGATCGACCTGAACCATGCGCCAAGAGAGCTGTTGATGGGACTGTTCGCCAACCTGCTGCCCGCCAGCGACGCCGAGGGCTTGGCCGACGCCGTGCTGGAGCGACGACAGCGGGTCGATGGGCCGCCGCCGGCCAGCCCCCAGCCACGTCGTATCCGAGCAGCGCGGATCGCCGAGGCGACCCGGCCCGCCTTCCGAAGCGTCGACGAGCTCGCCCAGCTGCCCGGCTTCGCTCCGGACAGCGTGTGGCGGCTGCGCCCGTATCTGACCGTGCACGGCGGCAAGGCCAAGGTCGATGCCGCATCGGCCGACGTCGCGGTGTTGGCCGCCGTTCCGGGTGTGACCCCGGAGGCCGCCGCCCAGTTCGTGCGGGAGCGCGCCGCGCGATCCAGCGACATGCAGGCGCTGGATCTTTCGCTGCTTGGCGAGGGCATAACGTATCTGGACGCGACGCCGAAATCGACCGTGGCGAACATCCGCGCGCTCGCACGGCTGAACGGGGGCGCCGTGGCGATGGTGGAGTCGGTGCTGAAGATCGGGAGCGGCGGAAAACCGTTCGAGCTCCTCGAATGGCGCCAATCGTTGGCTGGCGTGGGGGCGCCACAGATCGAATGAACCTCCGTATCCTCTGGGACTGGTGGGTGGGCCAGCTGGCCGACTGGGTTCCCGACGCGCTGCGTCAACGGGGGGGGGCTAGGCGCGACATGCTGGTCGTCGCAATCGGCGGGGACGAGCCCGTGGCCCACGCGATCGTCGGGGGCCAGCGTCGCGCCCTGGGCGGCCTCGGCCCAGGCAACCCCGAGCGGCAGCGCGCAGCCCTGCTCGCGGCGCTCGAAGGCCTGCCTCGCCGTCCCGCCTTCCTGGAGGTTCACTTGCAGCCCGGGTCCTACCTGCGGCGCGATTTCGACCTGCCGCTGGCCGCCGAGGCGAATCTGCGGGAGGCCGTGGAGCTGCAGCTCGACCGGCTGACGCCCTTCAATCCCGACGAGGTGGTATTCCAGTGCGGCGTGCGTGAGCGCGACCCCGCCGCCAAGCGGCTGGGCGCCTGGCTGGCGGCGGCGCCCGCCGGCCGTGTCCAGTCGATCCTCGACTGGGTGGGAGAGTCACCCGATCGCCCGCCGCGCCCGCCGCGGTCGCCACCGCAGCCCGACGGGCCATTCGTGCTGCGCTATGCCCTGAGCCAGGAGCGGCGCGGCGGACTCGGCTGGGCGTTGGCGGCGGGCAGCCTCGCCCTGTTCATCGCGGCAGCGATGGCGCACGTGCACAACCGCGAGGCGGAGTTGAAGCAGCTGCATGACGCCGTCGCCGACGTCCGGCGCGATGCCGCCGAGGCGCCCGAGCTGGCGGAGCGAATGGAGCAGATCCGCGTGGCGACCTTTACGGTGCACGACCGGCGCACCGCCCGCCCCCCGCTCGTCGACGTGCTGGAGGAACTGTCGATACGTCTTCCCGACGACACTTACCTGCAGCGTTTCGAGGTGCAGCACAGCGAGGTGCGGCTGTTCGGGATCTCGGCCGCCGCATCGAACCTGATCCGGCTGCTCGAAGAGTCGCCCCTGCTGGCGGACGTGCGATTCGAATCGTCCGTGACGCGTGACGTGGCCACCGGCAAGGAGCGCTTCAGCATCGCCGCCCGTCTGGTGCCGGCCGCCGGGGGCGCCGTCGCTCAGGAGCGGTCATCGTGAGGCTCCCCACCGGGTCCACGGGGCGATTGCTCGCGATGGCGCTGCTGCTGCTGCCGATCCTCACTCTGGTGCAGTTTGCATTGGTGCCGGCCTGGCACGCTTATGCGGAGCAGGGCGAGCAGCTGGAGGTCGAACGCGGGCAGCTCGAACGGTTCCAGCGGCTGGCGGCGCAGCTGCCGGGAATGCGGTCGCAGGTCGCGAGCCTGCGCGAGCAGGACCTGTTGGCGCCGTTCCTGATCAATGCGGCGAACGATGCGCTGGCCGCAGTCGAGCTCCAGGAGCGGCTCAAGGCGACCACGCTGGCGCACGAGGGCCGCATCCTTAGTACGCGGGTCCTGCAGGCGGTGGCCGACGGCGCCTTCGAGCGGGTCCTGGTCGACGCCCGGCTGGAGATCCCACTCGAGGGACTGCAGGACCTGCTGCACGAGATCGAGACCCGGAAGCCGTACCTGTTCGTGGATGAGCTGTCGGTCATGGCCCGTCCCCAACGGCGCGGTGCCCAGGCCGCGGCCGCCGAGATGCTCGAAACCCGGTTGACGTTCTACGGACTGCGCCGGCGGGCGGAAGAAGCTGGAGGGGGGTCGGGTGGCTGAGCGCTGGCAGCACCTGGGCTGGGTCACGGCTGCCGCCTTTGCCGGATGGCTGATGTACGAGCTGACCTGGACCCCGCAGATCCCGGCCCCCCCCGCACCGGTGACGGATGGGGACCCCGCCGCCGCCCCCCCAGGCATGGAGGGGCAACCACGGGACCTGGCGAAGCTGCGCGCGACGCTGGAAAGGCCTCTGTTCGACGACGACCGGCGGCCGAATGCGGTGGCCGATGCGGCGGCCGCGGCGCCGGAGCCAGCCGCACCCGCGAAGGCGCCGCCCGTGCGCCTCAGCGCGGTGATCGTGGCCGCGGATGGCAGTCGCACGGCCCTGCTGCAACCGGATGGCCAGGAGCCGCAGCGAGTGCGCCAGGGGGAGCAGGTCGCCGGTTGGCGGGTCGACGAGATCAGCGACGAAGCGGTGGTTCTGTATACCGGTAGCGAACGCTCGGTGGTGCCACTGCGGGTGTTCGAGCCACTGGCGACGAAGGCATCCGCCCGCCCGGCCGCCAGGAAGCGCGCCGACACGGCGCGACGCCCTCCCCCCAAACCGGCGGCGCCGGACGCCGCCGCGCCACGGGGCGAGGCCGACCCGCGTGGGCAGGCGGCCGGCGCGTCGAACGCAGAGCCCCCGGCCCAGGGAAAGCGTGACGCGGAAACGCCGGCCCGAGGCAAGCGAACTGCAGAACCGCCCTCCCAAAGGAAGCGGAATTAGGTATTCTTCTCCGCTAACTCTATGGGCCACCTGACTCCCCCGGCAATGGCAACCAACCCGAAAAACAGGGAAAGGCCGGCGGCGTCACAGCCATTCAAGCTCGCGTTGCTGGCGGCCGCCGCGTGCCTCGCCGGCACGGGATGCTCGTCGCAGCGGTTCATCGACGACCGCAGCCCGTCCTGGGCGGGTGACCTGGAGGCCCAGGAGCAATCGGCCTTCGACGTGACCGAGGCCGCCGCGACCAACGAAATGGCCGCCGGCGCCGCCGAGTCGCCGACCCAGACCCGCCGCGCCCAGGGCTTCTACAAGCCCGGCACGGGTCGCCTGGTGGGCCCGCAGTCCGCGCCGATCGCCGACGTTGCGGTGGAAGAGGGCCAGATCAAGCTCAACTTCCAGAACGCCGACCTCCTCCAGGTGGTGAAGGTGATCCTCGGCGACATGCTGGGCGCCACCTATGTCGTCGACCCCGCCGTGCAGGGCGAGGTCACGATGCAGACCAGTCGACCCCTGAGCCGCACGGATCTCGTCCCGACCCTCGAGCTGCTGCTGCGCATGAACGACGCGGCGATCGTGATGGACGGGGCGGTCTACCGCATCGTTCCGCTGGTCAAGGCGGCGACCGGCGTGCGCGCGCCGCAACTCGGGGACGCGGATCTTCCGCTGCCTCGCGGCTATGGGGTGCGCATCGTGCCGCTGCAGCACGTCGCCGCCGACGAGATGGCGAAGATCCTGGAGCCCTTCGTCGCGGACGGCAAGAACGTGCTGCGGACCGACAGCAAGCGCAACGTGATCATCCTCGCCGGCGACGGGGAGGACATGGGGCGCCTGCTCGAAGCGATCCGGATGTTCGACGTCGATCGCATGAAGGGCATGTCGGTGGCCATGTTCACGCCGAACTACGTGGACGCGAAGACCCTGGGCGCCGAGCTCGAGGCGCTGCTCGCCGACCCGGAGAGCGGCCTGATGGCCGGCCGGGTGCGGTTCCTGGTCATCGAGCGGCTGAACGCCGTCATGGTCGTGACACCCCGGCCCGACTACCTCGCCCAGGTGCGCGGCTGGGTGCATCGACTCGACATGGACAGCGGCGAGAGTGGCCCGCGCCTGTTCGTCTACCGGGTGCAGAACGGCAGGGCCGCCGCCCTGGCGGAATCGCTGAACAAGGCCTTCGGGCTGGCCGGAGCCACCACGGGCACGCCACCGCCGTCACTTGCCCCCGGACTGGAGCCCGGCACGGTCTCGACCTCGTCATCGTCATCGTCGGATCGGCAGGAACGACCGCTCGACGCCGGGTCGAGCCTCCAGGGGGCAATGGGCCTCGGGGACGATCTGACGGGTAACGGCCTCGGGCTGGACAGCGGCGCGAAGAAGCGGACGCGCGTGGTTGCCGACGAGCCCAACAACGCGCTGCTGATCATGGCGACCAACAAGGAGTACCAGCAGATCCTGTCGGCGCTGCGCCAGATCGACGTCGTGCCGCTGCAGGTGCTCGTCGACGTGACTATCGCCGAGGTCACGCTGGGGGACGAGCTGCGGTACGGCGTGGAGTGGTACTTCAAGAACCGAATCAACAACGACAAGTTCGACGGTTACGGCATTGGTCTGCTGGACCTCGGGGAGAGCGGTGTCGCACCCCGGATCCCGGGCTTCTCGTACTCGTTCGTGACCCTGGGCGGCGACGTGCGGTGGGTGCTGAACATGCTGGCGGAGGAGAGCAACCTGTCGGTGCTTTCCTCGCCTTCCCTGCTCGTCCTCAACAACCAGGAAGCCAAGATCCAGGTCGGTGACGAAGTACCGATCACGACGCAGCAGCAACAGTCGACGCTCGGCGGCGGCACCCTCGACACGCCGAACATCATCAACAGCATCCAGTACCGCGAGACCGGCGTGATGCTGACGGTGAAGCCGCGCGTCAACGTCGGCGGCCTGGTGACGATGGACGTCAAGCAGGAGGTCAGCCGGGTTCCCGCGGTCAACAACAAGAACGAGCTCACGCCGCGCATCCAGACGCGCAAGATCAACAGCACGGTGTCCGTGCAGAGCGGCGACACGATCATCCTCGGCGGGCTGATTCGCGACGGCCGTGACCGGTCGGAATCCGGCATCCCGTTTCTGCACAAGATCCCGGTGCTCGGCGCCGCCTTCGGGACCAAGAGCGACAGCCAGGGGCGCACCGAGCTGCTGGTGCTCATCACCCCCCGCGCCATCATGAATCGCGGTGCCGCGCTGCAGGTCACCGAGGAGTTCCGGCGCAAGGTCAACAGCCTGATCCCCATCGACTCCAGGACCCGGTCCCGGAAGGCCTCCACGACGGGCACCGCGACGAACGCCGACGCCCCCACCGCGACCGCCGCACCGAATCTGCCATAAGGCAGGGCCTCGCTCACGTCCGCCTCCCGGTGGGGCCCCGCGCACACCGGTCGATCACTGCCTCCCCCCAGACAGCCCCACCGCGCCCGACGCCGGGTGCCGCGCAAGCGCGACAGCGCTCGCAGTTCGTCGCGCCGCGGGTTGACCCGAAGCCGCGGTGGTGCCGTGATGAGCGCGACGGACCGCGAACCGGCGGGTTGGCCAAGAAAAATAGCGAGACTGCAAAAAATTCCTAGGTCGCCGACGACAATTCCCATTGCGTTTTCGCGACTATCCGTGATAATCGCCGCGGCCCGCCGTCAAGGCGTACCCGGCACAACCGGTACGACGGGGCGGGTGGCAAGGGGTGGAAATTCCAAAAAGGCAGCGGTCCGAACCGCTGCGGCGGGTCAGCGACCCCGCCATCACTGCAAGCCAATAAGAAGAACCGACTGACATGCGCCGCGCCGGCACAGGGGTGGCGCTGTTCCAGGGCGACCCCCGGGGTGCGGGAGCCGTCGGCTCCGGCACCAACAGTTCCACGTAAGGAGGAGGCGGGTAATGAATCGAGACACGCATCGCGGCAACGTCAGGCCGCTCATCACGCCGGCCGTCCTCGGGGCGGTCGGCTTCGCGCTGCTGCTGGCCGCCAGCGGGGCTCAGGCTGCGGCCACCTGCAGCATCACCACGAACCCCAGTCCGGCCGTGATCACCGCCGGGCAGAGCGTCGCGTTCACGGGCTCGGTGTCGGGCAAGACGCCGAAGACCTATTCGTGGAGCTTCGCCGGCGGCACGCCGGCCACCTCCACCCAGGCGTCGGTATCCGTGGGGTACGCCAACGCGGGTAACTTCGCGGCGACCCTGAACGGCCGGAACGGCCGGGGCGAGACCTGCACCGCCAGCGTGACCGTCCAGGTCAACGCGGCGGGCAACCAGCCGCCGGTCGCCCAGAATGACGAGTACAACACCCAGCAGAACACCTTGCTCACCGTGGCCGCTCCCGGCGTCCTCGGCAACGACAGCGACCCGAACGGCAACCCGATCACCGCGGTGCTGGGGACCAACGTCGCCCACGGCACGCTGAGCCTGAACACCAACGGCGGCTTCAGCTACACGCCCGCGAGCAGCTACACCGGCTCGGACAGCTTTACCTACCGGGCCCGCGACAGCCAGGGGGCCACGTCCAACCTGGCGACCGTGACCATCGGGGTGGCCGCCGCCAACCAGGTGTCGATCAACTCGACCAGCGCCAACGGCGCGCTGCCGCAGAATCCGGTCGACGAGGAGCCGCAGGACGTCGACCCGAACTACGCCCTGGTCGCCATCAACGACCTCGGCATGCACTGCGGCGACCTGGACACCCGCATCTCCAGCATCCTGCCGCCGTTCAACGTCCTGCACGCGCAGGTGATCGCCCGCGGCCTCACGACGAAGCCGCGCATCCTCGGCGAGAACGACAACGTCACGCTCACCTACTCGGCCGCCTCGAACCCCGACGACCCGGCGATCGCCAAGGTGGCGAGCGGCAAGGCCATCTCGTCGGTGGTCAACGGCCAGGTCTACAAGACGAACTTCTGGGACGTCGCCTTCCAGGCCTACGACCCCTTCTACCCGGCGGGCATCCTGACCAATTTGCCGGTCGACAAAGGCCTGCCGGTACCCGACGTCGAGCGCCTCTATCTCGGGGACGGCGGGCTGCACGCCACCCAGCAGGCGATGCCCGGGCTGAACAGTCCCTACGTCCTGAACGAGCCGAAGGTGTTCAACGAGCATTTCAACGACCTGCCGTTCTTCAAGAACCCGGATTTCAAGTTCGGCTACGTCGCCAGCGGCGTGAACTGGTTCGAAGCGGCGGGCGTGCCGATCGCCCTGTTCGACGACTTCGGCCGCGAGAACCCCTACCCGCTGGTCCGGGTGAAGGCGATCCTCAACGGTACCCCCGTTGCCTCGCTCGACACGGTCATGCCGATCTCCGGCGAGGCCGAGTGCCAGAGCTGCCACGGGGCCACCGGCGCCGACCAGGGCAACGGCGCGGGCATCAAGAGCCTGACCGTCATTACCGAGGCGTTCCTGGACCCGCGGTACGGCGAGGTTCCGTTGGACGTCAGCCGGGAGTGGGCCAGCGACCTCAACATCCTGCGCCTGCACGACAAGAAGCACGGTGCGAGCTACGGCTGCGCCACGCCGAGCCTCAACAACGCCAGCTGCCTGGAGAGCGCGGTCGACGCCGGCACGGGCCGGGCGGCCGATCCGGTGGTCTGCCAGCGCTGCCACTACACCCCGGCGCTGGACCTGGCCCAGTTAGGGCCCTTGGGGCCGGAGAACGACGGGCCCGCGACCTTCCCAAATGGCATATCGACGCCATCGCTCGCCAATGGCCGCGACCAGGTCAAGCACAAGTCGATGTCCAACGTGATGCACAGCCATCACGCGACGGTGACGGGCGTGAACAACAGCCCGCTGTTCCCGGCCATGCCGCCCGCCATCAACGGGCAGGGCCAGAGGCGCGACCCGGTGCTGACCCAGCAGATCCTCGAGCAGACCTGCTACAGCTGCCACCCCGGCAAGCGCACGCAGTGCATGCGCGGCGCCATGGCCAACGGCGGCCTGGTCTGCCAGGACTGCCACGGCCAGATGGCGCAGGTGGGCAACGACTTCTCGCGTGACGTCTCGCCGACCAACCCCGGGGCCTTCCATCTCGCGGCGGATTTCTATACCAATCCCGCCACGCCGCGCGTGCCCTGGGCCAACGAGCCCGGCTGCGGGTCCTGCCACACCGGCTACGCCAACAGCAACCTGGCCGGCACGGCGGGCACCCTGGTGAACCCGACCGACACGTTGGGCAACACCGACGCGATCCGCCTGCTCGCGGCCTACCGCGCCGGCGACGCCAAGGCGACGCCGATCGTCCCCACCAACAAGGCCTTCGCCGAGGACGTGGTGACGGCCGACGACAACCCGGAGGCGGCGGGCAACCCGAAGCTGTACCGGGTGAGCAACGGCCACGGCGGGCTGTTCTGCCAGGCCTGCCACGGCAGCACCCACGCCGAGTGGCCAGCCGGCAACCCGAACGCGAACGACAACATTCCGGCCAGCCAGCTGCAGGGCCACTCCGGCTACATCGCGGAGTGCCAGGTCTGCCACGAGCCCACGGATGCGTCGCTGCCGCTCGGCAACAACGGGCCGCACGGCATGCACGCCATCTCCGACCTGGTCCCCGCGGCGGGCACGGGCTTCAAGGCCGACGAGCGCTGGAACAAGCAGCACCGCAACTACCGCAACCAGGGACCGGGCTGCGAGTCCTGCCACGGCACGGACCTGAAGGGCACCGTCCTGTCCCGCACGGCCGACGACCGGACCGTGTGGTGCAAGGACAACAGCGGGAGTCTGCCGGAATGTGCGGCCATGGGTCGCAACGCCCCGCCGACCCAGGCGGTGATTCCGAAGGGCACGCCGGTCGGCTGCGGCCTCTGCCACCGGCAGAAATAGCATCCGAGGAGCGCGCGAACCGCCAGGGACGGCGGTTCACGGGACGACCCGAGGCGGCACCCGGGTGCCGCCTCTTCTTGATTCGGGACAGGGCAAAGCCGACCCGATCCGGGTTTCCCCCAGGAAAAAAAGTCCTTTGTAACTTTCGGAAAAATTGCCTAAGGTTCCTCCATTGCCCATCGCTAACACAATGAGAATTACCCTTGCGGACCTCAAGCAATCTGTGTTAAGGGCCCTCCCGCAGGGGCCTTCCAGAAAAAGAAGCGGGACATAGCGCCTCGAAGAGGCACTGAAAGACTTAACGACCAACTGTGGCGTACGTCCGCAGCCGCGGTACGACGAACCCGGCTACGGGGGTTTCAAGGCGAAACCCCGCACGACGCGCGCCACCCCCACGCCGGGCATGACGGTTCACCCGGGCGACCCCTTCGGTGCCAGGAGGATTTTTTGGCGCCGAAAACCGACGACGGAGGAAGCAAGCGTGCGATCGACAGACCGAGCGAGGCCTTCATACACAGTGCGGCCGGAAGGGCCATCCCACGTGCGGCGAGCCGGCACGGCGGCCGACCAACCCCAAGACAGCGGGCTGGCCCGATGCGGCAGACCCCAGGACACCAACCGAGGCGTCGTGGCGCGCCCCCTTGCGAGCGGAGGACTCAACCAATGAGCAGCCGAAGCACCCTCATCCCCTTCGGGGCCGTTCTGTCCATCGGGCTGGGCCTGGCCTGGCCCAGCCTGGCCTCGGCCGCGACCGCAACCCCAACCTGCACGATCGAGCCGCAGAGCCCGACCGTCGACAAGGGCGGGAGCGTCACCTGGCAGGCAAAGCTCATCGGCTTCAGCGGCACCCCGACCTACAGCTGGACGTTCGGCGGCGGCAGCCCATCGACCAGCAACCGCATGACCAGGACCGTCTCGTACGGCACCGTCGGGAATTACACCACGCGGCTGCGGGTCTCCCGCGGCAGTGTCTCGGCCAGCTGCAGCACGACCGTGACGGTGCAGGAACCGCGCCCGGTCGCGCCCGAGGTGTCGATCAATTCCACCAGCCAGAACTCCCGTGACGTGGGCGTGAACCCTTACACGGCCGGCCCCGTGGACGAGGCCCCCGCACCCAAGAACGCGAACTCCCTGAGCCCCGTCGCCGGGACCGGCACCACGGGCTATCAGGTGCTCGCCATCAACGACCTCGGCATGCACTGCGGCGACCTGGACACCCGCGTCGCCAGCATCCTGCCGCCCTTCCAGGCCCTGCTCTCGCAGGTGATCCTCAAGGGGAGCACGCCAAGGATCCTGGGGCCGGCGGACGGGATCGAGGTTGCGTACTCGGCGGCCTCCAACCCGTCGGACCCGATCCTGGACCTGGCGACCGACCCGAAGACCGGGTACCCGTTCACCGGGCTGACGAAGAACTACGACGTCTTCAAGACGAACTTCTGGTCGGTGGTGTCCGCGTACCAGCCGTTCTACCCGCCGGTCGTCAAGATCGACGGGACCACGGTGAGCCCCGACACGGGCCTGATCGTGCCCAACGTCGAGGAGCTTTACATCGGGGAGGACGGCCTAGTCAACAGCGGCGACGAGAAGCTCACCGCCGTCCAGCACGCCATGCCCGGCATCGCCAGCCCGTACCGGGCCAACGCTGCCGCGATCGCCAAGGAGTTCTTCGGCGACAAGCCGTTCTTCGTGAACTTCCCCTTCGGCTACGTGGCGAACGACGTCAACTGGTTCGAGGGTGCCGGCGTGCCCTTCGCGGCCTTCGACGACTTCGGGCGCGAGAACCCCTACCCGCTCGTCCGGGTGCAGGCGAAGAACAAGACGACCGGTGCGGTCCTCGCCACCGTCGACACTGTCCTGCCGATCTCCGGGGAGGCCAGCTGCAAGAACTGCCACGGCCACCCGGCGGACGTCGACAGCCCGGCCACGGAGGGCGCCGGAAACGCCTCGCTGACCCGGGCGGGGCTGCCGATTGCGTCTAGCCTGGAAGATCCGCAGCTTGGCAAGGACGTGCCGCTCGCCGCCAGCGTGGAGTACGCGACGGACATCAACATCCTGCGTTTGCACGACTACCTGCACGGGGCGGAGTACCGCGACAGCGCTGGAACGCTGACGGCCTGCACCGGGCTGACCACCGCCAACCCCAACGGCAATGCCAACTGCCTGTCGAATAAGGCGCTCGTGCAGAAGAAGGCAGTGGTCTGCCAGGTCTGCCACTACACGCCGGCCCTCGACCTCGCGCACGTCGGTCCCATGGGCGGCACAACCGGCGCAGCCGATGTCGACGCCAACGGCCGGGTGCAGCGCATCCACCAGAGCAACTCGCGCGTCCTGCACATGGCGCACGCCAAGCACACCACGCTCTTCCCGACGATGCCGGCACCGGCCAGCGACAGCTCGACCACCGTGCCGCCCCAGCCCGTCAACGGGGGGCTGCCCAGCAACCAGGCTCAGCGCGAGCAGATCCTCGAGCAGACCTGCTACAGCTGCCACCCCGGCAACAAGACTAAGTGCATGCGGGGTGCCATGGCGGACGGCGGCATGGTGTGCCAGGACTGCCACGGTGACTTGGCGCAGGTCGGCAACGACTTCACCGCCGGCATGGACTCGGACCACGCCTTCCCGGCCGGAATCGACTTGACCAAGCGCGTGCCCTGGGCCAACGAGCCGGGCTGCGGCTCGTGCCACACCGGCGATGCCGTCAGCAACCTCGCCAAGACCACTGGCGCCAGAGTCAACGGCTTCGACACCAACGGCAACGCCGACAAGATCCGCCTGATCCGTGCCTACCTGGACGGCGACGCCGCCACGAGCGCCAAGCCGATCGTCCCGGCCAACAAGCGCTTTGCAGAGAACACGGTGCCCGCGAACTTCAACGACGACTTCCCCAACCCCGGCGCCGGCAAGCCGAAGCTGTACCGCGTCAGCACCGGGCACGGCGGCGTGATGTGCGAGGGTTGCCACGGCGCCACCCACGCGGAGTGGGACGCCGACAGCTCGCCGCTGCAGAACGACAACGTCACCGCCAACCAGGTGCAGGGCCACTCCGGGACCGTGATGGAGTGCAACAGCTGTCACAACACGAGTGCCATGGCGAGCAACACCCAGGGTGGCCCTCACGGCATGCACCTGGTCAACGACAGCCGGTTCTGGAAGGAGGCGCACAAGGGTATGGCCAAGGACGAGAACGGCAAGACCGGCAGGGGGACCTGCGGGGCCTGCCACGGCTCCGACCACCGCGGCACGGTGCTGTCGCGCACGCCGGTGACCCGCAGCTTCTCGGTCGAGGGGACCAACCGCACGGTGGAGGCCGGCAAGCCGGTGGGCTGTGACGTCTGCCACAGCCTGGAGAAGAGCTTCGGGCAGTAGCACCCCGCCCTTCAGCCGAGCGCCCGGGTTTCCCGAGGGCGCTCCGTGTTCGGCCCCGCCCGGCCTACCGGGCGGGGCCGGTTTGTTTCTGGCCCGCCCCGCATCGCAAAGCGGGCGGGCCCTTCGGAGATCCGCGCCATGCCCCGCCCCTGCCTCGCGCCCCTCCTCGCCCGCGCGCTCGTGCTGACCGCGACCCTGTGCGCTGCAGTGCCCTGCCTGTCCGGCGAGCTGCGCCGGCTCGACGCCGCGCCCGCCCCCGCCCTGGAGCTGCCGGACCTCGGCGGCGCGACGCGCAGCCTCGCCGACTGGCGCGGTCAGGTGGTGCTGCTGAACTTCTGGGCCGGCTGGTGCCAGCCCTGCGTGGCGGAGATGCCGGGCATCCAACGGCTCGCCACCCAGATGCGCGGGCGGCCGTTCGCGGTCGTCACCGTGAACGTGGCGGAGACGCAGCGGCGGGTGGAACAGACCGTGGCCCGACTCGGGCTCGACTTTCCGGTCCTGCTCGACGCCGACGGCACGGCCTTCAAGGCCTGGGGCGGCAAGGGCCTTCCGACCAGTGTCCTGGTCGACCGTACGGGGGCGCTGCGCTACATCGGCCTTGGCCCGCTCGAGTGGGACGGCGGGGAGGCGGCAACGACCATCGAGGGCCTGCTCGAACAGGGCACGGGCGGGGAAGAGGCTAAGGGACAGCGGTAAGGGGATCGGCGATCGCCGTGCTCCGGATGGGGGACACCTTCGCGCTGTCGTCATCGGGCGCTGCTATGCTTTCGCCCGCCCGACAATCAACCAAGAAATGGACCAAGGAGCCAACGATGAAATTCTGGACCCCCGCCTTGTTCGCGCTGGCCGTCGTGTTCGGCGGCCTCACCACGCCGGCGATCGCCGGCGACACCGATCCCCTGTTCGTCAACCTGACGAGCGACGACGCCCACCGGGTCAACATGGCCCTCGAGTTCGGCAAACGGCAGCTGGGCCGCGGCCACCCGCTGACGGTGT